>Ga0068856_100003803_pt1 | contig 15120 bp, 13 predicted proteins | sample KBSCornC62_FD_66595 | JGI IMG/M metagenome (GOLD analysis project Ga0068856, IMG submission 66595) | Corn rhizosphere microbial communities from Kellogg Biological Station, Michigan, USA - KBS Corn C6-2 | ecosystem: Host-associated > Plants > Roots > Rhizosphere > Soil ...
TCGAGCCCGACCACGGCGATCGAGAGCGCGATGAACGTTTCGGTCAGCCGTGTCGCCACGTGCAAGAAGCCGAGGCTCGCCACGATCAACGTCACGGAATGGCCCAATGTAAAGCCGGTGATGAGCTCGATGGTCGACAAGAACCTGGCGCGCAGAGGTCGCTCGCTCGGCACCACCGATGCCAAGAGCAAGGTGAACAAGAACAACACGTGATCGAGACCGCTCAACACGTGCCGCGTACCGCTGCCCACGAAACGAGCAAAGCCGCGCCAAGCCGTCGGCGGTTTCGCCACTCGATACTGCTCGTGATCCGCGCGGAATGAGACCGCGGTGCCATCAATCGCGCACAAGACTTCGCTGTAGGGCGAGGCGTCGAGTCGCCAGCGATTGGAAAGGGTCACGTCGCCGCCCGGGCAGCTGAAATGAAGCGGCACTTTGAGTACGCGACCGCTCGGAATCGAGGCAATACTCGGCGCGTCGGCTCGAACCGCGCATGGCTCGTCCGCGCTGGTCGCGGTTACGGCGTCCATGATGTCGGCAGCGACGGCGGGCGCGCGCGCGAGCAGCTTGGCTTCGTTCGCGGGAGTCTCGGGTTCGTCCCAGGCGAGCAACGTCTGCACCGGCGTCTCCACGATGACATCGAGGCCGCCTGCGACGGTGTGCACCTCGCAATAATTTCGATCGAGCTGGTGTGCCTGGACCGAGGCCGGCACGAGCGCGATCCAGCACAACAGAACCAGCGAGAGACAGTGACCGATGCTCAGTATAGCGAAGCGAACCGGCACGAATAGGCTCGAAGCGCGGAGGTTTTTTCGGTGAGTTCGCGCGGCATGAGGCGTGGTACGCGCGCGGCGTGTTTGCCGCAAGACGTCGTGTTCGCGGCGCGCGCTCGACGAACCGGCACCCGCGTCGTGACACAGGCACTCCGCACGGCAGCGACGAAAGCTGCGAGGTGCCAGCGCGTCGCCCGAGGCGTCCTGCCACGCCCCAGGCGCGCGGTTGACAGCGCCGCGCCATTCGCCGACTGTCGGGCCGACGCCCGGCTCCGGCTCGGGCTACAGGAGGACTTCTGACGATGCGTTCTTGGTATGCGGTCTCGTTCTTGGCGCTGGCTCTCGTCGGTTGCGGGTATTCCGAAAACGAGTGGCAAGCGCAGCTCGCGAAATACGACCAGCTCTCGCAGCAGACCGACAAAGAGAAAACCGAGCACGCGAAAGACAAGCAGGCCCTCAAGGAGGAAACCGAGCTCGTCGCGCAGTTGAAAGAGCAGCTCGAGAAAATGGGCGTCAACGTCTCGACGTTGAGTCAGCAGCTCGAGCAAACCGGTTCGCAGAACAAGACCCTGGCCAAGAACCTGGAAGAGGTAAACCAGGCGCTCAAGGAGTACCAAGAGCGCGCAGCGCAGCTCGAGCGCATCAAGCAGCGCTTCGAGGTCTTGCGCGACAAACTGAAGAAGCTGACCGACCTCGGGCTGAAGGTCGAGATTCGCCGGAACCGCATGGTCATTCGCCTGCCCGGTGACGTGCTGTTCGCGTCGGGTGACGACAAGCTGCGCCCGGACGGCATCAAGGTGCTCAATCAAGTGGCGGACGTGATCCGCAACGACAAGCAGCTCTCGGGGCGCTACTTTCAAATCGCGGGCCACACCGACAACAAGCCGCTCAAGGGCGGCCGCTTCCTCGACAATTGGGGGCTCTCCGCGATGCGCGCGCGTGAGGTGCTCGTGTACCTGATCACGCCGCTCGACGCGAAAGACGGCGGGGGCGGGCTCGCGCCCGACCACCTGCACGCGGCTGGCTACGGCGACACCGATCCCGTGGTCAAGAATGATACCGACGCCGACCGCCAGCAGAACCGCCGCGTCGAGCTGGTGCTCATGCCCGATGTCGAGGAAATGCTCGACTTGAAGTCGCTCATCTGACGGCGTGCGCTTGCCCGCGGGCCGCCGCGCCCACGCCCACCCTCTCGGGAAGGCGAAAATTGTGCGGCAATGACGCTTCGCGCCAGGCGAACGTGTGGCCGGGCGCGGCGAAACGCAACCCTTCGTTGCCCAAATCGCGCGCCGTCGATTCGCTAAGAAACCTTGAGCCAGGGTCGCCCGTAGACCGGGCAGTGGTACCGCCGTGACGACCTATAGCGTCAACTTCTGGCCCGCGTTAGAAGTGGCGCGCTTGACGTCGGAGCGCAGCCCAAGCCTTGCGGAGAGCACATCCGAGCGGCTCATGGAGTCCTACGTGGACGGCGAAGCGGAGGCCTTCGAGCTCCTTTACCGCCGCGTCTCGCCGAACCTCATGGGCTACTTGCTGCGTTTGACGCGCAACCGCGAGCGGGCCGAGGACTTGCTGCAGATCACGTTCTCCAAAGTGCATCGCGCACGCAGCAGTTACCTGAGGGGGGCGCCTGTCCTACCTTGGATCCTTGCCATCGCACGGCGCTCCTTCCTCGATGAGCGGCGCTCCGCCAACGTCCGCACTGAAGATTTGTCCCCGGACGGCAGCCTGCCCGAGCAACAGCATGAAGAGCGCCCACTGCCGGCCGAGGTCTCCGACGCACTCGAGATCGCGCTCGATCGTTTGCCGGATACTTATCGGGAAGCGATCGTGCTCACCAAAATCACCGGCTTGAGCGTGGCAGAAGCAGCGCAAGTGCTTGGCGCCACCGAAACAGCCGTTAAGCTTAGAGTTCACCGCGGCTACAACCAGCTGCGCAAAGAGCTCGAGCAGTACTCGCGCACGCCATGACCCTACCAAAGTCCGACCCTCTCGCTGATTTGCCCTGGCCCAAGCCAGAAGCGCCCCGCGAGGAGGTGTCGGCGGCGATTCGCAGCGCGTGCACCAAGAATCTGTGCCCGATGAAGGGCATGTCGGTCGGCACGCGGCTCAGCCTGTGTCTCGCGCTGTCGAGCTTCGTGGCCGTCGTCGGTTATTGGTTCGGCGTGCGTCATCACCGCTCGGAGCTCGGGCTGCGCACGGGCGTGTACGGCGCGCTCGGTTGGGCGATCGTGCAAGCGGCGGTGTTGTTCGTCGGGTTCACGCCCGCTCGCGGCCGGGCTTCACGCAGCCTGCGGCTCGCGCTGGCCATCGCAGTACCGGTCCTGTTCCTCGGCTACCTCACCTACTCCGCGTGGAGTTACGTGCCCTTCACGCAATTCTCGCACGGTGCGCGCGCCGATCACGCGTGGAGCTGCGGGCTCGTCGCGCTCACTTTCGGAGCGGTGGTGAGCGGCGGAGTGCTGCTCGCGTGGCGCGGCACCGATCCACTGACGCCGCGTTTGTCCGGCGCGCTCGCGGGCTTGATCGGCGGCATCGGCGGCGCGCTCGCGGTCGGCATCGGCTGTCCGAGCCATGAAGCCTGGCACTTGTGGATCTCGCACGGCGTGATCGTGCTTGCCCTCGCGGTCATGGGTTTTGGGGCCGGCAGACGGCTTTTGGCCCCGTGAAACTGCCGAGCGCGAGCGTCGTTCGGAAAGAGCTGTTCGAATGGCTGCGCTACGGAGCGCTCGGCGCGTGCGTTTACGTGCTCGCGTCGCACTGGGTGCACCACGCTTCCGGCCCCAAAGAGGGCAGCCCTGCCGCCGCCTTCGACCTGCCGCTGATCGGCGAAGCCGGGCGCGTGAGCCTGGCCGCGCAGCACGGCAAGCCGCTGCTCGTAGAGTTCGTGGCCAGCTGGTGCAGCGCGTGCAAGCGCAGCTCGCCGCGCCTGGTCGATCTCTGGCGCAGCCACCAACACGACAACGTGACCTTCCTCGCCATCAGCGTCGACGACGACCCCGCCGCCGCCAGCCGCCTGAAATCCGAGTGGCAGATCCCATTCTCGGTCGCACAAGACGACGGCAGCGCCTCACGCAACTACGGCGTCAGCATGCTGCCCACGCTCGTCTACATCGACCCGAGCGGCACCGTGCGCCACGCCTCCGCCGGCGTCACCTCGCGCTCCGATCTCGAAGACTGGCTCACGAACCCCTGAGCCTGGCTTCTATTGGTTGATGGTCACGCGCTACGGCGTGTCCCGGCATAGCCTTCGGCGTCCCTGGCCGCCGGAGAAGTCCCCGCTCCAGCTCGAATTCGAGATTTGAATTCAAACCTCGAATTTCGTCTGACGCGGCGGCAGAGGACCTCGGACCCGGCCGAGCGCGGGCCGAACCGCGATCGCGCGTCGCCGCGGCCACCGATTCGATCGCACAGGCGGCGAGCGGATTCTTGCCGCCCGGAGAAGCACCCGCTCCAGCTCAAATTCGAGATTTGAATTCAAACCTCGAATTTCGTCTGACGCGGCGTGCGGCGCGACGAACTCGCGCCGCTTACCGCGTCTCCGCTCAGTGCGAAGCGGCGGGAGCCGGCATCTTCGGCGCGCCCGACGTGGCCAACGTGGGCTTTCCGGAACCCGCCGGAGCTGCCGAAGGCGCCGGCGCTACCGGGCTTTCGGCCGATTGTGCTTGCGGCACGAACGGCGCGCCGGTGTCGGGCGTGCGCTCGTTCGCCTTCCAAAGCGTGTCGCCGCGCTCGAGGTGCATCAGGTAGCTCTTCTTGCCCTCCGGCAAACCCACGCTCGTCACGCGCACCGTGCCGCCGAGCGGATTTACGTCGAGCAGCTCGGCGCTCGTGAGCACGCTCTTTTCGAGCTCGGGGCGCTTGGCCAGGCAAGCCGCGTCGCAAGCGGCTTTGTCGTGTTGGATCTGCTGGGTCACGCTGCCGGACGCAAGCTCGAGCGCGCCGTCGAAGTCGCGCGTCAGCCAACGCTGCTGCAGCTCGATCGCCGCGTTCTTCGGATCGTGCGCGAGCTCGGTCAAGGGCACCTTGCGCGGCACCCGCGTCTCTTTCGGCGGGTGGTAGTTGCATGCGCCGCGCGCGAACGCCCACATGATCACCGTCATCACACACAGAATGCCGAGCATGCCGACGGTCTGCTTAGTCGGCGAATCGATCTCCTCTTCCGTACGCGGAATGGGCAAACGCGGACGCTTCGCCTTCTTCTTCTTCGGTCGATCGCTGGACGCGGTCTGTGCGCGCGGAGGGGCCTCGGAGGAAACGGCCGGGGACGCGCCCGCGGGGCCGCTTTCGGGCTCGGATTCGCTTGCCATGGGCGCACTCGGGTACCCCGAATGCCGTTCGCACGCAACCGATCCGCCGCCCGAACCGACCCCCGAGCAATGGAGCGTATCGCCGTTTTCGCCCTCGCGCTGTCGATTTGTGCCATTGCGTGCCAAGGTTCGGCCCCCTTGCCAGCCAAGGCGGTCGAGCTGAACCAGGCCGGCGTGGCCGCGCTGGCCGCGGGCGACCTGGAAACGGCGGACGCCCGCTTCAACCTGGCCCTCGAATACAACCCGAGCTTCGTCGACGCGCTGACCAACCAGGGCCTGGTCGAGCTGCAGCGCGGCAACTTCGAGCGCGCACGCCAGCTCTTGACCCGCGCGCGCCGCCTGAATCCCGACGTCGCTCAGCCCCACCACGCGCTGGGCGTCCTCGCCGAGCGCGAGCGCCGGCCCGATCTCGCCTCCCAGCACTACTACGACGCGCTGCGCGTCGATCCCGGCTTTGCGCCCTCACGCAATAACCTCGCCCACCTCTTGTACGATGGCGGCCTGTACGAGGAAGCGCTCGTGCAATTCAAACGGCTGCTCGAGGTCGCAACGGACGATCCGAGCGCATACGCCGCGCTGGCCGCGACGCTCTTGCATCTCGGTCGCGTGAGCGAGGCCGAGGCCGTGGTCGAGCGCGCACAGAGCTTCGCCCCGAATGACGCACAGCTCACCATCCTGGTCGCCCGGCTCGAGCTGCGGCGCGGCGAATTTGCGGCCGCCATCGAACGCTTGTCTCCGCTCGCCAGCGGGCGCACCGACACCGCGGTGAGCGCGCTGTCGTGGATCGCCGCCGCCGAGCTCGGTCGCGGCCACACCCAGGCCGCAATCGCCGCCGCCGAACGCGCGCTCGCGCTGGCACCAGATGACGCGCTTGCCAGCTACGCGCTCGCGGTCAGCCTGAAAAAGCAGGGCGATCCGGGCGCGCCGCGCTGGCTCGCGCGGGCACGAGCGCTTTCGCCCGGCGCACATCTGGCCCTAGACTCGCTCGAGTGACCGAGCACGCCGAGCCCCGCCCCGCCGAATCGCCCTTGGGTACCGGCTTGCGCCAACGGTGGTCACGCGAGCGCGCCTTGCTCGCCCTGTTCGATCTCGGGCGGCGCAAGGGCTTCGGCTTGCGGGCGGCCAAACTCTATGCGTTCGGCGTGTTCTGCACGTACGCAATCGCGATCTGGATCGCAGACAGAGCTGGCAGCGGCGAGGTCGGACGCGGTTTCGTGCGCGCCGCGCTGGTCGCGCTGTCGTGGGTGGTCGGCGCGCTCGCTGCCCTCGGCACGGCGCGGGCTTTGGCCGCGCCCGCCGAGCGCGACGCGCTCAGCGCGCTCGCGTTCCAGCGCGGCTTCGATCGGCGCGACGTGCTCCGCGCGCGCACGCTGGGCGCGGCACTGCGCATTTGGCGACTGGTCGCGATCCCAGCGCTGCTCCTCGTGCTGCTCGCGTTGGCACGCGGGCAATCGATCGCCTGGGCCGTCGTGGCCACGCTCGGCATCGCGCTGTATGCGGCCGCGCTCGGCCTATTTCTCGCGCTGCTTGCGCAATTTTCCGCCGAGCTCTCGAGCCGCCATCCGCGCGCGCTGCTTTCGGCGCTGGTGCTCGGCCCACTCTTGCTGTCGCAGCTCTACCCCGCCATCCCGAGCGTTTCCGGCGCGTTCGCCGCGCTCCTCGACCGCGTGCTCGAAGCCGCCGCAAGGTTCGCGTGAGCACCCTCACCTTCGAAGCCGTGAGTCACCGCGAACTGACCCGCGTCACGGCGACGTTCGCGAGCGGCAACCATGTCGTCCTCGGTGGCGAGCAAGACGGCACGGCCGCGTTGATCGAGCTCGCCGCGAGCATCGCGGCGCCCGCGCTCGGGCGCGTCTTGCTCGACGGCAAAGCGCCCTTTTTACAAGCCGCGATCCGGCGCGGCATCGCCGCGCTCTGCGCCGTCGAACAGCTCCCGCCCGCGCGTACGGTGACCGACGCCCTGACCACCGCGCTGCGCGCCCGCGGCGATGCCCGCTCCGCCCGCGCCGTGCTCGACGCAGGCGGGCTCGGCCACTTCGCCGCGTGCCGCAGTGCGACGCTATCGCCGCGCGAGCAACGCGCGCTCGCCGGCTTGCTCGCGCTGACGCACCCCGCACCGAGCGTGCTCGCCCTGTTCGAGCCGCTCACGCTGATCGGCATTTTGAGCGAAGATTTCGTGCGGCAAGCGCTAACGCGCGCAACCAGCGCGGGCGCGCTCGTGCTCAGCAGCGCGACCCGCGTCGAAGACGCCCTGCGCATCGGGGGAACCCTCAGCCGCCTCGAACGTGGCACCTGGCTCGACCCGTCCAACGCCTACCAACCGCTCGCGGAAGTAACGCTACGTGTGCGCACACCCGAGCCGCGCCGCCTCGCCGCGCGTCTGGCCGAAGCACCCGAGGTCAGAGCCGTCGAATGGAGCGGGGGTCAAGAGCTCTTGGTGCGCGGCGCGGATCTGACACGCCTCGCCGAGCACGTGGTCGCGAGCGCCCGCTCGGAAGCGATTCACATCGAAGCGCTCCGCTGTCAGCCGCCGAGCTTGGAAGCGCTCACCGCGGCGCGCGCCGCCGCCACCCAGACCTGGTACGAACGCGCGCAACGCGAGCAGCGCGCTCTGCAAGCGGGCACCGAACCGCCGCTGGTGCAAACGCGGGGGATCCATTGAGCGGCGTGGCGGTCGGCGCACGGATCGCGCGCGAGCGTCTGCGCGGCGTGGTCGCGCCTTTGGTGCTCGTTTTGAGCGCAACCGCGGTATACGCGCTGGCCGTGCTCGAACACCGCGGCGGCGGCAACGGAGCCGCCGACAGCGCGCTCGAAGGTCCGGTCTTCGGCTTCGGCTTGCCGATTTTGGCCTACCTCGTGAGCGAGCGCGTATGCGACGGCGCGCGGCTCGATCGCAGCGTCGATGTCGTCGCGCGCTACGGGGCCGATCGGCGCGCTGCGCTGCTCGGCGTGCTGCTCGTGTCCGCGGCCAGCACTGCGCTGAGCGCGGTGCTGCTCACCGTCTCGGCGCTGATCGGCGCGCACACGCTGCATGATGCGAGCTGGGCGAGCGATCTGCGCGCGAGCGTCGGCATCGCCGCCGTGTCCGGCGCGGTGTACGCGCTCTGGTTCGGCGCCGCGTCGCTGTTCGGCAAACGCGGCGGTGGTCGCAAATGGGCGCTGATCCTGGATTTCCTGCTCGGCGCGGGCAGCTCCGCGCTCGCCGCGCCCTGGCCGCGCGGTCACACCCGCAACCTGCTCGGCGGCATGCCCGTGCTCGACATGCCGCAAAGCGCAGCCTGGCTCGCCCTGCTCGCGATCGGCGCCGCCAGCGTCGCGCTGAGCGTCTCGCGCACCCCGAGCTGAAAGCGAGCACGAGCGGTCCCGCCCCAGCGGGCACGGTTTGACGCTCACTATTGCTCGGGTAAAGTGAGTCCAATGACCTTGCGCGAGGCGTAACCGAGGACGTCGATCTCTGGTTCGAGCGGCTCGAAGAGCCGGCGATCGGCGAATCGGCAAGAGCCGCAAATGGCTTCTGGATCTCGGGAAACTTCGGGATGCGCCCGCCGGGCCTTGGGGGACTCGGGCTCGAGGATCGTTTCGACGTGGTTCTTACGGCAAACGGTCTCGAAGACTTCGCGACCGAGTACGCTGGTCATCATCGATGGCCTCGAGGTCCACGTGCTGCCGCTTGCACGCATATTGAAAAGCAAACAAGCCGCCAATCGCCCGAAGGATCGAGCGCAAATCCCAGCACTCGAAGCCGCCCTCGCGGTCGAGCGCGATAGCGAGCGCTGAACTAGCTCCTCTGAGGCTGCGGAGGCTGCCGCAACGCTCCGGTTCGAGAAGATCTAACTAACTCAGCAAAAGAGCTGGTTCGTCCCTGAATAGGAGTTGGCAATGTTTTTGCATTGCGCAAATCGGCTCAATTTCGGCTCAAATCCGCGCCGCAAACTGGCGCGGCCCGAAATCAGGGATTAGGCTGCCCTGCGAGCGTGCAGGGAATCGTTTACAAATTCGAAAGCTTCGCCGCTCTCTCCAAAGCCCTCGCTTCGGAAGAGCCAGACGTAAAGCTACCAGCGCCGACCAGTGATGATTTGGTGGACGGGCAATGGCTCGTCGCAACCTTCACCATCGGGAACGATGCGACGTCGGTCGCGGGCCGCGTCGCCGATCGCGGCACCGAGCTGCACCTCACCTTCGAAGAGCGTGATTGGAATCAACTGTGCCGCTTCGCCAATGGCGAATGCTCGCCGTCCATTCCGCCGCCCTGCCGCGAGGGCGCGGAAGACGTGCAAGCGCCCCCCGGCACCACCGTGCTCGTCGTCGATGACGACCCCACGCTGCGCGCCATCGTCTGCACCATGCTCCACACCTCTCGCGTAAAAACGCTGCAGGTCGAGAGCGCAGAGGAGGCCCTCGAGTGGCTCGGCAAACACCACGCCGATCTGCTCGTGCTCGATTGGGGTCTGCCGGGCATGAGCGGCGTCGAGCTGTGCGCGCGCCTGCGCAAAGACGAGGCGCATCGCTCACTGCCGATCTTGTTTTTGACCGGCCATTCGTCGAGCAGTGATCTGGTCGAAGCCTTCGAAGCCGGCGCGGATGATTTCGTGAGCAAACCCTTCCGGGCGCCGGAACTACGTGCGCGCGTGCTCGGCTTGCTGCGCCGGGTGACGCGGGTCGCCGTCGGGGCTTAGGCGTCGCCGAGCGTCGAGGCGATCTACGTCCCTCCGACCACGAGCTCGGACAGGGCCGCCAGCGGACCGCCCTGCGCGCCCACGAAATTGACGCGCACGTATTGAATGTTGCGGCCGAAGTTCCCGGTCGCTCGCTGGGTGCGCGCGGTGCTGGCGGTTTGCGACTGATCGACGACCGTCGTCCACGTCTTTCCGTCGGACGAGACGTCGATCGTGTACTTGTAGTTTGCGGCAGTGGGGAAGGTTACTTCCAGCGTGTTGATCGAGCGCGCTACCTCGAGTGAAAGCTGCCACCACGGGCTCGAATCATCGGCGGCCGCAGTCCACGCGGTGTTGGTGTTGCCGTCGTTGGCGAGCGCGGAGGTGCCGGTTCCCGTGCTGCTGGCGCTCGTCGGATGGTTCAACGCCAAAGTCAGGCTGGACATGGCATTGTCGCCGCCCATGTAGCGCGAGTACGGGCGAATTGGCGGCGCTGGAGTCACCCCCGGAGCGAACGCGGGGCTGCCTTGCGAAACAATCGTCACGGTCGCGCTCTTCAAGCCGGGCGAGCTCGCGGTAATGACGCTCGTCCCTGAGTAGTAAGTGCGAAATTCGATGCCCGCTTGACCATCTTGGATCGCGATGTCCGATCGCGGATCGTCCTTCGACGGCGGAGTAAATTTGATGCTGGGGCCGGTGGGGAATTCACCCGGGCCGGAGCTGACCGTCAACGTCACGGGAACGTTGTTGTTGATGGGGTTGCCATTCGCATCCAAGACCGTGACGACTAGCTGCGCATCTTGGGTGCCATCGACGGCGGAAAGCGTGGCCGAGCTCGTGGTCAGCCGTAGGCCGGCTGGAGTCCCGGAGCTCGGCCACGCCGGCGGCGCGACTTGAGCGTAGGCGTTGCGATACCAATACCAGGCTCGCTTCGGGATGCGAAAGTTGTCCACGATGCCCGTCGTTGCAAGGCTGGGCCCGAAGTGCGTGCCGTAATCGAACATGCACCAGCGCACCTGCCCGCTTCGCCATGGGAACTCGGTGGGCTGGCCATTCGTGAGCTGGCTCGAAAGGTCACCCCAGCCCGGATCGTAACTGCCGGGGCGAGGGGTGGCATTCGAGCTGCCGTACTCGCTCACCAAGTTCGCAACGCCCGGATTCTGAAAGGGCGATAGCGTCGCGCCGTCGCCGTTGTAGCCCGCGATGTCCCCGAGCAGATCGATCCGAGTGTCATCGGACGGACGCTGCGCGCCGCCGATCGCGGCCGGGCGTGTCGGATCGAGCTCGTGCGAGAGGTTCACCTCTTTGGTGAGCAAGCCACGCATGCCGTTGATGGTGCCGCCGCCGGTAAAGAACGGCTCGTTCGACATGCTCCAGACGACGATGCTCGGATGATTGCGATGGATCCGGATCATGTCGGTCAACGTGGCGAGCACGTTGCTCTCGAACGGCGCCTGGTCAGCGATGTTGTTCGGGTACGAGCCCGCCGCGCTGAAGGAACCCTCGCCCGTACTGGCGGCACCCCAAAAGCAGTTCTCGGACCAGAACAGAATGCCGAGCTTGTCGCAGGCCTCGGCAAACGCGGGTGCCTTCGGATAGTGCGAGCCGCGGATGAAGTTGAAGCCTGCATCCTTCACCATCTGGACATCGCGGGCCAGCGCCGAGTCGGCGACCGCGTCGGCCCAGCCCGCGTGATCCTGATGAACGTCGACTCCGCGAATGTAATAATGCGAGCCGTTCAGCGAAAATCCGTTGCTCGCAGACCAGCTGAACCAGCGAAAGCCAAACGGCGTCGTGAAGGTGTCGACCTGCCCGTGCTCGTCCGAGATCGTCGTCACGGCCGTATACATCGTCGGATGATCGGGATGCCAGAGCGCCGGGTTTTCGATGACCGGCGTGGTCTGGTCGACGGTGACGGTCATCTTCGACGGTACGCTCTGCTGCGTGGAGATGGTCGCGACCGTGCTACCGCTCGAGCTCACGATATCGGTGCGCACCGTGCAATCGACGGCCGCGACGCGATCGTTGCGCACCTCGGTCTTGATATTGACGCTGCTCGATGCGCCGGCGTTGCTCGCGAGCGTCGGCGTGGTCACGAAAGTGCCGTACCAAGGCACGTGCAACGGATCAGTGACGACCAGCGCCACGTCGCGGTAAATCCCGCCCGTGAACTCGTGGTCGCCCGCGCGCGGTGCGATTCGCGCGTTCCAAGCGTTGCTGAGACGAACCGCGATGACGTTGTCGCCGGTGTTCAGCTTATCCGTAATATCGAACGAGAAGCCGGTGTACCCGCCTTGATGCGAGCCCACTTGGGTGCCGTTCACGTACACCTGCGCGTCCTGAAACGCGCCCTGAAACTCGATGAACACGCGCTTGTCCGACCAGGCCGCGGACGCCATCACGTGTCGTCGGTACCAACCGTAACCCTGATAGAAATCAGTCCACAGAAAGTACGGCAGACTGAACGAGTGCGGTAGGCCGACGTCGTTCCAAGCGGAATCCTCGTATCGTGGCTGTTCCGCGCCCGGATAATCGCCGAGCAGAAACTTCCAGGATTGATTGAGGTTGATCGTTTGCCGAGGCCCGCTGGCGGTGTTCGAGTCGCCGCCGGTACCAGCGGTCGCGCCGCCCGCACTGGTGCCTGCGCTCGCCCCGCCGCCGCCGACCCCGCTCGCTCCACCCGCGCCACCGCTTCCGCTGCTTCCGGTGCTGTGAGTGCCCGACCCGCCCGCGTCTCCGCCTTGGCTTGCGGCCGATTCGCCGCCTTGGCTCCGACACGCCAGAGCAAGCAGCAACACCGCGAACACTCCCGTTAATCGCGTCACGATGGACCTCTTCTGCGCACTGATCTGCGGCGCAGGGCGAACGCAGCCAATAACAGCAACGCACTCGTCGCGCCGCGGCTCGTTCCCGAACTCATGCGGCACGAGCAACCGCCCGCGTTGCTGGCTTGCCCTGATGAGCCGCCGACCGCGGCGCCAGCCTTGCCGGTCGGCTCGTGCCCCGCGGCCGCGGCCGATCCGCCGGCACCGCCGAAATTCGTGGCAGAGGTGCCGCCGCTCGCGGCAGGGCCTCCGCCTGACGCAGAGCCGCCGCCGGTCGTTGCGCCACCTCCCGCGGTACCACCGGCTCCGCCTGCAACCGCAAGGCCCCCGGATCCGCCAGCGCCCCCGGTGCCCGCACCACCGTGGCCGCCAGCGGCTTCCGCACACGACGCGTCGTCGCCGTTGTCGCAGTCGAACTGCACACCGTCGAACGGCACGACCAAGATCTTGCTGCCGCCCGTGTTCACCGCGCTGCTATTTTTGTCGACGTCGGTGACCGCGAACGTGAAATGCGTGACGTGGCCGTTCTCCTGATAGACGCCCACGCGTTCCATGTTGTGCCAGTTGTTGACCGTGCCGTCCGTGTAGCGGAGCCAGCCCGAGTTTTCGTTGGGCGGCGTTTGGAGGCCTTGATACGCGAGGCCGGTGCTAGTCCAATTACCAATGCCGTCTTTGGACATGATGTGATAGGCGCGCTGCACGTTCCAATAGTTGTAAACGATGTGAAAATAGCCGCCGCTGTACCAGATCACCTCATCCTCGGCGTTGCCGTTATCGCCATGTTCGAGGTCGGGCAGCACGCTGTCGGTTTCGACTTTGTAGGTGCCCAACACCTGATCGCTGTCCATCACGCAGCCGGTGCGCGAGGTCGCCCAGAATCGCTGGTTCGGGCCGACCGTGAACGTAAAGTTCGAAGACAAGCCGCCGCACCCGCTGTGACCGTTGGTATCGGTCTTGGTCGCGCCGAGCAATGACCAAGGGCCATTCGCCGAACTCGCGCTAAACATCTGTCCGACGACGATCTCACCCACTGAAAGAGTGAACGGCGCGTCGCCGGAAGGCGCGACGAGGGCCGTCGTGTTGTGCCCCTTGTCGTTGCCCTCCTGATTGTGGCTGTAGCAATCGCTCTGAAAGACGTACGGCCCGATCACGTCGTCGCTGACCGCTTGCATGGGGATGGAGCTTTGCCAGCCGCTTCCGCCCGGCCCTGCCGGCGGCCCAAACCCATCACTATACGCCCAGTGACTCGCGTACATATGATATTTGCCGTCTTCGCCTTTTACGATCTTGCCGTCCCAGTAGTAGTTCGACTGCTCGTGAGCCGCGACGCCGCCGCTGTCTCCCTTATCCTCGAGCCCGTTGGCGGGATCGCGCGCGCCGACCACGGACGCCCCCCAGACCGTCGTCGACAGCGTGCCGACGATCGGCATCGGCTGAAAGTAATCGATCAGTGATTTGGGCGCCGCACTCGCACTTTGGCAGGCCAACGAGATCGCCAGGGCCGCTCCGAGTTGGAGGGTGGCACGCACCGTGGACCGGCTAGCTGTCAGTCGTTTCGTCATCGTCAAACCCTCGTGGTGGCGAGGGTCGGCACATAGGACTCGTTCGCGTGCGCTCTCACGTTCCGTATCCGACCGCGACGATGTTCGCCTGCACTGCGTCGTCAGCCGCGTCGGGCGGATTGCCGGCGGTCACGACTCCTTCGAAGAAGATGCCGGTGCCACCGCCGCTTCCGTCTCCTCCCACCCCGAGCTCGAGAGCGCCCTCCTTCTTCATCGGACTATAGCCGTTGGGGCGCGCGCCGTCCCACTTCACTCCCAGAGCTCCCGCTTGCGCGTCTCCATCCTTCAGCGTGTAGTGATTGCCCGACGGGCCCTTGAGCATCACGGTCACGAACTTGGCGTCCAATGGGGTGTTGGTTGGGACGTCACTCGAGCCGCCCGCAAACACCCCATTTTCTAGGTCAGCCATCACCCACGGTCCGTCGCCGCCGCCGCGTGACCACTCATTGATGTTGCTGAAGTTCAGGGTCTCCATCGTGCCGGCGCCGTCGTCGTTACCGGTGGTTTCCACATTCCCGTAGTCGAAGCAGCAGCGGCTGTTGTAGCGCTTGCCGTCGGCGACCATGTACATGGCCTCCGGCTCATCGCCGGTGGCAACGCCTTTGGTCGCGTTATTCCGATACGTGAAGGTGGAGTCGGCCGGAAACAACACGCCATAGACCGGATGGCCCATGATCGTGATCTTGGCCGCGCCCGCGTCCGCTTCTTTGCCGCCATTCGGTAACCAGTGCACGGGCGGGGACACCGGCAGATGATTTTCTTGGGGCGATTGATCGTAGATGATCGAAATCGTGCAGGTCGTACCTGCGCAGAACGTGTCCTGCTGCGCGGCATCGGCCAGACCCCCAGCGCTGACTACGGGGATGTCCATCGTCGTGTGGTCCGACGCGCGGCGCACTTGATACAACTTTCCGCTGTATGCTGCGTAAAGCGCGCGGACGGTGCTGTGTGCGCCGACACACGGCGTATTCGCCGCCGCGTAGATGTCGCACGGTTTG
>Ga0068856_100003805_pt1 | contig 15119 bp, 15 predicted proteins | sample KBSCornC62_FD_66595 | JGI IMG/M metagenome (GOLD analysis project Ga0068856, IMG submission 66595) | Corn rhizosphere microbial communities from Kellogg Biological Station, Michigan, USA - KBS Corn C6-2 | ecosystem: Host-associated > Plants > Roots > Rhizosphere > Soil ...
CGATCACGACCGACGCCGCGATCGCGATGACGTAGCCGGGATAGACCGGCACCTTGCCGCCGAAGCCGCCGCCGATGTCGGGAGAGACGACGCGGATCTTCTCCTCCGACAGGCCCACGTGCCCCGCGACCAGCGCGATGACGGTGCGGATCGCGTGGGGCGCCTGCGTCGTCATGTAGACGGTGAGCTTGCCGCGGATGCGATCGAAGTCCGCGACGATGCCGCAGGTCTCGATCGACGCGACGTGGATGCGCGGGAGATAGATCTTCTGCTCGACCACGACGTCCGAGGCGGCCAGCGCCTTGTCCGTCGCCGCGCGGTCCCCCACCTCCCAGTGGAAGATGCGGTTGTCCGTCTTGCCGGGCTTGTCCGTGCGCAGCACGGGCGCGCCGGGCTCGAGCGCCTTGAACGGGTCCACGACGACGGGCAGCGGGTCGTAGTCGACCTCGACGGCGGCCGCGCCGTCCGCCGCGGCGTAGCGGTCCGTGGCGATCACCGCGGCGACCTCCTGGGCCTGGTACATGACCTTCTCGGTCGGCAGCACCATCTGGGTGTCCGACATGAGCGTCGGCATCCAGTGCAGCTTGTACTGCTCCAGGGTCTGGCCGGTGATGACGGCGAGCACGCCGGGGACCTTGAGCGCCGCGGACGAGTCGATCTTCAGGATCTTCGCGTGCGCGTAGGGGCTGCGCACGATGTCCATGTGGAGCATGCCCGGCAGCTGGATGTCGTCGACGTAGTTGCCCTTCCCCCGGAGGAAGCGCGGGTCCTCCTTGCGCTTCACCGAGTGCCCCATGCCTCCGACTTCGGGCGAGGTGCGCGGTGTGGATGCCATGACTTGCGCTCCTTCCTAGCTCGCCTTGGCGGCCTTCTGCTCGCGCGCGGAAGCCGCCGCGTGGAGAACGGCCTTGACGATGTTGACGTAGCCCGTGCACCGGCACAGGTTCCCGGAGATCGCCCGCCGGACGTCGGCCTCGGTCGGGCTGCCGTTCGTGGAGAGGAGCGCGCAGCTCGTCATCATCATCCCGGGCGTGCAGTAGCCGCACTGCAGGCCGTGCTCCTGGAAGAAGCCCTCCTGCACGGGATGGAGCTTGCCGTCCTTCTCGAGCCCCTCCACGGTGTCGACCGCGCGGCCGTCGGCCTGCACCGCGAGCACGGTGCACGACTTGACGGGGACGCCGTCGAGGAGGACCGTGCACGCGCCGCAGTGGGTGGTGTCGCAGCCGATGTGCGTCCCGGTGAGCCGCAGGTTCTCGCGCAGGAAGTGCACGAGGAGGAGGCGCGACTCGACCTCGCCCTTCGAAGGCGCGCCGTTGACGTTGATCTCGATCGTGTGCCTCGCCATGTCACGCTCCCTGCGCCCGGGCGATCGCCTTCGCCAGGGCGCGGCCCGTCAGGACGCGGGCCATCTCCGTCTTGTACTCGACCGAGCCGCGGCGGTCCGCGGCCGGCGCCGCCGCGGACGCCGCGAGGCGCGCCGCCTCCGCGATCGCGCCGGCGTCCGGCTTCTTCCCGCGCAGGAACTGCTCCGCGGCCGTCGCCTGGATCGGCGTCGGACCCGCGTTCGTCAGGCCGATGCCGACCCTCTCGACCTCGCCTCCCGGGCCCAGAGTGACCTGCGCCGCGGAGGCGGCGGTGGCGAAGTCGCCGACCTTCCTCTCCAGCTTGACGTAGGCCCCCCCGCTCCTCGGCGGCGGGACCGGAATGCGAATCTCCGTCAGGATCTCGTCGGGGGCGAGCGCCGTCTCGAACAGGCTCGTGAAGAACTTGCCGATCGGGATCGTCCGCGTGCCCGTCTTCCCCGTCGCGACGATCTCGGCGCCGTATGCCAGCATCGTCGCCGGGTGGTCGTTCGCCGGGTCGCCGTGCGCGAGGTTGCCGCCGATGGTCGCCAGGTTGCGGACGAGCGGATCGGCGATGACCTCGGCCGTGTCGGCGAGGAGCGGGTACTTCCGGCGCACGAGCGGAGAGTGCTCGAGCGTCGATTCCCGCGTCCGGCCGCCGATCTTGAGGAACCCGCCGTCCTCGCGGATGTACTCGAGGTCCGGGATCTTGCCGATGTCGACGAGGTGCGCCGCGGCGCCGAGCCGCAGCTTCAGGAGCGGCAGGAGGCTCTGGCCGCCGGAGAGCACCTTGGCGTCGTCCGGGTGTTTTCCGAGGAGGTCCAGGGCCTCCGCGAGGGTCTCTGGCGCGTGATAGTCGAACGATCCCGGAATCATGGCCGCTCCTTTCGACGTGTCGATACGCGAGCAACGCCCATTCTTCTCACCGGCCGCCTCCCCCCTCCTCGTCGTCGACGCCCGACAGCAGGACGGGCGGATGCTCGTACCACTCGTGGCCCTCGACGGCCATCTTCTCACCGAGCGCGAAGAGGTCCCGCATGTAGGCGGTGTCGAACTCGGCGGGGTGGGGAGTCTGGAACGTGCTCGGAATGTAGACGAGCTGGAAGCGGATGTGGTCCCTCCGGGCGATCGAGTAGATCCGGTAGAGGTCGCCGATGCCCTGGTTGTGGATCAGACACGTGATCGCGCGCAGGGAGATGGGCAGCGTCCTCCGGTCCACCTGCGCCCACTCCGGATCCATCCGCGCGTTGCGGATCATGTACAGCGTCCGATCGCGCTGGAAGAGCTCGTGGAGCTTGACCGCGGACGGATAGACGAAGACCTGCGACGCCGTGCCGCCGTCGACGTGCATCTCCTGGTATCGCCGGCCGCCCGCCTCGACGTCGATCATCACGGGCGGGAACGTCCCGGGGATCGCGGCCGAGGCGATCAGGATCTTGTGAACCAGGTCGAGTGCGCCCGGAAGGCGTGTCGCGGCGATCTCCGTGATGTTCCAGATGACCGGCCGGCGAACGTCGAGATTCGTCGTAGCCACGAGCAGGACGCGCCCCTTGTCATGCTCCGCCGCGATGGCATCCACCATCTCCTGCGTCACGCTCTTCTTCACGAGCTTCCGGAGCGGTGCGTTGTCCGCCAGCGCGTCGTTGTAGAGGACCGAGAGAAGCGAGCGTTCCTCGGCGACGTCGCGCATGGAGATGCCGGTGTACAGCGCCTTGAGCCTCTCGTCGTACGCCGGCCCCAGGAAGGCGAACGGCGCGATCAACGCGCCGGTGCTCACGCCCGTCACGAGCTTGAACTCCGGGCGGGTGCCGGCCTTCGTCCAGCCGTTCAGGAGGCCCGCGCCGAAGGCGCCGTTGTCTCCGCCGCCGGAGATCGCGAGGAACGAATTCGGCGGAAGCTCGTCGACGCCGAGAAACTTCTTCTCCGCCTCGTTGGACGCGAGAAAGTCCCTCTCGAATTCCCTGACGTCCGTGGCGTCGCGCGGGAAGTAGCGGATGCCGGCCGGGAATCCGACGACGTTCGCCTGCGTCGAGAGCTCGAACGGAACGGCCGGACGCCGCTCGGTGCTCGCGCAGCCGAAGAGGCCGGCCGACAGGGACAATGCCACGAGGAGGCCGCGCCGCAGGATCCCCGACGGCATCGACGGGATCCTCCCTCTCACGCGGCCACCAGCGGCAGCACGCGCTCGAGCGACTCGAGGTTGTGCGCCGGGAGGAGGCGGTCGACGTAGGGCAGCGCGGCGGCCATGCCGCGGGCGGTCGGCTCGTAGCGGGGATCGGACAGGAGCGGGTTGAGCCACAGCACCCGGCGGGCGCGGGACCGGATCGCGCGCATCGCGGAGACGAGCTCCGCGGTGTCGCCCCGGTCCAGGCCGTCGCTGACGATGACCACGACGGTCCTCCGGTCGACCGTGCCGTCGAGGTAGCGATCCACGAACGCGGCGAGGCACTCCCCGATGCGCGTGCCGCCCGACCAGTCCGGCACGCCGGCGGACAGGCGGTCCAGCGTCTGCGCGATCCGGCCCGGGACCATCCACGGCGTCAGCCGGGTCAGCGCCGTGTTGAAGGCGAAGACCTCCGTGCGCCGCGCGGCCTTCTTGAGCGCGAGGAGGAACGTCAGCACGAAGCGCGTGTGCGCGTCCATCGAGCCGCTGGTGTCGCAGAGGACCACGAGCCGCGGCTCCTCGATCGCGCGCGAACGCCGCGCGAACTCCAGGAACTCGCCGTCCGTCGCGAGCGCCCGCCGGAAGCTCCGGCGCGGATCGTGCCGTCCGCGGCCGCGCGTGGGGACGAGCCGGCGGCTCGGCCGCGTGGCGAGCCGGGACGCGAGGCCCGACAACAGCCGCTCCATCGCCGCGAGGTCTTCGGGCGTGCACTCCTCGAAGGACTTCCGCCGCAGGAGCGCCTCGGGGCTGTAGGCGGGCGCGTCGCCGGACGGGACGTCGCGCTCGCCCCGTTCCCCGTGGCCGGCCCCGGCCGCCGCGAGCCTGCGCGCGGGGCGCCCGTGCGGAACCCTCCGATCGCGCGCGGCGTTCACGACCGCGGTCGCGGCCTCGCCGCTCTCCGGAGCCCAGAGCCGCTCGAACAGCTCGTCGAACGCCGCCGCGTGGCGGCGGCGGACCTTGAGCGCGACGCGCAGCGCGCGGCGGACCTCCGCGCGGTCGGCGACGTCCACCAGCGTCAGCGCGGCGAGCGCGTCCGCCTCGTCCGAGAGCGCGACCGGGATCCCCCGCTCGCGCAGGGCCTGCGCGAAGACCGCGAGGTGCCGCACCAGCCCGCTGACCCTCACGAGGTCGCCGCCTCGACGAGAGAGGACAGCTCGCCGCCCGAGAGGTCGCGCAGGTCGTTGTGGTCCTTCAACAGGCAGCCGAGGGTGGTCGCGACGGTCTCGGCGTCGAGCGCGTCCTGGTGGAGGCGAACCAGGGCCTGCGCCCAGTCGATTGTTTCGGCGACGCCCGGCGCCTTGAGGAGACGGCGCTCCCGCAGCGACTGCACGAAGCGCGCGATCTGCTCGGCGAGCCGCGCTCCGGCCTCCGGCACCCGCGAGTGGATGATGCGGACCTCCTTCTCGAAGCCGGGGTGCTCGATGTAGAGGTAGAGGCATCGCCGCCGGAGCGCGTCGCCGATCTCGCGGCTGCGGTTGGACGTCAGCACGACGTGCGGCCGGTGGATGGCCTGGATCGTGCCGAGCTCCGGGATCGTGACCTGGAAGTCCGACAGGACCTCGAGGAGGAAGGCCTCGAAGCCGTCGTCCGCGCGGTCCACCTCGTCGATCAGCAGGACCGCGGGCCCCTCGACGCGCGTGATCGCCTTGAGGAGCGGGCGCTCCAGCAGGTAGTCGCGCGAGAAGATCACGTGCTCGAGGCCCTCCGGGTCGGCGTCGTCGCCGGCCATCCGCACGCGCAGCATCTGGCGCGGGTAGTCCCACTCGTAGAGCGCGGTCGCGACGTCCAGGCCCTCGTAGCACTGGAGCCGGATGAGCTCGGTCCCGAGAAAGCGGGCGAGGACCTTCGCGATCTCGGTCTTCCCGACGCCCGCGTCGCCCTCGACGAGCAGCGGCTTGCCCATCGCCTGCGACAGGTAGACGGCGGTCGCGATCTCGGCCTCGGCGATGTAGCCCTGCTTCTCCATCGCCTCCTGCATGGAGCGGATCTCCGCCTTCATCGCGGAGTCCCCGCGGGAGGCGGCGGACCGCCGGCGGCGAAGGTCGCGCCGTAGCGCTCGGGCGCCGCCACGAACTTCTCCCGGCAGCCGCCGCAGCAGAAGAGATAGGTCCGGCCGCCGAGCTCGGCCTTGTGGCGCGCCGTCGCGATCGCGACCGTCATGCCGCAGACCGGATCGACCGCGTCGGCCTGCGCGGTGGGCAGGGACGCGGGGCCCGGCGTCTGCGCCGCCTCCCGGCGGCTCTCCGCCACGACCTCCGCGAGGATGCTGATCGCGATCTCCTCGGGAGTGCGCGCACCGATGTCGAGGCCCGCGGGGCTGTGGATCCGCTCGAGGTCCGCGCCGGAGACGCCGCGCGCGCGGAGCGTGTCCCCGATCTGGGCGAAGCGCTTCGGGCTCGCGACGACGCCGAGATACGCCGGCACGAGCCGGAGCGCCGCCGCGATGGCGTCCTCGTCGTCCTCGCCCATCGTCGCGATCACGCAGACGTCGCGAAACGCGGCCGGCGCGAGCGCGGAGAAGTCGGAAACGGCGCGGACTCCCTCCGGGACCGCGCCGTGCGCGGGCTGCGGGTCGGCGGCCTCGACCGCGAAGCCCGTCGCGGCCGCGGCGCGGGCGAGCGCGCGAGCGATCGGCGAATGGCCGAAGACCACCATGCGTCGCGCCGGCAGGACGGGGTCGAGCGCAATGTCCACGGTCCCTCCGCTGTGGCAGGTCATCGGAAACACTCTCACACCCGGGCGGCTCTCGGCCGCCGGGTTCGGCGACAGCGCGATCATCCTCGGCTCTCCGTCCGCCAGAGCGGCGAGCGCCTCGCGGACGACGACCGGCTGCGTGCAACTCCCGCCGAGCCAGCCGTGGAACTCCCCCGACGCGGTGACGAGCGCCGCGTCGCCGGCCTGCGCGGCGCTGGCCGCCACGCGCCGCACGACCGTCGCGAGCACGAACGGCTCCCGACGCTCGGCGAGCCGCGCGGCGAGCGTCAGGACGTCGGGACGCACATCCGCTCCCAGTCTTCCCGGCGGTCCACGTCCGCGAGGGCCTCGGCCGGCCACTCGACGCGGACCGCCTCGGCCTGATGCCGCCGCACGACGCGCTGGCCGCAGCCGTCGCCTTCGGGCCCGCCCAGCTCGGGGAACAGGGCCCGCGCGTACAGCGTCGGCGGGGCGTGCACGCCCGCGTACTCGGACACGACGAGCGGCGCGCCCGTCTCGCGGAAGGTCCCAACCAGCTTCGCCACCATCTCCGCCGTGACCCGCGGCATGTCGGCGAGCAGGACCACGGCGGCCGCGGCCTCCGCCGGAAGAGCCGCCGTCCCCGCCGCGAGCGAGGTGTTCATGCCCTTCGCGTGCGCGGGGTTCACGACAGTGTGGACGGCGACGCCCTCCAGCTCCCGGGCGACGCGCTCGGCCTCGTGGCCGAGCACGACGACGACCGGGTCGAGCCCCGCCTCGAGCGCGACGCGAGCGGCGCGCCGGGCGAGCGACTCTCCCTCCCACGACAGGAGGAGCTTGTTCCGGCCGAACCGCTTCGAGGCGCCGGCGGCGAGGACGATTCCGGCGACGGGAGAACGCATGCGTCTACCGCGTCCCCGCCGCGGCCGCTGCGCCGGCGGGAACGAACGCCTCGTCGAGCGCGTGCGCGAGCGCCGCGTCGCGGCCGTAGGGATCGCGCTTGAACACCGTGCGCTTCTCGTCCGTCGGGTCGATCGTCCAGTACATGATCAGGACCGGAACCGGCTTGCGGAGGCGGACGGTCTGCGTCTTCCCCGCGGCCACGGCCGCGTCGATCTTCGGCGCGCTCCACGCCTGCGGGTCGGCGAGGAGCAGCTCCGCGAGCTCGAGCGGCCGGTCCACGCGCATGCAGCCCGAGCTGAACGCGCGCGCCTCCTTCTCGAAGAGCGCCTTGCTCGGCGTGTCGTGCAGGTACACGTGGTACGGGTTCGGGAACATGATCTTGACGCGGCCGAGCGCGTTGTCGGGCCCGGCCTCCTGACGCACGGTGTAGGGGAAGCTCTTCGACGCCCAGTCGACGCGGGCCGGGTCGACCTTCTGACCGTTCTTGTCGATCAGGTCGAGCCCCTTGCGCTCCAGGTAGGCGGGGTCCTTTCGCGCGGCCGGGATCACGTCGTTCGCGAGGATGCCGGGCGGCACGGTCCACGTCGGGTTGAAGACGAGGTGGTCGATCTTCGCCTTGAAGATCGGGGTCTGGCGGAAGGGCTTCCCGACCTGAGTCCTCGAGCGCCAGACCGGCTTGCCGTCGCGCACGAAGACGGTGTTGAAGCCCGCGACGTCGACGATCACGAGGTCGCCGGGTCCGATCTCGTGGAGGACCCACCGCGCGCGCTCGAGGTTGATGCGGATCTGGAGGATGCGCGCCTCGACCGGAACGTTGAGCTCCGCCAGGGTCTCGGCGCCGACGTTGCCGTCGCGCTCCAGCCGATGGCGCTCCTGGAAGGCCCGGACCGCGGCGGAGAGCGGCGCATCGTAGAGGTCGCTGACGTCGCCGTCGAGCGCTTCGGGCTGCCCCGCGAGATCCCCCGTCACCGCGAGCCGGCGACGCAGCGCGACGACGCGCGGGCCCTTCGACCCCGGCTTCAGAGCGGGGCCCGCTGGTACGGCCGGCCAACCGCCGCGCGCGGCGAGGTCCCGATACCGGGCGAGGGCGGCGCGCGCGTTCGCGTACCACCAGTGGTCGGGACGAACGCGGTCGATCGCCTCGCGCAGGCGTCCCTGTCTCAACGCATCGAAGACGAAGCGGTCGCCCTCCTGCGAGCCCACGGGGCGCGGCTCGAAGTTCCAGTGGGGATCGAGCGACTTCGGATCGACCTTGCCGAGATAGAGGTGATAGATCAGCAGGACGAAGGCGTCGGTCGCCAGCAGATCGGTCTCGGCGCGCGCCGCGGGGTCCGCGCCCGGCGCGACCGACGGCGCCCTCCGCGTGAGCTCCTCCCGGTGATAGTCCTCCGGCCGCAGGCCATCGTCCGCGGATTCCCGGACGAGGGCGAGCAGCTGCTCGAGCCGGTCGGGAGTCCACAGCGGCCGGTCGCCGGCCTCGTCGTAGATCTCGGGCAGCGCCGCGCGGGCCGAGACCTGCGCCTGCGCCCCGCCGGCCGTACCCTCCGCACGCATCCGCTCCAGCCGCTCGCGCAGGAGCGGGACGACCGCGGCATCCGCGTCGCCGGCGCCCTGCGCGAGGCCGCGTGCGGCCGCGAGGACCCCGAGGACCACGAGGAGCGCGGCGAGCGCGAGACGCGATCGGATCCGATCAGCCGGCGTGGATCGCTCCTTCCTTTTCCCGCAGCGACCAGGGCTGCCGGGACGCGTGAAGCGCGAGGAGCTCTCCCACGATCGCGATCGCAACCTGCTCGGGGCCCTCGGCGCCGAGGTCGAGGCCGACCGGCGCGAACACGCGCTCCCCCGCCTCCGCGCCGATCTGCTCCAGGATCTTGCGGCCGCGCTCCCGCGGCCCGAGGAGACCGACGTACGGAACGCCGCCTTCGATCAGGCGCCGCGCCCACTCGCGGTCGTGCGCGAAGGAGTGCATCTTGACGACCGCGAAGGCGCGCGGCCCGAGAGGCAGCCCGGCGGTCCCATCCTCGGGCCGCCGCGCATCGATGCGCGTCGCCGACGCGAAGCGTCCCGGCCCGCGCGCGGCGGGCCGGTGATCGACGACGGTGACGCGAAAGCCGGCGTCCGAGGCGTACGCGGCGAGCGGGATCGCGTCGTCTCCGCCGCCGAAGATCACGAGCGAGGGCGGAGGCGTGAATCTCTCGATGAAGACGGCGTCGTCGGCGCCGCGGACTTCGGCGGCGGCGTGCACGGTCACCGTCCCCGCCTCCGGTCCGCGGATCGTCATCGAGACCGCGAACGGCCGGTCGCCCGCGAGGAGATCGACGATCCCGCGCGAGGTCTCGAGCGCCCGGGGCGTCGTCGCCGGCCGGACGAAGATCTCGACGGTGCCGTTGCACCCGAGCCCCAGCCCGAAGACGGAGTCGTCGTCGCCGGTCTCGTAGCGGAGGAGCCGCGGCTCCCCGGTCCGCATCACCCCGAGCGCGATCTCGCGCACGTCGCCTTCGAGACAGCCTCCGCTGACGCTCCCGGCCGTCTCTCCCGACTCCTCGACGAGGAACTTCGCGCCCGGACGCCGGTACGCGGACCCCTCGATGCGCACGACCGTCGCGATCGCCGCGCGCCCGCCGGCCTCCGCCAGCCGCGCGACGCGCGTCAGGATTTCCACGGTTTCCTTCCAGTGTTTCACGGCTTCAGAGCGTCTCGCTTCGGGCCGACCTACGCTATACCCCGGTTCCCGGAGGGTCAAACGAAAGCGGCCGCGGTACGCGCACGGTACGATGCGCGCATGAGCCTTCGCGTCGAATCGGCCGGCGCCGCGGCGGAGCGCGAAATCCTGCGGGCGCTCGACGCGGCCGTCTCCTCGCCCGCGGCCGCGGCGGCGCTGCTTCCGATCGGAGAGCGCGTCCTCGCGACGCTGCGGCGTGCGGGCCCGAACGAGATCGAGGCGTGGGAGCCCGTTCCGCTCTCGCTCTACGCGGCGGCGCTTCCCGCGGAGATTCGCTCGAGCTGGGTGTTCGTGCTCCGCGCCGGCGTCGCCACGGGGGCCGAGCGCCATCCCAACAGCATCCAGCGCATGATGTCGTGGAGCGGCGACGGCGACTTCCAGGTGCACGACGGCGCGCGATGGAGATCGCACCTTCTTCGCAGCGATCCTCGCGCGCCGCTCGAAGAGCGCTGGATATCGATTCCGCCGGACACGTGGCACCAGGGCGTCGTCGGTCCGAAGGATTGGCTCGTGATCGCGTTTCACACGGCACAGGCGCACGCGCTGATCGAGGAGCGGCCGGAGCCGGACGATCCGAATCCGTTCCACCCGGCGCGAACCCGCCGCCGGCGGTATGCCGAGGTGAAACAGGCCTGAGAAGCCCCCGGAAACGCGGCTAACCCGCCCATTTCCCGAGGGTTCCGGATCGGGAATTCCGGCACGTGGAACAGAGTTTGCACAGTCCACATCACAGAGGCGTGGTCCGCCTCGCGAGGAGGGCTGCGATGTACGAGAGGGAGCTACCGAGAGGTTTCTGGGTCTCGTTCTGGAATGGCCCGTTCAAGTCTCAGCCAGTGGAGACGAGCAGCATCCGGGAAGAGGAGACGGCGGTCTGTCTGGACTGCCACGTCTACTTCAACATCCGGAGCCGGACGTGCCCGAAGTGCGACGGCGAGCAGTTCTGGCTCATCTCCAACTGGAGGAAGCAACCGGCACGGGTTTCGGCCCCGGTCCGAATCGCGGTCGCCTAGAGAAGTTTTTCGGGATCGTCATCGCCCCGGCGCGCGCGGCGCTGCATCGATCGCGCGACCGGGGCGATGCTTTGTGCGCGACACGATGCCGCGGTGGGACGCAACGGCGGAGCGCGAAGAATCGTGACGCGCTTTTCTGAGAGGCCGATTAAAAGACGGCAACGCGTGTATCTCGATCACGACTCGCCACTCTGAAGGAGTGAGGACGCGGAAAGCACCGGCTCCTCCGGTGAATGGGTCGCTCCTCTCGAGGTGGTCATGCGCAAGTCGAGATCCGTACGCACGTTTCTGTACGCCGCCGGCGCGGTCGCCGCGGCCGTGCTCGTCACCGCCGCATCGGCATCTTCAGGAGGTCCCTCCGATCCGGGCATCCGGCCGAAGGATCCGGACGGCGCCATCACGCAGCACGCGCTCGACGCGATCCGGGAGGGCCGCAGGACCTTCCGCTTCGACACCTTCGGCGACGAGGCCTTCTGGGGCGACACGCTGCGCCTCCACGAGGCCATCGAGGGAGCGGCGCACGGCGGTGTCGGCCCGGGCCTGAGTCCGCGTCAGGCCATCGCGGCCGGACTCAAGGTGGACGTCGACGCGCTGCCGGGGTCCGTGCGGAGCGACATCCGCCAGGGACGGGCGAACCTCGACGACCCCGCCGTCACGCTCGCGCTCCTCAGGCTCAACGCGGTCGTCGGCGTGACGGGATTCTTTCAGCACAACGGACAGCTCCGCTCGGTCGGCCTGCAGTGCGCGGTCTGCCACTCCGTCGTCGATGACTCCTTCGCCCCGGGAATCGGCCATCGCCTCGACGGCTGGGCCAACCGCGACCTGAACGTCGGCGCCATCATCAACCTCGCGCCCGACCTCTCCGTAGTCGACGCGCTGCTCGGCGTCGACGACGCCACGACGCGCCAGGTGCTGATGAGCTGGGGTCCCGGGAAGTTCGACGCCGAGCTCTTCATGGACGGCAAGGCGTTCCGCCCCGACGGCGGCTCCGCGGCGACACTCATCCCGCCGGCGTTCGGCCTCGCCGGCGTCAACCTCCACACCTGGACGGGCTGGGGATCGGTCACGCACTGGAACGCCTTCGTCGCGAATCTCGAGATGCATGGCAAGGGACGGTTCTGGGATCCGCGGCTCAAGGACGGGGTCCGGTTTCCGATCGCGGCCGCCAACGGCTTCGACAACGTCAATCCCGGCCTCTCCCCGGACGACGACCGCATCACGCCGAAGCTCGCCGATCTCCACCTCTATCAGCTCGCGATCCCGGCGCCGAAGCCGCCCGAGGGAAGCTTCGACAAGGACGCGGCCGAGCGCGGCGACGCGCTCTTCACGGGCAAGGCTCGCTGCAACAGCTGCCACGTGGAGCCGCTCTGGACCGAGCCCGGCTGGAACATGCACACGGCCGACGAGATCGGAATCGACGACTTCCAGGCCAACCGAGCCCCCGACCAGCGCTACCGCACAGCGCCCCTCGCCGGCCTCTGGACGCACACGAAGGGCGGCTTCTACCACGACGGCCGGTTCGCGACCCTGCTCGACGTCGTCAATCACTACGACGCGTTCCTGAACCTCGGACTCACGGCCCAGGAGAAGAACGACCTCGTCGAGTACCTGAAGTCCCTGCCCGGCGGGGACTGAGGGGCCGATCGGGCGCTTCGGCGTAGCGGGAAGGATTCCGGGGCTCGGCCTGTTTTTTCCTCGTCATGAGAACCCGGGCTGTCCTCTCCCTGTGTCTCCTTCTCGCCGCCGGCCCCGTCCTCGCGGCTCCCATCCCGCCCGTTCCGCGGCCGTCGGAGTGGGCCACCCGCGTCGATGGCACGACCGTGAACAACCTGTACCGGATCGAGGACGGCCTCTACCGCGCCGCGCAGCCGACCGCGAAAGGCTTCCAGGAGCTGTCGGCGCTGGGCGTCAGGTGCGTCCTGAACGTGGCCGGCGGACCCGGCGACGACGCCTTCATCGAGAAGGGGTCGCTCAAGCTCTTCCACGTGCCGATGAGCGCGTTCGGGCTGCACGACGACCGCGTCCTCGAGGCCCTGAAGATCATGGCCGACCCGCAGAACCGGCCTCTCCTGATCCACTGCCAGCAAGGCGCGGATCGGACGGGCGCGATGGTGGCTCTCTACCGGGTCGTCGTCCAGGGCTGGACGGCGGAGAAGGCCGTCGAGGAGATGACCCGGGGCGGGTACCACCACAGCGCGCTCTGGAAGAGCCTGGAAACGTACGTCCTCAAGGCCGACGCCGCGGCACTGCGCAAGAAGCTCGGGCTCAAGGGACCCCTCACACCCGCCGAGTCGGCAAAGGCGGCTGCCGAGGGAGTGCCGGACGCGGCTCCGGCTCCCGCGCCTCAGGCGCCCTGACCTCGCTCGAGATTCCCCCGCCTCGGGCGGAGGAGCGATTCCCGCCTACCGGTTGAAGGGGTACTCCTGGACCCAGTGGAAGCCCCGGGCCGGGAGGAGCATCTTGGTCTCGTCCACGCGGCGCAGCTCCAGCCGCGCGCGATGATGGTCCATGTCTCCCTCGAGCACGAGTCGATCCCGGGCCGGGCGGTCGACGAGGAAGGCGGCGGACCACTTCGCGTCGTCCCGCTTCGTCAGGCCGAGGCGCCGGTCCTGGACGCCGAGCTCCGCTTTGAACTGGATGAACGATTCGTCCATCCGCTGGGCCGTGGCGGCGCCCGGAAAGGAGAACACGAGCCTCCGCCACCGCTCCGGGTTTTCCGGAAGCGCGGGACTCGAGGTCCCGTCGACGACCACCGTCTCGACGTCCCAGATCCCGTAGTAGGCCGGGCGCGGCGCGCCGCCTCCGAACTCGGCCCAGCCCGCCCGCGCGGAGCGCACGTTCATCACCAGGAGGTAGCCGGAGTAGAGGACCAGCACCCACGACGCGACGCGGTTCGCGCGGGGAGAGCGGAAGAGCGGCGCCCGCGCGGACGGTTCGACGGCGCGGTCGCTCAGGAAGAAGTCGCGCAGACGCGGCCACTCCGGCGCGATCAGGTAGAGGCAGAACACGACCAGGTGGAGCGAGAACAGCTTCACCGGGACGTCGTAGGTCATGTTGAGCACGAAGACCTCGATCGCGTCGGCGAGGCAGACGAGCGCTCCGAGCAGTGCCGTCCGGGGCAGGAGCACGAGGATCCCGCCGAGAGTCTCGGCGCACCCGGTGAAGATCTCGTAAGCCGGCGAGGCGCCGATCGAGGCCCACAGCACCCCCATCGGCGAGAAGTTTCCGTACGGCTCGAGAAGCCTGGAGAGGTTCGGATAGGGCATCTGCAGCGGCACGACCTTGTCCAGCCCGTAGAGGATCAGCGTCGAGCCGACCGCGATCCGCACCGCGAGCCTCAGCCAGCGGTCCGCCGTCGCGTAGCTCCTCCGCCGCCGGTCGAGCACCGACCAGAGCGCGGCGCCCAGGCCCGCGAGGACGAGCATGCAGAACGCCTGCGTCCAGTCGAAGACCTTGTCGCCGCTCCCGCTCCCCGTGACGACCAGCGGCGCGGAGACGCCGATCACGCGCTTCGCCGTCCACTCCACGACCGCGCGGGCGGGCCCGCGCGTGCCGGGATCCGGGACGTCGATTCCGGGGATGAAGATCGTGCCCAGGACCTGGGTGACGAGGATGTAGAGGCCGACGTAGAGAGACCCGAAGCGAAACGCGATCCTCCGGGCGAGACTCCAGTGCGGATGGGGAACGAGGCCCCGCGGATCCGGACCGGGAGATCCGTCCGTCGCCGACGTGACGACCGAAGCGCCTTCCATGCGTGCTCGCCCCGAGTGACGCCGCGATTCTAAGTCCGGTTAGGATCCGCGCATGCTCGCCCGCGCCTCGCTCTCCGCCCTGCACGTCCTCGCGCTCGCGATCGGGTTCGGCGCGGTCTTCGCGCGGGGACGGCGGCTGCGCGATCTGCGGCGGACGCCCGAGGACCCGGGAGTGCTCGCGCGTCTGCTTCAGGCGGACGCGCTCTGGGGCGTCGCGGCCCTGCTCTGGATCGCGACCGGTCTCCTGCGCGTCTTCGGCGGGCTCGAGAAGCAGCCCGGCTTCTATTTGCGCAACGGGTTCTTCTGGATCAAGATGGCGCTCTTTCTTCTGGTGTTCGTTCTGGAGGTCCGGCCCATGCTGACGTTCGCGAAGTGGCGCAAGGCGAGGGCTCGCGGCGACTCCCCCGCCGCATCCGCCTCGGATCTCCCGAGCCTGATCGCGATCAACGACGCCGAGACGGCGCTCGTCGTCCTGATTCCCTTCCTCGCCGCCCTGATGGCGCGAGGCGCATGGCTCTTCTGAGTACGGGACCTTCGGCCGCGCGAGTCGTC
>Ga0068856_100003806_pt1 | contig 15119 bp, 11 predicted proteins | sample KBSCornC62_FD_66595 | JGI IMG/M metagenome (GOLD analysis project Ga0068856, IMG submission 66595) | Corn rhizosphere microbial communities from Kellogg Biological Station, Michigan, USA - KBS Corn C6-2 | ecosystem: Host-associated > Plants > Roots > Rhizosphere > Soil ...
ATCTGCCCCGGCACAACCTCGGGCGCCGGAAGCTCAACGATCTCGGCCTTGCCTCCATACTCCCTGACAACGACGGCGCGCATGCGAACGTCATCGTCGTTGCCGCCGGCCTCGGTCGAATCTGAAAAATCCCTAGTCGCGCGAGTCAGGACCCGGGCCGTTCCTTCGGCTAGGAACGCAGCCCGCTCCCGCCCATCTGCGGCGCCCCGAAAGCCGCGGCCTGGTCGAGCTCCGCCCAGCGGCGTCGGATCGGCGGGCGACCGAGGTCACGCTCACCGACTGGGGTGGGGATGAGATCACGGTCGGATCTCACGGCCATGTCGAGCCGGTACGACAGGTGTTCCTTGATGGCGCGTCGGACGGTTGCTCGAACCGCTGACAGCGGCTCTGGAGAAGCGGGTGCGAAACGCTCGTCGAGCACGGAACACTTCCCCCTCCGAGCGACCAGTCCTGAGTCGAAGCTGATAATCGCCATATGACGATCAGCGAATTGCACCGGGCACTTGCTGGGCGCAAGCCGCGGCCTGTGCTGCCTTGTCGCGGTGCACCTCTTCGCGAGTAGCGCCTTCCGGCTCTGATCTGAGCACGAAAGCCGTGATCAGGAACGCCGCACCAAGAAAGGCTGCAGCGCCGTCAAAGGCAACGTGAAAGCCGCCGATTTGAAGGGTGCGGGCGCCTGCTGCTCTGTGAAGGGCGTGGCTGGCGGCGAGCGTTGAGAGGACGGCCAGGCCGACCGTCGCCCCCAGTTGCTGCGCGGTGTTGAGGATGCCCGACGCCAGCCCGGCGTCTGGCGCTTCAACGCGGTTCGTGGCGATCAGGGTGATCGGAAGGAAAGTCAGACCAAGGCCAAGGCTCAACGGCAACACGCCAACAAGCACGTTCGACGCGTAATGACCGTTGACTGGAACTCGCGATAGAACGAGCAGGCCGACGAAGCCGATGGTAATGCCGGCACGAGCGACGGCGCGAGGACCGAACTTCGGGACGGCTTTGCGGGCAATCGTTGCGCCGCCGACGATTCCCGCCGAGAACGGCAGCAGCGCCAGTCCGCCGCTGAACGGGGGAAACTCAAGCACCTGCTGCAGGTACAACGAGACGAAGAAGAAGGTGGCGATGGCGGCGCCCGACGTGAGCACCTGGATGACCGAAGCCGGACCCAGGCCAGGCGTGCGAAAGACCCCCAGCCGCATAAGCGGAGCGGAGCTTCGCCGCTCGAGTGCCAAGAACGCGGCAATGAGGGCGAGACCGGCGACGAGAAGCGCCCATGTCAACCCGGACCTCCAGCCGTAACTCTCGGACTTGACGATCGCAAAGACAAACAGGCCCAGCCCCGCAGTAACAAGCGTTGCGCCGGCAGCGTCAAAGGCTCGCTTCGAGTTCGGCGCGCGTGACTCCGGGACGATTCGAATGGTCGCCAGCATCACGAGAGCGCCGACGGGGACGTTCACCAGAAAGATCCAGCGCCACGACAAGGCTGAGGTGAGCACGCCTCCAAGCAGCAGGCCAACGGCACCTCCGGTCGCGCTGATCCCACTCCACACTGCCAGTGCCTTTTCCCGATCGAGCGCCGTGGTGAAGTTGGTGGTGATGATGGACAGGACCGCCGGAACAACGAGGGCGCCACCGACCCCTTGCACGGCACGACCGATGATCAACACCAGCGACGAGGTAGCGAGCCCATTGGCGAGCGACGCTGTCGAGAACAGGATGAGGCCGGCCATGAAGATCCGCTTACGACCGAGAATGTCTCCAGCACGGCCGCCCAGCAGCAACAAGCCGCCGAGGGTCAACGAGTAGGCGTTGATCACCCACTGCAGATTTGAAGCTGACAGGCTCAGGCCGCTCTCGATAGACGGCAGGGCGACATTCACGATCGTGGCGTCCAACACGACCATGAACTGCGCGAAGCACACGACAACGAGCACTGCCCAGGGGCCGGCGGTTCGATCGCTCGCCCCCTGGCGTACCGCAACGCTCCCGGCGCTCACGAGAGATTCCGCGAAGCGCTCTCGGACACGGTGCCCTCCGGTCTCCAGCCAAATGCCGGCGCCACCTCGCGGGCAATCGTGTCGAGCATCTGTGCCTTGTATTCGACGCCAAGCTGACTGGGCGGCGCAGTGAGGAGAACGGTGTCGGCCGCCTGCACGGCGGCGTCGTTGGCCAGTTCTTCGGCGATCCGGTCACGCTCGCCGCTGTAGCTACGCCCGAAACGGCTGATGGCACCGTCAAGCCCACCGGCCTGATCCTCGTTCTCGTCTCGGCCAAAGAGACGGCGAGCTAGGTCAGAGGTGATCGGCATCACGCTGCGGCTCACTGAGACGCTCGGATTGCGCTCGTGTCCGGCGCTCTGCCACGCCTCGTGGAATAGCGCGATCTGTTCGGCTTGCAGCTCGTCGAACGGCACCTGCGTGTCCTCGAGCAGGAGCGTCGAGCTCATCAGGTTCATGCCTCGTTCGGCGCCCCACACTGCCGACTCGCGCGTTCCTGATCCCCACCAAATCCTGTCGACAAGTCCCGGCAACTGCACGAGAGTTCCGTCGATGCCGATCTCCTCGGCGGCCACTGCGAGTTCAACTGTCTGCTGGAGCGCGTCGCCAGCAGTGTGGGTCATTCCGCCGCCGGGATGCCAGGCCCCGAATGAAAGGAAGCCGATCTTCTTGGCCGCCAGGTCGGAGCTACTCATCGCTGCAGCATCGGCGAAGGCGGAATGTGGGTGGTGCCGTGGATCCCGTCGACGCGAAACCCGACCTGGTCGATGTAGCACCAGCTCCAGTCTTCGCCCGGCTCGAGCGAGCGGACGATCGGATGCTGCGCGTCCTGTGCGTGCGCTCGCGCGTGGCGGTTCGGCGAGTCATCGCAGCAGCCGACGTGGGCGCACGTAAGACAGATCCGCAGATGCAGCCACTTGCCGCCTATGCGCAAGCAGTCCTCGCAGCCGTCGACGGAAGCTGGCAGGTCAGTGACCAGGATTTGATCGAGGTGGGTGCAGATGTCGGTCATCTCGCTCCCTCAAGGACGGCAGTGTCAAGGTGGGCGTGCACGAACCGGACAGCCATGGCCCCGTCGCCGACTGCGGTCGCGCATCGTTTTGTCGATCCGGAGCGGACGTCGCCAACCGCGAACACCCCAGGAACGTTCGTTTCCAGCAAGTTGGCCGTGTTGGCGGCTACGCCCGTGAGGATGAATCCGTCTCCGTCTCGCGCGACCACGTCATCGAGCCACTCGGTGCACGGCTTAGCGCCAAGGAACAGGAACAGGTGCGAAAACGGAAGAAGTTCGCCGTCCTTGAGCGTCACCGCCGCCAACTTCCCGTCTTCGCCGTGCAATGACGCGATTTCACTCTGGCCTCTGACGACGACTCCGTTCCGCTCGAGATCGCGAATCAGGTAGTCAGACATCGTTTCGTGCAGGTCAGCACGCCGATGCAGAAGACTCACGAGCGCTCCGCCACGGGACAGGTAAACCGCGGCCTGCCCTGCGGAGTTGCCGCCTCCGACGACGGCCACCCGCGAGCCACTGCAGAGCTGAGCCTCCGGCGCGCCAACGGAGTAGAAGACGGTCAACCCCTCGAACTCGGCGAGCCGCTCGACCATCAGTCGTCTGTACTGAGCACCGGTGGCCAGCACCACGGCACGCGCCGCCACCACCCGGTCGTCCTCGAGACGCACCACATGGCGTCCCTCTGCGGGCTCAAGCGAGAGAGCGCGATAGGGCGCCGCAGTGCGGGCGTTGAACTTGCGAGCTTGAGTGACCGCGCGGCTCGTCAACTCGCTACCGCTGATGCCGGCAGGGAACCCGAGGTAGTTTTCGATGCGCCTCGATGATCCGGCCTGGCCACCGAGGGCTGTGCTCTCAACGACCAATGTGTCGAGACCTTCTGAAGCCCCGTACACGGCTGCGGCAAGACCAGCCGGCCCGGCGCCAACGATCAGCAAGTCGACCTCTTCGCGCGTCGCAAGCTCAAGTCCGATCCCGAGCGCGCGCATCATCTGGCCGGCGCTTGGGTTATGCAGTTCGCCCCCGCCGGGCAAGCGGACAAGCGGTGCAACGCTACCGCTTGTTGGGGATGCGTCCTCCCAGGTGTAAGGGAGGCGGTTGGCACGCAGAAAGTCGAGCAGCTGCCGGGTCGTCTCCGATGCGGACGGGCCGATGACCAGTACGCCGACTCCTTGCACTTGCTGCAGCGCTTCGCGCCGAGCCATGAACGCAGAGAGCAGCAGGTCGCTCAATTGTCCGTTTTCGTTAAGCAGTGCCCTCAACGCGTCTCGCTCGACGGCGACGTACCGAAGCGACTCGATCACAAGCGCGTTGACGAAGACCGTTTGGCCTGTGAGCAGATTCAGCTCCCCGACAAAGTCAGACGGGCCGTGCCGTATAAGCTCGTTGGCGGAGGTGTCGGTGATCGACACCGCTCCCTCGATGATGACCATCAACGAGTGCGGCCGGTCGCCGACCTGGTAGAGCAGATCACCGACGGCCGCCGAGCGCTCCTCGCCGATTTCGGCGAGAGCAGCGATCTGCGACTCAGAAAGCAGCGGACTCAGAGGCGTGGACACAGTTTCCTCGGACACCGGTATTACTCTGGTTTCCCGACATCGATCCAGCGCCTGAGAAGCTCGACCTTGTCGCTCGGCCAAGGCCCGTCGCACGGCATGGATCCTGCACTCACTGCATCGAAGATGGGCCTGGAGTGGACAGACACATCGTCGAGCGACCACAGATCGAAGACACCGCGCATCGCCTCTCGGTCGGACGCGCGAAACAGCGGCTTGATGTCGGCGGTAAAGGTTGGAGCCGAGTCGCTCATGTCGCTTCCTTTCGCATTCGATGATCGTTCAGCGCGTCTTTGCTCGAGCTTGTGTCATTCGAGGAATGCTGGTTGGTGGCCCTGACCGACGCCTTACCGGGGAGCGTGCGCGGGCGCTTCCGGCCGGAACACGCTGCCCGGCTCAGGTCGCCGGTCAGGCCGGTGCCATCGTGAGCCCGATCTTGGACCGCAGCCATGTACCCATCTCGGCGACTGCTGCCGTGATCTCCGGAACATGTCCGACGCCTAGGTAGAAGTTGTGCTGTCCCTCGGGCAGCGAGCGGAGCTCGAGATCGACGCCGGCGGCGCGGGCCCGCTCGGCGAACTGGTTGGCATCGTCAACCAGAATCTCGTACTCGCCGTAGTAGATCATCGTTGGCGGCAGCCCTGTCGGGTCCGCCTGCGCCAGGTTGATCCGCGGATCGGTTAGGGCGATCCCGGTGCCGTCCAGCATGGAATCGGTGAAGCCGCGCAGCAGCTCACGACGGAGCATCTTGTCGGTGTTTGCGTTCGTATCGATGGTGCTGTTCTTGAGCTCCATGTCGAACCACGGTGAGATCGCCAGCACCGCTCCTGGCAGCGGGGCGTTCTTGCGCTGCAGCGTGAGCGCCAGGTTCACCGAGTAGTTCCCGCCGACCGAGTCGCCGGTGCTGGCGATCCGAGAGGGGTCGTACCCTTGGTCGAGCAGCCACCGGAACGCGGCCTCGACGTCGTCGATCTGCGCCGGGAACTTGTGCTCGGGTGCCAGTCGGTAGTTGATGACGAGTGCCCGTGCGCCGGCTGCCTTCGCGAGGTGCCCGACCGCCTTGCGCTCCTGCCACATTGACGCCGTCACCGAGCCGCCGGAGTGGCTGTGCAGGAGGATGTGGTCAGGCGAGCTGTCGGCTGGGATCACCAAGATCGCCGGCACGCGGTTGGCCGTCACATCTCGATACGTGACGCCCTCAGGCTCGGGCGTGAGCTGATGCAGTCGCTCGGATATGTCCCGCCAGAGCTCGATGCTGTCGGTCAAACCGAACCGGCGGGTCATGTCGGCGTAGAAGTCTGCGTATTGCGCGAGTTCCGGGCTGCCCATGGCATTACTCCTTTACGTTGTGAGAGCTGTTCACGGAGCATGGCGGTCACGTGCGCCCGTCGAATCCGTGTTTTACCTAGTCGTGACTCGAGCGTCGTCCGCGCTCACGCTCAGGTCGGCGAGCGCGTCATGCGGCCAGTGGCAAATGGGAGGCGCTCGCAAAACCGCTCAAACAGGCCGATCCGCAACCGGTGGCACCCACGGCTCAGCAAGCCAGGAACCCGCGGTCCTGCCCCCAATGGCATACTCTCCGCGTGGTCATCAGGTCACCGACGACGCAGCTGCTCGGCCGGCACCGCGAGCGCGCGGTGCTCGACCGGGTCCTGGAAGCGGCGCGCGACGGCCACGGCGGCGTGTTGGTGGTGTACGGCGAGCCGGGCGTCGGCAAGACGGCCCTGCTCGGTTACGCGCTCGAGGCGGCTGCAGACTTCCGCGTCGCCCGCGCAGCTGGTGTGGAAGGGGAGATCGAGCTCGCGTTCGCAGCGCTGCAACAGTTGTGCTCGCCGAGCCTCGACCTCATCGAGCGCCTGCCGGATCCCCAGCGCGATGCCATGGAAGTCGCACTCGGGCTGAGCGCCGGAAGTCCTCCGAATCTCTTTCTCGTCGGCCTCGCCGTCCTCAGCCTCTTATCGGAATCGGCCAACGAGCAGCCGCTCCTCTGTGTCGTCGACGACACGCAGTGGCTCGACCGTGCGTCCGCACGCGTGCTTGCGTTCGTCGCCAACCGCCTGTTGGCCGAGAAGATCGCGATGGTCTTCGCTGGGCGCGAGCCGGTCGAGGCGTTCGACGGCTTCGCCGAGCTTCAGGTCGAGCCGCTCGGCCATCGTGACGCGCGGGCGCTGCTGGGTTCGGTCCTGCCAGCGCGGCTCGACGAACGCGTATTCGAGCGGATCATCGTCGAGACGCGCGGCAATCCGCTCGCGCTCTTGGAGCTCCCGCGCGGCCTGACGCCGGCGCAGCTGGCGGGTGGGTTTGGCCTGCCCACGGCGCTGCCTATTACCGCTCGGATCGAGGCGAGCTTCGCGCGGCGGATCGCACGGCTGCCGCGTGACGCGCGGCGTCTGCTTCTGGTTGCGGCGGCCGATCCGACCGGTGACGCCGCGCTCGAGTGGCGAGCCACGGAACGTCTCGGCATCGCGGAGGTGGCCGCGGAAACCGTTGAAGTGGACGGCCTGGTGACCTTTGACGGCGGTGTCGTCTTCCGGCATCCGCTAGTTCGCTCGGCCGTGTATCAAGCGGCTAGTCCTGAGGAGCGAAGCGAAGTACACTGCGCTCTCGCCGAAGCGACTGATCCCGACGTCGACCCAGACCGGCGCGCCTGGCATCGGGCGCAGGCGGCGTCGGGGCCGGACGAGGACGTCGCGGTGGAGCTCGAGCGCTCCGCTGCCCGCGCGCAGGCGCGTGGCGGCTTAACGGCTGCCGCGGCCTTCCTAGAGCGCTCGTCCGCCTTGACCCCCGACCTTGCGCGGCGCGCTGCGCGGGCGCTCGCCGCAGCCGAGGCGAAGCAGCAGTCTGGCGCTTTCGATGACGCGCTCGAACTCGTCTCGAAGGCGGAGGTAGGCCCGCTCGACGAGGTGCAGCAAGCGCGCGCGGACGTTGTGCGTGCTCGCATCTCGTTCGCCGGCGAGGGTGGGCGCGAAGCGCCGAGCCTGTTGCTGACTGCGGCCAAGCGTCTAGAGCCCCTCGACGCTCGAGCCGCGCGCGGGATCTATCTGGACGCACTGACAGCCGCGTTCTTCGCTGGCCGCCTCGGAGGTGAGGTCGATGCTCGCCGAGTGGCCGCGGCGGCAAGTGCCGCGCCTCTGCCAGCGCCTCCGGCACAGGCGGCGGACCTGCTCCTCGACGGGCTGGTGTCCCTAATTGGGGATGGGGCGGCTGCAGGGACACCAATCCTGCGCAAGGCCGTAAGCGCCTTCAACAACGACGAGATCGAAACAGAATCCGGGCTGCGCTGGCTTTGGCTCGCGGGTCGTGTCGCAGCGTACATCTGGGACTTCGAGACCTGGGATGCGCTCACGCGGAGACAGGTCCGCGAGGGGCGCGAGTCCAGCGCATTGACCGTGCTGCCGGTCAGCCTAAGCACACGAGCCGTAGTGGAGCTGTATTCAGGCAACCTCGCCGAGGCGAACTCGCTAATCGCGGAAGCGAACGCGATCACCGCTGCGACCGACGGTCGCAGCGTCCCTTTCGCGCCGCTCGCGCTTGCTGCCTTCCGCGGCCGCGAGCCGGACGCCTCACGCTTGATCCGGGCGACGACTGCGGACTTCATCGCACGCAGCGAGGGCATGGGCCTTACGCTCGCGCTGTGGGCGACCGCGTATCTGCACAACGGGCTCGCCCGTTACGACGTGGCGCTCGCCGCCACGGAGCAGGCGGCCGAGGACCCGCACGAGCTGTGGTTCTCGCCATTGCTCATGGTCGAGATGATCGAGGCCGCGACGCACGGTGGCCGACACGATCGCGCGGCGAGCGCGCTCGAAGTGCTGAGCGAGACGACAGGAGCGAGCGGTACACCCTGGGCGCAGGGCATCGAGGCGCGCTCGCGTGCACTGCTCGCGGAAGGACCAGCGGCCGAGGCCCTCTACCGCGAGGCGATCGAGCAACTCCGTCCGACCCAACTGCGCGTCGACCTCGCGCGCACGCATCTGCTCTACGGCGAGTGGCTCAGACGCGAACGGCGACGGGTCGATGCGCGGACGGAGCTACGGGCAGCGCACGAGCTCTTCTTCCAATTCGCGATGGAGGGGTTCGCGGAGCGCGCTCGGGTCGAACTCGAGGCCACCGGGGAACGTGCTCGCAAACGAACGGTGAAGACGCTCGGCGACCTGACGCCACAGGAAGCCCAAATCTCCCGCCTTGTGGCGGAGGGACACAACAACCGCGAGATCGCCGCTCAACTGTTCATCAGCCAGAGGACCGTCGAGTACCACCTGCACAAGGTGTTCCGCAAGCTCGACGTTAAGTCGCGCACGCAACTTGCACGTGAGATCGCCTAACGCTTCGGCTCAGCGAAGTCGCGACCCGGCGCCGCGGTCAAAGTAGGCTTGGGCCTAGCGACGCCAAAGAAAAGAGCCGACCATGAGACGGCATGGTTCCGGCACGCGGAAATCCCTTCCGATATGGTGGAAGGTCTAATCGTCGGCGCTGGCTCCAGCCTCGTCCAACCCGAGCGAACGGCCTAACCAGCGATGGAGCTAAGCGGATTCGAACCGCTGACCTCCTGGGAATCACTGTCAAGGTCGCTGCGCTCCCCTGACAGCTCGTCACCGGGCCTGCTTGGATAGCAGGCCCTCCACCAGGCTTCCGCCTGGATCGCACCCAGGAGGGGGCAACGCCCCGACTCACACAACACAATAGGGATCGCCAGGCCCTATAGGGGTCTGGCGATCCCTATGGAGCTAAGCGGATTCGAACCGCTGACCTCCTGGGTGCGATCCAGGCGCTCTCCCAACTGAGCTATAGCCCCGCGAGAAGCGCAGTCTATCGCGTCGCGATCGGCGGGCGGCGCGGCGGAACCGGGCGCGGTAGGGTGGTCTTGTGCGACTGAAGAAGCTGTGCACCTTCGAGTGGTCGTATGACGCCGACGTGCGCGTGAAGGCGCCTGGATACGAGCTCGTCAGCGCCTACGACAGCCGCGAGGGCATCGCATACGGAGAGGGCCGCGGCAGGGCCAGCGGGGGCATCGAGGGCAGCGTCGTCTTCTCCAACTACCCACGACGGCGCAGCGACGGAAACATGCTGCCGAACGCGCGCGGGCTGGTTACCACCGGGGATGGCGCCACGATCGTGTTCGAACTCCGCGGCCGCACGATCGTCGGTGACGACGGCGTCGGCCGCCAGAACCTGGTCGGCTGGTTCGAGTCGGACCACGACCGCTATCGCTGGTTGAACGACGTCGTCTGTATCGCCGAGGGCCTGATCGGCGATGACGGCATGCGAATCGACGTCTATCAGGGCGTCAACGACCTGGCCGGATAGTCGGCCGGCTGCCTACGCCGCCCTCGCCCGAGCCAGTCGTCAGGCTGGGTCGAAGCCGGGCCGGACGGGCGCAGCGGGGGCGACCAGCTGCGTCCGCAGCAGCCGGATCTCGCGCTCGGCCGGCAGCAGCCGGCGCACCCGCGACAGCACGAACGCGGCCGGGATCCACTCCTCCGGGCTGCCCGTGCGGTAGGCCAGCCGCAGCACGCCGTCCCAGCCGATCACGAACACGCCCGCGTCGGCGGCGCGGCGCCCGCAGGGCACGCTCAACGCCGCGAAGCAGGTGCCTCCGGGGTCGCGCAGCCAGTCGGCGGCGCACACTGCCTCGGCCTGCTCGCCCAGCCGTGACCAGCTCTTCGACACCACCGCCAGACGCGTACCCGCCGGCAATCCTTCTGCCAGCTCGCGCAGCATCGCCACCCGCTCCTCGTCTCCGCCTCCCCGCCCGGCCAGCACCAGCACGGCCGGCCCGTGCGCGGTCAGCTCACCCAGTGCCACCTTCGCGCCGTCGCGGTCACGCAGCTCGAACCCGGCCACGGCCGCACCCAGCTCGCCTCCGGCCGGCACCTCCGCCGTCGCCACCTGCAGCATCTCACCGGCGCCGCCGCCACGCCCGACCAGGCAGATCCCGGCCACCAGCCCGCTGGTCACGCAACCCACTGCCACGATCCGCAGGCTGGTGCCGCTGGTGAACCGGTCCGCCACCAACGGCGCCACTGCCAGGCCGATGATCATGCCGACTGTCTGCACCGAGTTGACCACGGCGAACACGCCGCTGCGCACGCTGCGCTGCGTGTTCAGCTGGATCAGGCTGTCTCGCACCACCTCCGTGACGCCGTCCGCCGCGCCGAAGAGGAACAGCGCCAGGTAGGCGATCGGCACCGTCGTCGCGTAGGACAACACGAATGCGGATGCGCCTGAGGCCATGAACGCCAAACCCACCGACCGCCGCGCCACGCTCTGGCTTCGCATGTAGCCGGTCAGGATCTCGCTGCACACGTAGCCCGCGCTGATCACCGCCAGGATGTAGCCGTAGGCATGGCTATTGCCCAGCTGCTCGTCGAAGGCCCGCGACACGTCGGAGTTCATGATCCCGATCGCGAGCGTCACCAGCGTGAACGACGCGGCCAGCCCGAACACGACCCGGTTCAGCAGGATCGCGCGCAGCAGATCGCGACGCGACACGTGCGAACCCGGCTCGGCCCGCGGCTGCGACTCCGGCCCTGCCCGCCTGGCGAACCGCAGGTACAGGATCGCGGCCAGGCAGAAGGTGGCCAGGTCGACCGACAGCGCCACCTGGATGCTGAACTCGGCCACCGCGAACCCGCCGACGAGCGCGCCCACCACCGACGTCAAGCTGCGCGCCATCTGGTGGATCGCGTTGCCGGCCTGCAACTGCTCGGCGGGCAGCACGTCGGGTATCAGGCCCTGCGCTGTGGGGCTCGTCGCAGACGACATCATCGCCGACACCGCTCCCAGCAGCACCACCGGCCAGATCTGGCCGGCGGCGGCGAACGGGATCATGGCCAGCGTGCAGCCGCCGCGCATCGTCTCCACGACCGACAACGCCTTGAAGCCGGGGATGCGGTCGAGCATCGGCGCCGAGATGATGCCGCCCAGCGCGTAGCCGACCATCCGCGTCGCCAGGAACGCGCTGACAAGGCCGACGGAGCGTGTGCTCTCGTAGATCCAGGTCACGCATGCTGCCTGTGTCAGCCAGTCGCCCACGCTCGACACCAGCCGGCCGGCCACCACCCGCCGGAACGCGGCCGAGCGCAGCGGCTTGAGCACCTGCATCGTGCTGGTGCTGCCCGTGGCGGCCGTGCACGACCGGTACACGAACACGACCATGCCGATCACCATCATCACGTCGCCGATCGAGAGCACGCTCGCCATCGGCACCTGGGCCGGCACGGCGAAGATGTCGCTCAGCCAGCGCAGATGCGTGTCCGCGTTGGCGAGCACGTTGTTGTCGGAGATGCCCTGGCTGTTGAACTCAGTCAGCGACTTGCCGGCCGCCTGCCATGCCTCGTCTGAGACCGGCATGCGCCCGCCGTTGCTGAAGATCACGGCCACGTTCGAGAGCAGTCCGAAGCCGACCAGCCAGAACGCCGGCACGCGCACGTTCACCAGCAGGAAGCAGATCAGCAGCAGGTAGCTGAGGACGTGCAGCGGCGCGTCCCATGCGCCCGGCACGTGCGCGTTCAGCGAGGTGTAGATCGCGATCTGGATCGCAAGCGAAGCGAACACCAGCCCCGACCCCCGGAAGCGCACGTCCGCGAGCCGGGCGGGGTTCGCGCCCAGCGCCCACGCAACCGCCAGGCCCAGCACGAAGGCGAGGCCGACGACCACGTCAGCCGGCCTTGCGCGAGCCGTAGGTGTAGCTCGCGACGAGCTGCGACAACTGCCGGTCGGAGGCCGTCTCGCCCTGCGAAGGCGTGCGGATCACCGCCTCCACCCGATCCGCGCGGCGTGGCACCGGCAGATCCGCGAGTGCATCCTGGATGCGGCGGCAGACGGCTTCCACCTGGGAGCGGTCGGTGACACCGATCACGATGCCGAAGCGATCCTCAGACAGCAGCGCCAGCCGATCGCCCTCGCGCAGCAACGCGTCCAGGCGCATCCGTGCCTCGGACACCACCCGCTCGGCAGAGAGCTGGCCGGCCACCACACGGACGTTTTCGAACACCTTCAGCTCGACCACGATCACCGCCGGCTGCCAGGGCCCGCTGGTGCGCCGCTGGTCGCCAACGAGCCGCAGCGGATCCGGCGGCGGCTCCTCCGCGACCTCAGCCCGCAGGCGGTCGGCGACCACCCGCACCAGCTGCGACTCCAACCGCGACAGCGGGCGCTCGCTTCCGACCGCCAGCCGCAGCGGATCGTCGCCGTCGGTGATCTCGATCCAGGTACCGGACGCCAGCCGACCACTGCACCCACGCACGCCCGGTCGCAGCGCCCGCGTGCACAGCTCGCGCAGCTGCTCGCCGCCGATCGCCGCGCCGGGCAGCGCCTCGTACTCGAAAAGCTGGGGCTGGAACCGCAGCCACACGGCCCAGCAGGGCAGGCCGGCAGCCGCCAGTGCCGCCTCCGGCGAGCCCCCATCGGCGATTGCAGCGAGCGCGGCCGCTGTCCGGCGCCGCTCCGAGACGCCGGCGATCAACGCCCAGGCCGATGCCAGCACCGCCGCCGATGCCAGCAGCAGCGCCGGCCACGACGGCAGGCCGGGCACGCCGAACGCCACCAGCGCCAGCGCCGCCAGCGTGACCGTGACCGCACCGGGGCTGGCAAGGCCCGACACGTCCGGCCACGGTACCGTCGTCATCCTCGAGAACTCGTCGCGCAGCACATTCACCTGCGAGCGGCCCATCACCTCGTTCGGGTCGTGACCCTCGATCATGGCCGCGAACGCCGTCGCCACCAGCGGGTGGAACTGGCTGCCCGCCTTGTCACGAAGTTCGGCAACCGCCTCCTGCGGCGTCAGAGCCGGACGGTACGCCCGCTTGGAGGTCATCGCGTCGTAGCTGTCGGCGGCGATCAGCACGTGCGCCTCGACCGGGACCTCGCTCTGCGACACGGCGTAGTAGCCGCGACCGTCGTAGCGTTCGTGATGCAGCTCGGCGTAGAGCGAGATCTGGTCGGCGAAGCCGAACGGCGACAGCAGCCGCGCGGACAGCCGCGGATGGCTGCGGATCGCGCGCATCTCCTGGTCGGTCAGCCGGCCCTCCTTGGATAGCGTGGCGACGTCGATCGCGACCTTGCCGAGGTCGTGGAGGCGGGCGGCATCAACCAGGCGGCGGGACTCGCGGTCGGGCAGCCCGATCGCGCCGGTGAAGCGGTCGACCAGCGCCGCCACCCGCTCGGAGTGCTGGGTGGTGAGCGGGTCGCGCTCGTCCACCACCGCGGCCAGTGCGTCCAGCGCGTCCTTGGTCTCGCTCTTCAGGCGCTCGTAGCTGGCCTGGGCCTTGTAGAGCGCGGCCAGCAGCGGCACCAGGAACGGCAGCATTGCCCAGCGCTCGTTGTTGTATCCATAGGCCAGCAGCACGCCCAGGCAGCCTTCGCCGATGCTCTGGCCGAACGAGTCGCGCAGGTTGTCGCGAAGCGCTCGGCGGAACGAGGCGTGCATCATCGAGACGGCACCCGAGAAGATCGCCTCGTTGACGATCAGGCGGGTTGCCACCATAGCCACCAGCGGCAGCACGTTGGAGGGCACAACCGTGCCGACCGTGCCGCCGGTGGCCTCGTAGGCGAGGCCGGCCGTCCAGGCGGCGGTGCCGAACATGGCGGAGTTGAGCAAGATGAAGTGGGTGCGGCGGGAGCGGATCCCGTCCACCAGCACCACCGCAACGGCCGCGATCGATGCCGCTGCCACCGGTCCGAACAGGACGGCGGCGGCCAGGTGCGCGACCGCCGAGAAGCCGATCGTGTTGTCCTGCTTGCGGACACCGATCGCCTCTACCGCGATCGCCAGACCGAGCAGCGGCGCCAGTTGGGCGGGGTGCAGCCTGCCCAGCGCGCCCGTCATGAGCGCGGCGAACAGGCCCAGCCAGAACAGGGACGAGATCGCGTAGATGTAGATGCGGAGCGAGCGGTTCACGGGACGATTTGGGGAGTGCGGGTACGGAGGCGCACGTGCAAGGCACATATCGGCAGCCGCAGGCGTCTACCCAAGCCGTAAACGCGCCCGCAAACGCCGACGAGGCCCAGCCGTTTCAGGATGAGCCTCGCCGGAGCATTCGAACTGCTTACGAGCCGAACTTGTGACCTGCCCCCGATGCCACCACGAAGGCGGCGAGCAGAGCCAGCAAGTATGCCGACCTTGTCAGTCGGTTTTTCATGTACATCTCCTTGGGGGAGGGGTACACCGCACCTCTCATATGGGGGACGGTCGGCTCCCGCTGCCACACCCTTTCGGGTATGGCAGGCTCCAGACTGACGTAACCGGTGAAGCTGGCTAGGCCAGTGTCAGCACGGTCGTACGGCTGCCGTCAGCACGCTCGAGCGTGACCCAGCACTTCGTCCACGGCATGTCCTTGGGGATGGTGGTGTTCGCGACCACGCTGCCGGTCCCCGACGTGTCGAAGGCGACCAGCCCGGTCGGCTCGCTCGATCCGTCCTGCATCCACAGCTCGTAGTAGCCGCCCTTGGGCGCAGGTGGCAGGCCGTTCACATGCACCTGGACGTCGCGCACCGGGCCGCCGGACGAGCCGCCGACGTCGACGACGGCGCTGGCCGATGCGACTGCGCCGGCGCCCTGCAGGT
>Ga0068856_100003807_pt1 | contig 15117 bp, 8 predicted proteins | sample KBSCornC62_FD_66595 | JGI IMG/M metagenome (GOLD analysis project Ga0068856, IMG submission 66595) | Corn rhizosphere microbial communities from Kellogg Biological Station, Michigan, USA - KBS Corn C6-2 | ecosystem: Host-associated > Plants > Roots > Rhizosphere > Soil ...
CTGATGCCGTCTCCATTCTTAGACGGACTTACAGAGGATGCTGAAGACCACGTAACGACAAAATTGATTCTGGCGATAGTGGACCAACGAGCTAACGCACGACGCACAGCACCAACAACGTCACTGCCTGATTTGATATTGGCGCCCGGGGACTGTAAGGAGGTTGAAAGAGCAACTTCGATCGTCCTCGTCGGCCATTTGATTTGTCGCGCCGTTTGAGCAACCGGCTCGAATTCGGAAGAATCCCTTGTCTCAAAGCGGCCTGGCGAGCCCAGACTCAGAAAAGAGACCAGTACCAGAAATAGAGAAAGGGGATAGTTCATCAGGTCTTCCGAGAGAGGACTTTTATAAACGGTTGTCGGGCGCGGGGCGAGTGTCCCGGCTGATGCGTGATGGTATCACGCTGGAGGCTGGGAGACCTCAGAAAAATCTGTTGTCCAGATGGGCTTGGCACAAGAAGCGAACCCCCACCGCAGAAGCCGTGAAAATAATCAAAGACCATCGTCCTGGGACCGCAGGCGTCCCCGCCTGCCCGTGTCTAAAATAACCATGTTGATTACATCAACGACCTTGTTTAGCGAACAGTTCGCACCTGATCAGGGTCGCGCGCGACGCGGGCAGCCGGGGACGCCTGCGCTCCCAGGACCGAGGTCTCTGATTATTTTCACAGCTTCTGCCATGTAAGCGATTTTCGCTTTTGGTGCAAAGCCGTCCAGTCAAAGAAAAGCCGCCCGACCGAGGCCGAGCGGCTAATGATGATTCACGGAGTACAGCTTAGTTAATCGTTATGTGGGCTGCGGTAGCCGTTGAGCGACTTGTCGTCGCAGTCTGACCTGTTCGAGTGAATGTTACAACTATTGGGACATCACCGGCACCGGCCAGAGTATCGGGCAGAGTGAAGTCAATGATGTCGAAACCGGGCATTTCAGGGTTCGATTTCACTAAGGTGATCGAAGCGGCACTGATAGCCGTTGTGCCAACTGTCACCGTGATTTCAGCAGTTGAAGCAAGGCGAACGCCGGTCAGGTTCAATTCGAGGACTGTAGGCACAGTATTGCCGCCGGCATCCTGCGAGGTCACACTAAACGGTTCCACAGTACGTGCGCCTGGATTCGTTACGTTGAAAACAACTGCCCGGCCACCGGCGTCGTTAGTACTCGTGAAAATGTCTGGTTGTCCCGAAACAATCTGGACGAAACCACGCAAAAGCGTATCTGTGTTTGCTCCGGCATCGTTGATATTTACGGCGACAGTGCCCAAGCCAATCGGCGCGCTTATCGGCATCACAAAGTTAATCTGCTTTGAATCCTTACCGACGAAGTACAAACCAGCTGCTGCGCCATTAACACTGACAGAGACACCATTGAGCTCAACGGGCAAAGCCGGACTCCGCTTCGTCTCTGACCCGCCTGACGCACTCGCGTCACTTGGCGCTAGCGCGACAGTTGAACGAACGACACTTAATTCTCCTGGTGCCAAACCAGGCGCGACATCCGGAGATGGGCTTGGAGTCGGCGTGGGACTCGGAGTTGGACTTGGAAGTGGCGTCGCCGTCGCGACCGGCATGTTGCTGGCGCCGGTGTTGAATGTCAGCACAGCCGCGGATTGAGCCGTGATAATGGGACTCAGCAAATAGAAAATTTCTCCCGACAAATCTGCGTTTCCGCCGCCGAAGTCATAGGGCATGTCGAATGCCATCCGAGTGTGGGAATCAGTGGTGACAGGACGAAGTGCAGCCAGAAGCGCCGTCCCCACATTTGTCAGCCGGACAAATGTGTTTGAGGTGGTCGCCGGTAACTGAGTCAGGAATATCTGTGGAACACCGTGTGGGTTCAACCCTTGGGCAGCATCCGCGGTTGCTGGAACCGTTCCATCGGCTCGGAAATTGAACGAGGAACCAAAAACCAAACTACTCGGTGACAAGCTCGCAGAATAATCTGTGAAGGTTGGAAACCGACCAATATCGGCGAAGGTTGTTGGGCGCGGTGCCACCAACACAAATGTGTCAGTCGCGACTGTGTAAACAAACATGCCGAGACCGACATTGTTGCTGTCCGTATTTGCCTTGGGATCGTTAGCTAATGATTCAAATGCCAGATACGCGCCGTCTCTGCTGAGTCGCCGACCAGGACTCCAGACATTCACGTTTGCCGCGGTGTTTGACTTAGTTCGTGTAACCTGGCGAATGTTGGTCAAACCAGCGGCGCCTAAATTCGCGATGTAGATCTCCGCGTTCCCCTTTCCATGACCGTCATCATCGTTGGTGCCGGCCAGATTGGCACTGGAGATAAAAGCTACAACGGAGCCATCCGAAGAAAGGTTTGGGTTTGACTGAAAGATTAAACCGATCCCGGTTACTGCATCTTGAGTGTTGGTACCCTGGATTAAAGTCGTCGATTGGAGATTGTAAAAAAACAACTCGGGATTGCCATCAGCGTTTCCAACTCCCGGAACTAAATTGCGCGTGGAAATAAAAGCAAGAAGATGACCGTCATCCGTAATGGACGGTTCGCGGTTGTCGTCAGCAAAGAACGGGCTAATACCTGTCGCACCGGCTGTAGGTAATCGACTGGCCGGAGTGTTCGTGATTTGAGTGAACGTTCCTGTGGCAAGATCTGTTAGCGGAAGATCAGTTCCTAAAGTCAGGTCTACATCAGGGACGGCCGGCACGCGATAGATCCAGATCTCTGAATTGCCGTCCTGCGCTAATGTTCCTTCGGTGCCATCAAAGTTCGCTGGATTCGGAGCATTCGAGCTAAAGACAATCGTATAGACGCGAACACCATTTACCAGTTGCGGTGCCAACGAAATCATTGGCGAACGATTATCGATCTGAATTTTTACGAGGCTTAAATTCTCTGGTGTTGGAACGGGAGTCGGGGTTGGACTAGGACTCGCTGTAGGAGACGGGGATGGACTTGGGCTCGGTGTTGGTGTTGGATTCGGAACACTCTTAGTGTTCGTTATCTGAAAGATTCTTCGTTGAGCATAGTCAGCGAGGAAAATCTCACGGTTTCCATCCAAATTGTTTCGCGAATCAGTTCGTTCAGTAGCAACGTTACCGTTGGATGTAAATACTACGAACCGACCGTTGGCAGTTGTGTCTCCGACAAAAGTACTAAAGGCGGCACTGGGGGAGGAAGTTAGTTGGACAGCAAATGGATCCGGCGTCGGGCTCGAGACCTGAGCGGCAATGGAGTGGAGCGCGCCACAACCAAACAAAGACAGGATGAGCGCGCACGAAAACCAGAAAGCTTGCTTCACGAATTCCTCCGAATAAAGACGCAGATACGAGCGGATTTGATGCCCTTGGGGAGCTGAGCAGCGCGCGTACGCAGATGAATTATTATGCCAAACCGGGCGTTAAAGAACGGCCATTTTAAGCAGAACCCCTTGAATCTCGCAAGCAGGCTCTCGCTAAGTGTAGCGCCCACAAGTTCTAAGAAACACTGTGGCTTATTGCAATCGTAGATGAGGCGGCGCCAAACATTAGTTGCTTTGTACCAGTGTCGCAGTGAATGTTTTCGTTGAGGCCAGGCTAACCGATGTGGTGTTTCGCTTTTTGGTTGGCTTGGTGTTTAATTGGCCGCCAGCCATCAAAAAGAACCAGGAGCTTTAGGTGAAGAAGAAAGTACTGATTACCGGAATAACCGGTCAGGATGGTAGCTATCTCGCGGAACACCTGCTTAATCAGGGCTACGAAGTCCATGGCCTGGTTCGAAGAGTCGCTTTGGAAGCGCCGGAGCGCCGCGTCAGCCGGATTGCTCATATTCTGGATCAAATAACCCTCCACGCGGCCAGTCTCGAAAGTTATCCCAGCATCTTCCATGTAATTAGCCAATACGACTTCGACGAGTGCTATCACTTAGCGGCACAAAGCTTCGTCGCCGAAAGCTTCGCTGATGGCTTCTCAACTCTGAATACAAACATTAACGGAACGCACTATGTCCTGGCTGCGCTGCGAGAACTAAGACCCAAATGCAAATTCTACTTTGCCGGATCCAGCGAGATGTTTGGCAATGTCAGCGAAGTACCGCAAAAGGAAACAACACTGCTCCAGCCGCGAAGTCCCTACGGAATTAGCAAAGTTGCCGGCTTCCATTTGACGAGAAATTATCGAGAGGCGTATGGCCTGTTCGGGGTCAGCGGCATTCTGTTCAATCACGAGAGTCCTCGTCGGGGATTTGAGTTTGTCAGTCGGAAAACAACGAGTACTGTGGCTCGAATCAAGCTCGGTCTCGCCACCGAGTTGAAAATTGGAAATCTCGAGGCGAAACGAGATTGGGGTCACGCAATCGATTACGTTCGCGCCATGCATCTGATGCTGCAACAGCCTGAGCCTGATGATTACGTGATAGCGACTGGCGAAACACATAGTGTGCGAGAGTTGTGTGAGCTTGCGTTCGCTGAAGTCGATCTCGACTATCGCGAGTTTGTGAAAGTCGATCCAACATACTACCGGCCCGCCGAAGTAGATCAGTTGATTGGTGATGCCTCAAAAGCTCGTCGGCAGCTGGGATGGATACCGACCTTCACTTTCCGGGAGCTAATTAAAGAGATGGTCGCGTCTGACCTAGCTGCTGAGGAGCGCGGCCAAAAAGACGCGACAACAGGAAAAGGAAACCAGCTTAGTTCTGAACAGAGTCTTCATGCGTAGTCTCTTTGTGCTTGAGACTGTTCGAACTGGAATCCGACGCCATGCCTTCTTCATTACGAGTTGAAGCCGTATCCAAGCAATACCGGATTTACGACCGACCCGTCGATCGATTAAAGGAGTCGTTGACGCGAGGACGCTGGAAGACTCATCGGGAATTCTGGGCACTCAGCAACATCAGCTTTGAGGTTGAAGCCGGAACAACTACTGGCATCATTGGACCAAACGGTTCAGGCAAGTCGACGCTACTACAAATCATCACTGGAACCCTGCAGCCGACGCACGGTAGCGTTTGGCATGAAGGCAGTATTGCTGCACTGCTTGAACTCGGCTCTGGTTTTAGTGCTGAGTTTACCGGCATCGAAAATGTTTTCATGAATGCTACGTTGATGGGCCTTTCAAAATCCGAAACTGAGCGTCTGCTTCCGGCGATCGAAAGTTTCGCCGAGATTGGCGACTTCATCTATCAGCCTGTTAAGACATATTCGAGCGGCATGTACGTGCGACTCGCTTTTGCCACGGCAATCGCGTCCTCTCCACAGGTGCTGATTGTCGACGAAGCCCTCGCGGTAGGGGACGCCGTTTTCCAGCATCGCTGTATGCGCCGCATCAAAGAGATGCAAGAAAGTGGCACCACGATTCTCTTCGTTTCACACGACCCAGCGTCTGTGCGTGCTCTCTGCAATCACGCGTTTCTCTTGAATCACGGTCAGATGGTGGCGGAGGGCAAACCTGCGGACGTCCTGAATCGTTATCAGAAGATAATCATGGCGCGCCAGCAAGCGTATGAAGCGAATCTGAAACCGGTTGACACGGAGCCAACTGGTGACGAGTTCGTTGAGCCCAAGCCACTAAGTTACGTTTATCGCCACGGTGATCGTAGCGCAGAGGTGGTGCAGGTCGAACTGCTCGACAGTGCCTTACGGCCGACAGAGCTTGTCGAAACAGGTCAGCCGCTCATCGTTCGCATGGTTTACATGGCTCACACCGATCTCGATGACATCGTCTGCGGTTTTCTGCTTAGAAATCGTCACGGCATTCACCTCTACGGAACAAACACTGAGCTCCAGGAAGTGCCGGTCGCGCAAGTAAAACGGGGCGAATTAACCGAGGTAACATTTGAGTTCAGCTGCTGGCTCGCGCCGGATATGGTGTCGTTGTGTGTTGCGGTGCACAGCAGTAAAGGCGTTAGCTATGATTGGCTGGATGGATGTCTGTTCTTTCGCGTGATGTCCGGTACAGGGATGGAAGGAGTGACAAATTTGAATGCGACTGCAACATCCAGACGCCTCGCGGCTCACTCTGGAACAGAGATGATTCATGCTGGTGCGTAATCGCTGGAGCGTCACAGGACACATTTGGTTCGAATGAGCATCAAGATCGAAAAGAGCGACAAAGACGCGGACGAATTGGATCTGACGCAACTGATGGATCAGATCCGGCATGACGCCGAGAAGCGCAAACGCGATGCTTTCAACAGCGACGCTCCCGTGTTTTATCAACAGTTAATAACTGAGGGCTTTGATTCCCTGCTATTACAGTCCAATTCCCTTCCAGATGCTCTGAAACTCCAACCGCAGTTTGAAAGACGCGCTCGATATCAACTGAACGATTTGCTCTGCTTTCATGACGACGTGTTCGTGAGGAATGCTTACCGTGCGATCCTTAAACGAGAACCCGATGATGTTGGCTTTGCGCAATACCTGCGCGAACTTCGCAGCGGTCGGTTCAGCAAGATTGATGTCTTAAGCAGCATCAGGTTTTCACCCGAAGGCCGAAAGGCAAACGTCACGATTGACGGCCTGGGAAAGCTTTCAATCCTAAGAAAATCCTATCGAGTGCCCGTCGTTGGCTATTTACTGAGGCTTTCCGTGGCGATATTGCGATTGCCGGTACTCATCACCAATTACCGACAGCTTGACTCACATACAGCGGCCCAGCTTGATCGTGTTGCAGGTCACTTCAACGAAGTAGTCACGCATCTTTCGGCAGAAAGCCGCGAACAAGCTGAAGTGAATCGAACCCAGTTCGGGACTTTTCAAAAGCAGTTAGTCGACTTTCAAAAACACCTAATCGAACTAAGGAACTCCATGCGGTTCCAGATCAACGCGCTGGAACAGAATCAAAGTACTCTCAAACAAAGCCAGAACGCCCTGCAATCGGATCTCTTTTCACGGCTACAACAAACTACAGATCAAGTTCGAGCTTGGGAACGTCAGGCAGCAGAGCTGGAAGCGTTGAAACAGCAACTCGAACAACAAATCGAAGGTCTTATGGAGCACGTACAAAAGGCGAAGATGGAGATCGCCCACAGGGAAACACTACTTTCGCATCGACTCGACGACGCTGAAAAATCGCAGGATGATTTGGTCGGGAGGGACAAAGCAGCGCTCAAGAACGAAGACGAACATTTACTCGATTCATTTTACTTTTCGCTCGAGGAAGCCCTGCGCGGAACACCTGAACAGATTAAGGAAGAAGCAAAGGGTTACCTTCCCCTGCTGGAAAAGGCCGGCATCACCGCTGACATAATTGACATCGGATGCGGGCGTGGCGAATGGCTGGAGGTGCTTCGCGAGAGTGGCTTTCGAGCTCGCGGAATCGATCAAAACCATATCGCTGTGGAGCACTGCCGAGGATTGTCGCTCGATGTTGTAGCAAGCGAAGCGCGAGCCTATTTGCGATCCCTGTCGGATGAAAGCGTCAGTGCCATTACTGCTTTTCACTTTGCCGAGCATCTTCCTCTCGAAGCACTGGTGAGTTTTCTTGATCAAGCAGGGCGCACGCTCAAACCAGGCGGACTCTTAATTCTGGAAACGCCCAACCCCGAAAATCTATTGGTTGGGAGCTGTAATTTTTATCTCGATCCCACCCACAAAAATCCCATTCCAATCCCGACCATGACGCTGCTTTTGGAGTCACGAGGTTTTTGTTGCCAGGAAGTTTTGAAACTACACCCCGTCCCCTCAGTTCAAATCGAAGTAAAAGATCAATTGACCAGTCACATGAATCACTATCTTTATGGACCAATGAACTACGCGGTGGTGGCTCGCAAGCCTGGTATCGATCTTCCAAAAGATAAGCAATGACCCGCGTCGCCATTCTTACCCCAACGCTCACTTCGGCTGACGCTGTGAGCAACGACGTACTCGGCATGCGTAATCTGTTGGTGGGTCGCGGTCACGACACTTGCATCTTCGCAGATAGTACAAATCTACCGGGCGAACAAATCCAACCACCGGCTGCCGCCTCGTCGTATTTAAAAGGCGCTGAAGACGTTCTGATTTATCACCATTCTATTGGTTGGGATGAGGGGATCGAGCGTTTGAAGGCCGGCTCATGGCGCAAGATCGTTAAGTACCACAATGTAACGCCGCCCGAGTTCTTCGAAAATATTAGCGAACAACATCAGAGTCTCTGTAGAAGAGGCCTATCACAAATCAAAGAGATCATCGCCTGCCGCCCGGACCTCTATCTCGCTGCGTCCGCATTTAACGGATCTGATCTGATCAATAGCGGCAGCGAAAGTCACAAAACGTTCGTAGTTCCTCCGTTCAACCAGGCTGACCAACTGCGCGCGGGACCGGCTAACTTTGACCTGCTTGATGATCATGACGATGGGAATGTAACTCTGCTTACAGTTGGCGGGATCCGTCCAAACAAAGGGCATGCGGCTCTCATCGAGGCCTTTGCCACCTATTGCTATGACTTTAATAGTCAAGCGCGTTTGTTCATTGTGGGCGGACAATACAACGCCTTTCGGAAATATGCCGAGAAGTTGTGGGAGTTGATCGAAGGGTGGTCAATGGAGTCGCGCGTCAAGTTTACAGGAGAGGTTTCCACCGATGCACTAAAGTCCTACTACCTAATGGCGGACGCAATGTTGATGACAAGTGAACATGAAGGTTTTTGTGTGCCACTGGTTGAGGCAATGTCATTGAAAGTCCCAATCATTGCTTACGCTTCGACCGCGATTCGCGAAACCGCCAGAGATGCTGCGTTGATCTGGGAGGAACGAGATCCATTTCTGATGGCCCAATCGATCGACTTTCTCCAGTCGAATGAAGAAGCGAGGATGGAGCTCGTCGAGAGAGGTTCGCGGCGTTACGAGCAGAATTTTTCAAACTTTGCGATCGAAAACCTGTTTCTGAATGTGACCGCCCACGCGGGATTCGACTTCTGAGCTAATCCGAACACAAAGTCGAAGGCTCAAAACTTAGCAAATGACGCGAGTAGCCATTCTATCGCCAAGCCTGGCGCCTGCTGACGCGGTCGGTAACGACGTTCTTGGAATGTTTGACGTCCTTACTCGAAAGGGCTACGACGTCCGACTGTTTTGCGAAAGTCATAGTTTATCCCACGCCGGAGTTTTTGATATTGGGTACATCGGAAAGTTTCTGAAGAACCCAAAAGATATTCTCATCTATCATCACTCCAGAGGCTGGAGTTCCGGACTGAAAATCATACGCGAACTGCGATGTCGCCGCGTAATCAGATATCACAACGTCACGCCCGCCCAATTTTTCGCGTCATTCAGTCGAAGCGATCAGGAGCTGTGCGAGACCGGTCGAAAAGAGTTGCTCGAACTAACTGCCGCTCAATGCGATCTGTACATCTCGGCCTCGTCGTTCAGTATGGAGGAACTAATTGGGATCGGAGTTGATGCATCGAAATCATTCGTGGTGCCTCCTTTTCATCACATCGATCGGCTCTCTCGCACTACGGCAGATAAAGGCACACTGCAAAAATATGGGGACGGCGCTGCGAACATCTTATCTGTCGGTCGGGTTGTACCTCACAAGAGTCTGCATCAACTGATCGCCGTTTTTGCCCACTATCACTATGCCTACAACGGCAACTCGCGTCTGATTATCGTAGGCAAAGGTGGAGAGGGGTTAAGTCCATATTCCAAGTTGCTGCATCGCGCGGTAGATAAGCTCGGTTTAAACAACGCAGTTGTCTTTACCGGCGGCGTCTCTGATCAACAGCTAAAAGCTTATTATCAACTCGCGGACGTATTTGTAACGGTCAGTGAGCATGAAGGGTTTTGCGTGCCGCTCGTCGAAGCTATGTTTATGAAGTTGCCGATCACTGCCTATGCATCAACGGCGATTCCGGAAACCTTGGCCGATGCAGGAATAGTTTGGCCCGACCGAGACCCACTACTGATCGCCGGGTCGATCGATCTCTTTCTGAAAAACAATTCTGTGCGAAAAGCTTTGGCATTGCGCGGTCAACGCCGCTACGAAGTCATGTTTACCAATGAGAGGATCGAGCACACTTTCCTGCATGTGATTTCCAGACTTCAATGAGACGAGTTGCGATCATAGTACAAAGGTGTCATGAAGACGTCGTGGGAGGCTCGGAAACTCTCGCCTGGCACTATGCACAACTGTTGAGCGACGCTTACGAAGTCGATGTTTTGACAACTACCGCAATCGATACATCGGATTGGGCCAACGTCTTACCCGAAGGATCTGAGTTTAAAGACGGCGTGAGGATAGTACGCTTCCCGGTGACTATCGGACGCAGCCGTTACTGGTCAGGTCTGCATGACCGCCTGGTGGCAGAATTCGGTCCCTTTGTACCGACCAGGAATGACGATGTGCCACAGCTTAGCTGGACCATCGCCTTACAAGAAGATTTGATTCGACATCAGGGTCCCTATTCTGAACCGCTGCTGCGGTACCTTAATGAGCGCTGGCGCGACTATCGTGCCTTGATCTTTATTACTTACCTCTATCCGACGACATACTTTGGTCTACAACAGATTCCGCGTCATCGTGCGCTTTTCGCGCCAACACTACACGACGAACTACCTGCGTACCTTCCTGCATACAAGCATTCCGCGCGATGTGCCCATGAACTAGTGTGGTTGACAGCAGCCGAGCAGCGAGTGGGTCAGAAACTGTGGGGTGAATTGCCCGGTCGAGTTGTTTCGATGGCCATCGATACAAGAATTCGAGAGCCGCAGTGGATGCCGACGCCTTACATTCTCTACTCCGGTCGCGTCGATCCGAATAAAGGTTGTGTTGACCTTTTTGATTACTTCATAACCTTCAAAAAAATCCGACCGTCGAACTTGCGGCTGGTAGTAACCGGCAAGGATGACATTCCTGTTCCCAGGCATGAAGACATTGATTTCAGGGGTTTCGTTAGTGCTGAGGAGAAGTTTCGGTTGATGGCTGGAGCGCTGCTATTCGCGAATCCATCACCAAACGAGAGTTTTAGCATTGTCACCTTGGAAGCCATGGCTCAGCGTACCCCGGTGCTGGCGAACGGGGCTTCGGAAGTTCTAGCTGATCACATAAAGGACAGCGGCGCCGGACGAGTCTATGTTAGTTATCCAACCTTCGCTGCGGCACTCACCGAAATGCTTTCAGATCAAGTCAAACTCCGCGAAATCGGAGCCAAGGGTAGAGCGTACGTAACCGCAGCCTATAACCGAGCAAGGATCCAAAAAAGTCTCATTGAATCAATCGAGCAAATTCCCGAATCGAATACGGACCTGCCTGAAGCTGATGAGCCGAGTTGGATAGGGGGAGAGACCTGGAGGACGACGCCTTCGATCATCATTGGCGATCGGGAACAAGACGTTCCTATGGTTGTTCACCAGCTCGGAGAACTTTTCGGTCATCTCCTTGTCCGCCCGCTGACCTTCGATGCGCAGATCGCCGAAGACGTAATTGTGGCAAATGAGTATGCTCTGCCCGAACAGTTCGATAGCGAAGACGTCGTAATAGATATTGGAGCCCACATTGGCTCCTTTTCATATGCTGCACTCATGCGAGGCGCAGGAAAGGTCTACTGCTATGAGGCCCATCCCATCAACCATGCCCTTGCAACCGAGAATCTGGCGAAGTATGCGGACAAGACAATTTGCAGAAACATGGCAGTGTGGCGTTCAGACCAGGAAGGGCAAACTCTATTTAACGATTCTCTAAACCACCAACCAAACACTGGCGGCATTTCTGTCTTATGGAACAACGAGGGGCTGCCTGTGCGGACAACAAGCCTGGATGAAGTTCTGCTTGAGGCTTCCGATCACCTCGAGAAGACGGTGCGATTATTAAAGCTGGATTGTGAAGGATCGGAGTACCCGATTCTATACACGGCGACGAACTTAAACGTCGTTGAGGAAATCTGCGGGGAATACCATCGATTAGAGCCGGAGCAGGTCCCGGATCGAGCCTTGGTCGGAACGAGTAGGGATCAATACAACCCGGACGGGTTGAAGAAATTTCTTGAGGAACGAGGCTTCTCAGTTCAACTCGAACCCCACAGTGCAACTGTTGGCATTTTTCACGCCCGCAACCGTGAGCCGCGAACCCACTCTCATATTAACGTTCGGGAAGGAAGCGCTGGCAATACTCAATCGAATTTATGAAGAGTGAAGTGATCCGCGTTGATGGCTTGGCATCCGTCCCAACGCCCGCTTCGTTTCGTACATCCGCAGTATGAAAAATTCTCTTTCGTGAAACCCGTGGTAAGAAAAATGTTCAGCGCCACGAATGGCCGTCCGCATCTCTCGTTACCATTTGCAAATTCTGAGTTCTTTTACTTGTGAAATAGGACAGAGCGTACGAGACTATGTGCTTTCGCGATATCAGCCGGCGCGGGTTCGAGACTCTCCGATAGCCGGCTGTCGAGCGCAACACGTTTCAGCTGGATAAGGTCTACCCGCTGGCGGTATTCCACGGAGGTAATGATGCCAGTTGTCACTAGCATTGGATCGCCGCGGCGATTCAACAAATCAGTCCAGCTCGCCAAGCCACCTTCATCAGGTTCTCGTCGCAGGAAGCCATAATAGTGGAGCGCCACAAAGTTTCTATTTTGCAGTTTTCGAGCGAAGTCGTCTGAGCCTACGAGTTTGCGTAGTTCTTGTTCGTCCGGAACACCGAAGTGGACGTTCGCCACAATAAAATCCGCCAACATTCGATCCAGCGCCTCTTGCGGCGGCAATGTTTTCGAGTAATGGCCCAACCGCTTCAAGTCCTTCATAAACTCTTCGTAGTGTGGCATTCGTTCCAAGCCGGCCTCATACATTTGCAGGATCAATGATCCGTGCTCATGAAATCCGGTGGAAAGAAAAATGTTCTCTGCCGTTTGAGCCTGACAAAACCGATCGGACGATCCGCAGTTTTTTAGTTTTTCGATCTGCGGCGTGGCTGTTTCGCTTACCGGTTCCTCTCCAGTGAAGTCGCGATAGAGTTGCCGCACGAAGATCTCCGGATCGTTAATAGGATTCGGATAACTCGTGTCGAAGGCGTCAATTTCCGGTCCTGTTTCCAACCGGCAAACTTTTCCGGAGATCCTATTTACGTTGATCCAGCTTTTTACGTGGTCTTCATAGTTTGGAAGGTTCAGCGAATAGAGATCCCAACCCGGAGGAAACTGACTGCTGGACCCATTCATCGTCGGGATTCTCGTCATGGCTGAGATCATCATCGCATCGTACTGATATTCAGGCATATTGCGCCTGGCCAGCGGACCGTTCGCAAGGTAGAACACCTCGCAATCGTTTGGGAGCCGAGCCGCTAACGTATTTAGATAAGCCTTTTCTTTCTTAACTGAGAACCCACTACCACCAATCTTCGGCGTGCCAAATTGTTCAAATACAACCACTCCTCCGAGCAGGAGCATGACCGTCGTCAACGCGAGCCGGCGCACGCGATCAGTCTCGCGCGACGCATACTCGAGTCCTCTGTCAAGAACGTAAGCGAAGGCGATCGACATCGGCAGAGTGAGAAAGATTACGTACCTGGAAACACCTCTGATAGCTCCGCCACCCGGAAAGAAACGGTAAATGTAATACCAGGGCGAATGGTTGCCGTAGCGGAAACCAAATACATAAAAGAGGCTGGTCGCTATTATCAGGAAAGCAAGAAAGAGCAGTGTTAACTGGCGCAGATCAGGAATTGGAGAACTTGCTTCATTCGAAGTGTTCTGTTCGCGGCGCGCTCTGATCAACCAAATCGTTGATATCGTGAGCACGAGCCAGGTTAAAGAAGAAAACAAACCGATGCCCACTTGAAGTTCTCCCCAGGTGTTGGGTATCGGATTCGGCAACAGGGCCATCGTGATTCCGCCCCAAAGATAGTTGCCGGCTCCCATTGATAAGACGGCGTGCCAATCAGGAATCAGATTGATGAGGCCCTCATATAGATACCAGTTTTCAGAACGTGCCAGTGGGAGATAAAGCATTAGGGTTGGAGTTAATCCCAGGAGCGTAACGCCTGCCGCTATCAAGATAGCTCGCCAAAACTTTCTTACCACCGCCACGATAAAGCGACGTGATCTAGTGAAAGCGAGAGCTTGTAATAAGAAGAACGTCGACCACAACACAAAGAACCAGGCAAAGTAGAAGCCGGTCGCGATTTGCAAGTCCCAGCACAGTCCCGCCAGCGCCAAAAGAAGCGTCCCTCGTTTTTGATCCAGAGTAGCCGCCTGCTTAGCAAGAGTAATGAGCAAAGCAAAGATCACAGGCAGGAGCACTACGAACTGAAGTTGCAAGTGGATTAACTGAAACCACTTGGGACTGTTAAAGGCGAAGAACATTGCACCGACAATGGCTGGAGCAACACGAAGGCCCAGTGTTTTATGAAGGAGCCAAAAAGCGGCGCAATAACTGAAGAACGCCGTGAGAACGATCACGATCTGCAAGGACGAGAACATGTCAAAGCCGAGGGCGCGAAAGAGGGAGTAAGGCACCCCAACTCCAACCAGTAGATCCGAGTAAGCTAGCGTGCCTTTCGCCGGATAGAAAACTGATGGCGATAGCAGCGAACTCTTTCCTGAAAGCGATCGGTACCAATGCTCGCAATAATAGAGAAAACCGCGGGCGTCGCCACGGTCGCCGAAAAACCGATCGAAACCGGATAAGAACTGGGCCAGGTGATACTGAACGGTGCCCGCAATTCCAAAAAGCAGCACAACGGCGAAAGAGGATCGGCTAAGCCGCTGTGGTGTATCTGGCGCCTGTCGCTGGATCATTTAGGCCCCTCGCTGGGCCAGGTCACGAGGTAATAAGGTTGGCCGTCAACCTTGCCGCGCATTTCGAGTTTGCCCCCCATGCCTTCAATTTGCTGTACGTATTTCTTCATGTTCGCGCTGTCGTCAATCAAATACTGTTTCTCTCCGCGATCAGACACGAACTTTAACAGCATGGCACGCGTCTCTTCGTCCGTGATGTACTTGAAGGCGGGCTTATTAGCGTAGTACCAGAGCGAACCTGTAAGCAGATCTGCCCAGATCCACGCTTTGTCGTCAGCCAATTCCGCGGGCAGCAAAATTGGCCGATGTGTGGTCGCTGTTGCCGGAGCTGCCGGAACCCTACGATGAGACCACGCTCGCTTAAACGTCACCACGCCAGGCAAAAGTATTAAGAGCAGTGTCAGCCAGGAGAGGAGTTTGCGCGGTTCAAATCGGCGTACCGCCGGCGTGCCGCTGATTTCGAGCGCCAG
>Ga0068856_100003808_pt1 | contig 15115 bp, 25 predicted proteins | sample KBSCornC62_FD_66595 | JGI IMG/M metagenome (GOLD analysis project Ga0068856, IMG submission 66595) | Corn rhizosphere microbial communities from Kellogg Biological Station, Michigan, USA - KBS Corn C6-2 | ecosystem: Host-associated > Plants > Roots > Rhizosphere > Soil ...
AAAACGTCGTGCTGCTCGGACCACGCGCGCTCGACCGCCTCCAGCCTCGCGGCTTTGTCGTCGCGCTCGCGTTCCGTTTGCTCCACACGAGTCATCTTGAGTCGCAACTGCTTCTCCAGCTCGTCGCGCTCGCGTTCGGCGGCGGAGATGTATTCGACGATTTCAGGCACCGTGGCGTCTGGGTTGTGGACGGCACAACGGATCGCGCTCATCGCCACCTCGTGCAGATGAGCCCAATTATCGTCCAGTACTTTGTAGCCGTCCCGCGCCTCGTCGCGTTCGCGTGCCAATCCGCGCACGCGATCGGCAACCGTGTGCCCGTCCTGAGGTCCCGCCAGCGCGACTCCAGCATCGGACAGCGCCTCACGGATCAATTTCATGTCGGCGGCGTGCAGCGACTCGAAAGCCTCCGCGGCCAACTCCGCACGCTTAGCTCGTTCACGCCTCTCTTCTGCGGCGTCCGTGGCGGCCTCTAACTCAGCCTTCGCCTCGTCGCGCTGCTTGCATACGACCTCCAGGCAGCGGGCGGGCGTGTGCTCGAGTTGGGCGCCCTCCAACTCGAAATCGCGCGGCTCGTCGCCGTCGACATCGGTCTGGCATTTGGGGCACTTCATCGAATGATGACCTTCCCCTTCTGGCGCGGATCGATTGCAACGAGGCCGTCGCGACGGAGCAGCTCGCGCAGGATGAACAAGCGCCGTCCGGTGCCGTCGCGACCGAGGTCGATCGCGTCGGTGATGGTTGCGTCGTCATCAGGATCCGTTGCGACGAGACGAACCTCTCCCGTATCGGCCACATCTATGCGAACGGTTGCCTGCAACTTCATGACAAATCCCTTCTGAACGTCGTGCGCCCCCGCACACCACACTGCGGCAGGGGCGCACTCGCTTCTCAGCTCACTTTCCCGGCACTCCGAACTTCACGTCACGACCGCCAGCATCGGGCGCGTTCGCGCCGAACGGAAAGGACGTGCCGCCCATCGGCGCGGGAGCCGGCGCGGGCTTCGATGTCGTGTTCGATTGACGACCGAGCAGGAGCCCGCGGAGATCCTGACGGATGCGCTGCTCCTCGGCCGCGTCGAGGGCGCTCATACCGCGCCCGCCGAGCGAGTTGACCCACTTGACGCGCATCGTCGTTTTCTTTTCGCCCTTGTCGTTTTCGTACTCCTCGGGCTCGATGACGATCTGCACGTCGTTCTTCGTCACGGTCTCGAGGTCCGTGCCGTCGAAGCCCATGTATTCGAGCGACTCGACGGTGCGATCGCGCGTCTTTTCGGTGAGCCATCCGACCCAATCGATCGTGGCTCCGCCATCGGCGAGCTTGAACGTGACGCGCACGCACGGCGTGCCCTTCTCGGGCGACTTCTCGAGCGCCGCGGGTTTGATGGCTTTGGCGATGTACGTACCTTGCTGAATCTGGCTCATTTCCCGTTCCCTTTCAGTCCTGCTTTCAACGACTCCAAAATCACATCCAACTTCCCCGCGTCCTCGCCGGCGTTCGCGACGTAGAACTTCGCTTTTTCCTCGAACGGCGTGCCATGCGCGAGCGTGAGGATCTGCGCGCTGACGTCGCGCCATCGGTTGAGACCAGCCGCGAGCGCTGTCCACTCGAGCGGCATCACGGGCGGCAGTCCGAAGCGGTTCCCCGCCTCGTAGCCCGTGCCCGGGGCGGTGAAGAGGTAGCGCTTGTCGGTCACGAACGCGCGGCGTTCGTCCTCCTTGCGGGCAGCGTCGAAGTTTGCGAACGCGATGACGTCGCACCACTTGTGCGTCGCGGCCCACGTCTTCTTTTCGAGCGTGACGCTGAACACGTCGTACTCGCCGATCTGCGGGTTCTGCATCCGCTTCACCTGCGAGTGACCGATCAGGAGCACGGTCGTACCCGCGTCGCGCACGGCCTCGAGCGCGTCGAGCGCGATCCGCCACTCGGCGGTGAGCGCGGTGTAGCCGTCGCCGTAGCCGAACTCGGCGAGAGACTTTTTCTTCGCGATGCGGCAGACGTGCTCAGCCGCGAGGCGCTCGAGCCCATCGATCGTGTCGATCGCGAGCGTGCCGCACGGGTCGGCGGCGAACTCGGCGAAGAGCTTGAGCGCGTACTCCCAGGTCGGCGGCGGCGGGAGACGCCCAACGCCGTAGTTGCCGGCGCCCTTGTCAAAATCGATAATCACCGAATCCGGCGCTGACGCCGCGAGGCTCGTCTTTCCGACCTTCGGCGGGCCGTAGACGACGATCTTCTTCGCGCGGGTCTCCGCCTTGGTCTGTAGGCGCGACCGCCACCCCGTCTTCGCGAGACTGGGTCCGGTCGGCGTTTGCTGCGGCTGCGAGCCCGAGCTTGCGGCTTGGTTCGCGGTTTCTGAAGTAACGTTCGTCATGGATATCCATCTCCTTCGTACACACGCCCAAAAACTCACACTCTCTTCCAAACCTGATGCACGCGTCCGGGTTGCGCGGACGCTCCCCGCTCGCGATGAGTCGCGCCGTCGATGCGATGTCGCGCGCGAACTCCTCTCGCTCCTCGGCGAGACGTACGACCGGCTGACGTGCGAAGTACCAATCGGGACGCGAGCTGATGTCCTCGATGGTGCGATCGAAGAGCTGCTCCGGCGTCTCGCCCTTCTTCTCCCGTAGAGCTGACTTTCGCAGGACGTCGTAGACGAGCTTTCGGACGCCGATCGTCTCGAGGTGAGCGAGGTAGATGCTCGCCTGCGGATCGATGCGCGTGATGCGCTTCCAGTACGTCGACCCCGTCGAGATGTCCTCGCTGGTCGTCTTGTATTCGACGCCGACGCGTTCACCGTCTATGACGCCGATTGCGTCGAGCTCGCCGACCATCTCGACGCCGTTGAGCACGACGGAGAATCCGACGTCCGATTGCTCGATGGTGATGGGCTGCGTGCGCCAACGGACCTCGTGCGCCATCACGAGAGCGCGCTCCTTCGGGAGCAGCTCGGCGAGGTCATTCGTTTTCAGCGCCCTATCGACGCGCTTGCCGATGGTGAGCGCCTCGGCCACGATGATCGGCTCGCGCCGAAGCTCGTAGCGGAAGTGGTACTCGCGCAGGCATCGCCGCGCGGTCGCGAGTTCTGAGTGGGAGTGAGGGCCCATCACGCCACGCTCGCAACCATGTGCGCGATCGATCGCTGGAGATCCTTCATGTCGTCGGGCAGCGCGTACAGCTCGGGATTCGGCTTCACGACGCGCCTCGCTTCGCGTGGATGATGTTCGCGCACGCGCGGTGAACGCCCGCCTGCGGCTCGCGGTCGTCGACGTCACTCGGCGTGACGATGGCAAGCTCGGTACGGAACCGGCCGCAGAGGACGCAGACGAGATGGGTTAGCGTCGTCGGCTCGACGCGGACGCGGAGGTACTTCACGGCTCGCCTCGCTGCGGCGCGAGCTCCGCCTGCCGGTCCGACTCGCGAAGCGAGTTGATGCACACCGAGCAGTTCACCCGCGCGCGCTTCGTCGTCGCGGCGTGGTCGAGCCCGCGGACCCGTTGCCCGCAGAGCGCGAGGGCGCCCACGAGCGTGTCGGTCGTGAAGTGAATCACGACTCACCTCGCAACGCAGCGCGGCCGATGTCGGTCAGCACTCCAGGCCAATCGCCCGGGCCGTCGTTCGTCAAGAGCCCTTCGATCTTCATGTCGATGAGCATCCGTCGCGACGCGCCGCCCATGCCGTTGCCGGCGTGCAGATTCCACGGCCGACCGGCCGCGATGTTTTCCAACGTGCGGCGGCGCGCCTTCGTCAGCTTCGGCGCGCTCACGACCGCGCCTCCAGGAACGATCCGGCGATACGAAGGTGACCGCGAACGCCTTCGAGCTTGCTCACTGTCGCCGCGTTGGCCGGCTCGTCGCTCGTGCCGTTTCCTTCCCCGCAGTGGTCGAGCGCCACCGCGGCGGCGTCTTCCAGCGCGAACAGCACCGCCTTCGCGCCGAACTTCCGCAAGAGCTCGTTCACCGCGACGGCGACGGTCGGCTCGCTCGTGTCGCTCAGAACCTCAGAGGCAGCCTCGATCCATTCCGAAACGTTCATCCCACTCACCTCTTTCTTGCTACCAACCATAATTATGTTTATGGCACCGAGCAAGAAAAAAGTGACAGGGCCGCCACGCCCCGACGTAGGCGCGCGAAAACTACTAACTGCCGGCGGCTTTGCGTTTCACGTCGTGTGGCGTCGCGACGTCGACCTGCTGACGCGCGACCCGCTTCTTGTGTTTCGCAGGTCGTCTCGGACGCTGGGCCGCGTCTCGCTGCACGACGCTGTAGGCGGCGCCTCTGAACAGGTGCAGCCAATCCCACCGTCCGTAAGGAGCGTCTTGCTTGTTCGCGGACAGGACGGCCGAGATCGCTTCGTCCGGAATGTGGCCCGCGCGCGCCATGTCGATTGCGATCTCGAGCTCGCTCTTCTCCAGCGCCGGGTCGTCTGGAGCGCCGATCACTTCTTCGGCTTTTTTACCGAAGAGATTGCGGCAGATCTTCTCGGCCGTCGGGAACGAGATGCCAACCGGAGCGCCGTTGATCAGGTTCGAGATCTGCGCCTGGAAGACTCGACCGGCCTCGGCCATGTCCGTCTTCGTCTTGTACTTCCCAGTCGCCCAGAGCTGCTTCACGACCGCGCGAAGCCGCTCAACCTGGCTGGATGATAGGTCGCGCGTCGCCATACGTCGAAGCGTAGTCGCGCGAGGCATAAGTGTCTTTATGGCGCTCGGGACGATTTCTCTTGAACTGGTCGTAAGCATAATTATGATTCCTCCCAATGGCTCGAAGGGCACGCCCGCGCGCAAAGACGAGCACGAGAGGTCGTGACGCCCTCGCCCGGTACATCGCCAGCAGCGCGACGAGATCTCAGACGTCGGTCGCACGCGAACTCGGCGTCGAGCAGGCGACCGTCTCGTTTTGGCTGTCGGGCAAGTTTCGCCCTGACCCGCAGTATCGCATCGCGATGCAGCGCCTCTTTGGCATCAAGGCCGAGGACTGGCTGACTCGCGACGAGCATCAGGTTGCCTTCGGAAGAACCGGGAGCTGATCGATGGCTCACCCCCCCAATCATGGCGCGCCCGGCTCGGGCGCGAAGCTGAACGAAGCGCCCGCGGTGCGGACTGAGCAGCCGTTACGTGCATCATGCACGCATGCGGACGCACCTGCGCAAGGCGACCTGAACGGCACGGAGATCGCGCCGCAACCCGGCGACACTCCAGCGCTCTTCGTGCGGACTGAACGGCCCGTGAGCGCGCTGCAAACGTGGCGACTCCGTGGCGCTCTTGCGTTGCAAGAGTGCTTCGACGAGCTGCAGGCCGAAGGGCACGAGATCTACACGAAGCGTGGTCTCGCGGCGCGTTGCGGCGTCGACGAGAAGATCGTTCGCAAGTGGTGCAAGGCGGAGAAGGCGATCCCCGCCGCGTCGCTCGCACTCTGGTGGCCGGCGCTCGCGAAGCGATGGCTTCGAAAGATGGGGATTCAATGACTGACTACGAAGCGCTCCGCGCCGACGAACGATCCCCTTTTATTTCGTGTCCGCCCGAATCGGCGCACGGATCTCCCCGGATCTCTGGGTGCACGCCGCGGGCCGACGTCGAGCATCAATGGTTTCGCGACGTGCCCGCGCGTCACGCTGACGGCGCCACGCAGCAATCAGCCACATCGAGGCAGCCGTGAGCGTCCTCTCCGGCGCGCGCACGCGCGAAGAGATCGATCGCGATCTGACGATCCGTCTGCGCTCGCACGTCACGCAGGCCGTGCGCCGCATCGCGCGCGATAGCGGATGCACCGCAGAGGATATCTATGGGACCTCGCGACACCCGATCGTTGCGCGCGCACGGCGGCGAGCGATGGCCGTGCTGCGGTGGTCGACGACTCTCTCGCTCCCGGAGCTCGGGCGGATCTTCAACCGCGATCACACATCCGTGCTGACCGCGGTGCGGAAGTACGAGGACGAGCTGAATGCGCCGGAGGTGGTGACGTGATTGCTGCACTCTACATCGATCCGCGCGGGCCCTACCCGAAGATGGCGGACGTCGACTGTTGGGACGAGAAGCGCGATGCGAGGAAGTACGTCGGGCCGTGGCCGGTCGTGGGGCATCCGCCGTGTCGGCTCTGGACGAACTTCGCAGCGCTGAACTTCAAGCGTTACGGGGGGGGGCATCTTGCTCCCGGAAACGATCGCGACTGCTTCCTTCACGCGCTGACTTGTGTCCGCGTGTTCACGGGCGGATGGGTCTGCGAAGTCTGGCAGAGCGCGTACGGGCATAAGGCGCGAAAGCGTACGTGGCTTTTCTACGTCGGCAAGACGAAGCCACGCGACGCGGACTGGAAGCGCGAGTCCGGCACGCATCAAGTTGGCTGGTTCGATCGTGTGAAACCGACGCTGGGCAAGCGCGAATCGTCGCTCACCCCGCCGGCCTTCGCCGAGTTTCTCGTCTCAATCGCGCGTGGAGCTCGCTCATGATCGACCTCTCCCCCTTCGTCCGCTCGATCATCGTCCAGCGCTTCGCCGCGACTGGCCGCATGTGTCGCACCGCCGAGCTGATCTTCCTCGGCAATCCGAATCCGCCCAAGGGCCGCGTCAAAGGCAACTGGTACCACGACTCGACTCGCACCGAGGCGCCAGGCGCGTACGGCGCGGACCTCGTGAGCGAATGCAACACGGCGCGCGCACTCTTCCTCGCGAGGGCTGCATGACGTGGCTCGACTCGCTCAGCGATTCGACGGTCGCCATCGGCGCGGTCGTCGCCATCGGTCTCTGCATCCTCATCCGCATTCGAGGTGACGAGTGAAAACCGACTACGAAACGTTCGTCGAATCCAAGCTCTCCGTCGTTCCGCCGACCGGGCTCGACGAAGTGCCGGAGCTGCACCCGTCTCTCTTCCCGCATCAGCGCGATCTCGTGACGTGGGCGCTTCGTCGTGGACGCTGCGCGATCTTCGCCGACACGGGACTCGGCAAGTCGTCGTGCGAGATCGAGTGGGCGCGCGTCGTGTCGAAGCACACGGGCAAGCCCGTGCTCATCCTCACGCCGCTCGCGGTCGCTCAGCAGATGCGTGCCGAAGGCGAACGGCTCGGCGTGACGGTCTCGATCATCCGCGACGCGGAGGGCGTGCAGCTCGGCGTCAACTGCTGCAACTACGACCGCCTCCACAAGCTCGACCCTTCGCGATTCGGTGGCGTCGTGCTCGACGAGTCGAGCGTCATCAAGCATCAGACCTCGAAGCGATTCCAGCAGCTCACCGAAGCCTTCGCTGCGACGCCGTTCCGGCTCTGCGCGACGGCGACGCCGGCACCGAACGATCACACCGAGCTCGGCACACACGCGGAGTTCCTCGGCATCTGCTCGCGCACGGAGATGCTCGCCGAATATTTCTGCCACGACGGCGGCGAGACGCAGGTGTGGCGGCTGAAGAAGCACGCCCGCACGCAGTTCTGGCGATGGGTCGCGTCGTGGGGCGCGCTCCTTCGAAAGCCGAGCGATCTCGGATACGAAAACGCGCGCTACGATCTGCCGCCGCTCGAGATCGTCCAGCACGTCATCCCGGCCGATGTCGAGCAAGCTCGCGCGCAGGGCCTTCTCTTCGTCGAACCCGCAAAGACGCTCACCGAGCAGCGCCAAGCTCGTCGCTCGTCACTAACGAAGCGCGTCGCAGCATGCGCGGAGATCGTAAACGCCGAGGCGAACGAGCCGTGGGTCGTCTGGTGCGACATCAACGACGAGAGCGAAGCGCTCTCCGAGGCGTGCGCGGACGCGGTCGAGATCACTGGCTCGCTCGACATCGACGAGAAGGAGACGCGCATCGCGGGATTCACGAGCGGTACGCGGCGCGTTGTCGTCTCGAAGCCGTCGATCACCGGATGGGGCGTCAACTGGCAGCACTGCGCGCGCATGGCGTTCGTGGGCGTGACGCACTCGTTCGAGGCGTACTACCAGGCGATCCGCCGAATCTGGCGCTTCGGGCAGAAGCGTCCGTGCGTCGTGCACGTCTTCATCTCGGAGCTCGAGGGCGACGTGCTCGCGAACCTGCAACGCAAGCAGGCTGACGCGATCGCGATGAGCGAGGCGCTCAGCGTCGAGACACGCGAGATGGTGCGATCGACCGTCCACGGATCGGTGCGGAGCGTGAACGTGTATTCGCCCGGCGTCGTGAAGATGCCGGCGTGGCTTGTGTCGGAAAGAGGTGATGGCCATGCAGCGTGAGCAAGCTCTAATCGAGATCACAACCGAAGCTGACGTTGCGCAAGGGCGCTTCGGGGACTTCGCCTCTATGCACGAGGCGTATGGCGTCCTCGCCGAGGAAGTCGACGAACTCTTCGACGCGGTGAAGCTGCCTCAGCCACTCGGGAGCGATGTGGGACTGACTACGCGCGCCTCGATGATCGAGCGCGAAGCCATCCAGGTTGCAGCCGTAGCGATGCGCATCGCCGAGCAGGCGCGGAGGGTCACCCGATGACCACCGCCGAAGGAAAAGGCTGGAGCGCGTTTCACGCGGATACGGTGGAGGTCGCGCGGTCGATGCCCGATGCGAGTGTCGACTTCTCCGTGTTCTCGCCGCCGTTCGCGTCGCTCTACACCTACAGCAATTCGCCGCGCGATCTCGGCAACGTGAAGAACGATGCCGAGTTCTTTGCGCACTACGACTTTCTGATCGAGCAGCAAGCGCGCGTGATGAAGCCGGGTCGGCTCGTCTCGATTCACTGCATGCTCATGCCGACGAGCAAGGAGCGCGACGGATACATCGGCCTCCGTGACTTTCGCGGCGACATCATCCGCGCGTACCAGCGTCGCGGCTTCATTTTCCACTCGGAGGTCGTGATTTGGAAAGACCCGGTCACGGCGATGCAGCGCACGAAGGCGCTTGGGCTGCTTCACAAGCAGCTCAAAAAAGATTCGTGCATGTCGCGACAAGGGATCCCCGACTACGTCGTCACGATGCGCAAGCCGGGCGTAAACCCGGATCCCGTCGCGCACACGAACGAGTCGTTTCCGGTCGAACGCTGGCAGCGCTACGCATCGCCGGTGTGGGTGACAACTGAGGACGTCGACAGTGACGGGTTCGCGATCTGCTCCGGCGGCGCGTCTCGCGACAGCTCCGGTTCTATCGATCCATCCGACACGCTCCAGTATCGGAGCGCGCGCGAGCACGACGACGAGCGACACATCTGCCCGCTGCAGCTAGGCGTAATTCGACGCTGCATCGATCTCTGGACGAATCCGGGCGACATCGTCTGGTCGCCGTTCATGGGCATCGGATCTGAAGGCGTCGTCGCGCTCGAGATGGGCCGCCGCTTCGTCGGCGCCGAACTGAAGGCTTCGTACTTCGAGCAGGCCGCGGCCAACCTCAAAGAAGCCGAAAACGTCAAGCAACTCGATATGTGGGCAGACGCGGATCCGCCGCCGCCAGTCGACGGCTGGAACGGCGGTGCGGCATGAGCTTCAAGGCTCCGTCGTTCGCTATCTTCGTCATCGACGGTCCCGCGTGGGTGAAGCGCGGCGAGATCCGTCCGTGGCATCACGACTGGCGCCACGAGACGCGCGAGGAGGCCGATCGCGCGCTCGCGAATGCGTGGACGATTACGGGCGTGGTCTATGAAGTGCGGGAGACGCGGTCGTGAAGCTCGTGAATCGGTTCGCCGCTCACGCGCTTGCTGGCGTGATCGTCATCTCGACGGCGGCGCTTGCTCAGCCTCGCACGATCACGCGTGGCGAGCTGTCCGAGTGGATCGTGCGCGCGTCGGATCGCGCGAGCGGGGGCGCGCGTCACCTTTCGCAGCCCGTCGCCGAAGCGATGGCGGACGCTGCGCTCGCGCACGCCGATACGAACGAAGCTCTCGCGATGGCTTCAATTGAAGTCGCGATCGCGTGGTTCGAGACGGGCGGCCAGCTGGTCAACGATCCTGCGGGCTCGAACGACCACGGCGCGTCGGCGTGCTGGGCTCAGATCTATTTGCCTCACAACGCGCGCACCGAAGAAGGCTGGACCGGCGGCGAGCTGAGAGCCGATCCGAAGAAGTGTGCAACGGTCGCCGTGCGACTCGTACGCGCGTCGATCGCGTCGTCGCCGTCGTGCGACGGATGCGAGCTAACGGTTTACGCGCGCGGACGCGACACGGCCGAGGGGCGACGTCTTTCCCGCGTTCGCATGGCGCTCGCGCGCCGGCTGCTTTCGGAGGTCACTCGATGAAATCGCTCGGACAGATCGCTTACGAAACCGAACGCACGGGTCCGCTCCCGTGGGACGCGCTCAAGTCTGCGACGCGAGCGGTGTGGGAGCGTAAGGCTGATTCCGTTCGCCACGAAGTCGTGCGGCGCGTGGCTGCCGCGCACGCCGCCGAGCGGGCTCGCACCTCCGAGACCGTGAAGTGCCGATGCGGCGCTCGTCACATGCGCGGCGAATCGCACATCTGCAACGACGATCCGAAGCTCATCGCCAGACTCACGGGGAAGTGATGACCCTCGTTGGAATGCCAGAGCTGGCCGAGCTTATCGCGATCGCGCCGCACCGGCCGGCGTCGCAGGGCTTCACGATGCCGGCGCGAGACCCGCTCGAGACGGACGGAATCTTCTTTACGCTCGAGCACCTCGCGCGCGCCGCGTTGGTTTGGCAAGACCTGAACCCCGGCCGCGACTGGCGCGCGTTCACCCGCTACTGCGCGGGGCTCGAATGATCCTCCGCCCGTACCAGCTCCGCGCCATCGAGCGCCTCGCCGAGCTCGCGCGGAAACACGCTCACCTTCTGCTCGTCATTCCGACCGGAGGCGGAAAGACGCTCACGGCATCGGCGATCGTATCTTCGGCGCGAGACCAGTTCAATGCGCGCGTGCTTTTCGTCGCGCATCGCGTCGAACTAATCGATCAAGCCGTGCGCGCCATCGGTCGCGCGGACGTGGGCGTGATTCGCGCGGACGACGAGCGAACGAACGCGCTCATGCCCGTGCAGGTTGCAAGCATCCAGACTCTCGCGCGACGAGGGCTCCCGCCGGCGGACATCATTATCATCGATGAAGCACACCGCGCCGCAGCCGACTCCTACGCGCCGCTCTTCAAGACGGGCGCGACGGTAATCGGTCTGACCGCGACGCCGTGTCGCGCGGACGGAAAGCCGCTCGGCGATCTGTTCGGCGCACTCGAAGTTGTGACCTCCTATTCGGAGCTCATCGCTGAAGGATTCATCGCCGAGCCGGTCGTCTACTCGACGCCGCAGCGTGTCGATCTGTCGGGCGTGCGCACGGTAGGCGGAGATTACGACGTGGGCCAGCTCGAGGCCGTCATGCTCGGCCAAGGCATCGTCGGTAACTTGGTAGAAAGTTACCAGCGACACGCCGACGGACGAAAAACCGTCGTCTTCGCCGTAAGCGTGAACCATTCGAAGGCGATCGTTGCCCGTTTCGCCGAGGCCGGCATCCGCTGCGAGCACGTCGACGGAACGACGGACGAAGAGACGCGCGCCGGCGTAGCCGAGCGCCTTCGCACCGGCGATACGCAGGTCGTCTCGAACGTCGGGATCTACGGCGAGGGCTGGGACGAGCCGAGCGTGAAGTGCCTCATCATCGCTCGGCCGACGAAGAGCCTCAGCTTGTGGATGCAGATGGCGGGACGCTCGCTCCGGCCGTGGTGCCCGTGTCACGGCTCGGGCGCGCGGACAGAGTCGGGCGATCGGTGCGTGAATGCCGTGCAGCCGGTGATCTTGGACATGGGCGGCAACGTCGACCGCCACGGACTACCGCACGAGGATCGCGAGTGGAGCCTCGAAGGCAAGCCGAAACGCAAGAGCGAGGCGAAATACAAGACGTGCCCGAAGTGCTTCGCGTACATCGCGAGCTCGTGCCGAAAGTGCCCGCAGTGCGGTCTCGATTTCGTCGAAGTCATCGAGCCCAAGCCGCTCCCGAAAGAATTCGACATGGCGCTCCTTCGCCGGACGAAGTCGCCGGACGAGAAGCGTTCCGAGTTCGAACGGCTATGGGCGATCGCGCGCGCGAAAGGTCACAAGCCCGGATATGCCGCGGCGCTCTTCAAAGAAAAGTTTGGCGAGTGGCCTCCGTGGTCGTGGTCGCAGGAAGTGAAGGAGGACTTCGCGCGCGACGCGACATGGCAAGCGCGTCTCGCGGCGAAAGAGGAGTGGAAGAAGCGGAACGCTGAGCCGGCGCCGGCGGAAGTAGAGCCGGTCGAATCCGCGCCGGTTGACGAGCTCGAGCGCGACGAGCCTGCGGGTGACGGCGGCCTATCCGACTGGCTCGGCGAAATGGGGATCGGCTCGTGAAACCGAAGCGCTGGAGCGTCGACTACAAGGCCGGCGACGAGTCGGGCCGCACGTACGACCGCATCGTCGTCCCTCCCCGTCCACGCACCGAGACCGAGCTGCGTCGCATCTACGTCGCCGCAGCCACGCGCGAGTTTCCCGGCGTGCGGTTCTTCATCCGCAATGTGGGCAGCTTCTCCGTGGGCGAGTCGCGCGTGCGCGCCGGCATCAAGGGACAGGCCGACGTCTACTTCTACATGCGAGGCGGTCGCGGCGGCGAGATCGAGCTGAAGAACATCCGAACGCCGCAGACGAAAGAGCAGAAGGCGTGGCAAGCGTTCTGCGAGGAGTGGGAAATTCCGTTTCTACTCCTTAGGGCCCAGTCCGATGACCCGATCGATGACTGGCTCGTGCGTACGTACGAGTTCCTAAAAAAGGTGCAGCGGTGATGCCGGCGCCCCAGCCCGTCGCCGTCCTCGATCACGCGCTCGCGCTCGCCGCGCGTGGGTTTCGTCCCATCTTCATTCACGCGCCCACGGCGGACGGATGCTCGTGCGGCCGTACATCGTGTCCGTCGCGCGGCAAGCACCCCGTGCTCAAGGCATGGCAGCGCGCGGCGACGTCGGACTCGGCGATGCTGCGCGACCAGTACGCTAGCGTGCGTGAGCAGCTCGGCATCGAGCCGAACCTCGGAATCGCACTCGGCTACTTCGGCGAGCGATATGCGATTGCCATCGATGTCGACGACGAGGAGCGCTTTCTCAAGCTCTCCGACTCGCTCGGCGCGCTGCCGGCGACGCTCACTGGGCACTCGGCGCGCGGCGCGCGGATGTTCTTCGTCCTGCCGCCCGGCGCGCAGACCGATCGCATCAAGAACGTGACAGCGCTCACGCTGAACGACGAGCGCGGCGGCGATTCTCGTCTCCGTCTCCCCGGCGTCGACGTCAAGGTGAAGGGCGGTCAGGTCGTCGTCGCTCCGTCGCGTCACGAGAGCGGCGCGATCTATTCGTGGATGGATCCGAGCGCCGAGGTCGCCGAGCTGCCCACGGCGTGGGTGCTAGCGATTCAAGAGCCGGTCCCGCTTCCAAAGTGGACCGAGCAATACACGCCGCAGACGATTCGCGCCGACGCGAAGATGCTCAAGCGCGCCGAGCGCTACGTCGAATCCGCGCTGCATCGTGAGGCGGTGCTCGTGGCGAACGCGGCCGAGGGAGGTCGTAACTCGGCGCTTCATCATGCGGCGTGCGCGATCTTTCCGCTCGTGCAAGGCATGGGCGTCGGCGCGCTGCATGGCGCGGTCGTGCGCGAGCTCATGGTCGCCGCGCACGCGTGCGGCCTGTCGGAGATCGAAGCGCGTCGCACGATCGCGAGTGCCGAGCGGTGGCAGCAATCGACCGGCGCCGTTCGCGTGCCTCACCTTGTCACGGACGTGCCGCACGAGCCGTCCTCGTCGCCGGCCGACGACGCTCCGCTCCTCGCCGAGCCCGACGACGTCGAGCTCCTCGAGGACCAAGGCCGTCCCGCTCCTGTCGCCGGCAACGTCGCGCGGATGCTCGAGCGCTACCCGCGCGGAGTACTTCGCTACGACGCGTTCGCCGATCGCGTCGTGTGGCCGGACGGAACGCAGCTACGCGACCATGATCCCGTCGAGATCCAAACGTGGCTCTTCTCGCAGCCGGTGAGCCAGCGCGTGCGCGCGAGCCTCGAAACGATCTGGGCGGGCGCCGTGCACGCAGCGATGCAGCGTGAGTTTCACCCCGTGCGCGATTACCTCGGCGCGCTGCCCGCGTGGGATCGCATCCCTCGCGTCGATTCGTTCTTCGTGCGCTATTTCGGCGCGCCCGACTCGGCGAAGATGCGTGGCTACGCGCGCTGCTTTCTGCTCGGCGCTGTCGCGCGCGTGATGACGCCCGGATGCCAGCTCGACACGATGCCGGTGCTCGAAGGGGCGCAGGGCATCCGAAAGTCAACCGCAATCCGTACGCTCGCTGGCGATTGGTTCTCGGACACGCCTATCCCCGACAGGGCGCCCGACTGCTACCAGCAGCTCCGCGGCGTCTGGCTCTACGAGCTCGCCGAGCTCGCCGCCATCAAGGGGCGCGAGGTCGAGCGGATCAAGGCCTACATTTCGTCGCGCGTCGACCGCTATCGTCGATCGTACGGTCGCGGCGTCGGCGACGTGCTCCGGCAGGTCGCTTTCGTGGGGACCACGAACGCGTCGACCTATCTCACCGACGACACTGGCAACCGTCGCTATCAACCGGTCCCGTGCGGGCGAATCGACCTCGCCGCGCTGCGGGCCGACCGCGACCAGCTCTGGGCCGAGGCGCGCGAGCGATGGGCCAACGGCGAGCCGTGGTGGCTCTCTGACGAGCTCGCCGTCGAGCAGGCTGCCGACGCCGAGGCTCGCACGTCGCATGACCCCTGGAGCGATGCCATCGCAACCCTGCCCGCCGACGTGACCGGAGTCACCGCTCGCGACCTCCTCGTTCGGTTCGGGCTCGAGGTCGGGACGCAAACCAAGTCCGACGAGATGCGACTCGCCGGTCTGCTCAAGCGCGCTGGATGGTGGTCGGACCAGGTGAGGCGCAACGGCACGAAGGCAAGGTTCTGGTTTCGACCTTCCGATGATGGGACGGTCGGGACGGTTGGGACATAAAACATGAGTGATATCCAACTAAGTACCAACTGTCCCTACTGTCCCAACCTTTATCTAAGAAGTATCAATAGGGAATATGGGAGGAGCGTGCGCATGCGCCCGAGCGTGCGCGCACGAGTGAGCGCGCGCGCGTGTGCGCGCGTGGGGAACTCGTGGGATCAGGTTGGGAAGGTTGGGAAGGTTGGTCCGAAGGACTGCCAATTACACCCCCAGTGTAACAGTAATGGGGGTTT
>Ga0068856_100003810_pt1 | contig 15113 bp, 15 predicted proteins | sample KBSCornC62_FD_66595 | JGI IMG/M metagenome (GOLD analysis project Ga0068856, IMG submission 66595) | Corn rhizosphere microbial communities from Kellogg Biological Station, Michigan, USA - KBS Corn C6-2 | ecosystem: Host-associated > Plants > Roots > Rhizosphere > Soil ...
GCGTAGTTGCGAAGCCGCAGCGCGAGCGGATCGAGCGCGAGTGCGATCGCGAGCTCGTCCATCGCGACCTCGAGGGCGAAATTGCCGGTCGCCTCGCCCGGCGCGCGCTGGAACGTCGGCGTGCCCGTGTTGAGCTTGACGAGCCGGTGGGTCGTGGCGCCGTTCGGGCACGCATACATCATCCGCGAAACGACGGCCGACGCCTCGGTCCAGTCCTCGAAGTCGGACGTGTTCGCGAAAAGCTCATGGCGCACGTACGTGAGGGTTCCGTCCTTGCGCGCGCCGAGCGCGACGCGCTGCAGCGTACGGGGACGGCCGCCGACGGGTCCGAACATCTGCTGGCGATCGACGACGAGCTTCACCGGCCGCGCGAGCTTGCGCGCGCACATGGCCGAAAGCACGACGTGCGACCACGCCGAGCCCTTGCAGCCGAAGCCGCCGCCGACGAACGGCGATACGACGCGAACGCTGTCGGCCGGCATGCCGAGCGTCTTCGCGACCGCGTCGCGCACGCCCGAGACGTACTGGGTCGCGTCGTAGAGCGTCAGATGCTCGCCGTCCCAGTCGGCGATCGTCGCATGCGGCTCGAGGGGATTGTGGTTCTGCATCGGCGTCGTGAAGGTGGCATCGACGTGCACGTCGGCCACGCGCGCGCCCGCGTCGACGTCGCCCCAGCACGCATCGGGCGGCTTGCCGTAAATCTCCTTCGGCGCATACGCACTCGCCCGCTCGCGTTCGAAGTCGAGCAGTGCGACCTCGGGCGCATAGCGCGCGTCGACGAGCGCCGCCGCGGCCACCGCGTGCTCGAACGTGTCAGCGACGACGACGGCGATCGGCTGCCGGTTGTAATGAACTTCGTCGTCCTGGAATAGCGACAGCGCGCGGCCGGCGGGTGGCTTGAACGCAGCGCGGCCGTGCTCGGGCAAGGTCGGCGCATTGCGGTGCGAAAGAACCAGCAACACACCCGGCGCGTTCTCGGCGCGCGTGCTGTCCAGGTCGACGATCCGCCCGCGCGCGATCGTCGACAGCACCATGACCGCATGGCAAAGATCGGCGAGCCGGAACTCCGCCGCATACCGGGCGCCGCCGGTCGTCTTCAGCGAGCCATCGGTTCGGTCGAGCGGACGACCGATGACGCTTCCCGTGCCGGTGTCGGTCGTCATGCCGACGCAGCCTCCCGCAGCGCGCGCGCGACGGCACGTTGCGCGAGCGTCACCTTGAACGCGTTGTCGCGATACGGCCGCGCACCTTCGGTTGCCGCCAGCGCCGCTTTCGCGAGCGTGTCGTCGTCGAGCGCATGACCCACGAGCGCCCGCTCGGCGCCGCTCGCGCGCCATGGGCGGTGCGCGACGCCACCGAGCACGATCCGCGCGTCGCGCACGCGCTTGCCGTCCATCTCGAGCCCGGCGGCGACCGACACCAGCGCGAACTCGTAGCTCGCCCGGTCGCGCACCTTCAGATAGTGCGAATGATCGGCAAACGGCGATGGCGGCAGGATCACGGCCGTGATCAGTTCGTCGTGACGAAGCTCGGTATCGCGTTCCGGCGCCGTTCCGGGCAGGCGATGAAACTCGCTCATCGGAATGCGGCGCACGCCGGCGCCGTTTCGCGCCTCGACGACGGCGTCGAGCGCCGCGAGCGCCACGCACATGTCCGACGGGTGAACGGCGATGCAGTGGTCACTCGCGCCGAGAATCGCGTGAATCCGGTTCGAGCCTTCGCGCGCGGCGCAGCCGGATCCCGGCTTGCGTTTGTTGCACATGTCGAAGCCGACATCGACGAAGTAATGGCAGCGCGTGCGCTGCAGCAGGTTGCCGCCGACACTCGCCATGTTGCGAAGCTGCGGCGACGCGCCCGACACGAGCGCCTGCGCGAGCAGCGGATAGCGCTCGCGCACGATCGGTGCGTTCGCGAGGTCGGTGTTCGAAACGAGCGCCCCGATCCGCAGGCTGCCGTCGGCAGCCGGTTCGATCGAGGCCAACGGCAGCCGCGTGATGTCGACGAGCCGCGTCGGCTGCTCGACGTAGCCTTTCATCAGATCGAGCAGGTTCGTGCCGCCCGCGAGGCAGCGCGCGTTCGGATCGGCGAGCGCGGCGATTGCGTCGTCGACACGCTCGGCGCGGACATAATCGAACGCACGCATCGCTATGCCGATTTCTTCAACACTTCGCGGAGGGCGTCGACGATGCCGACGTATGCGCCGCAGCGGCAGAGGTTGCCGCTCATCCGCTCGCGAATCTCGTCATCGGTCAACTCGACAGGCCCGCGACGGCGGACGTCGCGAGTCACCGCGCTGATCGTGTCGCGGCGCGCTTCGTCGAGCATGCCGACCGCCGAGCAGATCTGACCGGGCGTGCAGTACCCGCATTGAAAGCCGTCGTGCGCGATGAAAGCCGCCTGCACCGGATGCAGCGCATTCGCAGTCGCGAGGCCTTCGACAGTGCGGATCCGGTCGCCCTCGTGTGCGATCGCGAGCGTCAGGCACGCATTGATCCGACGATCGTTGACGAGTACCGTGCAGGCGCCGCATTGTCCCCGGTCGCAGCCCTTCTTCGTTCCGGTCAGGCCGATGTATTCGCGCAACGCATCGAGGAGCGTCACGCGCGGCTCGACGACGACGTCGTAGGGGTAGCCGTTGACGTCCAGCCGCACATGCCGGGGCGCACCGGGTCCGCGTGCTTCGCGTGTCGGTGTCGATGCGTTGTTGTCGGCTGCGATAAGGGGAGGCACGTGCGCAAGCGTCGTCGTCAATGCACCGGTCCCGCAGAGAAAGCGCCGGCGCGCCGCGCCTTCCGCGCTCAGCGATCGCCTGTCCATCGCAAGAAGACCCGCGATCGCGCGCGCCGGTTCCTTCGACGAGAGAGCGGTTCCATCGTCGCTGGTTGACGCAGATCAGGCCTTGACGTCGCCGGTGACGCCTCTATAATCGCACTACCGGATATTTATACGGTAATGCCGATGCCCGCCCGTTCCGCTCCCGCTCCACGCGTATCCGCTCGCAGCGCCACCGCGGTGACGCCACCGATGCTCACCGCGCGACAACAGCAGATCCTCGACTGGATCCGCGGCTATCTGGAAACGACCGGCATGCCGCCGACGCGCGCCGAAATCGCGGGCGGACTCGGGTTCTCGACGCCGAGTTCGGCGGAGGACCATCTGCAGGCGCTCGCGCGGAAAGGCGCAATCGAGATCCTGCCGGGCGCATCGCGCGGCCTGCGCCTGAAGGAAATGCCCGGCGTGCCGATCCAGGGCACGCTGCCGCTCGTGGGCCGCGTCGCCGCGGGCCAGCCGATTCTCGCCGTCGAGAACATCGAGTCGCATCACCGCGTCGACCCGGCGCTGTTCTCCCCGCGCGCCGACTACCTGCTGCGCGTGCGCGGCGACAGCATGCGCGATGCGGGCATCCTCGACGGCGATCTGCTGGCCGTGCATCGCACGCGCGAAGCGCGGAACGGACAGATCGTCGTCGCGCGTCTCGGCAGCGCCGCCGGCGACGAAGTGACCGTCAAGCGGCTGCGCAAGCGCAGCCGCGACATCGTCCTCCTTCCCGAGAACGCCGCGTTCGCGCCGATCGTCGTCGATCCGCGCACGACGCCGTTCGCGATCGAAGGCGTCGCCGTCGGACTCGTCCGCAGCGGCGGCTGGTAGATCGTTCCCCCGGCCTTCGCGGCCGGTTTTTCTCTCCCTTCATGGAGGCCATCTTGGTCGACCCCATTCCCGCCGGTTATCACAGCGTCACGCCGTACCTGATGGTGCGCGACGGCGCGCGCGCGATCACGTTCTACGCGCAAGCGTTCGGCGCGCGCGAAGTGATGCGCTTCCCGATGCCCGACGGCAAGATCGGGCACGCGGAGATCAAGATCGGCGATTCGCACGTGATGCTCGCCGACGAGTCGCGCGAGTTCCCCGGACCGCAGATGCTCGGCGGCGCAGGCGTGAGCCTGATGCTCTACGTCGAGGAGGTCGACGCAACGTTCGCGCGCGCACTTGCCGCCGGCGCCACCGAGCGGCGCGCCGTCGCCGATCAGTTCTACGGCGATCGCAACGGCACGCTCGTCGATCCGTTCGGCCACGTGTGGACCGTCAGCACGCATCGCGAGGACGTGTCGATGGACGAAATGCAACGGCGGATGGCGGCGATGCACGACGAGAAGAAGTCGAGCTGATCGCGCGCAAGGAGGACGACGATGTACATGCTCTACGGCAAGGCGGGCTCGGGATCGGCCGCGGTCGAGGCGGCGCTCGCCATCGCGCGCGCGCCGTTTCGTTTCGTCGAGACCGCGTCGTGGGATCAGAACGAGGCGTATGCCGATCTGCTCGCGGTGAATCCGCTCGGGCAGGTGCCGACGCTTGTCCTCGCCGACGGCAGCGCGATCTCCGAAAGCGCCGCGATCCTCATGCATCTCGGCAGCGTGCACGAGGATGCGAAATTGCTGCCGCGCGAAGCGTCGCAGCGTGCACAGGTCGTGCGCGGACTCGTGTTCATCGCCGCCAACTGCTATGCGGCGATCAGCATCATCGACTTCCCGCAGCGCTGGTGCGCGGGCGCCGACGACGACGAAGCAGTGCAGGAGCGCATCCGCGCCGGCACGCGCGCGCGCGTGCACAGGCACTGGGAAATGTTCGCCGATCTCTTTCCCGCGCAGCCGTATCTTTCCGGCGAGAACGTCGGCGCGCTCGATCTGCTCGCCGCGGTCGTCTCGAAGTGGTCGGGATCGCGGCAGCATCTCGAAGCGCATCGGCCGGCGTTCTTCGAAACGTTGCGGCGCATCGAGCGTCATCCCGACGTCGCGCCGGTCTTCACACGGAACTGGCCGGCGAAGCCGGCGGCGACGGCCGGCGATTGACAGTTCGCCGGCGCCGGTCGACAGTTGACGCCGCATTCGATCAAAAAAGGAGGAAATACCATGAATGTCAAGCGCTGGATCGTCGTCGTGTCGGCGGCGCTTTGCGCATCGCTCGCCGCGTCGGCATTCGGCTGGAACCGGCTGCAGGCCACGCAATTCGCGACGCTGCCGCCTGGGACCGCGCATCCCGAAGGCATCACCGCCGACGGCCACGGCAATTTCTACGTCGCCGATTTCGACGTGAGCGGCAACACGAGCGTAGGCACGATCGTCGTGTTCGACCACAACGGACGGCTGCTGCGCACGCTGCAGGTGAACGAGGGAAGCCCGCTTCTGCTCGGCATCGCGTTCAATCCGGCGACGGGCGATCTGCTCGTCTGCGATCTCGGCAAGTCGCAGGTGCTCAGGGTGGATCCGCAATCCGGCGCGGCGAGCGTGTTCGCGCCGATTCCGGGATCCGGCGGTCCGAATGCGCTCGCCTTCGACGCCGCGGGCAACGTCTACATTTCCGATTCGTTCCAGGCAACGATCTGGCGCACGCCGAAAACGGGCGGCGCGCCGACGGCGTGGGTCGTCGATCCGCTGCTCGCGATTCCCGGCGATCCTGCGAACGGCACGCAGGATTTCCCGCCGTTCGGCGCGAACGGCCTCGCGTTCAACGGCAATGCATCGGCGCTGTTCGTCGCAAACACGAGCACCGACCGCGTGATCCGCATTCCGTTGCCGGGCGGACCTTCCGGCACGCCGGACAAGCCCGAGGTGTTCGTCAATTCCATCAACGGCGCCGACGGGCTCGTGATCGACGGCGCGGACAACCTGTGGGTCGTCGCGAACCAGGCCGACGAGATCGTCGTCGTCGATCCGACCGGGCGCGCCATCGCCAAGCTCGGCGACTTCGACGGCATCGATCGGCAGGGATCGCCAATCGGATTGCTGTTTCCGGCAAGCCCGGTGATCGTCGGCGGCTTCGTCTACGTGACGAACCTGTCGCTCGATCTGCACAGCTCGTTCGGCCTGCCGCAGGCGGTCGACTCGCAGTGGGCGGCGCAGGTCACGCGACATACGATCGCGCGGCTGCCGGCGCTCATACCGCCGGTCCGACAGTAAATGCAGCAACCCGCCCGATCGGCGCGCGTTCGCGCCGATCGGGTCATCCATCATTCGCGTCTTAAGTGTCCCGTCCCGGAAATAACTTGCCTAACCATATCGCCGATAGCCACCGCTGGACGCGCAAAAGTGGCGAAAACGGCGCCGGGCGCGAAGCAGAGCGAGGCGGATATCGGGAATATCCGCGAGCGATGCGACAAAGCACCGCGGCGTTTCTCGCCACTTTGGTGCAAGGTATTTCCGGGATGGGACACTAATCCCGATGAAGCCCGCGCTTGCCCGGCTGCTGTCGCATCCCGCCATCTGGCGCGGCAACGATTGCGCGCCCGAGACTGCGAGCATCGGCACTGGCTTCGCCGAGCTCGATGCCGTATTGCCGGGCAACGGCTGGCCGCGCGCAGCGCTCACCGAGATCCTGCTCGAGCGTGAAGGCATCGGCGAACTGCGCCTCACGCTGCCGGCGCTCGCGCGGCTGCAGTCCGCCGGACACAGCATCGTCTGGATCGCGCCGCCGTACCGGCCGTACGCGCCGGCGCTCGCCGCTGCGGGGATCGACCTCGCGCGACTGATCGTCGTGCACGGCGCGTCGCGCACCGACGCGCTATGGGCGTACGAGCAGGCATTGCGCGCGCCCGAATGCGGCGCGGCGTTCGGATGGATGCCTGCGCACGACGAGCGCGTGCTGCGCAGGCTCCAGGTGGCGGCGCGCGAAGGCCGCACGTGGGGCGTGTTGTGGCGCCGCCCGGGCGAGCAGGCACGCGCGGCGGTTGCGCCGTTGCGGCTTGCGCTCAGCCCTTGCCAGGGACGGCTCGCCGTGCGCGTGCTGAAGCGTCGCGGCGGCGAACTCGCGCGACCGATCATGCTCGATCTCGCGCGTGCGCCCGGGGCGCCGCTTTACCCGTTCCAATCATCGTCACTTGTCGCTTCGAAAGACCGTACCGGCTCGCGTGCCGGTACGAAGCGCCCTCCCGAGTTGCGTGTCGCAGGTTCACCCTCGCTGCCGGCGCGCCGTCACGGCACCCGGCTCCCGCACAGGAAGGCATCATGAATTTCCATCTCGGCCGCCTGATCGATCACGTCCATCTCGTCGTCGCCGACCTCGACGCGAGCAAGCGGTTCTATCGCGCGGTGCTGCAATCGCTCGGCCGCGATCTGTCGGGCGAAGGCGACGGCTATTTCTTCGCCGACGAGCTCTTCGTCAGCAGAATCGAGCAGGGACAAACGATCTCGCACGTGCATCTCGCCTTCCAGGCGCCCGACCGCGACACCGTGCAGCGCTTTCATGCGGCCGCGCTCGCGGCGGGCGGGCGCAACAACGGCGCACCGGGCGAGCGCCATTACCATCCCGGTTATTACGCCGCGTTCGCGCTCGATCCCGACGGCAACAACCTCGAGGCCGTCGATCACGGGCCGGCGAAACGATCGGCGGCGTCGGTCGTCGTCACGCCCGCCGAATAAGCAAGCGAATGCTCTGGGCCAGCCTGCTGCTGCCGTCGCTGCCGCTCGACGTCTTCGCGCGTGCGCAGGAGGCCGATACGCCTTTCGTCGTCACGACCGGCGGTCATCATCCACGCATCGTCGCGGCGAGCGATGCCGCCCGCATCGCCGGCATCCGCCGCGAGCAGCCGATCGCGACCGCGCTCGCGCTCGCGCCCGACATCATCATCCGCGAGCGCGACACGGCAGCCGAAGAAGCGGCGCTCGCCGACGTCGCGACGATGCTGCTGGCGTTCACGCCGCGCGCGAGCCTCGCGCCGCCGAACGCAGTCGTCGCCGAAATCGCGGGCAGCCTGCGGCTTTTCGGCGGCCTCGCGCAACTCGACGAAGCGCTCAGCCGAGCGGCATCTGCGCGCGGCTACGACGCAACACTCGCCGTCGCGCCGACGCCGACCGCGGCGCTTCTGCTTGCGCGCGGCGGCTGCACGACGCCCGTGCTCGCCGTCGACGCGCTGCCCGCGGCGCTCGCGGCGCTGCCGCTCGCGCTGCTCGATATCGACGCCGATACGCTCGCGACGCTCGAGGCCGCCGGCGTGACGACGTTCGCCGCCGCGCAGGCGCTGCCGCGCGCGGGACTTGCACGACGCTTCGGCGCGCATCTCGTCGACCTCCTCGACCGCGCGCTCGGCCGCGCGAGCGATCCGCGCGTGCCCTTCGTTTCGCCGCCGCATTTCGAGCGCAGCCTGCCGTTGCCGGCACCGGTCGAAAGCGTCGAGGCACTGCAATTCGCCGTCAACCGTCTCGTCGGCGATTTCGCCGACTGGCTCACCGCGCGGGGCCTCGGCGCGCTGCGGATGTCGCTCACGCTCGTGCACGAGCGTCATGTGCGCGATCGCGGAACGCCGCCGACCGTGGCGACGTTCGCGCTCGGCGAGCCGGCGCGGATGCCGGCGCATCTTGCGACCGTCTTGCGCGAACGCCTCGCGCGTGTCGCGCTGCCGGCGGCCGTCGAGGCGATCATGCTCGCGAGCGACGAAACCGCGCCGCTTGCAAGCCGCAACCTCGGCCTTCTCCCCGACGACGGCGTCGACGCCGTCGTCGTGCCGCTGGTCGATCGCCTGCGCTCGCGATTGGGCGAGCGCGTCGTGACGACGCTCGCGCTCGCCGACGAGCACCGCCCCGAGCAGGCGGCCCGCGAGATTCCCGCGCTCGCATCGAAGGCGGCGTCGCGCACAGCGACGAAACGCGCATCGGCCGCCTCGCGCCGCGCGAAAGCGAAAACGACGCGCGTCCCGACCGGCGCGCAAGCGCCGCGGCCGTTATGGCTGCTCGATTGCCCGCGGCCGCTCGGCGGCGTCCTCGAAGCGGCGCCCTGGGTGCTGCGCGACGGCCCCGAGCGCATCGAATCGGGCTGGTGGGACGGCCGCGATTGCCGCCGCGACTATTTCGTCGCCGCGACGCCCGATGGCGAGATCGCATGGATCTACCGCGATCACCGCTACGCGACCGACGACGGCGAGTGGTTCATGCACGGGCTCTTCGCGTAAAGCCGCGCGCACGCGAGCGCGAACGCTTCAGCGCACGCGCGCAATGCCCATCCGAAGCTGTGCTTCCGCCTCCGCCGCGATGCGCGCGACGAGCGTCGCCGCCGGCTCGATGCTCGTGACGAGATCGACCGCCTCGCCCGCCCAGACGAGCGCCGTGGCGAAGTCGTCCTCGTCGACCGCGTTGCGATACCGCGCGCGCTCCCCGTCGAGCGCGGCGGCAAGCGCCTCCTCGCGTCCGTGCCAGCGTTCCATGAACGCGTTGCGAAGCGCGCGCCCGGTATACGGCGCGGGCCACGCGTAATCGCGGACGATGTCGAATACGCGGGTGCGCGCGGTGTCGCCACCGCGTGCGCTGACGAGTCGCGCCTTCGCCGCGTCGCGTCCGAGCGCTTCGGCCGTTGCACAAAACCGCGTGCCGATCAAGGCGCCCTCCGCGCCGAGCATCAGCGCGGCAGCGAGCCCGCGCCCGTCCGCGATGCCGCCGGCGGCGATCACCGGCGTCGGCGCCACGCGATCGACGACGGCGGGAACGAGCGGAAGCGTCGCGCGGCTGCCGCCGTGGCCGCCACCCTCGGTCCCCTGCGCGACGATGAAATCGGCGCCCGCCTCCTGCGCGACGCGCAGCTCCTCGTCGCCCTGAACCTGGCAGATCAGCGTCGCACCGGCGTCTTTCACCGCGCGCGCATGCGGACGCGGATCGCCGAACGAGAGCATCACCGCGCGCGGACGCTGCGCGAGCGCCATCGCGAGGACTTCGGGCCGCATCGACCACGTGATGAATCCGATGCCCCAGGGGCCGCTCGCCGCGTGCTTCACCAGCGCGATCTCGCGCGCAACCCACTCGGCATCGCCGTAGCCGCCGCCGACGAGACCGAGGCCACCGGCGTTCGCTACCGCGGCGGCCAGTCGGCCGCCGGCCACGCCGCCCATCGGTGCGAGCACGATCGGATGCCGCAGTCCGAACGCTTCGGTGAGCCGGGTGTCGATCATGTTGCATTCCTGATATCGGGCGAGCAAAGTCTAGCAAGAGCAGGTGCCGTCGAAGGACCGTCGTGTCGCAACCGCTCGCCGATCACGTTGCACGTTCCGTCACGATTCGCGCGCGCGAGGCGACGCTTGCCGGCGATCTCACGGTTCCCGCCGGCGCGAACGGCATCGTGCTGTTCGCGCACGGCAGCGGCAGCAGCCGCGCGAGCCCGCGCAACGTCTGGGTTGCCGCGCGCCTCGCCCGCGCCGGACTCGCAACGCTGCTGTTCGACCTGTTGACGCGCACCGAAGAGCAACGCGACCTTTACACGCGCGAGCATCGTTTCGACATTCCTTTGCTCGCGCGCCGCCTCGTCGATGCGACGGACTGGGTCAACACGCAGCCGGAGCTCGCCGGGTTGCCGGTCGGCTATTTCGGCGCGAGCACGGGTGCTGCCGCCGCGCTCGTCGCCGCCGTCGAGCGCAGCGGGCGCGTAAGCGCCGTCGTTTCGCGCGGCGGACGCCCGGACCTCGCCAGCGCCGACGTGCTTGCGCGCGTCGCGGCGCCGACGCTTCTCGTCGTCGGCGGCAACGACGACGTCGTCCTCGAGCTTAACCAGCTCGCGCTTGCGGCGATCCGCTGCGCGAAGCGGCTCGACGTCGTGCCCGGCGCGACGCACCTTTTCGAGGAGCCCGGCACGCTCGAGCAGGTGGCGACGCTGGCCGCCGAGTGGCTCGTCGAATACCTGGTCGTGCAATCGGGACGCTGACCGGGGACGCGGGCGATGCGCTTCGTCGATCGCAGGCAGGCCGGGCAGTTTCTCGCGCAGCGGCTCGCCGGCTACCGCGACGATGCGTCGGTGATCGTGCTCGCGCTGCCGCGCGGCGGCGTGCCGGTCGCCTTCGAGGTCGCGCGGGCGCTCGATGCGCCGCTCGACGTCTTCATCGTGCGCAAGCTGGGCCTGCCCGGTCACGAGGAGTTCGCGATGGGCGCGATCGCGACCGGCGAGGTGATGGTGATGAACCCGGACCTGACAAATGCCGGCATTCCGCAGGCGACGATCGACGCCGTTGCGGCCCGCGAGCGCGTCGAGCTCGCGCGGCGCGAGCGCCTCTACCGCGGCGACAGGCCGCCCGTCGCGATCGCCGACCGGACGGTGATCCTCGTCGACGACGGCCTTGCAACCGGCTCGACGATGCTTGCAGCGGCCACCGCCGTCCGGAGGCAACGGCCGCGCAGGACGATCGTCGCCGTACCGGTTGCCGCCGCGGAAACGTGCCGCGCGCTTCGCCGCATCGTCGACGACGTCGTGTGCGCGACGACGCCCGAACCGTTCATGGCGGTCGGCGCGTGGTACGACGATTTCAGGCAGGTCTCCGACGACGAGGTGCACGCGCTTCTCGACGCCGCGTCCCGAATGCAGCCGCATCGCGCGGCGTAGCGGCGGCGAAGCGTCAGGCGACGGCGCGCCGGCTCAGATTCCGGCGTACCACTGGTAGCCCTGGTCCTCCCAGTAGCCGCCGTTGCCGCCGGCGATGTGCGCGAAGCTTTCGACGAGCTCGAGGCGCATCACATACTTCGCATGCTTGTAGCCAAGTTGGCGCTCGACGCGCAGCCGGATCGGCGCGCCATTCTTGACCGGCAGCGGCGCGTCGTTCAGCGCATAGGCGAGGAGCGTCTGCTCGTGGCGCGCGTCGTCCATGTCGATACTCTCGTAGTACGGCGACGTGCCGTCGTCCTCCATCGGATCGGCGCAGTGCAAGACGACGTAACGCGCGTTCGCGGCCGGACGCACGATGTCGAGCAGTGCGGAAAGCCTCGCGCCCTGCCATTTGCCGATCGCGCTCCACCCCTCGACGCAGTCGTGCCGCGTGATCTGCGTGCGGCTCGGCAGCGCCCGCAACTGCGCGAGCGTGAAGCGCTGCGGATTGGCGACGAGGCCGCCGACCTCGAGCGCGTAGTCGGCGAAGCGGTTCGCCGCGAGCGCGGCGTATTGCGGGTTGTCGGGCTCCGCGGTGCCGTTGCTGCGAAACGTCGGCGACACGTCGGCCGGCGTGAATTCCTGCGCCATCGCCTTGCGCGTGACGAGCCTCGCGAGCGCGTGATTGACGGGCTCCGCGGCGCCGAGCACCTTCGGAAACCAGTCACTCTGCGACAGCTGATCGCAACCGGCGACGCCAAGCGCGCCGATCGATGCGGCGAGCCGGCTCAGAAAACGGCGTCGCGAACGGGCTACGGTTTCATGCATGGCGATTCTCCTCGGGAACCCGATAGCGCCCCGTGATCATCGAGCGCACGTTGTTCCAGAAGCCGGTGACGATCACCTCGAACACGTGCACGAGCACGAACGCGACGAGCAGCCACGCGACGATGAAATGGATCGACCGCACCGTCTGGCGGCCGCCGAACCAGTCGACCCAGCCGCCGAACAGCGTGTCGAGCCGCGGCGACATGCCGAGGCCCATCAGCACGATCAGCGGCAGCAGCACGAAGACGACGACGAGGTACGCGAGCTTCTGCAGCACGTTGTAGCGTTTCGCGGCCTCGCCGGTCGGATGGCGCAAGCGCAGATGATCGACGATCGACGCGCCGATGCCGCGCACGTCTTCGCGCGTCGGCCACAGGTCGCGCGCGAAGTGGCGGCTCGCGATCGCATAGGCGATGAAGCAGACGCCGTTGACGACGAAGATCCACGCGAAGAAGAAGTGCCATGCGCGCGCCATCGCGAGCCACTGATGGCTCGGAATCGTGAGCCACGACGGAAAGCCCTGCGCGTACATGCGCCCGCCGTCGCTGGAGACGCCGAGCACGCCGGTCGTCGCGAACTCGTGGCCGAAGAGGCGCGTATAGCCGGACGCGCGCCCCTGCGCGTCCTCGCGCGCACCGATCTCGAGCCACGCCGGACGCCCGCTGTACGACGAGTCCCCGAGGTAGAGCGCGGGATGCGCGTTGAAGATCGCGAGCCCGCTCATCAGCATGATCGTCAGCGCGACGACGTTGATCCAGTGCATGATCCGCACGGCCAGCGCATGACGGTAGTAGAGCGCATGCGGACGACGCGTCGCAACGCGAGCGGCGCCGAGTGTGGCCGCCCCAGCACTCGCAGGGTCGTTCATGTCAATACCGTGCTCCTTGGCGAATCGGCTGCAGCTGCGGGCGTTCCCCGGCCGCCGACCGTATGTCGCGCAACGAGCCGAAAGCTTACGCCGTTCTGCATTCGGCCGAGCGAAGCGAGCGCAACGGTCCTCACCGCGAAAGCGTCGGCACGCGCGCGCGGTAGAGCATCAGCGCGCCAAAGGCAACGGCCGTGATCGCGGCGCCCGCGAAGAACGTTGACGGCGGACCGACCGCCTGCCACAGATAACCGGCAAGCGCGCTCGCGACGAGCAGCGCGATCCCGCTCGCGAGGTTGAAGACGCCGAACGCGGTGCCGCGAAGATCGGACGGCGCCGTCGCCGCGACGAGCGCCGCCAGCAGACCCTGCGTCAGCGCCATGTGCAGTCCCCAGAGCGCCGCCCCCGCGATGGCGCCGCGCCCGGCGTGCGCGAGGCCGAGCACGACGTCGCTCGCGACGAGGACACCAAGGCCCGCCGACAGCAGCGACGTCGCGTGCCCGCGATCCGCGAGCCGCCCCGCGGGGTACGCGAACACCGCGTAGACGAGCGACATTGCGACCATCACCCACGGCGCGCCGGTGGGACCCATGCCGACGTCCTGTGCGCGCAGCACGAGGAATGCTTCCGAGAAGCGCGCGAGCGTCAGCACCGAGGCGATCGCCGTCACGACGAAGAACGGGTTGCCGAGCCGCGCGGCGTCGCGCCACGCGACGCGCTTGCCGGCGTTCTTCACGGTCGATGCATCCGGTTCTTGCACGCCGAAGGCGAGCAGCGCGACGCACAGCACCGCGGGTACGAGCGCGACCCAGAACGCCGCGCGGAAGTTGCCTGCGAAGTACGCGATCGCCGCGACGGCGAGGAGCGGCCCCGCGACCGCGCCGACGCTGTCGAGCGCCTGCCGCAGTCCGAACGCGGCGCCACGCACCGGCACCGGCGTCAGGTCGGCGACCATCGCATCGCGCGGCGCGCCGCGAATGCCCTTCCCGACGCGATCGATGAAGCGGCCGGCGACGACGAAGCCCAGCGACGGCGCGAGCGGAAACGCGAGCTTCGACACGGCGGCGAGGCCGTAGCCGAGCAGCACCGCCGGCTTGCGACGGCGAAATACATCCGACCAGTAACCCGAGAAAACCTTGACGATGAGCGCGATCGCTTCGGCGATGCCTTCGATGAAACCAACGACGAGCACCGACGCGCCGAGCGCGTCGACCATGTAGAGCGGCAGCAGCGCATGGATCAGCTCGCTCGACGTATCCATCAGCAGGCTGACGAATCCGAGCACCCATACGCCGCGAGGAATCGACGTGCGCACGCTTTCGCGTCAGAACGCGAACGCCGCCGTGAGATCGCCGGCGCCTTCCCTGACACCCGGCAAGGGCTCGAGGTCGAAGCGGCGCGTGATGAACTTGAGGATCGATGTCGTATCGTATTGCGTGTGGTCGACGTAGTGCCGCTTCGCGAACGGCGAGATGACGATCGTCGGGATTCGCGAGCCGGGTCCGAAGCGGTCGCCCTTGGGCGGCGCCACGTGGTCCCAGAAGCCGCCGTTCTCGTCGTAGGTAACGATGATCGCCACGCCCGGCCACAGCGAACTCGCCCTGATCTTCGCCACGATGCTCGCGATGTGCTCGTCGCCCGAAGCGACGTCCGCATAGCCCGGATGCTCGTTCTGCGAGCCCTGCGGCTTGTAGAACACGACCTGCGGGAGTTTGCCGCGCTCGATGCCGGCGATGAAATCCTTCTCGTCCTTCAGATGCTGCGCGCGATCGGCCGTTCCCGGCGCGAAACGCGCGAAATAGTTGAACGGCTGGTGGTGCGTGATGAAGTTGCGCCCGCCGGGCTCGCGGTAGTTGATGACGGTGCGCTTGACCTCGGGCGGCTGCATGCCGTCCTGCACCGCGGCGTCCCATGCGCCGGAGTACCACGCCCACGTGATGCCTTTCGCCGACAGCGTGTCGCCGATCGTCTTCTGCGTCTGCGGGGGCAGCGTGTACTTCGCCGGATCGGCGTAACGCGGATCGCCGCCTTTCGCCGGCGGCACGAGCGACGGCTGATAGCGCGGCTGCGTCGTGTTGACCGAATAGCCGTCGGG
>Ga0068856_100003811_pt1 | contig 15113 bp, 10 predicted proteins | sample KBSCornC62_FD_66595 | JGI IMG/M metagenome (GOLD analysis project Ga0068856, IMG submission 66595) | Corn rhizosphere microbial communities from Kellogg Biological Station, Michigan, USA - KBS Corn C6-2 | ecosystem: Host-associated > Plants > Roots > Rhizosphere > Soil ...
CTCAACTCGTCGCACGATTAACCCGACCCGCCCCTCGATTCCGGCATCCTGCCGCACATGTTCATCTGACAGACAGATCGTTCCGAACACGAAATACGCGACCGGGGAGTGAAGAAGGAGTTGCGTGATGCGTATCGTTTCGAAGGGTCCGGCGGCCCGATTGTTGATCGTGATGCTGATGTCGTCGGCGGCAGCCGGCGTCTCGGCGCAGGAGCAGGCCCAGGCGCCATCGCCTGCACCGGTTCAGGAGCAGGCCCCCGCCGCTGCCCCGGCCGATAACAGCGTGACCGTCACCGGGATCAAGAGCCCGGGACCTGACATCAAGGGCGTGATCACCGCGCGCAGCGGCGAAAAGATCAAGATCGCGACCGCGGACGGCACCAGCCAGGTCATCGCGCTCGATCCGGAGACCCAGGTCCGCGCCGGCGGCGGGCTGTTCGGCGCGACCAGCAAGCTGGGCCAGGATGCGCTGCTCAACGGCCTGCCCGTGACGGTGAAGACCTGGCGCGTGGGCGATGCCCAATCGGGCGGCGACCTGGTCGCGAGCCGGATCAGCTTCCGCAACAGCGACCTCAAGACCGCGACCATGATCCGCAACGGCACCAGCCAGCGGTTCGAGGAACAGACCGCCGCGACCGAGGCGCTGCGCGGCCGCATGGGCGACATCGACAAGTACAATATCAAGGGCACGACCAACGTGCATTTCGATGTCGGCAAGGCGGAATTGTCGGCCGAGGACAAGGCGCAGCTCTGTGCGACCGCCCAGCAGGCTCAGGCGCAGGAGAATGCGCTGATGCTGGTGGTCGGCTATACCGATTCCACCGGCGGCGACGAGCTCAACCAGCGCTTGAGCGAAAAGCGCGCCGCGCGCGTGATCAATTATCTGCAGCAGCAATGCGGCTGGAAACCCTATCGCATGCTCACCCCCACCGGCATGGCCAAGGCCGACCCGCTCGCGCCCAACGACACGCCCGAAGGCAAGGCCCAGAATCGCCGCGTCGCGGTGAACATCCTGGTCAGCAAGAGCGTGGATGGGATGACGCAAGGCGCGGGAACGATCAACTGAGGGGTTGGGCGGCCCTCTCCTCAGAAGCGGACTAACAATCCTCCCCACGATTTCGTGGGGAGGTGGCATGCCGAAGGCATGACGGAGGGGGCACCTTTCTACCAGTTGCCGCCAAATGCGCCCCTCCACCGCTGCCTACGGCGGCGGTCCCCCTCCCCGACAATTGTCGGGGAGGAGACGATACCCGGCATGTCGCTGACCGGTGCCAGCCCCCCTGCCGCGCTGGTCGCATAAAAAATCCATTGAAACGCGATTGTCATTTATGAACCGTAGGTTAACCCTATGCGCCGGCCGCTAGGAGGCCGTCGTCCATGCCTGAATGCCACGCGATTCTTTGGGGACTTCCATTCGATGAAGACGATCATTCTCGCCGCCGTGGCGCTTGCCACCGGCGCGTCCGCGGACGCGGCCGTCACATTCAATTTCGCCGGCACCGAATTCGGCGGTGCGTTCGTCAGCGGCACGCTCATGATCGACACCGACGCACTGATCGGCGCCAATGGCGCGGTCGATCCGGCGCTCTCTTATTATTTCGCGACCGGTGATGGCAGCAGCACGGCCGCCTCGCCGTTCCTGAGCGTCAGTTTCTCGAGCGCCGGGAGCAACCCGACCCTGCTCTCGGCCGGCGATGTTACCTTTCAGTCGCTCCAGGCCGATCCGGCCGACGGTTCGCTCGCGCTCGAGCTCGACTGGCAGCTCGAAAATCCCGACCACAGCATCACCAGCTCCGCCTTCACTCTGTCGGGCTTCAGCCTGACCGGCTCGACCCACGCCGGCAGCGTACTGCTTCCTGACTTCGTGCAAGCGGGCCCGATCTTCTTCAGCGCGCAGAGCGGCACCGGCGCGCAGGAGACGTTCGACACCACCTCCTCCGGCACGATCCTGTTCGGTCCGATCCCGGGCGGAGTGCCCGAGCCTGCCGGCTGGGCGATGATGGTGATCGGCTTCGGCGCGGTCGGACATATGCTCCGCCGCCACCCGCGCGTCGCTTTCGCCGCCTGATCGCCACCGCATGACCGATCCCGCCCCCGTCCCTCAAAATAGGGACGGAGCGCGGCCTGCTGCTTTCGAGACCTGGGAGAGAGCTCGATGACCGCCTTCTTCAACGAATTCCATTACGACAATTCGGGCACCGACTCGAACGAGAAGATCGAGCTCGCCTTCACCGCGGGCACAGACCTGACGGGCTGGAACGTCTATCTCTACAATGGCGGAACCACCGCCGCGCAGGCCGCCGCAGCGACCGTCTACAACACGATCAGCCTGTCGGGCGTGGTCGCGAACACGACCAACGGCTTCGGCTTCTACACGATCAGCCTGCCCCAGGACGGGCTCCAGAACGGTTCGCCAGACGGCTTCGCTCTGGTCGACAATGGCGGCCACGTCGTCCAGTTCCTGTCCTACGAAGGCGTCATGACCGGCGGCCCCGGCACGATCGCGGCGGGCATCACCAGCACCGACGTCGGCGTGTCGGAAAATGGCAGCGGCCCGACCAACTTCTCGCTCCAGCTGACCGGCACCGGCACCCAATATTCGGATTTCCACTGGACCGGCGATGCGCTCAGCACCTTCGGCGCCGCCAATAACGGCCAGACCTTCGGTGCCGCCGGGCCCGTCACGACCGTCTCGATCGGGCCGGCCTCGGTCAGCGTGACCGAAGGCGATAGCGGCACCACCGACATGGTCTATACCGTCACCCGCACCGGCGACACGAGCGCGGCGGGATCGGTCCATTATGCCGTCACCTTCGACGGCACCGCCAATGCCTCCGATTTCAGCGGCGCCACCAGCGGCGACGTCGCCTTCGCGGCCGGCGCGACCAACGGCACGATCACGCTGCATGTCGCAGGCGACACGGCCTACGAGCCCGACGAGACCTTCCACGTCACGTTGAGCAACCCGTCGGCGGGCAGCGCGCTCGGCACCGCAAGCGCGGCGGGCACGATCGCCAATGACGATCCCGCCCCCCCGCCCGCGCCCCTGTTCATCAACGAGGTCCATTACGACAATATCGGCACCGACACGGGCGAGAAGGTGGAGATTGCCGGGCCCGCCGGCACCGACCTCACCGGCTGGACCCTGGTCGCCTATAACGGCAATGGCGGCGTCCCCTACAGCACGACGGCGCTGAGCGGCAGCATCGCCGACCAGGGCGAAGGCTATGGCACCACGGTCGTCTCCTACCCGCAGGACGGGCTGCAGAACGGCTCGCCCGACGGGCTCGCTTTGGTCGCGCCCAACGGCCAGGTGGTCGAGTTCCTATCCTACGAAGGCACGATGGTCGCCACCAGCGGCCCGGCCGCGGGCATGACCAGCACCGACATGGGCGTGAGCGAGACGAGCGGCCCGGTCGGTTCTTCGCTGGCGCTGACCGGCACCGGCGCGGTCCAGAGCGACTTCACCTGGGCGCCCGACGCGCCCAACAGCTTCGGCCAGATCAATCCGGGCCAGCATTTCTACCCCGCCGACGGCGACAGCCATATCGGCATCCAGAATGCGAGCGTGATCGAGGGCGACACCGGCACGCACAACCTGGTCTTCACCGTCACCCGATCGGGCGGCAGCGTCGATGCGGCGGGCGTCGATTATGCGGTCAATTTCCACGGCAGCGCCGATGCGTCAGACCTGGCCGCCGGCCAGTCTCTGGCCGGCACGGTCAGCTTCGCCGTGGGCGAGGTGACCAAGACGATCACGATCCAGGTCGCGGGCGACACCAGCCCCGAACCCAACGAGACCTTCACCGTCGATCTGTCCAACCCGACCAATGGCGGCAGCCACCAGACCTTGATCAGCCATGCCTCGGCCACGGGCACGATCGTCAACGACGATCCGGTTCCGCTCGCCATCTACCAGATTCAGGGCGATCACCTGACCAGCGACTATGTCGGCCAACAGGTCGTCACCAACGGTGTCGTCACCGCGGTCGGCGACAATGGCTATTACATCCAGGACGCGCATGGCGACGGCAATGCCAACACCAGCGACGCGATCTTCGTCGCGGCGCAAAGCAAGGCGGCGGTCGCGGTGGGCGATGCGGTGCATGTCAGCGGCACGATCGCCGAAGCGGGCAGTTCGGGCGCGCTGACCGTCACCGAATTCGCGGTCGGATCGGCCGTCACGGTCGACAGCCATGGCAATGCTCTGCCCGACGCGGTGCTGATCGGCCATGACGGGCTGCACCCGCCGACGGAGGTGATCGAGGACGATCATTTCGCGACCTTCGATCCGCAGAATGACGGCATCGATTTCTACGAGACGCTGGAAGGCATGCGCGTCACGATCGAGGCACCGCAGGTGGTCGCGCGCACCGACAGCAATGAGACTTGGGTCGTCGCCAGCCATGGCGAGGACGCGACCGGCATGAACGCGCATGGCGGCATCACCGTCTCCGACGGCGACTACAACCCGGAGAAAATCCTGCTCGATCCGCAAAGCGACGTCTTCAACGGCTTCACCGGCACCTGGTCACAGGGCGACCAGCTGGCCGACGTCACCGGCGTCCTGACCTATGGCTCCGCATCGGCCAACGATGTCGGCTACAAGCTCATCCCGACCGCGGCGGCGGCGACCACGCTCGACGTCACGCTCCAGCCGGAGGTGACCAACCTGCATGGCGATGCAGATCATCTGACCATCGCCAGCTTCAACATGGAGAATGCCGACCTGTCGGACGGTTCGGCCAAATTCCAGATGATCGCCGACACGATCGTCCACAACCTCCAGGCGCCCGACATCATCTTCGCGCAGGAGATCCAGGATGCGGACGGCCCCGGCAGCGGGACCGATTATTCGGGCACCGCGGTCGCCAATGCGGTGATCGCGGCGGTCGATGCAATGGGCGGGCCGCATTACACCTATGTCGAGGTGGCGCCGACCGCGAACAACCAGAATGGCGGCGAGCCCAACGGCAATATCCGCCCCGGCTTCTTCTATGACGCGAGCAAGGTCGGCCTGGTCGACGGATCGGTCCACCAGATCACCGGCACCGAATATGACGGCAGCCGCAAGCCTTTGGTGGCCGATTTCCAGTTCAACGGCCAGACCATCACCGCAATCGACATGCACTCCACATCCCGCCTGGGATCGGATTCGCTGTTCGGATCCTACCAGCCGCCGCTGAACGGCGGCGATGCGAGCCGGACCGCGCAGGCGCAAGGTGTGGAGGATTATGTCCACGATCTGCTGAGCGCCAACCCCGACGCGAAGATCGTGGTCGGCGGCGACTTCAACGGCTTCTATTTCGAAGATGCGCTGAAGACGCTGGAAAATGGCGGGCTGACCAACCTCAACAGCCTGATCCCGGCCGAGGAGCGTTATTCCTATCTGTATGACGGCAATTCCGAGCAGATCGACAATCTGCTCGCGACCGGCAATCTGATGGCGGACGCGCAGTTCGACGCGGTCCATATCAATACGCTGAAGCCCGTTGGATCGCCGATGGCGACCGACCATGACCAGGTGATCACCAGCCTCCACATCGTCGACCAGGCCCCGGTCGGCGTGGCGGACGCGATCGGCGTGGCGGAGGATGCGACCAGCGCCAACCTCTATGCCCAGCTGATCGGCAACGACACCGACCCCGATCATGGCAGCCACCTGGCCATCACCGGCGTGGATGTGACCGGCACGCAGGGCCATGTGCAGTTCGACGCCGCCAGCCAGACCTTGATCTATGTCGCCGACGCCGACGCTTTCGACCAGCTGCCGACCGGCGCGACCGCGACCGACACCTTCCATTACACGGTCAGCGATGGTGTGAAGACCAGCGACGCCACCGTGACGGTGACCGTCACCGGCGTGGCCGACGGCGCGACCAGCAATGGCGGCACTGGCGCCGACAACCTCACCGGCACCGCCGGCGAGGACAAGATGTACGGCAATGCCGGCAACGACGTGCTGAACGGCGGCGACGGCGCCGACTTCGTCTCGGGCGGCCTCGGCAATGACAGCCTGAACGGCGCCAACGGGCGCGATACCGTGCTGGGCGGTGCGGGCAACGACCTGGTCGTGGGCGGTGCCGGCGACGATTACCTCTCCGGCGACGCGGGTACCGACACACTGACCGGCGGCCTGGGCGCCGACACGTTCGTGTTCGGGCAGGTCGGCGGCAAGGACATGGTCACCGATTTCGACACCGGCGTGGATCGCATCCTCCTCGCCAGCAACATCCACCTGATGAGCTCAATGGTCAGCGACGTGAACCATGACGGCGTGGGCGACCTGACGCTGAGCTTCAGCACCGGCACCCAGGCAGTGTTGCTGGGCGTGCAGGACGTGAACGCGATCCATTTCGATTATACGAACGCGGGGCCCATCTCGGCACCGGTGTTTTGAAGACGCGCATGCGGGGGTGTGAACCCCCGCAGGTGGCAAGCAGCTAGCCTGGGGTTTACCGGCAGAAAAACGCAGCGGCCGCTTGTGGGCCGGAAGCGGACTTTCCGTTTTCCAGGGCTAAAGTGGGAAAAGCAGACGTGGGATCGGACGCACCGGGAACGTCCGCTTGCGACCCAGTTGAAGACAATCGCGCGGGCAGCACTCGCATCTGGTCGCTTGTGGCCGGGAGGATGTAGCTGCCCGCGAACCTTGACGCCGCGCGGGAAACAGCGAATCTCCGCTTCTGATGCCTGGCAGGCTATCGGCATAGGTTTGGTCTGAACTTGGGAGACGGCGCCTTGGTCGAGGCCGACGATGCGAGCGTGTCTGGCAGCGATGGTCTGGTTCATCGTACCGTCGCTGCGATTATCGCTCTTATGCGGAGCGAAGATCTGCGGCTTGGAGACGCGTTACCCAGCGAAAATGCGCTCGCCGCAAGGCTCGGAGTTTCGCGCGTGATCGTGCGGGAAGCCAACCGGTCGCTGTCCGCCTTAGGCATATTGCACACAGCGAGCGGCCGTGCCGCCCGGGTTTCCGTGCCAGATTACACCGTATTCGGCATCATGTTCGATCACGTTGTCCACACGCATCACGTTTCTGTCCAACAAGTCCTGACCGTGCGCCGGTCAATCGAAACCACCGCGGTCAGCCTGGCCGCGCTTCATCGAACATCCGCGGAAGCCGAACTGATTCTTGGCCACGCCGCCGCCATGCGCCTCAATTTCGCTGACCCGAAAACGGTTATGGAACATGATCTGAAGTTGCACGGAGTCATCGCGCAAGCGACCCATAATCCCATGTTCATCACCATGGTGCTTGCCTTTGAGCAGGTCAGCCGCATCAATTGGCCGATCGGCTGGATGCGCCGGGGTCGCGAAGAAGACCGGTGGCGCGTGATCGAGGTCCACGAGGCGATCGCCAAGGCGGTCGCGGACCAGGATGTCACCGCGGCCGAGCACGCGATGTCATCCCATTTTGACGACACGATACGGGCTCTGGCCATAGCCGGCGTCTCCTAGTTCGGTTTTTTCAATACCTGTAATATAGCTGTTGCCAAACCTGTATTATAGGTTACGTATTTCGTACGATGGTGCTGTCGCTGGAACAGGGTATGATCCGGAAAGAGGCGTGCGTGCGCGTTGTCGTCATTCTCGCCGGAACCTTCGGTTTTTTGGTCGCCAATATGACAATTGCCCGCGCACCGGCATCTAGCTCCATTGCAGGTGAATGGCCGTCGCAACCGCCTGACGGCATTCCATTCAAGCAGTCGCGCGAGTTGGTTGGGTTGGCCTTCACTGGAAGGCATGCTCGATATGCGAATGCGGATACCTGGTACCCGTCATGGGCCGCTGATGGAAACATGGTTTCGCCGTGGACGGACGGCGAAGTAAACGGGGTCGTTTCCGCCTCATATAAGGGCGTCGACGCAACGACGGGTTATGCCATCATCGCCGGCGACGATCCGATGAAATTGACCATCCGCAACGTCGGAACCGTTCCTGCCAGCGCGGCACCCTACGAGGGGCGCTATCCGGCGGGAAGCCTGAGCTACAAGGGTGTTTGGTATTACGGCACCTATTGCTTGCACCAGACGCCGGAAAAGCACCTAAACTGGGACGTCCTGGGTCCGTTTGTCGGGTTCCGCTATTCGACGGATGCTGGAAAATCATGGCATGAAACCCGGCACACGCCAAACAACCCACTATTCGGCGAACCAGATCACATAGGCGGCAAAGTTCGCATGGGCGCGCCGCACTTCGTGGATTTCGGCCGGGACATGCGATATTCGCCTGACGGGAAGGCTTATCTAGTAGCACATGGCGCAGAAGCCTCTGATCGACAGAACCGCGATCCGAACCTGAGCTGGATCACCGGCGATGAGGTCTATCTGGCTCGCGTGACACCCCGACCCGCTAACATGGACAACGTGTCCAGATACGAGTTCTTCGCGGGCCATGATCGTCACGGCAAGGCCGTGTGGACGAACGATATGGCGCGGATGAAGCCTCTGCTCAGATGGGACGATCGCATGGGATCGGTCGCGGTGACCTATGATGCGCCGCTGAAGAAATATCTTATGGCCATCACGGACGGTGGGAATACCGTGTCGAGGTTCAGTACATACATTCTCGAAGCTCGCAGTCTCACCGGCCCCTGGAAACTGGTCACCTACATGAAGGACTTTGGCGAGCAGGCGTATTTCGTGAATTTTCCCTCAAAGTTCATCAGTCGCGATGGCAGAACAGCTTGGCTTTCCTACTCGGCCAACTTTTCGAACCTGTTTATGGGCACTCACTATGCGACGCGACCGGAAGGCGGCGGCTACTGGTGGACGCTGCAAGAGGTCAGGCTGCTCGCCCCCCACGGCCAAGTGCACACTGGAGGTCGAATCCGCCGGTGAGACCCGAACGACGGGGCCCTGCATCTTGCCAGATTTAAGCGTCTCAACCGCCGCATCCGGAGTTCCTCACCATGTCCTGCTTGTCTCGTATCGCTTCTGTTGCAGCTCTGGGGCTGGCTATTCTTATGCCTTATGAGGTTTTTGCGGCCGCACCGACTTCGATAAAAAGCGTCGTCGATCGAGCGATGGCTGAATTTTACAAGACAAATCCGCAGGCCGTCGCGGTTTCCGTCGGCGTGTACACAAGCGGCAAAACCTATATCTACAATTATGGCGCGACGACGCCGGGCGGTCATCGCAAACCGACCGCCGACAGCATCTATCCCATCGCGTCGATCACCAAGACGATGACGGGCACGCTGCTAGCTCAGGCCGTCCTTGAAGGCAAGGTGAGGCTCGACGATGATGTCCGCAAATATCTTGTCGGAGACTATCCCAATCTTGAATTCGAAGGACATCCGATCCGGCTCAAAGATCTACTCGATCACCGCTCAGGCCTGCCTTTCTTCATGCCGGACCGCCCCGAAACCATGCCGGATTTCGAAGGCAATGTCGTGCCGTGGCCAACCCGCATCGATAATATCTACAAGACCTACACACTTCAGGACTTTTACAACGACCTGCATAAGGTCAAGCTGACCGCGGTACCCGGCACGGAGTTCAAATATTCCAATACCGGCGCCGCGCTGATGGGTTACATTCTCGAAAATCTGTACGGCGACAGCTATGAAAACCTGCTCAAAAAGCGGATCTTCGAACCGCTGCATATGTCATCGAGCACCATTACCCTGACGCCGGACCAGCAGCGTCGCCTTATTCCGGGCTTTGATGAGAAGGGCAATCGGATGCCTCCCCATACGGATGCCGAACCGGCTGCAGGTGCTGTGAAATCCTCAGTCTACGACATGTTGAAATACGCGCGCTGGCATATGGCAGAAGATAGCGATGTAACGAAGCTGTCGCACAAACCCGTTCTTGACTATGGTCTCTACACTGTTGGCCTGAACTGGCAGGAAATCCGCAACGACGATAGTCGCATCATCTGGCAGGAAGGCAATATTGTCGGTTTCAATTCCTTCTGTATTATCGACATGAAACTGAAAACCAGCCTTGTGATACTAGCCAATGAGGAAGACCCCGCTTCCGCCCATGGGCAAGCGCTTCTCGCCAATGAGATCTTGAAGGGGCTGAATCCCAAGTCGGCGCAGATGCCTTAAGGCTACCGGATCGCGGGACAAAGAAACGATCGGGCATCCCGGTCCATCTTTTTTATGCGTACGCTTTACCGTTTTGCCACTCTCTTGCACTCGAAATCGAACACCTTAACTTGGAACAGGACATCCGCTTTTTGGGTGAGGCTGAGCGGCCCAACACGTCCACAATTAGGGCGCAAAGCGGTCGGACGTCGATTGACCTTGCGTCGATTGCCGAACGGTTCGCGCTTTAATAGGCGACGGTTGCTTGCTGAGACATGGTGGCTGTTCTCTGTCTCCATTCACCGCTATTTCCGCCTCGGGAGGCAGCGTACGTTCCGGTGAGACGCCTTATCCAGAAGGGATTAGTCCCGAATACCCCCACCCGCTTCGACTTGGCCATCTCCTACCCGCAATGGCAGGGTTCCGGGCGATCCGCGAACCTCCCCCGCGGCTCGCGGGCAACCGCCGAGGTGTGCGGTCGCTATGCGCCGCCCGCGGTCGTGCCGCTTGCCGGCGAAGGCGAAGCAGCGGGCGGCATCAATCGCTGGACCGCCATCATCGAACAGTTCCGCAATGCCCAGGCGCTGCTGAAGGAACGACGGCCGAAGCGCCTGCTCACGGCGGGCGGGGATTGCGCCGTCGACATCGCCGTGATCGACTATCTTCACGGCCTTTATCCGGACCTGACGGTGATCTGGGTGGATGCGCATCTGGATGCGAACACGGCCGAGACCACGCCGAGCGGCAGTTTCCACGGCATGCCGGTGAGCGCAATCATGGGCCACGCGCCTGCCGAGATGCAGGCCCTGCTTCGCCATCCCCTGCCCGCCTCGCGCTTCCGCTACGTCGCCGCAGACACCGGTGACGAAGGGGACTGGCGCTTCCGCGACGCCAACGGCCTAACCTGGCTGGACGATGGCGAGGATATCGAGGGGCCAGCCCACATCCACTTCGATCTGGATGTGTTCGATCCGGCCGAATTTCCCCATCTCGCCTACACTGACGGCAAGCTCAGCATCGACGCCGGCATCGCGATCGTCCGGCGGTTCGCGAGTCAGCTCGTCGGGCTGACGATCACCGAATTCGCGCCCGCCGACGATCAGGCAGCGGCGGACGGCAGCCAGGTCATCGCCCGGCTGTGCGACGCCGCGCACGCGCCGGAATGAGCGTCAGGCCGCTTCCTGGTTCGCGGCCGCACCCACATCCAGCCGATCCAGATCCAGGATCATGATCAGCCGGTCGCCCAGATTGGCGATGCCCTGCAGGTAACGTGCGGACGCCGCCTCGCCGACGTCCGGCACGGGCTGGATCTCCTCCGGCGCGATCGTCACGATGTCATTGACGGCGTCGACCACCAGCCCCCTCAGATGCTCGCCAATGCGGATCACGATGATGACGTGGCGGCCATCCGGATCGGTCTTGCCCCAGCCGAGCTGCCGGCTGAGGTCCATCACGGGCAGGATCACACCGCGCAGGTTGAGCACGCCGCCGACATGCGCCGGCGCATTGGGGAGCGGCGTAGCGGGCGACCAGGCGCGGATCTCGCGCACGGCCATGATGTCGATGCCCAGCCGGCGACCGCCGATTTCGAAGGTGATGAGCTGACCCAACGCCAGGAACCTTTCAGGTGAATGTCACTCGAACGGGGTGAGGCGCCGCCCGAAGGCAGCACCTCACATCGATCAGAACTCCGACCAATCCTCCGGCGTCACCGCCAGCGCGGTGTTGCCACGGGTCGCTGGGCGGCTAGTCCGCGCAGCGGCACCGGCGCGTGCTTGGAGCTTGTGCACCGGGTTGGACGGAGCGGCGGCCACCGGATCGGCGTTGAGCTTGAAGCGGCCGATGTGCCGCGCGAGCTGGTCTGCCTCGGCGGCCAAGCTGCGCGAGGCGGCGGTGGCTTCCTCCACCATCGCGGCATTCTGCTGCGTCACGCCATCCATCTCGGCGACGGCGGTGTTGACCTGCTGCAGGCCGGCGGCCTGCTGCTCGGCGGCGGTGGTGATGTCGGCGACCAGGCCGTCGACCTCGGCCACCGCGCCGATGATCCGGTTGAGCGCGGCACCGGTCTCGCCGACCAGCGACACGCCGGCCTCGACCTGCTGCGAGCTGGCGGTGATCCGTTCCTTGACGTCGCGCGCGGCTTCGGCCGAACGCTGGGCGAGCGCCCGCACTTCGGACGCGACCACCGCAAAGCCCTTGCCCGCATCGCCCGCGCGTGCCGCTTCGACGCCCGCATTCAGCGCCAGCAAATTGGTCTGGAAGGCGATGCCGTCGATCACGCTGATGATCTCGGAGATTTCGGCCGAAGACCGCTCGATCCCGCTCATCGCCTCGATCGCGCGGCTGACGACGGCCCCGCTCTGCTCGGCCTCACTGCGCGCCTGCGCCGTCGCCTTGTTGGCGCGCGCCGCATTCTGCGCCGCCTCGCGCACCGTGGCGGTGATCTCGTCCATCGCCGCCGCCGTTTCCTCCAGGCTGGCCGCCTGCTGCTCGGTGCGGCGCGACAGATCGTTGGAGGCCTGGCTGATCTCGCCCGCGCCGGTGTGCACGCCACCGGTCGCCTGCGAAACCGCGCCCAGCGTCCGCGACATTTCGTCCATGGCGTTGTTGAAGTCGGCCTTGAGCTTGCCGAAGGGGCCGGTCAGCTCCGCCTCGACGCGCGCGGTCAGGTCGCCCTGGGCGAGGCGGTCCAGGCCGGCGCCGATGCTCGAAACGATCAGATTAGTCTGCTCTTCCTTGGCCTTGTCGGCGGCGACGAGCTGGTCGCGGAAGCGCAGCGTCGCCTTGGCGAGCGAGCCCAGCTCGTCCTGGCGCCCGGCGCAGTCGATTTGGGCGGACATGTCGCCCTGGCTCATGCGCGTGACGGCAGTGCCGAGTTCGATCAGCGGCTTGACCAGGAAGCGGCGCGTGACCAGCGCAGCAAAGACGACCGCGACGATCGAGATCAGCATACCCCCCAGGATGATCCAGAACCCCGCGGCGGCGGTGCTTGCCGCACGGCTTTTCACATCATCGGCATGGGCCGAGATGGTGTCGGACACCTTGTCCATGCTGCCTTCCAGCTGGTGGAATTGCTGCAGGAAAGGCGGGAGCGCGGCGACCGCGGCGGCATGGTCGGTGGCGGACAGGTCGCGCACCTTTTCGGCAGCGGCGGCATATTTGTCGACCTCGCCCACGATCGCGCCGGCCGCGTTGCTCACCTCGCTCGACCCCGCATAGGCCTGGTCCGCCGCGATATTCTTCCGCAGTTGCGCGATATGTCCGGCAAGGTCCTGCGCCGCCTGCTTCGCGCTCTCGCCGTCGTCGGTGCCGGAGATCATGCCGAGCACGTCCGCGTGGATCGCGTCATGCGCCATATCCGCCGTCATGTGGCCGCGCAGCAGTTCGCCGGCGGCCTGCATGTCCTGCAGCGCCTTGGCCTGGTTGCGGCTGCTCCACAGCGCGCCGCCGCCCGCGCCGATCGATGCGCTCAGGATGATGGCGGTCATGGCGAGTGCCGCCTTGTTGATTGAAGTGGCCACGTTTCCTCCCCGAGGTTGGATCAATGAATGTTGAGGTCGATTTGAAGACGCAGGCCCAGGAAGAGCGTATTGCGCAGCCCGCTGTCGCCCGCCGGATGGAAGACATATTGAACGTCCGGCTGGAGCAGGACGTGCTTCATCAGCCGGTCCGAATAGGTCAGCTCCACCATCCGCTCATGCGCGGGGAGCGGGGCGTCCGCCATGACGGGCATGCGATAGCCGGACGACAGCGCGCCGTCGGCATAGCCGATCGAGAAGGCGCTTTCGGGACGCGCGGCGATCGGCCGGCCGACCAGGATGCCCGCCTGCCAGCCGCCGGTGAAGGGCGTGGTCTTGCCGTCGGACAATCCGGCGCGGAGGAACCCCTGGACATGGCGGGCATCGCCGTCCGAGCCCGCCAGATCATGCTCCATCAGAAGATAGATGCCCTGCGCCTTGTGCGGCGGAGGAGCCTCGGTGAGCCCGGGCGCGACGATCCGGGGCTGGCGCTTGGTATAGCGCCAGGCGCCGACCGCGATCTTACCATGTGAGGTCCACCCGGCCTCGGCGATCAGCAATGCGCCGTCACGCACACTCAAGTCGACGCCGCCGCTGTCGCCGATCGTCCCGGCATGCGCATTGAGGACCGCGCCCTGCACATAGATATGGTCGTTGCTGACGCGAAGGCGTGCGGCGAGCGCGGTCGAGGGGAAGATGGACGGGCCGTTAGGCCCCGTCGCGGACAGTTCCGAACCGACACCGAAGGGCGGGGCCAGCAGCAGGCCGGCGGCATCGTCGTGATAGAATTCGCTGTTGAGATCGTAGAGACCCGCCAGGATGGTGGCATGGTCGCCGGCCTTCTGTTCGATCCACGCCTGGTAGATTTTGGCGTGGTGCTCATCGACCTCGATATTGTCGACGCCCTGGATCGTTCCGGCGAGATCGTTGGGCTTCCCGCCCATATTGTTGAGGCCGTCCACGAAGATGCGCGCGCCGCGCCAGCCGATCAGCTGGTCGAGATCGGCGTTGAGCGCGATGTCGAGATTGTCGAGCGCGCGCACGCCCCGCTCCGCCCCGCCCCGCGCGACCGTGGCGATATCCGCCTTGTAGGTGAGCGACAGCGACCAGGCAGGACCTTTCTCATCCTCGCACAGCGCGGGAGATGAGAACGACAATATGGCAGTAACTTTAAGCAGATTGGAAATAAACTTACGCAACGCAAAGTCCCCGACCCTAAGTGCCAGGTCCAGCTAACGCCACAAAGTTAAATTTCTGAAAACAGCCGCAGATCCATTACTGAACCGGTGGGTTCATTTTTCCGCTGCCAGTAGTCAATCACGTAAAATTTGGGATCTTCGCTGGGGATATTTGTATCTTCACAGTAACGACTCCGGCAGCAGCGCGCCGATCCAGCGGGCTGCCCGGCTTTGCGATCAGGCAGCCTCCTGGGCCGCCCCCACATCCAGCCGATCCAGATCCAGGATCATGATCAGCCGGTCGCCCATGTTGGCGATGCCCTGCAGGTAACGTGCGGACGCCGCCTCGCCGACGTCCGGCACGGGCTGGATCTCCTCCGG
>Ga0068856_100003812_pt1 | contig 15112 bp, 14 predicted proteins | sample KBSCornC62_FD_66595 | JGI IMG/M metagenome (GOLD analysis project Ga0068856, IMG submission 66595) | Corn rhizosphere microbial communities from Kellogg Biological Station, Michigan, USA - KBS Corn C6-2 | ecosystem: Host-associated > Plants > Roots > Rhizosphere > Soil ...
TGGCGCGTCTCGTTGAAGCCATGGCTGGTCGGCGCCTTGACGCGGATCCAGTCGGGCTTGCGCTCGCGGGGAGGACGGATGGGCGACGGATCGTTCATGGCCGCCAGATAGCGTCGCGGAGGCGGACTTGCCACCCCCGGTTGGATGCAGGCCTCGCCGATCGGCTTGCGCGGCTTGCCAGCGCGGCGCCAATCGCTAACGGGAGGATATGGCCGACGAAGCATCCATCGAGTTCGATCGCCTGATTGCGGGCTATCATCGTTTCCACACCGAAGACTGGTCGCGCCAGCGCTCGCGCTGGGCGCAACTGGCGGAGGGCCAGAATCCCAAGACGCTGGTGATCGCCTGCTCCGACAGCCGGGTCGATCCGACGCGAATCTTCGACGTCACGCCAGGCGAATTGTTCGTGGTACGCAACATCGCCAACCTCGTGCCCCCTTTCGAGATGAGCAAGGGCTATCATGGCGTTTCGGCTGCGCTCGAATTCGCGGTGACGCAATTGAACGTGCCGCAGATCATCGTGATGGGGCATGGCGCCTGCGGCGGCGTCAGCGCCTCGCTCAACCATGCGTTCGAAGGCGCGCCACGCGGCAAGGGCGGCTTCATCTTCGAATGGATGTCACTGCTGGAGCAGGAACGCGACCGGATCGTCGCCGAGCTCGGCACGGGGCCCGAGGCGGTGCGCGCGCTCGAATATGCATGCGTCCGGGTCAGCATCGCCAATCTGCGCACCTTCCCCTGCATTCCCGAGCGCGAGGCTGCGGGCAAGCTCAAGCTGCGCGGCGCACATTTCGCGATCGCCGAGGGCGTGCTCTACCTGATGGACGAGGCGACCGGGGAATTCGCGCCCGCCGCCTGACGGGGCCGAACCGGAACGGGAGGCCAGCCGTCGCGTTCAGATCGGCAAAATCGCAACCAAGGAGAGCGATATGTCGGTCAAACCCCTGATCGGGCTGCTGCTCGCGGCTAGCGCGCTGGCGCCCGCTTTCGCCCAGGCGCAAACCCAGACCAACGGCGGCACCGAAAATACGGGTCGCTCCGCGCAGGAGGAATATCAGCGCGGCTATGCGGCGACCCCGATGCCGCACCAGGCGGAGATCAACGCCGCCGGCGCGCCCGGCACCGCCGCGATCAACAGCCAGGTTTCCTCGACCACCGCCGCCAACAATGACGCCAATGCGGCGGTCGTCGCCCAATATCAGGAATCGCAGGAGCAATATGCCGCCGACCAGCAGGCCTATATGGATGCGCTGGTGAAGCATGATTCCGCGGTCAACCGCACCGATGCGCGCTATGTCCGCCAGCAACATGCTTATGCCGACGCGATGCGCGTCTGGCGCGCGCAGGTGTGGGCCTGCAACCACGGCAACCAGCGCGCGTGCAACGCGCCGCCGCCCAACCCGGCGTCCTTCTACTAAGGGTTTCGGAGGGGAGCGGTAACCGCTCCCCTTCTTTATCGGGCGCCTTCCGGCAGAGCGGCGAGGATCATCCGTTCCCAGATTGCGGGATCGCCCGCGTCCGCCATACGCGCATCGGGCTCACGCAAGGTCCGCAGCACAGCTACCGCGTCGTCGACATGATCGGGCCAGGCGGCATCCACCTCCGCCGCGGCATGCGCCCTGTCCCCGTCGCCGTTGGCGCTCAGCCTTTGCCCCGCCAGCACCCGTGCGATCCGTTCGACCACGCCACCCTTGGACACGTTCATGCGCAAGCCTCCTTTGGAAGCGTCAACTGCCCAGCACGGTGCCGGTTTCAGGCGGCGACGGCAACCGTGGAACGCACCTCGGCCCGGTCGCGCAGCAGGAGCGCCTGGGCCGCACCTTCCAGCTCGCCATGGTGGAAGGTGGCGAAGCTGCACGGCACGCGCAAAAGCTCGCGCGTGAAAGGGCCCGCCAGCGTGAATTGCTCGCGCACGCTCGATTGGCGCAGCGTTCGGCCGAGCGCGTGGGTCAGGCTGCCCGTCAGGATCACGCCGTCCCAGGCGCCGTGGCTCAGCACCATATTGCCGGCAAATTGCCACAGCGCGCGCGAGATCAGGTTGAGCGCCTTTATCGCGGCGGGGTCGCGGCGGGTTTCGGCCAATGCCATCACCTCAACCGAGTTGTTCGCGTGACGCTCCAGGCCGAGCTGGTCGGCACAGGCGAGATAAGTGCGATGCAGGCCCGCCGCCGACATGAATTGCTCGGCGGTCTGGCAGATCGCGGTACGACGGATGATATCGACGATCGGCTGCCATTCCTTGGCGCTGGGCGTGAAGGAACAATGGCCCGCCTCGGTCGCGAGCACGCTATAATGACCGAAATCGTCGCGCTGGAGCACGGCTACGCCGAGCCCGCTGCCGATGCCGATGATGCAATAGGTTCCCGGCTGGGTCGCCGGGCAGATCGTGCCGAGATCGCTCCGCTCGATCTGCGCGCTGCCTTTGGTCGAAGCCAGCGACCATGCGATCGCGGCAAAATCGTTGAGCAAAAGCGGTTCGGCCTGGAGCATCGAGCGCAGGCCGCTGCGCGAGACGAACCAGCGGCTGTTGGTGACAGAGATCGTATCGCCGCGCGGCGCGCCGGAAATCGCGAGCGCACAGCGCCGCGGCAGACCGTTGAGACCGCACTCGCGCGCGAAAGTCGTCAACGCGCCGGATATGGTCGATTGGGTGGCGCCTTCATACGCCTTGATCGTTTCGCGCCGCAGCTCGCCCGCCGCATCGGTAAGGCCTAGCCGGATCATCTGGCGGCCGACATCTCCGACAATCGCAGTCAGCCCATCGGGCGCGCGCGTGCTCGGGCTACTCGAAGAAACGCTGAACTGGTCCATCCGCCATCCATAACATCAATGTCTTACGGCATCCCTAATCCGGATCGGCCCTTTCAGGCGCGGCGGAACGCAGCCGCGAGTTCGACATGGGTCGACCAGCGGAACTGGCCGACCGGCTGGATCCAGTCGAGCCGCCATCCCCCTTCCGCCAGCGTCCGCGCATCGCGTGCGAAGGTGGCGGGATTGCACGACACGTAGCAGATGCGGCCCACATCGGCGCGGGCGAGCGCGGGTGCCTGCTCCTTGGCGCCGGCACGGGGCGGGTCGAGGATTATAGCGTCGAACTTGCCGAGTTCTTCCTCGGACAAAGGACGGCGGAACAGATCGCGATGTTCGACCGCGATCTGCCGGCCGCTGCCATTGGCAGCGGCGCGCAGCATCAGCGCCGGGTCGCGCGCGCCTTCGACCGCAAGCACGCGCGCCGTGGCCGCGATCGGCATGGCGAAGGTACCGAGGCCCGCAAACAGATCCGCGACCAGCCCCGCCCCGCCAACCGCTTCCGTCACCGCGGCGGTCAAGGCTTCGGCGCCGTCCGTGGTCGCCTGCAGGAACGCCTTGATCGGCAGGCCGACCTTTACCCCGCCGAGCGTGGTGGTGACGGGTTCGGGCTCCCAGCGGGGCTCGCTGCCATAGCCCTCGTCGATCGCGAGGCGCGCAAGCCGGTGTTTCTGGGCGAAGTCAGTAAGCGCTTCGTGCGCGGCGAGCCCTTCGACCGTGACGCCGTCGATCGCGACGTCAGCGCCCTGGTCCGCCCAGGTGAGATGTACATTGGCACTCTTGCGGTTCGCCAGCATCGTGCCGAGCAAGTCGCGCAACGGTTCGACCAGCGTGAACAGCTCGGGCAGCAGGATATGACATTCGCGGATGTCGACGATGTAATGGCTGACCGCCTCGTTGAAGCCGAGCACGATCCTTTTGCCCAGCCGCTCGGCACGGAGCGAGGCGCGGCGGCGTGTATAAGGCGGAGAGAGATGCGGCGGCCTTATCTCCGGCAGATCGAGCTTCTGCGCGGTCAGCGCCGAGGCGATCCGCTCGACGATGAAGTCGGCGTAGCTTTGATCGTCGACATGCTGGAGCTGGCAACCCCCGCATTTCGGGAAATGGCGGCACGGCGGGTCGACATGGTGCGGGCCGGGGATGATATTGGCGGCGATATCAACCTGGTCACCGGGTGCCGCGAGCGCGACATGGCGGCCGTCGGCGGTCACGCCGTCGCCGCGCGCGGCTAGCTTGATTACTTCGGAAAGGATCACAGGCAGGCCGCTATAGCGATCGGCAGGCGCGTGACCAGATCGTCCGCGATCAGCATCGGCCCCGCCAGCCGGGCCGCCTCGGCATGCAGCCAGATGCCCGCCTGTGCCGCCTCGAATGGTTCGAGACCGTTTGCGAGCAACCCGCCGATAATGCCCGCGAGCACGTCTCCCGTGCCCGCGCTTGCCAACCAGGAGGGTGCGAGGCCGGCGATCGCGGCGCGTCCGTCCGGATGCGCGACGATGCTGTCCGCGCCTTTGAGCAGCACGATCGCACCCGATCTCGCGGCGGCGGCGCGCGCCTGGGTCAGCCGATCCTTGCCGCTGTCGCCGAACATCCGCACGAATTCGCCCCAATGCGGCGTGATCAGATGGCCACCCAGCCGCTGGTGCCGCGCCTTGCCGATCAGGCTCAGCGCGTCGGCATCGAGCACCAACGGCTTGGCCGCCGCAAGCGCGTCATCCAACCGATTCCGTCCGACCGCGCCCCGGCCGAGCCCCGGCCCCGCCACGATGGCGGCGATACGGTCGTCGGCAATCGCTTTCGCGCTCCACGCGCGCCGGACCAGCGCATGCGGCGGCGCATCGCCTTCGGCGCCCAGCAATTCGACATAACCCGCACCCGAACGCTGGCCCGCCAGAGCGGCAAGCAGGCTGGCGCCCGGCATCTCGCCCGCCAGGACGACCAATTTGCCCCGGCTATATTTGTTGGCGTCATGGCCGGGCGCGGTCAGTCGGGGGCGCGTGATACGGCACAAGGGCGCATGGATCTTGCCCAGGCCGATATCCGCGACCGCAACCTGCCCGCAATATTCCGACGCGGGTAGCAGCAGATGCGACGGCTTGAGTGCCCCCAAGGCGATGGTCAGGTCGAAACGGGGCACTTCGCCCAGCATGGTGCCGTCGTCGGTCGCGATCCCGCTTGGCAGATCGACCGCGATCCGGCGGTGCGCCGCTTTGAAGAGCCGTGCCAGCGTTTCGGCCGTCGCGGGCTCCAGCGGGCGCGTCAGCCCGGTTCCGAACAGGGCATCGATCACCACGGTGGCTTTCCTCGCTTCCGCCAACGGCTCGACCGGGCCATCCCACAGGCCGGCGGCGCGCGCCGCCGCCTCGGCCTTGGCCGGCGCGGAGGCCGCGACCCGTACATGCGCGCCGCGCTCCTTGAGCAAGCGCGCCGCGACATAACCGTCGCCGCCATTGTTGCCCGGTCCGCACAGGATCAGCATCTCGCTTCCGCCCGCGATCCGCCAGACGGCCTCGGCAATCGCCGCGCCGGCACGCTCCATCAGGATGTGGACCGAGACGCCGTCCGCCATCGCCTTCTCTTCGGCAGCGCGCATCTCGGCGGCGGTGAGGATCGGATCAGACATGGCCCAGCCCATCGCGCACTGCGCGGATGAGAGGCGCCAGCTTTTCGCCCCACAAAGCGATGCCGTCTGCATCCGAGATCAGGTCCTGACGCACCTCGATCCCGAGGTAAGCGATGCGATTGGCCTCGCCATGGCGGTTCATCGTCGCGTTCAGCACCTTGCCCGAATAAGGCAGATTATCCCCGGCAAGGATCCCGGCCTGCTCCAGCAGCGGCAGGGCCAGCCGCGCGGCGCGATCGTCCTGATTGTAGAGGATACCAATCTGCCAGGGCCTCTTTTCCTCGCTCGTCGCCAATCGAGGCGTGAAGCTGTGCAGTGAAATCAAGAGCTTTGGGGCCAGGCTTGAGATCATGTCGGCGATATGGTCGTGATAGGAGCGCCACCAGCGTTCGATCCGCGCGACGCGATCTGCCGGAGCGAGGCCGGCATTACCGGGAACGATGACCCCGTCGCTGGTCTCGGGGATCAAACCGGGCGCATGATCCTCGCGATTGAGGTCGATCAGCAGGCGCGATACGCCGCCGAGCACCGCCGGACAGCCAAGCTTGCCGCAGAGCAAAGCGGCGAGCGGTGCCACGCCGATATCGAGCGCGACATGCTCGCCCATCACGCCGGCGGGCACGCCGAGGTCGATACCCTCGGGCAGGCGGTTGGAGGCGTGATCCGCGATCAGCAGCATTCCGGAGACGGGATCGCCCGCTATGTCCGTCCAGGCGTCGCTCACCGCAGCCGCGTCCGCATCAGCCACCAATCGCGATGTTCGGCCGCGACCGCATCGGCCGCCAGGTCGCGCGACGCCTCGCGATCGAACAAGGCGAAGCAGGTCGCGCCCGACCCGGACATGCGCGCGAGCAGCACGCCTTTCTGGCTCGCGAGCAAGGTCAGGATATCGCCGATCACCGGCAGGATCGCGATGGCAGGCGGCTCGAGATCGTTGCGGCCCTTGCCTGCCGCCTCGATCGGGTCGCCCTGATCGAGCGGGCCGCGATCCACGCCGTCCCAATGGGCGAAGACCGGCCCGGTCGCGAGCGGGCGCATCGGGTTGACCAGCAGCAAGGGCTGGCCGGAGGGCACCCCGTCGAGCGGGATCAGGCTGTCACCACGCTTCTCGCCGCGCACCGGGCGCGATACCAGGCAGGCGGGCACATCCGCGCCGAGCGACGCCGCGAGCTCGCGAATGCGGACATCGCCGGTATCGATATGATCGCGCGTGCAAAGAAGGCGCAAAGCCGCGGCCGCATCCGCCGATCCGCCGCCGATACCGGCCGCCACCGGCAGGTTTTTCTCGAGCCGGAAGCCCGCCGGCTGCCTGCCCGTCGCTTCGGCATAAGCCTCCGCCGCGCGGATCACGAGGTTGTCGCCTTCGGCCAACGCCGCCGCGAACGGGCCCGATACGCTGAGGCCGGGTTCCTCGGTCAGCGTCAGGCGGTCGCCGTCCTCGGCGAAGGCGAACAAGGTCTCGATCGCATGATAGCCGTCATCCTCCCGTCGGCGGACATGGAGGGCAAGGTTGATCTTGGCGAAGGCGGTCTCGGCCGCCATCAGGGCGCCGCCGTGGCCTTGTCGAGCCCCATGTCGATCTTGGTGGAAAGACGCGCTTTGTCCTTGTCCTCGGCGGTCAGCAACGCGGCGCGCCAGGCATAGCGTGCTTCGTAGATGCGTCCGTCCGACCAGTAGGCATCGCCGAGATGTTCGTTGATCGCGGCTTCGCCGGGATCGCCCGCGGCGGCTTTCTCCAGCAGCGGGATCGCCTGGCCGGTCTTGCCCTGCAGATAGAGCACCCAGCCGAGCGAATCCGTGATGGCCGGATCGTCGGGCCGCAGGCTGCTCGCCTTGGCGATCATCGCGCTCGCTTTCTCGACATTCTCGCGATGCTCGATCTCCGAATAGCCGACCTGGTTGAGTACGGTGGGCTGTTCGGGCGCGATCGCATAAGCCCGCGCATAAGCCGCCTTGGCGCCGGTCCAGTCGCCCGCCAGATCGAGCGCGCCGCCTTGCTGGAGCAGGATCGGCCAGAGCACGTCGGCGGATGCCTGTCGCGCTTCGGCGGCGGCCAGCGCCTTGGCATAAGCTTGCGCGGCCTCGGCCGGCTTGTTCACGACCAGATAGAGATCGCCCGCGCGGCCCCAATCGTCGATTCCGGCGGTAACGCTCTTGGTCGCGGCGAGCGCTTCGGCGAGCGCCTCGTCATGCTTGCCGCTATCGTTCAATAGAGCGATGCGGAGCGCGCGCGCATCCTCCGCGTCCGGACTGGCTGCGTCGACATGGCCCAGTGCCGCGAGTGCCAGATCGGGACGCTGCATCCGCTGGAGCAGTTCCGCCAGGATGACCCAGCCACCGCCATTCGAAGGCGCGGTGTAGGTCGCCATCCGCGCCATGATCATGCCCACGGGCACATATTGCTGGCGCGCAAAATCGGTCGCGACATGGGCGAGAAGCGCCGAAATCCCCTCTTCCGGCCCCTTCACATGCGCGGGCAGCAATGCTGCCGCTTCCGGAGACACGAAACTGGCGGCTTCCTGGTTGCGGCCGAGCGCGATCAGGATCAGGGCGCGTTGTTCGGGGTAGTAAGACGATGCGAAGGCCAGGCTCCGACTGCCTTCGACCAGGGCGATCGGATCCCCGCTTTTCGATCCGACCGCGATCCAGGCGTTCAGATAGGGCGCGAGGAAGCCGAACACATGGTCCTGCGAAAACTGCTCGGTCAGCGCCCGCGCCTTGACCCAGTCATGTGCCTTGATCTGTTCGAGCACGAGCAGCAGCTTGGCGTCCGAAGGCGGAGATTTCTGCGCATCGAGCAGATGCGCGGCGCGGATCGCGAGCGCCATGTCGCCGCCCGAAAGGGCTTGGCGATAAGCGTGGTTGGCGATCACCGGGTCGGTCGGGTTTTCGGCCAGCAAGGTGGCGAAACCCGCATTGGCGGTGGCGACGTCGCCCAGCGCCTCGGCGGCGCGGGCGCGCAGGTAGAGGCTGCCGGCCGAGCGCGTCATCGCCGCGGCGGGCGATGCCAGCATCAGGACCGACAGGCCGACAACCAAAGAACGCTTATACGATATCGCGCGCATATGCCTCACATATTGGGGTAATTCGGGCCGCCGCCACCTTCGGGCACGACCCAGTTTATATTCTGCGTCGGGTCCTTGATGTCGCACGTTTTGCAGTGGACGCAATTCTGCGCGTTGATCTGCAATCTCGGCCCTTCGACGATCTCGTAAACGCCCGCCGGGCAGTAACGCTGCTCGGGCGCGTCATAGAGTTTGAGGTTGACCTCGATCGGTACCGACGCGTCCTTGAGCGTGAGGTGAATGGGCTGATCCTCCTCATGGTTGGTGTTCGACAGAAACACCGAGGAGAGGCGATCGAAGCTGATCACGCCGTCGGGCTTAGGATAATCGATCGGCTGGACAAGATCCTTGCGCCACAGACCTTCATTGTCGCGATGATGCCTGAACGTATAAGGCAGCCCGATCCCAAGCTGGCGCATCCACATGTCGAGGCCCGACCAGAGCGTGCCGAGGAAGGCGCCGAATTTGGCGACCGCGGGCTCGACGTTGCGCACCATCTTGAGTTCCCTGGCGATCCAGCTCGCATTGAGCGCGGGCTGATAGGCGTCGAGCGTGTCGCTCCCCCGCCCCGCCGCCAGCGCCTCGGCCGCCGCCTCGGCGGCGAGCATGCCCGACTTCATCGCAGTGTGCGTGCCCTTGATGCGCGGCACGTTCACGAAGCCCGCCGAGCAGCCGATCAGCGCGCCGCCCGGGAAAGCGAGCGTCGGCACCGACTGCCAGCCGCCCTCGTTGATCGCGCGCGCGCCGTAGGAGACGCGCCGCCCGCCTTCGAGGATCGCGCGGATATCCGGATGCGTCTTCCAGCGCTGGAATTCGTGGAAGGGCGACAGATGCGGGTTGCGATAACCCAGGCCGACCACGAAGCCCAAGGCGACCTGGTTATTGGCCTGATGATAGAGGAAGCCGCCGCCGACCTCGTCTTTCAATGGCCAGCCCTGGGTATGAATCACGCGACCGGGAAGGTGCTTGGCCGGATCGATGTCCCAAAGTTCCTTGATCCCAATGCCATAGACCTGGGGCTGGCTATCCCGTTCGAGGTCGAACAGGCGCTTCGCCTCCTTGGTCAGGCTGCCGCGCGCGCCTTCGGCGAAGAAGGTGTAGCGGGCATGCAGCTCGATCCCGGGCTGGTAATCGGGCTTGTGCGTACCGTCGCGCGCCACGCCCATGTCGCCGGTGGCGACGCCCTTTACCGAGCCATCGTCGTTGAACAGGATCTCGGCGGCGGCGAATCCGGGGAAGACCTCGACGCCCAGCTCCTGCGCCTGATCGGCCAGCCAGCGGCAGAGATTGCCGAGCGAGCCGGTATAGGTGCCCTTGTTGTTCATGAAGGGCGGCAGGAACAGATGCGGCATGCCGCGCTTGCCGGTCCGGTTCAGGAACCAGTGATGATTCTCGGTCACCGGCACGGTCAAAGGCGCGCCCTTTGCACGCCAATCCGGGATCAGCTCGTCGAGCGCGATCGGATCGATCACCGCGCCGGACAATATATGCGCGCCGACTTCGGAACCCTTCTCCAAAACACAGACGGAAATGTCGGGATTGATCTGCTTCAGGCGGATCGACGCGGCGAGACCCGCGGGGCCCGCGCCCACGATCACCACGTCGTAATTCATGCTTTCGCGTTCGGACATGTCACTCTCCACGTCCGGTCGTCGTACCGTCCGAACGCCTCATCAGAAAGGCGGTGCCTGCAGATTGACCCCCTCGTCAACCCGCCGTCAAAAAGGCAACAGCGGGAAACGGGGATTTTCGAATGGTCGATAGCGTTGCCCTGAGCGCGCTGGATTGGTGGGCGGAAGCGGGCGTGGACACGCTTGCCGACGATAGCCCGCGCGACTGGCTCGCCGCCGCGCCGACGCCCATTGCCGCCAGCGCCACGCGCGCCGAACCCATCCCCGTCCTGCCGACGCCGGCCACATCGGTGCAGCTGCCCGACACGCTCGACGCCTTCCGCGCCTTCCTGCTGGCGGATGCGGCGATTCCGGGGCCGGCCAACGCGCGCGTCGACGCGACGGGCGACCCCGCATCGGGCGTGGCGGTGGTGGTCGATATGCCCGAAGCGGAGGACCGCACCTCGGGCAGCCTGCTTTCGGGCGAGGTCGGGGCATTGTTCGACCGGATGATGAGCGCGATCAAGCTTGAGCGCGGCCAGATCTACCTGATCCCCTTCTCGCCCGCGCGGCCGACCACCGGCCGGCTCGCCGAAGCCCATCTCAAGCAGCTCAGGCCCTTCCTGCTCCATCATCTGGGGCTGGCCAAGCCGCGGAAATTGCTGCTGCTCGGCGACGGGCCGGTGCAGGCCTTGCTGGGCCAGCCCGCGGCAAAAGCGCGCGATAGCGAGCTGAGCGTATCGATCGGTGCCGCGACCATTCCTGCCGTCGCGACGATCCATCCGCGCCTCGTGAACCTGAAGCGCGAATGGCGTCCGCTGATCTGGGCGGATCTGCAAAGGTTCGAGAAACTGTGATCCGCGCGGGCATGCTTTCGGCGCTCGCGCTCGCTCTGGCGGCCCCGGCGCTCGCCGATGTGCCGGTGGTCGTGACGCCCGCTTTCACCTCCGGGGTTCCGCGCCAGCTGAGCGACAGCGAACGCGACACCTATCGGCAGGTCTTCCAGGCGCTGCGCAGCGGCGACTATCAGACGGTGACGGCACGGCTGGCGGGAGTGCCCGCGGGTGCGCTGACGCCGATGGCGCAGTCCGAATTGATGCTGGCCAATCCGGCGGCGCGCGATCCGGACACGCTCACCGCGTTGCTGACCTTGTCGAGCGACCTGCCCGAGGCCCCCGCCCTCGCCAAGCTTTCTCCCAACGGCGCGGCATTGCCCGTGCAGCACGCGCTGGTGCGGATGCTGGGGCCGAGCAAGCGTGGCACAGCCCGCCCCAATCGGGATTGCGCGGTGCTCGCCGCCAAGGTCCAGCCGCTGCTCAAGGCCGATGATGCGACCAGTGCGGAACCTCTGGTCGAGGCGGCCGCCGACAGCATCTCGCCCGAGGCGCTGACCGAGTGGCGGCAGAAGGTCGCCTGGACCTATTTTCTCAACGGAGACGATGCGTCCGCCCGGCGCGTGGCGACGATGGCGCAGGCCGGCGCGGGCGACTGGGCGGTGGATGCGGCCTGGGTCAACGGCCTGGCGAGCTGGCGCGCGGGCGACGTGGCCGAGGCGGGCGATGCGTTCGACCGGGTCGCCTCCAATGCGAGCGACGACGAGACGCGGGCGGCCGGCTGGTTCTGGGCGGCGCGCAGCCTGACCGCGGCGGGCGATATCGCCGCCGCCACCACACGGCTCGAAGCGGCGAGCCGGTTGGGCCTGACCTTCTACGGCATGCTGGCCGGGGCCGCGCTCGGCATCCCGGCCATTTCCAACGACGCGCTGGCTGCGTCCGATATGCAGGGGCTGCTGCGGCATCCCAACCTTCGCGCCGCTGCCGCCCTGGTCGAGATCGGCGAGACCGGTCTCGCCGATCAGATGATCCGCTATCAGGCGCGGATCGGAAACCCCGTCGAGCATGAGGCGCTGATCGGCTTCGCGGCCGCACTCAACCTGCCGACGACGCAGGTGTGGCTCGCACAGAATGCGCCCGCCGGCGCGCATATCAGCGCGACCGCGCGTTATCCGAGACCTGCCTGGGCGCCGGCGCAGGGCTGGCGGATCGATCCGGCGCTGGTCTACGCGCATGCGCTCCAGGAATCGGAGATGCGGGTCGACGCGGTCAGCCGGTCGGGCGCGCGCGGGCTGATGCAGCTCATGCCCGCCACCGCGCAGCTGATCGCGCGCCACAAGGGCGACGTGGTGCGGCCGCTGGACGATCCCTCGGTCAGCTTCGAATATGGCCAATCCTATCTGGAGGAGCTGGCGGCGGCAGGCGGTACGGGCGGGCTGCTGCCCAAAGTGATCGCGGCCTATAATGCGGGCCCGAACAATGTCGCGCGCTGGACGGCCGGGATGAAGGATCCCCTGCTGTTCATCGAATCGATCCCCTTCCCGCAGACGCGGGCTTACGTCGCGATCGTGCTGCGCAACTATTGGATCTACCAGCGCGAGGCGGGCACGCCGACCACCAGCATGACCGCGCTCGCGCAAGGGCGCTGGCCGGTCTTCCCGACGCGGGGCGCCACTCAGACGGCGAGCGCGCAGACGATTTCCGGCCAGACGCCAAGCGCGGGCGCGGCGACCTTCGCACCCAATTGATGCCGATCGACGAAAACGCGCCTTTTCTGGCCGTACGGATCGCGGTGCTGACCGTGTCCGACAGCCGCACGGTGGAGACCGACACGTCGGGCGCGATCCTGGTCGAGCGGCTGACCCAGGCAGGGCATATCCTGGCCGACCGCGCGATCGTGACCGACGATGCGGACGCGATCGTCGCACGGCTCAATGCCTGGATCGACGACCCGGCGGTGGATTGCGTGATCTCGACCGGCGGCACCGGGCTCACCGGACGCGACGTGACGCCCGAGGCCTTCGCCCGCGTGCGGGACAAGGAGATCGAAGGGTTCGGCGAGCTGTTCCGCTGGCTGAGCTATGCCAAGATCGGAACTTCCACGATCCAGTCGCGTGCGACCGCCGGTGTGGCACGCGGCACCTATCTGTTCGCGCTGCCGGGATCGAGCGGCGCGGTAAAGGACGGCTGGGACGGCATCCTCGCCAGCCAGCTCGATAGCCGGCACAGGCCCTGCAATTTCGTCGAGCTGATGCCGCGGCTGCGCGAGCGTTAGGGGCCCCCAGGCAATCAGTGATGATCGTGGTTGTGGCCGCCTGGACCATGACCGCGGAAGGCCGGGCCGGTCACGTGCATGGGATGGTAGCCGTTCATCGCGTCATGACGGAAATGGCCGCCCGCATCGCGGATATAATGGCCGTGACGGTGCGAGCGGTAGAAGAAGACGCCGCCATCGTCCCAATAGCCGTCGTAGATCGGGCCATAGGCATTGTCATAATAGCCGTCATAGGCGACGCCGCCGCCGACATAACCGGGGCCGGCGCATCCGGCCAGGATCAGAGCTGCCCCCGCGCCCAACAAGAATTTAGGCATGGCAACCTCCTTCGTGAGGACGCCTAAATGCGCCGCCCACGAAGGAGTTGCTCAATCCAACTCAATGCACGTTGTCGGTGCGCCGGATGAAGTCCGCGACATTGTCGTGCAGCGCCTTGGCCGAGGCCTCGTTGGCGTAGACCATGTGGCCCGACGGATAATAATGATATTCGATATTGGCCTGCAGATTGGCCGGGATCGGCAGGTGATGCATCTCGTACTTGCCCTCGAAATAGGGGGTGGCGAGATCGAAATAGCCGCCGTTGACCATCACCTTGAGCGTCGGATTATATTTCATCGCGACCGCGAGGTCGGTCATCACGTTGGTCGTGCCGGGAAAGGCAACGGTGCCGCCGGGCGGCACGTGCGCGAAGCTCCAGTTGTTGCCGACATCGATACCGGGCTTGAAGGTGCGGTCCTCGCCGAAATGGAGGACGTTGCGTGCATAATCGTTGAAGGCGGTGACATAGGCCGAGCTGATCGAGGCAGATTGCGGATCATAGTCCGCGCCGCGGCTCAGCGGATCCATGTCGGGGCCCGAGAAGCGCGCATCGAGGCGGCCGGTGGTGAGGCCGGCGGCTTCCTGGAGCTTCTTCTCGAACATCGGGCCGGTGATGCGCAGGTCCGCCTTCTCGATATAATCGGCGGGCAGGCCAATATAGCCGCTCATCCTTTCCGCGATCGCACGCTTGCGTGCGGGATTGAGCTCCGAGCCCTGATTGAGCGCGAGCGCGTAGTCGGTCAGCGCGAACTGCTCGACCTCGTGCAGATAGGATTCGAGATTGGCCGGCCGCGTGCCCGCCAGCCGGTTATGGTACCAGGCGGTGGCCGCCATGGTCGGCAGGCCGACGATATAGGATTGGTCCTGGCCCGGGTTCGAATCCGCGCCGTCGATGTCGAGATCGAAATTGAGGATCTGCGAGAGCAGGATCACGCCGTTGAAATCGACGCTGTCGCCGGTCTCGAGCCCGTTCACGACCACGGCGGAGCGCGGTGTGCCGTAGCTTTCGCCGAACAGATATTTGGGCGAGTTCCAGCGGCCGTAGCGCGTCAGGAAGGCCTTGATGAACTCCTGGAAGGCATGCGCGTCAGCGTCGACGCCGTAGAAACCCTTTTCCTTGTCCTTGCCCGCGATCCGGCTGAAGCCGGTGCCGGGTGCATCGATGAAGACCAGGTCGCTCACATCGAGCAGCGAGTAAGCATTGTCGACGACATGATAGGGTGCGGCGGGCAGGTGCGTGTCGCCCGCGGTCACGATTCGGCGCGGGCCGAAGGCGCCCATATGCAGCCACACGGTCGAGGAGCCGGGACCGCCATTGTAGAGAAAGGTGATCGGGCGGTCCGCGGTCGGTGCGCCCTTCTTGAAGTAAGCGACGTAGAACATCGAGGCTTCGGCCATCACGCCCTTCTTGTCGCCGAGGTCCGCCTGGCTTTCCTCGCGCCAGGCGGCGTCGTCCCACCCCTTGGGGTGGACGATGATCGTGCCAGCATAGGCCTTGTAATCGACCCGCTGGCCGCCCGCATTAACGACGCCGTCGCTCGCCACTTCTTCGGGCTGGAACAATATGCCGCGATCGGGCG
>Ga0068856_100003813_pt1 | contig 15111 bp, 9 predicted proteins | sample KBSCornC62_FD_66595 | JGI IMG/M metagenome (GOLD analysis project Ga0068856, IMG submission 66595) | Corn rhizosphere microbial communities from Kellogg Biological Station, Michigan, USA - KBS Corn C6-2 | ecosystem: Host-associated > Plants > Roots > Rhizosphere > Soil ...
TCGTCCGCCGCGGCAACCAGCTTCTCCAGCTCGGTCAGGACCTCGTCCAGCCTCTTCCGGACCTCGTCCCACTTCGCCTGGTCGAAGGCGTTGAACGTCTCGTCGTTGTTCCCATCGAACTTCGCGGGAGCGACCTTCTTGAACTTCGCGAGATTCTGCGAGTTCCAGAACAGCAGATGGTTTGCCAGCTGCCCGATCGAGTGGTCACCCCCCTGCGGCTTCCAGGTCGCCTGGGCCGCGGTGACTCCCTCCAGCGCGGGTCTCACCGGAACGAACCAGTCCTGCTGGTCATGCGTGGTCCGGAGCTGGTCGAGCAGGCTGCTCTTGAGCGTGGCCGGCTTCGCAGCGCCCTCGGCCGCGAGCGCCGACTGGGACAGGAACAGCACGACCGCAAGCGCTCTCATCGGGATCCTCCGTGACCCTCTTCCGGGAGGGTCGTCTGCTGAGCGTAGTTCAGAATGCGCGCAGCCCCGGGCTGCCGGCAGCGCGCGCCGTGCCGTTGACTGCGAGAAGAGCAACATCGGCCAGTCCCGCCAGACCCCGGTCGAGTCACGGCGCGCGGCGCAGGCTGTTCACGCCCGGCCGGAGTCGAGCGTGAACGGACCTTCCGCCGCTCAGGCGTCGAAGCGGTCCAGGTTCATCACCTTGGTCCAGGCCGCCACGAAGTCCCTCACGAACTTCTCCTGGGCATCCGCGCTTCCGTACACCTCCGCCAGCGCGCGGAGCACCGAGTGCGAGCCGAAGACCAGATCCGCCCGGGTGCCGGTCCACTTCACCTGACCGGACTTGCGGTCGCGTCCCTCGAACACGTCCTTCGCGTCCGACGTCGGCTTCCACTCCGTGTCCATGTCGAGCAGGTTCACGAAGAAGTCGTTGGTCAGCGCGTCGGTCTTCTTGGTGAAGACGCCGTGCTTCGATGGCCGGGCGTTCGTGCCCAGGACGCGCATGCCGCCCACCAGCACCGTCATCTCCGGCGCGGTCAGCGTCAGCAGCTGCGCCTTGTCGATCAGCAGCTCCTCGGTCGACACCGGCGCCCGCGCCTTCTGGTAGTTCCGGAACCCGTCCGCGAACGGCTCGAGCACCGAGAACGCCTCGACGTCCGTCTGGGCCTGCGTCGCGTCAGTCCGCCCGGGCGTGAAGGGCACCGTCACCTTCACTCCGGCGTTCTTCGCCGCCTGCTCGATGGCCGCGTCGCCACCCAGGACGATGAGATCGGCCAGCGAGACCTTCTTGCCGCCCTTCGCCGAGCCGTTGAACTCCTTCTGGATGCCCTCGTAGATCTTCAGGGTCTTCGCGAGGTCCTTCGGGTGGTTGACCTCCCAGTCCTTCTGGGGAGCGAGACGGATGCGGGCGCCGTTCGCGCCGCCGCGCTTGTCCGAGCCACGGAAGGTCGACGCCGACGCCCACGCGGTCGACACCAGCTGCGAGATCGAGAGACCGGACTTGAGGATCTGCGCCTTCAGCTTCTCGGCATCCTTGTCGTCGACCAGCTTGTGGTCGACCGCCGGGACCGGGTCCTGCCAGATCAGCTCCTCCTTCGGGACCTCCGGGCCGAGGTAGCGCGCCCGCGGACCCATGTCGCGGTGGGTGAGCTTGTACCACGCACGGGCGAACGCATCGGCGAACTGATCCGGATGCTCCATGAAGCGCCGCGAGATCTTCTCGTACGCCGGATCGAATCGCAGCGAGAGGTCCGTGGTCAGATAGTTCGGCGCGATCTTCTTCGACTTGTCGTGTGCGTCCGGCACGGTGCCGGCGCCCGCGCCTCCCTTCGGCTTCCACTGCTGCGCACCCGCCGGGCTCTTGGTCAGCTCCCACTCGTAGCCGAAGAGCTGCTTGAAGAAGTCATTGCCCCACTTGGTCGGCGTGGTGGTCCAGGTCAGCTCGAGGCCGCTGGTGATCGCGTCCCCCGCATAACCGGTGCGGAAGCGGTTCCTCCAGCCGATGCCCTGATCCTCGATGTCACCGCCCTCGGGGTCCGCTCCGACGTGCTCCTTCGGACCCGCGCCGTGCGTCTTGCCGAAGGTGTGGCCGCCGGCGATCAGCGCCACCGTCTCCTCGTCGTTCATCGCCATGCGGCGGAACGTCTCGCGAATGTCCTTTGCGGCCTTGACCGGATCCGGATTGCCGTTCGGACCTTCGGGATTCACGTAGATGAGCCCCATCTGCACGGCGCCGAACGGGCCCGCGAGGTCCCGCTCTCCCGAGTACCGCTTCTCGCCCAGCCACTCGGTCTCGAGTCCCCAGTTGACGTCGTTGTCCGGCTCCCAGACGTCCTCGCGCCCGCCACCGAAACCGAAGGTCTTGAAGCCCATCGTCTCCAGCGCGACGTTGCCGGCGAGGATCATCAGATCCGCCCAGGAGATCTTCCGGCCGTACTTCTGCTTCACCGGCCAGAGAAGGCGCCGCGCCTTGTCCAGGTTGCCGTTGTCCGGCCAGCTGTTGAGCGGCGCGAAGCGCTGCTGTCCCCTGCCGCCGCCTCCACGGCCGTCGCCGATCCGGTAGGTGCCGGCAGCGTGCCAGGCCATGCGGATCATCAGCGGCCCGTAGTGACCGAAGTCTGCCGGCCACCAGGGCTTGGAGTCGGTCATCACTGCCGCGAGGTCCTTCTTCAGAGCCTTGTAGTCGAGGCTCTTGAACTCCTTCGCGTAGTCGAACTTCTCGCCCATCGGGTTCGAGCGATTGCCGTGGTGGTTCAGCAGCTCGACGTGCAGCGCGTTCGGCCACCAGTCCTTGTTCGTCCGTCCGCGTCCAGCAACGTGGTCAAAAGGGCACTTGTTCTCGGTCGTCATTGGGGCTCCTCTCCGGTGGGCGCACCCTACGCCGCGCGCTTCCGTGAATCGAGAGCCGCCGAGCGACCTCCCGTCCGGCCTCACCGCTCTTTCGGTGTCCACCACCCGGCCGGTGTGATGGACCCATCGGGATGAATGTGACCGGCCGAGGGCGAGGCCTGCTCTGGCCCGCGGGAGGGGCTCAGTGCACGGGCGTCGAGCCCGGAGCCGCGGCCTTCGTCCCACCGTCGGCGAGCTTGAAGAACGTCCGGAGGACCTTCACCGGCACCGTCCCGTGACCGATCAGCTCCTGGTTGAACGCACGCTGATCGAACTTCCCCCGCGCCTTCACGTCGCGCTCCAGCGTCTCGATCTCGTTCAGGCCGAGGTAGTACTGGCAGAGCTGCGTCGAGTCGAGCTTCGCCCGGAGCAGCTTCTTCTCGGCCAGCGCCTTCTCCTGAAAGCCGTCGTCCTCCATGAAGCGCAGCGCCTGGTCGTCGGTCATCTCCCCACGCTGGAGCTTGATGTCGAGGATGGCGTTCGCCGCGACGACCATCGAGCCCCACAGGTCTCTCAGCGCATACCGCGCATTCTCCTTCTCGCCGAGCCCTTGCTCGACCATGAGCGTGGTGCCGTACACCGCCCAGCCTTCTGCGAAGGCCCCGCTCCAGAGTGTGCTCCGGAGCGGATTGGGACGCTGCCGTGCATACCAGGTCTGCGTGTGGTGCCCCGGATACGCCTCGTGCGCCGCGGTGAGCGTGATCGCATACCAGTCGTTCGCGCGGAGGTAGCTCTCCACCTTCTCCGCCGGCCAGCTCGGGTCGACCGGGTCCACGAAGAAGGTGCCGTGCCACTTGCCGGTCTTGGACAGCATCCCGGGCGAGAGGTACTCCGCGCCCACCCCGCCGCGCTTGTACTCGGGCTCCGGCAACACTCGAAGTGTGTCCGTGGGAGGAAGCTTCAGGAGCTTCTTCTCCTCGATGAGCGTGCGCAGACCCGCGAGCTTCTCGGCGTGCGCCTGCACGAACTGGTCGGCCGGCGGATGGTTCTTGCTGATCTCGTCGAGCACTCGCCGGATGACCCGGGCCTGCTCCGCACCGGGGGCGTTCTCGGCTGGCGCCGCGTCCTTCGGCCAGAGCCCGACGTACAGGCCCCGGGCCGTCGCGTAGAGCTTTCCTCGCGCAGCCTCGAATGCGTCCTCCGCGGCCTTCTGCAGCTGCGCAGGCGTCATCTCCGTCTGGAGCGCGAGCGGGAACTTCCGGTCGTAGAGCTCCTTCCCCAGCCGCCAGTCGTGCGTCGCCTTCGCCGGCGGGAACGAGGAGAGGAACTGCTGGTAGCCCTCGAGCGCCTTCACCGCGTCGACTCTCGCCTTCTCCGCGTCCGGGTACTTCGCGGTGAAGGTCTTCAGCTCGGTGTTGAAGAAGGTGATTCGCCCGGCGTTGTCCTTCACCGCCTGCGCGAGGCGGACCGGCTCGGGCGTGACCAGGGACGACTGCTTCATCGACAGGTGATGCGGGAGCGCCCGGAGCTCCTCGGCCACCCACTTCGCCCGCTGGTCCTCCGGCGCGAACATCCCGTGGATCAGCTCGCCGAGGCGCGAGGCGACGTACTCGCGCGGATCGAAGAACGGAAAGGAGTCCTCCAGCCGAGGGTCCCACGCCCACTCCCGGATGTCGGTCAGGTAGAGCAGCTCGAGCGCGATGCCGTCGGCCAGGATCCGCGCGTCCGCCCGGTCGTCGGTGGAGAGCTTCCCGGGATCGAGCGCCTTCACCTGCGCCGCGAGCGCGTTCAGCTCGCGGATCCGCTGGGTGATCGCCGGTGGGTCGAGATCCATCATCCGCCCGTCCTGGGTGTGCACCCCCATGTACGTGGCGAGGTGCGGACGCGCGTGGAACAAGCCCTCGAGGTAGCGGCTGCTCAGCGCCTGAACGGGAGAGCCGGCTGCAAGCGTGGTCGCCAGGAGCGGCACGGTGAGTGCGAGCATGGCGTCAGACCCTACACGTCCAGGCACGCCGGGAAAGCTGCTCTTCCGCCGACTGTCACCCGCGCGTTGCTCGACGGCGATAAGACTCCGTCAGGGAATGCGCGTCGCACGCGCAACGCACATGCCGCCCAGCCCCTGCTGAGTGCCCTCGATGTAGACATAGCGCGAGGTCTGCGAGAAGCCGTTTCCGTCGATGTTCAGCGTCCAGTTGAAATCTTCGCGGTAGCGGGCCCCGTCCGGTCCGTCGATGAAGTAACCCCGGATTGCGCGCGCGCTGGAGCCGATCACCGCTGCATCGTAAGCGTCGTCGGACGTGTCCTCGTCGTCGACCATGCTCACCGTGGTCGAGTTCTTCACCGTGATCCTGGTGGTGAACTCGCCGGTTTCGGCGGGGAGGCAGGCCCAGCGAATCCGGAAACGACCGGCCCAGTCGTCGATGCTGTTGTTGCCGGCGCATCCGAGATCGAGCGATCTGTCGGGAATCGCCGTCGACTCCCCGGAAGGTTTGGTGAACGTCGCGCCCGTCACCGCGACGGTCGAGCTGTCACGGGCGAAGCGCCACTGCGATGCCAGCGTACCTGCTGAACCCGCGACGTCGAGCTGCAGGGCCCCATCGAGGCTGTGAGCGCACGCGTTCGGGCGCGCGCTTGCGGTGCCATCCGCCAGTCTGATCGTCAGAGGAGCCGACGGGCTCACCGTCATCGTGGTCGTGGTTCGAGAGACCGGGTCAGCGAAGGTGCCGCTTCCGGACACGCGGTGCTCCGACATCCCCAGAGTGAAGGCGAGATCGCCGTGGTAGACGTGCATGAGCGAGAGGATGTTGATGTCGACGGTTCCTCCTCCGTGCCCACCGCTGAATCCGTTGAACAGGTCGCTCGGATCGTTGTCGAACGAGACGCTCAGATCGACGCTGGTCTCGTCGCTGCCGTCGCCGTTGCCATCGTACGTGCCGCCGTAGGTGTAGGTGTTCGGCGGCGCTCCAGCGCCGTGAGCGGGCACCGCCGTGGCATTCGGCGACAGGGGCGATCCCGCGTTCATGACGAGCACGGTGCCCGTCTCCACCATCCCCAGCTTCGTCAACGAACGCGTCAGGCCCTTGGTCAGTCCCGTCACCATCGACGTGGCGGGGTCTTCCGGCGTGCCTCCATCACTGCCCCCGCAGCCTTCCAGGTAGGCCAGCGTGAGGAGAGCCAGTGAGCCGAGCAGCACGCTGGCCCGGACGGGACGAGGCGACATGGAAACCCCCTGGTCGTTCACCCTCCAGAGACGCCGATGCGGCGCGGAATGCTCAACTGCCCCGGGTCCCGCCGTGAGAGGCTCGCGCCGTGGACGTCGTCCGACTTCAGGAGTGGACCACCGTCGCGATCCTCGTGGCCTGGCTCTCCTTCGCCGCGATCTTCGTCCTGCGCCGCCGCCCCGCAGCGTCCGCCGAGCGCACCCGGGACCCGATGGGCACGGTCGGCCTCGTCCTCCAGGGCCTCGGGTTTGGCATCGTCTGGAGCGTTCGACGCCCCACGAGCGCCCCCCTGATCGACACCTCTTTCCCGGTCCTCGTCGCGATCGCCGTCCTCGCCGTCGCGATCGCCGCCGCCTCGGTGGCGCTCGTCCTCTGGTCTGTCCGGACGCTCGGAAGACAGTGGGCCCTGGCCGCGCGCCTCGTCGAGGGACACCAGCTCGTCACCGGTGGCCCCTACCGCCTCGTCAGAAATCCCATCTACACGGGGATGCTCGGGATGCTGGTCGCCACCGGCCTCGCCGTGTCGCGCCCGCTCGCGCTGCTGCTCGGCGTGCTCGTGTTCTGCGCCGGGACCGTCATCCGGGTTCGCGCGGAGGAGCGGCTGCTGCGAACCGCGTTCGGCGAGACGTGGCAGGCCTGGGCCCGGCGGACGCCCGCGCTCATTCCGGGTATCTGGTAGGGCGACCGAAGGTGCGACCGAAGGTGCCAGACACCTTCGAGGCTCGCTCGCCGTCAAGCGCTTGAATTCTCAAGGCTTTCGTGTCAGGTCGACGAACGTGTCGATCCGCGCCGCCGCGGTTCGTCGCCAGGTCAGAAGCAGGCGATCCCGGCCGGTCGTGGCCGGCTCGACCTCTCGAACCGACAGGGAGAACGGCAATGCGCGTGATGGTGATCGTGAAGGCGACGAAGAACTCCGAGGCGGGAAAGATGCCGAGCAAGGAGCTCCTCACCGCCATGGGGAAGTTCAACGAGGAGCTGGTCAAGGCCGGGATCATGCTGGACGGCGACGGCCTGAAGCCGAGCAGCAAGGGGAAGCGGATCCGCTTCTCGCCCGGGAGCAAGCGTACCGTCATCGACGGACCCTTCACGGAGACCAAGGAGCTCGTCGCCGGCTACTGGATCTGGCAGGTCAAGTCGCTCGACGAGGCCGTGGAGTGGGCGCGCCGCTGCCCGGACCCGATGCCGGGCGAGGAGTCGGAGCTCGAGATCCGGCCGTTCTACGAGCCGGAAGACTTCGGGGCCGAGCACCTGGAGGACTTCAAGGCGTACGAGGACAGGTTGGAGAAGGGGCTGCAGTCGCTCCGGCAGAAGCGCATCGATGCCGAGGAGAGGCTGAAGGCGAAGAAGTGACCTGCTCGCGGTGACCCCAGCATGCGCGGGAAAACCACGAAGAACTCCGAGGCGGGGAACCCCCCCAGCAGCAACGGCAAGCGGCTACCCCGCTCCCCGGACCCGATGCCGGGCGAGGAGTCCGAGATCGAGATCCGGCCGTTCTACCCGCTCGAGGACTCCCCCGAGGCACGCGCGAAGGAGCTCGAGCTGCGCGCCTACCTCGAGGCGCAGGCGAAGAAGAAGTCCTGACCCCGATGAGCGAGCTCGCCACGCGCGCGGCCATCGAGGCGGTCTGGCGGATCGAGTCCGCCCGGCTCCTCGGTGGCCTCGTGCGCATGGTTCGCGACGTCGGCCTCGCGGAGGACCTTGCCCAGGAGGCGCTGATCACCGCCCTCGAGCGCTGGCCCGAGACTGGCATCCCCGACAACCCGGGGGCGTGGCTCATGGCGACCGCGAAGAACCGAGCCGTCGATCAGCTCCGGAGACGGCAGATGCTGGACCGCACCCACGAGGAGATCGCCTCCGACGCGGTCAGCCTTCCGCCGACCCGCCCCGACGTCGAGGCCGCCATCGACGAGGACGTCGGCGACGACCTCCTCCGCCTCGTCCTCGTCGCCTGTCATCCGGTGCTGTCCACCGAGGCGCGGGTGGCGCTCACCCTCCGCCTCCTCGGCGGCCTCACCACCGAGGCGATCGCCCGCGCCTTCCTCGTCCCCGAGCCCACCATCGCCCAGCGCATCGTCCGGGCAAAGCGCACCCTTGCCGAGGCGAAGGTTCCGTTCGAGGTCCCCCGCGGCGAGGATCTCTCGGCCCGCCTCCCCTCGGTGCTCGAGGTCGTCTACCTCGTCTTCAACGAGGGCTACGCCGCCACCCGGGGCGACGGCTTGATCCGCTTCGAGCTCTGTGACGATGCGCTCCGCCTGGGACGCATCCTCACCAGCCTCGTCCCCGGCGAGGCCGAGGTCCACGGGCTCGTCGCGCTGATGGAGCTGCAGGCGTCCCGGCTGCGCGCCCGCGTCGGTCCGGACGGAGAGGCCATCCGCCTCTTCGACCAGGACCGGTCTCGCTGGGACCAGCTCCTCATCCGTCGCGGGCTCGCCGCGCTGGACCGCGCCGAGACGCTCCGGAGACCGCTCGGCCCGTACACGCTCCAGGCCGCCATCGCCGCGTGCCACGCCCGCGCGCATACCGGCGAGGAGACCGACTGGAAGGGGATCGTCGCGCTCTACGACGCGCTGGTGGAGCTCACGCAGTCACCGGTGGTCGAGCTCAACCGCGCCGTCGCCGTCTCCATGGCCTTCGGACCCACCGAGGCGCTCGAGCTCGTCGACGCGCTGGGCAACGAGCCCCTGCTCCGCGAGTACCACCTCCTCCCCGCCGTGCGCGGAGACCTGCTGGAGAAGCTCGGGCGTACCGTCGAGGCGGGGAGCGAGTTCGAGCGCGCCGCGGCGCTCACGCAGAACGTCCGCGAGCGAGCGCTCCTCCTCGGCCGTGCCCGCGCCTGCGGACGCCGCACCGGGGGGACCGGGCCCCAGGCGTGATCGCCTCTCGGCCATGGGCCGGCCGCCGGCAGCCCTGCCGCACGGCGGTGGCGTCGGCTCGCCGGCGGCACGGCGACGTGACTTGCGCCTGTCGACGGCTCGACCAAGATGCGGGGCCGCTCCCTGCAGGGGCTTGCCAGGCGGGAATACGGGAGAGAGAGCAGGATTGAGTTCTCCGGCGAGGGTCTCCACGTGAAATACAAGCTCAAGGTCAACGGACAGACCCGTACGGTGGAGGCTCCGGAGGACATGCCGCTCCTCTGGGCGCTCCGCGACGGACTGGACCTCAAGGGAACCAAGTTCGGCTGCGGCATCGCCCAGTGCGGCGCCTGCACAGTGCTCATCGACGGCGAGGCTCGCCGCTCCTGCATCACTCCCGTCTCCTCGGTGAGCAGCTCGAGCATCACCACCATCGAGGGCCTGTCGAAGGACGGCAGCCACCCGCTCCAGCGCGCGTGGGAGGAGATCGACGTTCCCCAGTGCGGGTACTGCCAGGCCGGGCAGATCATGTCCGCTGCCTCGCTCCTCGCGAAGACGCCGAATCCGACGGACGGTGACATCGACGCGGCGATGGCGGGGAACCTCTGCCGCTGCGCCACCTACCTCCGGATCCGCCGCGCCATCCATCGCGCCGCCGAGCTGGGCAAGACCACCGCCTCTGCGGCCACCGGGAGCGGCAAATGAGCACCGAGCTCTCGCGACGCACATTCCTCCGCGCCACGGCCATCGCCGGCGGCGGAGTCCTCCTCTCCAGCTTCTGGGAGCCGCTCGACGCCGCCACCGGCTCGAAGGCCCAGGCCGCGGCTCCGGTCCTCAACGCCTTCATCCGGATCCACCCCGACGGGACAGTCACCATCGCCTCCAAGAACCCGGAGATCGGCCAGGGCGTGAAGACCATGCTCCCGATGCTGATCGCCGACGAGCTCGACGTGGAGTGGAAGCAGGTCCGCGTGGAGCAGGTCGGGTTCGATCCGAAGAAGTACGAGAACCAGTGGTCCGGCGGGAGTCAGGCGGTGCCGAACAACTGGCTGCCGATGCGTCAGGTCGGCGCCGGCGGTCGCGCGATGCTCGTCGCCGCGGCGGCCAGGACCTGGAAGGTCCCCGAGTCCGAGCTCACGACCTCGAAGGGAAAGGTCCTCCACAAGAAGACCGGCCGCTCCGTCCCCTATGGCCAGCTCGCCGCCGCCGCCGCGACGGTGACCCCGCCAGACCTCTCGACCGTCAAGCTCAAGGACCCCTCCGAGTTCACCATCATCGGCACGCCGATCCCCGGCGTGGACAATCGGTCCATCGTCACCGGCAAGCCGCTCTTCGGCATCGACGTCACCGTGCCGGGGATGAAGTTCGCGACCTTCCTCAAGTGCGCGGTCTACGGCGGGAAGGTGAAGTCGGCGAACCTCGAAGAGATCCGGCGCATGCCGGGCGTCCTCAAGGCCTTCGTCGTCGAGGGCAGCACCACCAGCAACGAGTTCGGCTCCGGCGTGGCCATCGTCGCCGACGGCTTCTGGCACGCGCAGACCGCCCGCAAGGCGCTGCAAGTCACCTGGGACGAGGGCGAGACCGCGAAGCAGGGCACCTCGGTGTTCGACGCCCGGGCCGCCGCCCTCCTCAAGGAGCCGCCCCAGAAGTCGATCCGGAAGGACGGAGACGTGAAGGCCGCCCTGGCGAAGGCGGCCAAGGTCGTCACCGCCGAGTACAGCTATCCCTTCCTCTCCCACGCGCAGCTCGAGCCGCAGAACTGCACCGCGCACTTCGCCGACGGGAAGCTCACCGTCTGGGCGCCGACCCAGACTCCCGAGGACGGGCGCGAGCTGGTGGCCAAGGTGATGGGCATCCAGGAGGACGACATCACCATCCACCTCACCCGGTCGGGTGGCGGCTTCGGCCGGCGCCTCAAGAACGACTACATGGCCGAGGTCGCGTGGATCGCGCGCGAGGCCGGCGTTCCGGTGAAGCTCCTCTGGACCCGCGAGGACGACTTCGCCCACGACTTCTACCGGCCGGGTGGCTACCACGCCTTCACCGCCGGGCTGGACGCGTCCGGCAAGCTGACCGCGTTCCGCGACCACTTCATCAGCTTCGGGACCGAGAAGGACTTCGCTCCCTCCGCTGCGATGTCCGACACCGAGTTCCCGGCGCGCTTCCTGCCGGACCTGGCGCTCGACGCGTCGGTGATGCCGCTCGGCGTCCCCACCGGGGCGCTGCGGGCGCCACGGAGCAACGCGCTGTGCTTCGCGTTCCAGAGCTTCCTCGACGAGGTGGCCCACGCCGCCGGGAAGGACCCCCTCGCCTTCCGGCGCGCGCTGCTCTCGATGACGCCGCTGCCCGCGGCCCCTCCGCCGCCGAACCGCAGGCCGAACACGCCGCCTCCGACGCCCTTCGACCCGGCGCGGATGATCGGCGTCCTGGACCTGGTCGCCGAGAAGTCCGGCTGGGGGAAGAAGCTCCCCCGCGGAACGGGGATGGGCGTCGCCTTCTACTTCAGCCATCGCGGCCACTTCGCCGAGGTGGCGCAGGTCACGGTGAGCAGGAAGGGTGAGCTGAAGATCGACAAGGTCTGGGTGGCAGGGGACATCGGCAGCGTCGTCATCAACCCGAGCAACGCCGAGAACCAGGCACAGGGAGCCGTGCTCGACGGCCTGTCCGAGGCGCTGGGCCAGGAGATGACCTTCGAGAACGGCCGCGCGGTGCAGAGCAACTTCCACCAGTACGCGCTGATGCGGATGCCCGACTCGATCCCGGTGGAGCTCCACTTCCGGAAGGTGGACGCCCCGCCCACCGGCCTGGGGGAGCCCGCCCTTCCGCCTGCCGTCCCGGCGCTCACCAACGCGATCTTCGCCGCGACCGGCAAGCGGGTGCGCTCGCTCCCGCTGACGAAGCACGATCTGTCCTGGAGCTGAGGCGACCTCTCCTCCGCCTCAGGACGAGCAGTTCACGCCGGTGCAGGAGTTGCTCGGCACCCAGAGGCTGATCGACGGCTCGGTGAATCCGGGCGTCCCGCCGCCCTGGACGGGGATCACCTCGTAATTCAGCGCGTAGAGGTTGCGCCAGAAGTCCACCGCGATGTTCGCTGCGTTCACTCCCATCGTCGTGCAGAGCGGAGCGGTTCCCGTTTGTCCCGGCTGGTAGATGTCGAGACGGTACGTCCCCTGATTCTGCGAGAGGACGTAGATCAGGCCCCCGTACTCCACCGCCAGGTCGAGGTACTCCCAGCCGTCGACGTTTGGCGTCGCCAGCAGCTGGAGGCTGTAGGGGGAGGGCTGGTTGGGGAAGAACTGCTTCGGGTTCCCCCCGAGGTCGAGTGCCTGGATCCGCGCCGGGATCACCGGTGACGAGTCGATGTCTCCGTACTCCAGGACGAGGATCGTTCCGTCCGCCGCGACCGCCACCGCCTGCGGGGCCGTCATGAGCCCGGGCCGGCTTCCCGTCCCCGAGACGGGCTGCGCGAGCAGCTTGACCATCGCATCCGCGTCGTCCATCGGAGTCGGTGGGAGGCGCAGCACCTCCATCTTGTCGTTCGAGCTGCTGATGCTCACGAGGTAGCCCGCAGGATGCAGGACCATGGCAGTCGGCTGGAAGTTCAGCGCACCCCAGGACTGCGACGGGGGCGTCGGGTTGCTGGCAGAGGGCGGAACGTATGCCGGCGGATCCAGCATCACCTGGCGCAAGAGAAAGGCGTCAGGGTTGCTGGTGTCCAGATAGAGGTCCGTCGCGCCCTGGCCGAGCAGGCTGTAGGTGACCATCACCCCGGCGTTCGCGAAGCCGCAGGGCCCGGCGAGATATCCCTGCTGGGCGTCGGCACCCGTGTCGAGGTTCGCGAGCTGGTCGAACTGTCCCGTGTTCCCCGTGCCGCAGGCCGCTCCCTTCGACGGGTCGCTGCTCTGCGATTGCCATGCGTACCCGACGTACCCCGCCTGCGCGGAGGTTCCCTGGCGGATGGTGATGTCCCGGAGGGCGCAGAGCCCCGGGCCTCCGCAGACCAGGTTGGACGAGTTCGCCGTCGGTGCCGGCGCGCCGGTGTCCCAGACGTGATTGCCACTCGAATCGAGCGCGGTCTTCTGCTGGTGCTCGTACTGGGTCGAGGAGTCGACCGGAAAGCTGAGCTCCTCGATCGTGATGGTGGGGCTCGCATTCTTGTCGTTGACGATGCGTCCGGTGCTCCCCTTGCCGAGCAGGACCCTGGCCGAGCTCGGCGTGCCAGCCTGGTAGAACGCGACGGAGACGTCGACCATCCCGCCGAGCGGCACCGAGGGGAAGAGCACCGGAGGGAGCGTCGGCCGGCCCGGCGGATTCACCGCCAGGTCCTGGACGTAAGGGCTGCCGTCGTCGAACAGCACCGTGACGGTGCACTGGTCCGCGTTGGCAGGGAATCCCGCGGCCTTCGGGTCGGGGTTGATCTGGACGCTGAGGTCGTGCGTGAAGGCCAGATCGTTCACGTACGTCCAGGGAGACTCGGCGATCTCGATCGACGTCTCGAGCAGGGTGGCAACGCCCGCGGCCACCGAGATCCCGAGCAAGATCCACCCGGCGATGGGGATCGAGTCGTCCGCGATCGCCTGCGCCGTCGCGGGGATCATCGCCGCGACCAGTTCTCCGACGGCGCCGCTGACGCCCTGGGTGAGCAGGGCCTTGAGGAAGCCGAGGCTCATCGATTCCCAGAAGGCCGCAGAGTACTCGGGCGTGTTGCTGATCGCGGCGCCCAGGATGGAGATCAGCTGCTGCGCGAGCACTCTCGCGATCCCCACGACGGTCTGCATGACCGGCGCGAGCGAGGCCGCCGCCCCCATCGCGCAGAGCATCGCGGTGACCCCGTAGCTCACGACGCCGGTCATGACCTCGCCGGGAAGCAGCGTCTCGGGATAGTTCCTCGCTCCTGCACCGATGCCGCTGGCGAGGATCCGGACCGTGGACGCCTCCTGCGGGACGGTGAAGGTCGGCGTGAGGAATCCCGGCCACGTCGGGATGCCCAGGATGGTGAAGATCGGACCCAGCACGCCGATGAACATCTCGGTCGGGGTATCCGAGGTCTTGTCGTGCTGAGGGATGATCGTCCCGGCGACGTACTCGGGAATGTCGGTGAGGGTCAGTGGCGTGATGCCATCTGCCTCGAGGAACTGGAGGTAGATGCCCAGGAACCGGACGTACCAGTTGTACAGCGTCAGCGAGACCTGTGGACTCGGAGCGGTGCCGGTGACCGACGTCTTCAGCTGGAAGCCGTTCTGCGGCCCCTGCTGCTTCAGCGTCATGACGGGCCCGGTTCCCGCGCCGCTCACCACGCCGATGTCGACGGAGGTCGAGCCATCGTGGCGAGCCCACATCGCGCCGGCGAGGGCTGGGTTCGGTGGATCGCCGGGCTGGGGGTCGAGCCCCGTGACGTCCTTGCCGAGGTTCTCGTCGTCCTTCACCTGAGTCGAGACACGCGACACCACGGAGCCCGCGAAGCCGACGATCTCCGGATGGAAGACCGGGATGTACTGGATGCGTCCGGCGTGGGTTCCGTGGACGTTCCTGAACGGCTGCCCCGAATCGTCGAGCACCGGGATCAGGGTGCCCCACCCGGTCGGGTTGGTCTTTCCAGAGACGCCCGGCATGGCCGGACCGAACTGGGCGGTCGCGAGCGCCTTCGTCAGCTTCCCGATGTCCGGGTCGGTGTTGATGTGATTCGTCTGGATGTGGGCGGCCGACTTCGGGTCCAGGCTGAAGAGATCCGGCCCACCGCCGAGGATTGCCGCGGCCTGCGAGTTGGCATCGAGGAACACCTGCTCCTCGAGGAGGTCCTCCTCGGTGCGAGCCGCCGGAATGCCGTACATGGCGCGCTTGGGCGACAGCGGTAGCGGACCGCTGGGGGTTCGCGCCCGAGCACGCTCGTACGCGTGAGAGATCGAGCCGGGAGGGAGCAGCACGTAGACGGCAGACATCGACCAGGTCCCGGCCCCGGTATCGATGTCCGAGCTCACGTACGAGAGTGTCACGCTGTCGGTCGCAAAGCTCGTGCCCTCGATGTGATGCGTGATCTGACCATCGGGGACGCCACGAAGGAATGCGTTGTGCCGGCGTGCCCGGACGAGCACGTCGGGGGCGTCGGTCACCTTCGTGAGGCGATAGCTCTTGCCGCCGCCGGTGAGGAAGTACGTCCGGCTCGCGAAACCCTCGTGCGAGAAATTGAAGAAGAGCGTTCCTGGCGTGACGTCCTCGTCGTGCCGGCAGCTCCCGAGCAGCGATGGCGCGGCGAGCAGCAAGCCCGTC
>Ga0068856_100003814_pt1 | contig 15111 bp, 12 predicted proteins | sample KBSCornC62_FD_66595 | JGI IMG/M metagenome (GOLD analysis project Ga0068856, IMG submission 66595) | Corn rhizosphere microbial communities from Kellogg Biological Station, Michigan, USA - KBS Corn C6-2 | ecosystem: Host-associated > Plants > Roots > Rhizosphere > Soil ...
CGGGCACGCACCCGTTCCAGTGCAAGCTGGATTTGGGCTTCCCTTGCCTGTTCTTCTGCTTTTTGCAGATCGAGAAAACGCACGTAAGCCTGTTCAAAAACCCGGGCGAATCGTTTCAGGATTTCACCTTCTTTTTTAGAGAGCAATTTCCCGTTGTAGCTGCTTACCAGCATCGCCGAGTTCCTGGTGAAGGCAACCGAGCATGCAAAATGTTCACTTTCTAAAATCTGTTTTTTTCGCTCGTCGGGGATATCTTTGTAATCAGAATATTTAACGGCCCAGTTCCAAAAATGCTCTTTCTCTTCGGCTGTATAATTTCTTTCAAAAAAGTCGGCGCCGGAGTATTTGGCCTCTGAAAGCGTGGTGATAACCGCGGTGTCATAATAAGGTATATGGAATGATTTTGAATACGATTGTTCCGGAATGGCATTCCACAGGATCAGATCTTTTGTGCCCTCTGTAAATATAACGATGCTGGCGGCCTCATTGTCCATTACAATATCCAGGTCGTGCAGTTTTTCGAACACGACAGAAACCACCTCCTTCAACTCATCTGTTTGATGCATTGCTAAAGATCGCGAACGTACTTTTTCCAGCGCGGCTTCTATCTTTGCCTCGCGAGCCTGTGCCTCGGCTTGTTTCAGGTCGAGGAAACGAGTATAGGTGCCCTCAAAAACAGCGGCAAATCTTTCCAAAAGCCGGATGCTTTCTTCTGAACGATCTTCTGTAGATTGCACATTAATCAGCCCCTTTGAGAAAAAGGCCACATTAATAATTCTTCGCTTTTCATCTTTATTATACCTGGCGCCCCCCATGCTTTCGCGGTATGTCGCAAAATCATGAAGCTCTTTCCCGCAAAGGTCTATGACGAGCGATTTTTTCCTCTGCTTCCAGGCATTGTAAATTTTGCCCGTCACATTGGGCTCATCAATAGAGAACTTGTATACCTTGTTTTCCTGGTTGCCATACATGGTAACCCAGTACTCTATCACATGCTCCTGCTCATTAACGATGCCGATTGTAGCCTGATCCGGATTTTCGCCCAACTCTTTGAATTGCTGAAAAAGGATAAAAACGGTTTCGGCTAGTTCCTCGCTCTTTTGCATGGCCATGGTGCGGGCACGTACGCGCTCTAATGCTGCCTCAATTTCGAGTTCGCGGTTTTTTTGCGCCAACTCTGTTTCCAGTTGGGCATTCCGTGTTGTCAGGTCCAATTGCTTTTCGCTATTCATAATTTAAGCGATTGGAAGCGCTATCGTAAATTCAGTATACTCACCTTCTTTCGTGTTTACATCTATCGTCCCGTTATGCGCCTTAATGATGTCATAGCTTAACGATAAGCCGAGGCCGGTACCCTGTCCGGTTGGTTTTGTGGTAAAGAAGGGTTGGAAAATTTTGTCGAGCACTTTCTGCGGTATTCCGTCTCCGTTATCCTTCACGCTGATCTCAATATGGTCGTTGCTCGCGGTAGTACTTAATTCCACGGTCGGCTTATAACCCGATCCCGTTGTTTTGGCCTTTTGATTAACTGCGTAAAACGCATTGTTGATGAGGTTGAGCATAGCGCGGCCCATATCCTGCTGCGCTACGTTTACCTTAGGCAGGTCAGGATCAAAATGGGTTATCATTTCGGCATTGAAGGATTTGTCTTTAGCTCGTAATCCGTGAAATGCCAGCTTGAAAAATTCATCTGCCAGTACGTTGATATTGGTCAGCTGCTTTTCGCCGGTACTGGTACGACTATGTTGCAGCATGCCCTTCACAATGAAGTCGGCGCGCTTTCCATGCTGACTGATCTTTTCGAGATTACCCTTAATATTAACTGCCAGCACAGTTGCTTCATTTGTGTCACCCTCCGCCAGTTCGCTTTGCATTTCATCCAGCAGTTCCATACTTACTTCCGAGAAATTGTTCACGAAATTCAACGGGTTTTGAATCTCATGTGCAATACCGGCGGTAAGTTCACCAAGCGAAGCCATCTTTTCAGACTGAATCAGCTGTCTTTGAGTGGTTTTTAGATCCGCAACTGTTTTTTCGAGGTCTTTACGTTGCGTCTCTATTTGGTCGTTTTGACGTTTGAGCAGCGTGTTGGCTTTTTTACGCTGTGTGTTAGCGAATATTAGTATGCCGGCAATAAGTACGAAAACACCGATCACGCCCAGCATCACGTAAAATCTTACGCGGTTTTGGTATGCTATTTCGACGGCTTTTGCTTCCTGTTTGCGCTGCTCTTCATTATAAGCGAGGTTTTGCACCTGTAAGGTTTTTTGCTGACTGAAGAGGCTATCCTTAGCCTGCTGGGTTATTTGCTGGTAGTTGAATGCGTTTTTATAATCACCATTCAATTTGTATTCCGCTGTTAGTAACGTGGTAGCTTGCTGCACCTGGTCGGGATTGCGGTCCAATTTTGCCTGTTCAAATGCTTTCTGAGCATAATTGATAGATGAATCCGTCTTATTTAGTTTTTGATAGGCCTCAGCTATCCGCCGGTAATCTTCGCTTTCCAGGTAATGATTGCGATGCGTCGATGAATCGGCCAGGCTTTTTTTGAAATAGCTTATGGCACCCAGCATATCTCCTTTTTTGAAGCGGATAATCCCGAAATTGCGGATTGGATATCCTATGTTCTTCATCAGTTTTTTCTTTACAGATATGTCATAGGCTTTTTGATTGAACCAGGCGGCTGAATCAAGTCGGTTCATATCAAGATATTGCCTGGCAATATTATTAAGCGCTACTGTGTTAAGGTCGACATAATGATATTTCTCCGTTATATGCAGAAATGCGTAATAGTTATTGAGCGATTTTTTATGGTCCTTGAGTAGTGAATAAGTAAGCCCTCGTGTATTATAAAAGGAAGCTATTACGCGCGTTTCACCGAGACTGATAGCTTCCGGCAGCGCCTCGAAAGTTATTTTTAAAGAACCCGGAAGATCACCGCTAATGTTGAGAAATGTGGCTATAGCTGCTTTAGCGCGCACCACGCCCTTTTTAAAGTTTATCTTTTGGGCCAGCGTCAGTCCCTGGCGTGCGCAGATCATTCCGGAATCAACATTAGTGGTGAGATAATCGGCTGTGCTTTTCATCACAAGCAGTTGCACCAGGGTAGTGTCCTGCTTATTTTTTTGGTAGGCTTTCCGCAAGCTATCCACCGGGCTTTTTTGGGCACGTGCAACAAAACAGGTTGTCACAAGCGCCGCCATAAGGAGCAAGAATCTTTTCATAAAGAGGTTTCGGTTGAAGTTCCTTTATAAATGTAGTGATTATCAGTAGAAAAGAAAGAATATCTGGTGTCGATGCTGCTATGGGGTTACACGAGCAGAGAGGTTCAAAATCATTGCACGCAAATGATAAAAATCCGTTATTCCGGTGGAAGGGGTATTTAGTACAGGCAGTAAAAAATCGTAAGTTTGGCGCATGGAACAAAATCTGTTTGTTTACAATACTTTATCCCGAAAGAAAGAAAGATTTGAACCGCTTAACCCACCTCATGTAGGTATGTACGTTTGCGGCCCTACTGTTTACAGCGATGTACACCTGGGTAATTGCCGCACATTTATGTCATTCGACCTTATATTCCGGTATCTTACACACCTGGGCTATAAGGTGCGCTATGTACGCAATGTGACCGATGCTGGTCACCTGGAAGGCGACGCCGGGGATGAAGGTGAAGACAAGATAGAAAAGAAAGCCAAGCTGGCCCAGTTGGAGCCTATGGAGATCGTACAAAAATATACGGTCGATTTCCATAATATCATGGATGTTTTTAATGTGCTGCCGCCAAGCATAGAGCCAACAGCGACCGGGCATATTATCGAACAAATAGAATTAGTAAAAGCAATCCTCGAAAAAGGATTCGCTTACGAGGTTAACGGTTCAATCTATTTTGACGTTGAAAAATATAATCAAAGTCACGACTATGGCATCCTGAATGGCCGTAAGCTGGAGGACCTGATCAACAATACCCGCGACCTGGGAGGGCAGGACGAAAAGCGTGGTAAGCTCGATTTTGCCTTATGGATCAAAGCTAAACCTGAGCACCTGATGAAGTGGCCCTCGCCATGGAGCATGGGTTTCCCGGGCTGGCACCTGGAATGCTCGGCCATGAGCAATAAATACCTGGGTAAGCAATTTGATATTCATGGTGGCGGTATCGACCTGATGCCAACGCATCATACCAACGAGATTGCCCAAAACTTTGCCGCTTGCGAAAAAATGCCGGCCAAGTACTGGGTGCATACCAATATGCTGACAGTGAACGGGCAAAAAATGTCGAAATCGCTCGGTAACAGTTTTCTGCCACAGGAATTATTTGCAGGTTCCCACTCGTTGCTGAACAAAGGATACAGCCCCATGACTGTTCGCTTCTTCATGATGCAGGCGCATTATCGCAGCACGCTCGATTTTAGCAATGAAGCGATGGAAGCGTCTGAAAAAGGCTTTAAACGCCTGATGAACTCTTTGACACTGCTGGATAGCCTGAAAGTTTCGGGTCAAAACGAAGTGGAGATAGGCCCGTTATCGCAGCGCTGCTATGATGCAATGAATGATGATTTCAATAGCCCGGTGCTAATCGCCGAATTATTTGAGGCATCACGCATCATCAATTCGGTTAAAGATGGCAAGCTGAAGATTAATGCAGAGAATTTGTCGGCCCTAAAAAAGCTGATGAACGATTTTGTACTGAACGTTTTGGGCCTGAAGAACGAACAGGCGGCAAATGACGATTTGCCAAATGTAATGGACATGATCATGAAGCTTCGCAACGAAGCCAAAATGAACAAGGACTATGCCACATCGGATAAGATCAGACATGGCTTGCAGGAAATCGGCTTTCAATTGATGGATGGCAAAGAGGGCACTTCCTGGAGCAAAATTTAAATTCTCCACAAAAAAATGATATTTGTACTTTATAAACTCTAATTCCGTTTATTATTCGGAGAGACCGTTCAAACTGAATCTTCTTAAATTGAATACGATCGCCAATAACCTCAATACAAGCATGAAACGAACTTTTTTAGCAGCAGCATTGCTTCTATGTTGTCATTTTATGGCCTTTGCCCAAAAAGTAAAGGTTGACGTAAACAAAGTAGTCGACGCCGAAAAAGCCTTCGATAAACTGGTTGAACGCAAAGGAATCAAAGATGCATTCCTTGCGGTAGCTGATCCGGAAGGAATAGTTTTTAAACCCCGGATGATCAAAATAATCGATTTTTATAACTCGATCGAAAAACAACCCGGGACATTAAAGTGGGAGCCCAAATTCGCACGTATCTCTGCTAACGGCGACCTTGCCTTTACCGCTGGCCCGTACGTTTATCAAAACAACAAGAGCAACGATGACGATAAGGTATATGGTGACTATGTTTCTGTTTGGCACATTGATCCGGCAGATAATAAACTAAAACTGCTAATCGATCTGGGTATCCCGCATCCGGAGTCAGAACAGCAGGAACTGGTTGATTTTAAACAACCCGATACTGCAAAACAAACTGCGCCAGGCAAGGATCCGTTTGCCGGAAAAGGTGTAATACTGGCGACTGATAAAACCTTTAATCAGGAACTAACCAAATCGGCGCTTGCCAGTTATAAAGAATTTCTCAGCCCCGAGGCCCGTTATTACTTCCCCGGTTTCGACCCGATGAGCGGTACCGATAAGATCATGAAGTTTATCGATAACGAGGGCATCAGCATATCGGCAACCACTGCAAATGTAGGGCGGGCAACCAGCAACGACCTTGCATATAGTTACGGCACCGCAAGGATAAGAAAAGGCGACATTGTGAGCGACTATAACTATGTTCGCATTTGGGAGATCGATGCGACGCATAGGTGGAATATCTTGCTGGAGATATTTTCGGCGGTGGAACAATAGGGTTTTGTTAATCTGTGATTAGTTAATTCGTGACTTGTTAATTTGCGTTTTGTTAGGGTAAACTAGTCTTTGGTGGATTGGTTTTTTAGGTAGTTGATATAGCCGTTTATTAACTTCATGCAATCTTCGCAGTCAGTTTTTAGCCTTTCAAAAAGCTCGTTACCTATATATCCCTCATCGAGTGCTACTATGAGATGGTCGATCGTTTCTGCAGCCGATCCACGGGCGTTAATAAAGAATTTTTTTGAATCAGCATAATGATATCGACCATTACCTTCGGCGATATTATTTCCAATTGAACGGGACGACCGGATAACTTGGTCAGCCAGCCGATACATTTCTGATTGAGGGGAGCTTTTGGTTAGTAAAGAAATATCGTTTCTAAGTTGTCGTGATTTTTTTCCGGGCGTCAAGATCGATAAAGCCTCTCATTGTTATCGTGATTAAGGTTGAGCAACCAAAATAGCCAATTCCCAATCACAATCAAATAATTTGTCAGATTAGTCACAAATTAACCAATCACAAATCAACTAGTTAACAAATCACAACAACCGCTCAATAATCGCGTCCGCTGATAACCCCTCTGCCTCTGCATGATAGCTGCGGATAATACGGTGTCGCAGAACAGGCTTTGCCACAGCTTTGACGTCTTCAATATCTGGCGAGTATTTCCCGTTGATCACCGCGTGGCATTTAGCGCCCAGAATCAGGAATTGTGACGCACGGGGACCAGCGCCCCAATTGAGTAATCGTTTTACCTCGGCTGAGGCCGATTCGCCACCGGGGCGTGTTTTGGCAACCAGCTTTACAGCATATTCCAATACATGATCGGTTACGGGAATATTGCGTACCAATTGCTGGAAATAGATGATCTGTTCGCCGTTAAGTATTTTTTTCACCTCGGCTACTGTCGTACTGGTGGTATTCTTTACTATTTGTAACTCTTCAGCCAGGGTAGGGTAGTCGAGCGCTACGTTGAACATAAAACGGTCCAACTGCGCTTCTGGTAACGGATAGGTACCTTCCTGCTCTATTGGGTTCTGCGTCGCCAAAACAAAGAATGGCTGTGATAATTTATGTGTTATGCCAGCCACAGTCACCGCCTTTTCCTGCATTGCTTCCAGCAATGCCGCTTGCGTTTTTGGCGGCGTACGGTTGATCTCATCGGCCAGGATGATGTTGGCAAAAACTGGTCCTGAGATAAACTTGAAGTTGCGGTCCTCGCCCAATATTTCCGAGCCTATAATGTCCGAGGGCATTAGGTCGGGTGTGAACTGTATGCGGCTGAAGTTGAGGTCGAGTATTTGAGCAACGGTTTGAACCAGTAATGTTTTGGCCAGGCCGGGCACGCCTACCAGCAGGCAATGTCCATTGCTGAATATCGATATCAGGACCGATTTCACTACTTCGTCCTGCCCGATAATTACTTTGCCAAGCTCAGCAGTGATGTGCTTGTAAGCCTCCCTCAAGGCATCGGCGGCTTCAACATCGGTGCGGTGTTGCATATTAGTTATTGAGCTGATTTAACGTTTTGCGCAGCCATTGGTGTATTGGCCCAGCCTTTTATCTGCGGGCAACCCTGGTATTCCGGATCTATCTTGATAAAGGTTTCTTTCCTTCTTTTCTCAAACCACTCGCTTATGGTTCTGTTCAGCTTGTCGTCCTGGGCCAGCTCTTTTATTTTCGGATAGTCCTGCTTCAGGTTTGCTTTGTGCGCGTCTGTTTCCGATTTCAGGAACAATATCTTGTATGATTTTTTGCCGCCCTGATCGGTAAATATCTTCGGTTGCGATATTCCGCCCACCTTCATGGTATCAATTGTTAATGCAACCTGCGGATCAAGCTTGTCGGTAGGAATAATGGTAGTGCGTGTTTCCACATTTTCTGCATTCAGCATCATACCGCCGTTGTACTTCGTCTCTTTATCATCAGAGTAAAAATTGGCAGCAGCAGAGAAGCTGATGTTTTTGTTCTTGGTCAGCAGTAAATAAACGCTGTCGGCTCTTGATTTTGCGCGGTCAAGACTGGCTTGAGTGGTTACCGGCATAACCAGGATATGGCGCACGTGCACTTGCTCGCCGCGGCGTTCAATAACTTGTAAAAAGTGGAAACCATACTCCGTCTCAAACACCGGCGATATTTCTCCTGCCTTCAATTTAAATGCCCAGGCAGCAAACTCCTTTACAAATGTGCTGCGATCGGCAAATCCAAGGTCACCGCCGTCGGGCGCTGATCCGGTATCGTTTGAATATAAACGTGCCAGGTTGCCGAAGTCCTCACCCTTCTTTACACGGGCCAAAAGGTCTTCCGCTTTCTGCCTGTAAACTTCTTTTTCATCATGGTCGAGCTTAGGCTGAAATACGATCTCGCCCACTTCCACTTCTTTGTTGATCGTAGGCAGACTGTCCTTAACCATTTTCTTAAAGTAGTTCTCAACGTCTAATGGAGTAGCACTTACCTTTTCGGTTATTTTGCTGCGCATGCGTTGAGCCACCATGCTTTCTTTGATATCGTCACGTATCTCGTCCTTGTATTGAATGGTCGATTTACCAAGAAACTGCTCGAGTCTGTCCTGGCCGCCTGCGCGCGCAATCATGCCACGCATTCTGCGGTCAACTTCATTATCAACCTCGTCGTCTTTCACAGAAACGCTATCGATAACCGCCTGCTGCGCCAGCAATTTTTGGGTGATAAAGTTTTGAACAATATCGCATTTTATAGCGTCGTTCGGCTGGCCGCCCGAAATAAGGTAGTTGCCGTACCGCAACTCAACATCCGACTTTAGAACGATGCTGCTGCCCACCACCGCAACAATTTTATCAATGGTGCGAGGTTGAGCGTACGCTAACGAAACGGTTAAAACTAAACTTAAAATAATGGCAGTACCTATCTTTCTCATTTATTTAAATGTGTGCAAAACATGCAAAGGTGCGAAATTATCGCCACAATGCGCATGAATATTTTGTGCGAATATCCTCATTATGCCCCTAACAATTAACTATTTTTGGTTAAAATTTGTTAAAAGTGAAAGTTGAAGATAACAATGCCCTGCGTTTTATTCTGCAGGATGAAATATACCTCCTTAATGATGATAAAACTCAATATTCCGCTCCAACTATATCCGCGCACGTAACTGAAACTATACCAGCCATATCCACGCCGGTAATTGAAACGCCGCGACCGACTTTTAATTACCTCGGTTCGAACAAAAAAAACTTCCTGGTGCTGGTAAACTATGCAGACCAGGAGTTTATAAAAGACGATCATCTTGCAGCGCTTGAGAGTGTTTTAAGCAGACTTGGACATAGTCGCGAAGATATCGCCATCCTGAATCTTGCCAAACTTGATTGGGCCGATCATGGTGCGATTTTGGAACATTTTACTCCAAAAACAATGGTGATCCTGGGTCAAAAAGCTCGCCCGAGTGGGATGTCTAATTTGAAATTTAACCAGGTTGAAAAGACTGGTCCTATTAACGTTCTGCACACCTTCGCTTTTGATGAGATGATGACGAACGTGGATAACAAGAAGGCTTTCTGGGAACAAATGAAGAATTTATAATATGCCTGTAAAACTGGTTTTTGCCACCAACAATAAACATAAGCTTGAGGAAGTAGCCGATAAATTAAATGGCAGGATTGAACTGCTTACACTGAACGATATCGGCTGCCACGATGATATTGAAGAAACCGGGACCAGTTTTCTGGCAAACGCTTCGATCAAAAGCCACTATATCTTCGATAAATTCAAACTCAATTGCTTTGGGGATGACAGCGGCCTGGAAGTGGTGGCCCTTGGCGGCGAGCCTGGCGTTTATTCGGCACGCTATGACGGCGAGCACGGCAACCATAGCGCCAACATTGATAAGCTGCTCAAAAACCTGCAAGGTATTGGAAATCGCCGGGCGAGGTTTGTGACCGTTATCTCGCTTATTTGGGACGGTGAAGAATATTTCTTTGAGGGAACTGTGGATGGCACCATCCGCCATGAACGCGCCGGAACCAGCGGGTTCGGCTACGATCCGGTCTTTCAACCTAATGGCTTTGATATCACCTTTGCTGAAATGACGCTTGAGGAAAAAAATAAGTTGAGTCATAGGGCCAGGGCGGTGGAAAAGCTGGCTGAGTTTTTGTATTCGACAACTTGAATCGTTATTTTTACAAAAATCATGCAAGCAATTACCATATTAAAAAACGAAGACAACAATCACCGGTTAATGCAAATTGACCTGGATGAATTGGCAGCTAATGAAGAGTTGCTTGAAGAAGTCTTGGACATCATTACAGTTGAAGCACGTCGCAATGAACCCGCAACGTCCTGGGAGGAAGTAAAAAAGCAACTAAAGTCCGAATCCTAGCAGACGTTTATGTATCAGATTAACGTCAAGAGATCTGCTCAGAAGGAACTCACTTCAATTCTGGTTAATTTTCAAGAACGAATCATCGCTGCAATTGACGGCCTGGCGGTCAACCCAAGACCTGAACGTCAAAAAGCTAAAGCTCAGTAAAGATCTCTGGAGAATCAGAGTTGGTGATTATCGCATTATATACAGCATTGAAGACGAACTTCAAATTTTAGAAATCCAGAAAATAGGGCACCGAAAAGATATCTATAAATCTTAATTTCTGTTATTTACCGGTCACGGTCTTCTTAGCCGCCGTCGTATCCTTGCCCTTCTTTATTGTATCCGACGTTTTCCCTGGCTGTGCTTTTCGCAAACTATCTAGTAATTTGATCGCGCCACCCGGTTTAACCGCACTGGTGTCTTTCTTAACCATGCCAGTATCCCTTTTTGCAGCAGGCTGATTTTTATCTGATGCACCTTTTACAGGCGCCTTTCCTTTGCCTTTGGCCGGAACTTTGCCTTTGCCGGTTTTACTGATTGTCTTTTTATTGTAGGAAGGTAGGATCGATTCCTTCGAAACAGGCCGGTCCTTCGGTTTCCAGATAAAGCCTTTTAATGTTTTATCTTCCTCATTAAATTTGCTCAAAGGTGCATACCGGTGTTCGGGCTTATTGGAGAATACCATCGTGGTAACCTTGCCATCCTTGAACCGGATATGGATCCTGCTGCTGAGCGACCGCTGCATTTCCTTCACCTCTTTCTTTACGGTATCTCGCGCGAAATAGATGGTCTCTGCATTGCCGGCCATGAACACGCTTTCCAGTTTGTCGTTTTTGAAGAAGCCCCGCATGCGTTTTCCGGCCATCTGGTTAAAATGCACCGAGTCGCCTTTCTCTACGTTGACAATGAACGCGTTGGGATAGATCTCCATGTTGTTGAGCTTTTTTGCCCTCAGCTGCAGGTTGATTGTATCACCGGAAAGCTGCGATCCCTGCGTCCAAAGCATCGGGTTGGTATACAGCCTGATGGTAGAGTCGCTTGCACTGTAGAACGATGAATCTGACTTGCCCTGCAAATCCGACTTGAATAATTTAACATGATGGAACGCGCTCAGAATACGTACCCTGGCTGTATCTGCTAACGTTACCTTCCTGGTCAAGAAAACGGAATCAACCTGATTAGCCTGCTTGATGCTATCCTGTTTGCTTAACTTTTTAACAGGCGGCGGCTCATTGGCTGCATTTTTATCGGCAGGGTTCTTATTTACACCTTTTTGGTCGGGAGGACCCTTTTGATCAGGAGCCCCCTTTTTGCCGGACTGACCTTTACCCGGTTTTGTCTGCACATATTCTTTCGTTTTTACACCGTCAAAGATGTGCCTATGGAATACGTTGGTATCCAAAGGCATTTTGGGTGCCGAAAGATCAATGTATTTTACAGGTCCTTTGTAAACAATGGAAGGCGGATGCACGGTAGTGTCTTTGATATGTGCCAGCCGCATCTTCTCCTGCATGTCCTTTTGCTCCTTATAAGTCACGATACGGGTCTCGAGCGTATCCGCCGACATAAAAATGGAATCATGTTTAACCCGCCCAGTATCAGTCTTTGCCTTAGCTGTGTCCTTTCGGATTTTATTACGCGAAGTATCAACCGGCAGCTTCAACATTGACAAAGGCTTGCTCTTATTTCGTTTGGCGGTATCTGTTTTTGCAGCTACTTGTGGCGATGTCGGGAACAACCTGTCCTGAGGGCGCGATCCTTTGGGCGGGGCCGGCTTGCTAGCTGTGGCCTTTGGCGGGGTCACGGCCTTTTTCGTCGGTACTTTAACCGTGTCAATTTTGGTTTTCTTCCCGGTATCGATTTTCGCTTTTTTGCCGGTGTCGGTCGTTATCGCCTTATTCTTAAGCGAGTCGTTTTTGCTCGTATCCTTTTCTTCCGTTATGATAACCGCGTATGCATTTTTAGTAACGATGGTCTTTTCTTCAGCTTTGAAATAATCACCCAGGTCACCTTTCAGGGTCATCTTTTGCTCCGTGTCGTTAAAGATGATATGATTGATGGCATGGCCAAAGCCTTTCTTGCGGTCGTAAAATAAACTGTCGCCAGTTAAGGTTTTGGTGCCCGAACGATACAGGTTTTTTTTGCCAAAAAATGCCTGCTCGGTATTAGTATTGTAAGTGCCGTTTTCGGTATAAAGCGTGTCGTTGTCCTTACTTTTCTTTTTGCCATAGATATTCGTTGGGCCAAAAAAGTATGCAATCCTGGTGTTTGAATTATAGCGCATCGTGTCCGTCAGGATCAACGCATCCGGTGTTAGCAATCGCACATTATAGCGGAAATAGGAATCGCGCGTGTGGCCGAAATAGTAGCCATTTAAACTGGTGAGGGTGTTGTCTTTGTTAACTAGTTTACCGCCGCCGGTGTAGGTGCCATAACGCGTTGCCGTATTATAGGTGAGATAGTTGGTGGTCAGGGTTGCGTCTTTGTCCACCATTCTCACATTATCAGTCAGGATAGCAATTTTAGTATTTCCGTCGTAGTTGAGCTTATCCGAATAAATGTGCATTGTATCGCCCTGGGTGATCACCACGTGGCCGAATGCATCAAATGTGTTTTCCTTCTGATGGAAATAAGCGCTGTCGGATTTTAGGGTGGAGAAATCCTGCTCGAAGGTGGCATCATAAACTTTCAATACGTCCACGCCGTTCACTTTGCCGCGCTGCAGGCTCGAAGACTTAATTATCTTAACGACCGATTTCTGCTGAGCCAATACTGCTGTGGCAGCTATCAGCATAAAAAAGGTTAAAACGTATTTGATCACGGCGCAAAATTACTTTTTTGAATGGAATTGCCGAATCGCCTTTGAATCTGCTAAAGATCAGGATCTAATTCGGTTCTTTTCGGTAATAAAAGGGTAACAAAAAAAGTAAAGGTTCGTGTTCGATATTCTTTTAAATGCCTGGCCTAAATTTCGCCTTGAACAGGTAGGCTCAAAATAAATTGATAATTTTGGTGATGCTGCCGGTTAAGCGTTTTACGCAATTTATAAATGAGAACCACCTTTTTTCTCCTCATGATCGCGTCTTAGCCGCCGTTAGCGGTGGCATGGACTCGGTGTTGATGGCGCATTTGCTTAAAGCTGCCGGCTACAATTTTAGCATCGCTCACTGCAATTTCCAGCTACGCGGCGATGAAGCCGATGCCGACCAGTCGTTTGTCTATGCATTTGCGACTGAACTTGGGGTTCCCATTTATAGCATCAACTTCGATACTAAACAATATGCTACCGACCGTAAGATTTCTATCCAAATGGCCGCACGCGAGTTGCGGTATCAATGGTTCGGTCAGATCAGTCAGCAGGAGGGATATAATGTTATAGCCCTCGCGCATCACCAAAACGATGCGATTGAGACAATATTGCTCAACCTGACCCGGGGTACCGGCATTGCGGGTATGCATGGCATCCTGCCAAAAAACGGCAATCTGGTTCGCCCGCTGCTATTTTTGAACCGGGATGAGATCGACAATATTGTTCATGAAAACGGCCTGCAATACCGGGAGGATAGCTCGAACTCGTCCGTCAAATACGCCAGGAATAAGATCAGGCTGGAAGTTGTCCCCAAACTTCAGGAATTGAATCCGGCGCTTGAAGAAACCTTCAGGCATAACCTTAATCATTTTCGCGCATTGGAGACAGTGTTACAGCAGAGGCTTAATGAATTGCGCGAAGAGTTGTTTGTTCGTAAGGACGACAATATTTATATCCCGATTGACGGCGTCAAAAAGCTTAATCCGCAAAAGATGTTACTCCATGGCCTGCTGCGCGACTACGGCTTTAATGAGTCGACAGTAGAAGACATCATTTCCTCGCTGGATAAACATTCCGGCCGGTTATTTGAATCTGGTAGCCATGCCTTGCTGCTTGATCGTGGTCAGCTGATTTTGTCCGGCAGGCACATCGAACCAGGTGAAATAAAAATCGATGCTGGTCAGCATGAGGTTCGTTTTGGTAATTACCGGCTTACTCTTTTACATGATGACTCGCCGCTGATCATTAAAGATAATTCCTTTGCTGTGTCTATCGATACGGAAATGCTGGTTTACCCGTTAACACTCCGCAACTGGCAGCAGAGCGATTATTTTTATCCGCTGGGGATGAAGACCAGGAAGAAATTAAGTGACTTCTTTATCAGCCTGAAAGTACCACTGCACGAAAAAAAGCAGATCCCCATATTGGTTAACGGCAACGACGATATTATCTGGGTTGGGGGTTACAGGCCCGACAACCGTTATAAGGTAACTGCGAAGACCAAAAAAGTTACTATCTTCGAACTGTTTAAATTATGAGCGAAAAACCCGTCTTTGTTGAGAAGCAGTATCTTGGCCGCGAGTGGATTCCTATTACCATTCGCCTGATGCTGGCCATGTTTTGCTTCGCCGCTTATACCTTTAACTTTTTCACCGATGGTAACGAAAAAGCCGATATCCTTGCAGTAGCGGGCTTTGGCATTCTTACTATTTCCATCATCATGGGGTTTTTCCTGCATTTTCGTACACGGGTTCTCAATGGGAGCATCCTCATTGATGGATTGTGGACCACCCGGTTGGTGAAGATCGACCTGAACAGCATCGTCAAAATAGAGAAGGGGGTTTACAGTCGCTATTTTTTTAATAATCCGGTGTATAACTTGCATCAAAAAGGCACAATCCGTTTTTATACTTCCGGCAAAGACGCCATTCACCTTACCGACCGCGATGGACTCGTTTATATCATCGGTACCCGTCATATAAACGAGTTTTACCGGGCTATTGAGAGTGAAATGAAATAATGCCGAATTTTCGATCCGTTTTTTTTGAAGGTTTTTTTGTTTGAAGTTCTGCAATGTTAGGC
>Ga0068856_100003816_pt1 | contig 15109 bp, 14 predicted proteins | sample KBSCornC62_FD_66595 | JGI IMG/M metagenome (GOLD analysis project Ga0068856, IMG submission 66595) | Corn rhizosphere microbial communities from Kellogg Biological Station, Michigan, USA - KBS Corn C6-2 | ecosystem: Host-associated > Plants > Roots > Rhizosphere > Soil ...
AAACGAGGAACATGTGGCCAGTGGCTAATTCGTAAACAGCAGGCCGTGGGTTCAAATCCCACCGCTGGCTCCCTTGTAAGTCCGGAAATTTTCTCGCCTCGGCCCATTACGCCGCCCCCCTGCGTTGTGTATCTGGATCATTTGACTGCGATTCCTGGCGGGTTGACTGCGATTCCTGGCGGCCCCTGACTCCATCGATGCGAGGCAGAGATGCGCCTGAGACCGTACAAAGAAGGCCATCCAGAATCCGAGCAGGAAGCTCCAAGCGGTGCTCGGTCGTATCGCGGCCGTATCGGGTATTGGCGTCAAGCGCATCTGGGCCGATGAATTGAATTGCTGGTGTAGCGAGGGGAACTTCACCAATTGAGACGTCACTGTCATGGGGGAAGGAGAGCTAGAGCTGTTGCGGTTTATCTTCGACTTCGATCTATCATAGCGAGGCGGATAGAACCCTGACGCGGTACATATCCGCCTCGCTCTCTATCCGAATCCATCCGATTATGGAACATCTTGGCCCCCTTCGTAGGACATAGGCGCAAGAGGGACGGCTCGTATGAGCCGTCCCCCCGTGGTTCAACGCATGGAGTGCCTATTGCCATCAGTGGGCATAGCCATGCGTTGCACGATACGCGCCTTCCTCTCGGAATTGCATGATCACCGCAGCCAGAATCGCGAGAACAGCGACGACTGCCGCCGCAATTGCGATGTAGGGCGCCACAGTTGCCGAGATCGCGAAGAAGGTCGCCAGCGACCACCCGAACGCGACATCCAGGTACACCAGCAGCTCAGAGAGGGCTGCCAGGCCGAAGCCAAACCCATATAACGTCGCGATGGCATTCGCATCCCGCTCCTCGGTCTGCCGTGCCACCGTTGCCACGACCGCAATCACGGCCAGGAGCGCGAAGCCAATCGCCAACACGAGCGGCACCCATGCCGCCAATGGTGTGGGGAACCAGTAGCTCAACATCGTGCTACCTTCCTTATCCCTAAATAAGTGGGCAAGTGGTGATCCTCCTACGTAGTGCTCTACTTGCCCCGCCTAGAGTCTACAGCATGGCTATCACAGCAAGCGCAAGAATTACCCCGCTGGACTCACACTCCGCTCACATCCCGCGCGAGGGGTGGTTGCTCTGCGTGTGGTCGGGGTATGGTCTGGCTGCGCCGTCATATAGGTGATGCGTGAGAGAGGGTAGCTCGCTACAGCTGTTTCTGTCCCATGTGCCAGCACCCCGATCGCTTTCAACTTGACTGTGCCGCTCTGTTCCATATAAGTCGCTATAAGTCCACAGCGGACTGTTTCGGCTTCGCGACGAGCAGCCTCCAGCCCGCAAGGCTCTGTAAGACTCCGTAAGGCTCCGCCTGCTTTTTCATCAAATTCTCATGCTCTCCCATTACTGTACCTCTCAATGCCAGTAGCTGCTGAGCCCTGTCGGACTTTGCCGGACGTTGGCAGTTTCAGTCGTCGCCAGCGCGTAAGCGCAACGCGAGCAAAGTTGTAAGTGCGAGGCAGCGCCACACAGGGAATGCGCGCAGGGCGCGCCGAAGCGTCTGGTCCGCGCTCTTCGCCACAGCTGCTGCCCTGCCTTTGTACGGAGGTCACGATGACACCACTTGACGAGCCACTGGAGTCGCTGGAGTCGCTGGAGACACAGGACGAACCGCAGGAGCTGCTGGCCGATGCACCGCCATCACAGGCGCCAGGTAGGCAGCAACATACGCTGAATCGGCCCACCTGGCTTACGTGGCCTAAACCGATGCCATCCTTGCGCTCCTTGGGACAACGGACACGAGGATACCGACTCTCGCTGGCGTCGCTGAGGGGCAAGAGACCACATGGTACATGTACACAACGACGATTTCTGAGGCGCAGCTGGTGGATCGCAGGTGTCAGCTCTCTGCTCGTCGCTGCCGTGCTTGCCTCGCAACTCAATGGTGACTTTGGAGCCTGGCTGGCAGATGTCTCCCGAGCGGTGCTGGGACCACAGCGGACAGCCCAAATCGAGTCATGGTTTCTCACGGTCGAGGATGGAATCCATCAGGCGCAATACCACCTATTGGGGCAGAAAGGAACTGCGCCATGGACGCCGTCCGTCGTTACACCCGGTGTTGTGTCGCCGCAGAAGTCGCATGCGCTCCAGATGATGCCCTTGCCTGTGATAGCGCCCTTGACGCACTCCGCGTTGCCGGGCGCAGGAATCTGGACGACCGTTGGCCTCCCGCCTCCGGCCACTGGGCAACCGCCCTTTATAGCGAAGACCTTCCTGCAGCCCGACGCGGCGCGACCCTATGCAGTGGTGACCTTGCTGCAGTTTGATCTCCGCGCAGTGGCCCTGCACCTGGTCAGTGGCACCACCGAGCCCGGGGGACCACTTGGACACTATGGGCCGGGGGTGACGCCTGTGAGCGACCGGCAAGGCAACATGCTGGTTGCGGTCTTCAATGGGGGCTATAAGTATGCTGACGGACAGTATGGCCTCATGACCAATGGCGTTGTCTATGTGCCACCAGAACCAGGCGTCGCCACCTTAGCCATCACTCGGCAAGGGCAGGTTTTTCTTGGCGTGTGGGGGCAAGACCCACGGCTTAGCCTCGCCAATCCCGACCTTGTCGCTTGGCGTCAAAATGGTGCGCTGCTCATTGATCATGGGCAGCTCAACCCCTTGACAAATGATGGCGCTGCGTGGGGGGCTGTCTACCTCAACCGTGCCTACACCTGGCGTTCAGCCATTGGCCTGACCGATCATGGAACCCTACTGTATGCAGCAGGCGACTCGCTCTCGGCCGCGACATTAGGGAAAGCACTGCAAGCCGCCGGGGCAGTCATGGCGATGCAGACCGACATAAATCCCAAGTGGGTGCGAGCGTTCACGTACCAACGATCAACGACTGGCCTCTTGCAAGTCGCCAAGCTGGACCCAGGAATGCAGGGCACAGGCGACGAATACTTCCAAAGCCAGGGGTATTCCCGCGATTTCTTCTATGTGCTCCGAAGGTGACAGGAAGGTGATCCGCCAGTCCTGAAGCTCGACGTAAATGAAACTGTACGAGAAGTCACCATATGTCCCTGATAATTCCCCGTTTCCGGGATCAGCCCGAGCGCTGAAGGCGAGCCTTCTCGTACAGTTTCTAGCTTTGTTAACGTCCGAAACCCGAATGCAGGGCATTTGGAACAAGAGCGCCAAGCAACCGCTGCCAAAGCATATAAGCAAAGAGGCAGTCGCGGCATGACACCCTGCAGTGACCAGTAGGCGGCGCTAAAAGATGGCAGCAGGAGCCGGCTATCTACACTCTGCGTTCGCAGCACTCCGTGATGTCGAGGATGGTGGCTCATCTTGTGTGACGCGCGAACGACCAGTACCTGCGCCAGCCCCTTGATCTCAGTACAAGCTGCCAGCTGAAGCAGGTAGGCTGCAGTACAATGAACAGCCGCGTATCATGGCGAGCACGGCTGAAGACAACCCGACGCAACGACTGCTGACGTCTGGGCTGATTCCCTGGTTGATAGCCTTCTCCAGATGTAGCGACACTGGCCCGCGATTCGCTCCGGCTACGGCGAGCGTGACCATCACACTACGTCGTTCATGGCTCACCTCAGTAACATCTCATGACGCGCAACAGCACCGAGCTACCATCAGGCGATCTTGCTGTCATCACTGGATCGGGCGCTCGCCGAGGGTCACGCTGGTGCGCTGGTGCGAAGAGCCGCGCCGCACAGTCACGTCCACAAGCGTGCCAGGCGCTAGCGACAGTAGAATGCCAGCCAGGGCACCGTTGCCAGCTACTTGCGTTTGGTTGACTGCGAGGATGATGTCGCCACGCCGCAGTCCAGCTTGCTCCGCCGGACTCTTGCCTTGTGCGTCAGGCACGAAATCTGAGATCAATACGCCATGATCCACCGGCAAACCGTAGGTAGTCGCCATATCAGGTGTTACATCTGTCCCAGTGATGCCGAAAAATCCCTGACCAGTACTTGTCACCTGCCCTCTCTCAATAAGTTGTTCCGTGACAAATTTCACCCGGTTGGAGGAGATAGCGAATCCGATGCCGCTCGCCGCTCCAGCACCTTCTGAGCTACTAGCGCCCAGTGTGGGAATTCCGATCAATTCGGCACGCAAGTTGACCAACGCGCCACCACTATTGCCTGGATTGATCGGCGCACTCGTCTGAATCAAGCCAGTCAGCATTCCCGCTGGCCCCGCTGGAGCCTCGCTGGCGCTACGATTGACCGCGCTCACGATTCCGAAGGTTGCCGACTGATCCAGACCTAACGGCGAGCCAATCGCCAGCACGAAGGTACCAACCCGGACGGCGTTCGAGTCGCCAAAATTGATTGGGCGCAGGCCCGTCGCACTCACTTTTAACACTGCCAGATCATCGCCTGGCGCCTCGCCCACGAGCGTCGCTGGCAGGGTCTGCCCGGTGGCGAGCACAACGTCGAAATGCTGGAATCCGCGCACTACGTGGTCATTGGTGACGATGTACCCGTCAGCGGCAATCACCTCGCCTGAGCCAATGCTCTGACCTTGACTTCCGCTGCTCTGCACCTCCACGACGGAGGGTTGCACCCGCTGGATGACGGTCTGGACAGTCTGCTCCAGGTCAGTAGCTGCGTCAGGCACAGCGATGGTCGGTGCTGGACCTGTCCCATTCGAAGCGCCAGGCGTGGGAGTTGCTGTGGAGGAAGTGCATCCAGCGAGAATCAGAAGTCCCGCGAGCAACAATATTGTCAGCCAGGGCTTCGCTACCGTTTGCTTAACGCAGCGCTCGGATACCGAAACGAAACAGGAGAAAGGCGGCTTCGATGGATGCACAGCCGCCGGCATTACTGGGGTGAGGCGCCTAATGGCCTTCATGGTGCATACCTCCAGCATCGCCTCATCTTCGCGCAGGGTGAAATGCGCAATGCGTGGGTATCAACCTGCTAGGCACTTGGGGCAATCGGCTATGCCCTACCAGTCGATGAACCTGCCAACGCCTTGGACGTGTATGTCGATCCAAGCATAGTGTGTTGATGTCACTCTCCGGTCAAGATTCGCACCTGAGTGTCACAACATAGTCACCGTATGTCTGCCGTTCGAGTCTCAGGAGCTGCGTGAGGGCATTCCTTCACCGACAGCGCTTGCTAGTTATGAGGGTCGCTGACTCGTCACAGATGAGGGCGCGACTTCAACCCGAAGATGAAGCGCAAGACGACATATCTTTTGATGAGACAGTCATACAGCAGCACCAGAGAGAGCGCAGAGCAGGAGATGATGGCCACGCCTTGCAGAACACCGGGCAGATTTGTGTGCACGAGAAAGATATAGCCAAAGAGCGAGAGCATGAGCATGTGGAGGAGGAAATATGGGAATGCCGCCTCTCTGAGGTACTCGAGAGTCGGATTGGCAAAACTGAAGAAGCGTTGTGCCGGGGCCAGGAATCCAATCGCCCCAAACCAGGGGACGCCGCCTGCAAGGCGCTCCTGGCGACCAGCACCTGCTCAATCACAAAGCACAGCGTTGCCAGCAAGAGGGCGGCCAGACCATCGCGCGCGAAAGCGTGTTCGATCGCAGGATCAGAATATAACAGCACGCCTGCGATGAAACTCAGCACGTACAACGCGGCACGCCAGAGCGTCTTCACCGACGTTACGGGAAGCACCAAACCCAGAACCCACGCACACATGGCGAATACGAGCCCGACCATCAGTGTCCCACCGGGTATCCGGCACAGTGTCACAAGTCTGGCTATCACCCGAATCCCTCGCGATCCCTTGAGCAGGAGGAGCAGCGGCAACATGACGAGAGACAGCTGGATGATCACAAAGATGAACCAGAGATTGTCCCAGAGGGGTATGAGTTGATCAAGAGGATTCCCACGGAATAACTTGCTGTAGCACGGAAATAGTCTGCATAGAATTGGAGAAATGGGACATGGCTATCCGAGCCGGTGAGTGCGGCAAGATACAGGGTGATCGGGATGACGGTGAGAACGCATACAATAAATGGGACAAGCAAGTGGAAGACGCGTTCCGCGAAGAATTGTCGCCCGCTTCGATGGGTTAACGACAACCAGGCGCTTGCTCCGGCGATGAGAAGGAGCACGGGCAATCCCCATTGGATGGATAAAGTCACGCCCGCCTGCGTCAGCATCTCGGATCGTACTTAGGGGTAGTAGAGCTGCGGGGTAGTAGAGCTCCAGCTCGTAGACGGCATGGAATACCATGGCGCCGAGGATGATCATCACGCGTAGCCAATCAAGCTCATAGCGCCGACGCATTGGTTGCATTTTCGACGCATGTCGTTCGGTTCGGTCGCGAGCCGTTTCGGCGGGGCGGCGGTAAGCGCGTTCTTCAAGTGCCATATACGTGATCTTGGCCAGAGTTGTCCTAAACCTAGACGCAGGAACACTTCTCGGCCGCTTCTAGAGTAATAAGCCAGTCCTGTCACCACTGCATCACAGATGACGACAGCGATCTCACATGCTGATCACCTGACACGCCAATCGAACGATTGTTGTTCCGCCTTCGTCTGGGTAATCAGCCAATGCTAGATGCACCGTGCGCATCAAAGCAGTTCGCATCGTCACGCGGACATGAGGACGCAGGAGATGCGGACAGAGCAAGAACGGAGTGGAACCGAGAAAGAGGACTTTCTGGAGACACGCCTTATGAGAGCCTGGCGACCGGTCATTGCGCAATGGGCAGTTCAAGCGTGCAGCATGAGGACATTGGCTTAGCAGCGCGAGGAATACTCGATTGCGATCTGGGCTACAGCTCTTCATCCGCCATCACGTGATCGCTGGCCCGACTATCTCCCAGCGAGCCAGGCGCTCCAAGACATCTATCGCCTCCTCACGCCAAGCTGATTGCTGCCACACCGAGCTAGTCGTCCACGGCGGCGCTTCCGTCTGCTCGTCACTTCTGCGACTTGTCCACCCTTTCACGCTCAGCAGACAAGGTATGATAGCATTTGCCAGTTACGCCCGTGAACCCTGTCTCGCCATGACTGACCCTGGGAGCCATCAAAGGCTCCCAGGGCTGGAGAGGCCACCACCCCGCCTGCGGACCGAGTGGCGGCTGACCTCATTGGCGACAAGCAAAGTGTTTCTATCCCTTTCCCCGAAGGCTTGCCCAAGGCGCTATGCCGTCGGGGACTGCGGGCTCTCTGGACTCGGTGGCGGCGTGCTTGACATGGGGATCTCCTCAAACTGGGTCCATCCCTCCACCGTCCATTCCTGCCGACGTGTGCTCACATCGACGGCATTGGCTTGCGTGAAGATGTTGGTGACTGCAGCCATTTGCTCTGCAGGCGCCTGCACGGTCACAAGGATGTTGCCGCGCTTGACACCCTCCGCATAGACGTGCGCCTCATGCTCTGGCAGGCCAAGACCCACCAGCGCCCCGACGAGCCCCCCGCCAATCGCTCCAATCCCAGCACCGAGCAGTGTTGCCCCAAGGACCGTCAGGAGATCCACGGCTGCAACGACTTCCCCGATACCGGGGACAGCGAGTGTCACCACATTGAGGCCGACCAGCAAGCCACCGACGCCGCCCAGGGCGCCTCCTGCAATCGCTCCGACCTCTGTTGTCGTAGTGAGACTCGTTTTCTCCTTCACTACACCTCGGCGCGCAATGACGCCAATCTGCGGCTTCGTGAATCCGGCTTTGTGCAGTGCCGCCACTGCCTGATCAACATCGCGGGTATTCTCAAACATCCCAACTACAACCGGCATATTTCTCTGCTCCTTCCTACACTAGCAACGTCATAACGCGTTGCTTTGCTGGCCTGTGGATGGTGCGCACCGCAGTCGCTGCCAGGCCACATTCACGCTATACCCACTCGCTCACAAGGCGCACACATTCCGCGCATCTATCCTCACCCGCCAGTCACAAAGTGCGCTCCACTCATAAAGAAGAAGGTCTGCTGGGTGTGGCACATCCACACGGTGTGGGGAGTAGCGCAGTTAGCAAGCCCTGCGCCCAGTGTGTCTCAGCGCATAGTTCGAGGAGCGGCTGGCGGAGTAGACGTCGGACACGATCTGTGTGCGGCGGCCACACGGGCGTCCCAGGCGGCGTCGGCGAGAAAGCGTCGCGGAGCGGGGATATGCTAGTCGCATGTTTCGACGCGCGTCGCGTCGGCGTAGAATCCGGATGTGTATTCCGCCCAAGCGATGGCTGGCAAGCTGGCGAGCCAACCGCGGACGGCCCATGCTCGCGCACAAGGACGACTATCGACGGCGCGATACCGTAGATTTCGCCCGTCCTGACATCTCCTTCGAGCTCTGCCGCGCAAATGAGCATTCCTGGATGTCAACAAGGCCAGATGATTTGAAGTGTGAGGTCCTTGTTACGTACGTGTGCCATAGTGGCAGTGGTCCGTGTTATGCACGTATGCCAGTGTCATTGCCATAGTGGCAGTGGTCGGCGATCTACGGTCCCATCGCGAACCGCGAAATGTCCGAGTTCTCGCGCCAGGGGCACATGCACTGGCGAGTATTGGGAGGAGAGGCAACAAGATGGACGCACCGATGAACGCACAGACGCAAGCCAATCTGCTGACCGCCCTGCATGGAGAGGCATTCGCGTATGCGAAATACATGCTCTATGCCGAGCACGCCCGGCAACAGGGACGCAAGGAGCTTGCCGACTTATTCGAAGCAACGGCGCGGACGGAGCTGTTTGAGCATTTCGCCGAGGAGGCCGAGTTAGCGGGACTCGTGGGCGACGATGCGGCCAATCTGCGCGAGGCGATCGGCGGTGAAGCGTACGAAGTAGACACCATGTATCGTACGTTCGCGGAGCAGGCACAGGCAGCCGGCGATAACGCGGCAGCGGCACGCTTCACCGAGGTGCGACAAGATGAAACGCATCACCGCGATGCGTTCACGGCGGCGCTCAATAGGCTCTAGATCGCTGCTCGTAACTGGAAGTTGCAGGAGATGATGGCGGAAGTGCCTGACGGCCTCCATGGCACCCGCCAGCACATAGCTTACTGGTAATCAGACCAACCTCTACGGGAGATCCGCGCCGCGCTCCACATGGGTGAAACAAGCTATTTCGGTACATGTGGAATCAGGATTCCGCCATGTGGCAGACGTGATCGTTAACGATCCGTGCCGCATGAGGTGAGTTTAGTGAGGGACGAATGCAGCTTCGAAATAGCTCTAGAATATATGTCTGGCAAACCGATCACTGGTAGGCCGTTTCAGTGAATAAGCCACCACGGCGTAACCGGAACGTTTGCTCACGCTCCTGATAGACGATATCAGCGGAGAGATCACTCATCTGCGATTCGGTGCATGACGACGGCTATTGATGTCGCCATGACAGCTGGTAGGCGACCTAGCAGCGACCATAGGTGGCGATGTCGCGAGCACTTTGTGATGTGTGTAGCGCCAGTCGAGATAAACGTGTGATGAACGGATGACATCCTGAACCAACAAGTGGTGTGCCTTCCATCCTCAGGCGATGTCCCGGAGGCTTTGAGGCTAACGAGGTGGTGCTCCATGTGATGGCATCCACAGCGGCAGCCCGCATACCGAGCCAGGACCGACTGCAGATAGGTGGACGAGAGTTCTGGACAAACCGCCGCGCGAATTCGTCTGATAATTTTGCCGACATGTTACCCCCGGAATCTCGACATAAGCAGGCAAAGGCTCTCCCACTCGGTGTGACTGCCCTTGCTGCAGCGGCGGCTGGCGTCTGCCTCACGCTGTGGATTTGCGCGCCAACCCGCATAACCCACCTGACCAGTGGCAGAATATGCTTGCTCATGCGTGTGGCGTCGCACCTGCGGAGCGCCTAGCTAATACTACTTTGTTAGTTTCTCCAGGGACGAAAGGAACTGATCTGGTCGTTCTGGAGCAGCCACTGGATCAGATCCTGAAAGAGCCAGACCAACACCAGGCGGTGGACGGCGGGCAGTGTCAGGCCGCGCCCGGCCTCGCGGGCAGCAGTCTGGATCATCGCGAGTTTGCTCGCATACTCAGCCGGAGAGGTGATCATCGTTGGATACCAGCCATCACCGTACATTCCTGTCAGCCGTAGCATCCGTGGGCCGCGGGCCGCGCTCCAGATCTGAGGGGTTTTACCTGGTGGTGCCTTGAGGTCCAGCCGCGCCCCATCCAAACAGTAGTATGCCCCTGCGAAATTGAGGGGCCCCGACGAGGCAAGACACATACGGATGATCTGGAGCGCCTCCTCAAGGCGGTCTGCGGGATGAGAAGCATCGAAGCCGTAGGGGTCAAGGTTCATGCGCTCTCCAGCTCCGACGCCGAGAATAGGCGCCCGTTTGGTCATGTGAGCCAGGGTCAGCATGGCCTGGCGATCACGACAGGATGGCGGCGGATCGGGTCAGTCACGCCTACACCAAGATGCATCCGGCCCGCGCGAGAGGCAAGTCGGCCCAGGAATACCTGGTAATCGAAATGTTCGTGCGGCGTGGGTCGCTGAGCCGCGATCCAACTGAACTCCTGATCCCACACACCAGTGGGGATGACATTCTGGAAGTGGTCGATAGCCATAATCGAATCAAGGCGCATCAGCCGGGCAACCAAGGCGAACAACTCAGTGGTTCGGAGTGGGGGTTGCGTCCCGATCTGCAGGCCGACGGCAATCTTGCGAGCGTCCATTTTCACCCCTCCCTTTCCTCATGCGGAGCTCAATTGTAGGCGAGCTATGTGGGAATGCTGGACAGCCGATAGCAGTCACACTCCTAAGTGTTCTATATGCTTCATGCTTCGCTCACTCCCTCTAGCGCTCGACCACCTGCTCCGGTGACACCCGGTGCATCTTTACGTCACGGTCACTCCGCATGATCAGATCGTCGCAGCTAGTTCACGCTCCGGGGCGATCACGCCTCCTGCGCTTGCCCAGCGTCTTGATGACTTCAAACCAGAGGATGCTCGCCATTCCCGCAGCCAGGCAGATGAGGAGGTCGCTTGGATGCAGAACCGCAAAACCGAACAGGTCACGTACTCCTGGAATGTAGAGCGCCGCGGCAAGCAGGCTGAGGGCTCCTCCCACCACCCACCACACGGCGGCATTCGGGATGTGCCAGGACGCAAGGATGGTACGCGTACGCGACCGCTCGGCAAGCACCAGCGCCAGGTTGGCCACGACCAGCGTACTGAACGCAAGCGCTCGGGCCTCCGTGTCGGCTGCGCCAAGGGTGAGGGACACGCGGAAGACCGCAAAGACAATCGCGAAGATACTGGCTCCCTGAGCGAGGCTGAGTCCCACGATGGCGCGGGTAAAGAGCGGGATGCGCGGATCTCGAGGAGGCCGCTGCATGACATCCGCCTCTTCCGGCTCGGCCTCGAAGACGATCGAGCTCGCCGGGTCGATGATCAGCTCCAGAAACACGATCTGGACAGGCAACAACACCAGTGGCCAGCCGAAGAGCACTGGCAACAGGGCCATCCCCGCGATGGGGACGTGGATGGCCAGCACGTAAGACATCGCCTTGCGCAGGTTGTCGAAGATACGGCGGCCCATTCGCACGGCACCCACAATGGAGGAGAAATCGTCATCGAGCAGCACCAACGCTGCAGCCTCACGTGCCACGTCAGTCCCGCGACCGCCCATCGCGATACCAATATGTGCTGCCTTGAGCGCCGGGGCGTCGTTCACGCCATCTCCAGTCATTGCCACGACCTCGCCTCGTGCTTTAAGCGCCTCCACCAAGCGGAGTTTCTGCGCCGGAACGACGCGCGCGAAGATGTTCACAGTCTCGAGCCGAGAGCGCAGCGTCGCCACGTCCATCGCCTCAAGCTCGGACCCGGTAATGACCTGCTCGGGGCTCTGTAGGCCGATCTGCCGGGCGATTGACTGTGCTGTACCAGGGTAATCGCCGGTAATCATGATGACACGAATGCCCGCGCTATAACACTCCTGTAGCGCAGTTGGGACCTCAGGGCGAATAGGATCGGCAAATCCAAGCAGTCCCACCACCTCGAGCGCAAACCCTTCCGGCGACTCAGGTAGTACTGGTGAGAGCTGCCGTGCCCGTGCGACGCCGAGCACGCGCAGGCCATCTTCCACCATGACGGCCACATGTTCCATGAACTTTGCATGCTCAGCCGCGTCGAGGCGGCAAAGATGTGCAATGGCCTCTGGCGCACCCTTCGCGGCGACGATATAGCCCTTAGCGCTGTCAGCGCCGTTATTGCCTGCGGCGCCTTCTGGATCTTCTGACGACCGCCACACCCGCGTCACGGCCAGGAGACCTGGTGTCAAGGGATATTCACGAATGAGAGCCCGCTCGTCGCGCGCACGACCCGGAGCCACTGGTAGCGCTTGGGCGAAGTCGACGATGGCCTTCTCCATGGGATCAAACGGGTCAGTTTGGCTGGCAAGGAGCGCGTAGCGCGCCAGGTCGCGGACCTCAGGGGAGGCCACCCAATCGGTCGGAGGAACTGTTGGAGTCTTTGGATTCGCATGCTTCCCCAGGTCATAGCCATGCTCTCCGACAAACAAACGGCGTACACTCATCCGGTTTTGGGTGAGTGTTCCGGTCTTATCGACGCAGAGGACCGTCGCCGCTCCGAGCGTCTCGACGGCTGGGACCCGTCGGGTCAGCACCCGCTTCTGCGCGATGCGCCATGCCCCGAGCGCCAGAAAGACAGTCAGCACGACCGGGAATTCTTCGGGAAGCACCGACATTGCCAGGGCAATGCCCGCGAGCACCCCTTCGAGCCATTGCCCCCGGAGGAGCCCATACCCTACCACCAGCACTGCACAGAGGAAGAGTCCCCACACCGCGAGGACGCGAACAAGGCGGCCGGTTTCCCGTTGAAGCGGGGTCCTCTCCACCTGGACTTCCTGCAACGACCGACCGATCTTCCCCATCTCGCTCCGCGGTCCAGTAGCAAGGACCTCCGCCATGCCACGCCCTTGCACCACCAGAGTGCCGGAGTAGACGAATGGTTGGTCATCGCCACCTGGGCGACCCATCGTCGGCTTGTCAGATGCGGTGGCAGCGTTTGCCAAGTCAGCTGTGTCCTCAGTCACTGCTAATTTGCGGACGGAAATAGACTCTCCCGTCAACAATGACTCATCGACCGTGAGATTGATCGCCCAACGCACCAAGGCATCTGCTGGGACGCGATCTCCCTCCGAGAGCAGCAACACGTCTCCGCGCACGACTTCGCGCCCGGCGATGCGCCGCTGCTGCCCGTCGCGAATCACCAGCGCACGGGGACTCGACAGGTCGCGGAGCGCCTCGAGGGCGCGCTCGGTTCTGTGTTCTTGGTACAGAGTGATGCCAATGATCAGGAAGACAGACACGAGCAGCGCTAGCGCTTCGGGAAGTTCACCGAGGACTAAGTAGACGAGGCCGCCGCCGATGAGCAGGACAAACATTGGCTCGCGGACGACCTCGACCGCCGCAGCAAGGAGTCCACGTCGACGCAACGCAGGCAATTCGTTGTAGCCTTCGCGGTGCAGGCGTGCGGCGGCTTCTCGCTCGGAAAGCCCCATTCGCTCTGCGGACACACGTTGCTGTGACAACATCTGCGGCAACATGCGTAACCCTCCCATGCGTTGGCTCTCTATGTCCGGTCCGACATAACCTTCTTGCCTGAGCGGCGCTGAGATGTCTTGTAAGACAGCGCCGAACGCTACGACAGCAGACGTGAGGATCAAGACGGCTGTACCTCTCGAACCACACCTTCCAGTTAGGCGAATGCCACCACGTATTGGACCCCAACCGGTCTGTGCTACACCTCCTCGACGTCGTGGCGTACGGTCGTAGCATGGATGACGGATCTCACGGTCTTGTCACGAAGACAACGGTGTGGTCACAGACGCTTCACAGTCCGAAGTGGTCGATGGTTAGCAGATGATGTTGTCCCGGTTCAGTGGACACCTGTACACTTGGGGGTGAAAGCCCTGAGGAGGTGTTTCCATGCCGAAAAGTCGACCACCCTATCCGCCGGAATTTCGGGCCGAGGCCATCCGGCTGGCGCGCACCAGTGGGAAGCCGCACGCCGAGATCGCCCGCGAACTGGGGATGACCGGCGAGACGCTGCGGCTCTGGCTCAAGCAGGCCGATCTGGATGAGGGCAAGCGCCACGATGGCCTGACGAGCGACGAGCAAGAGGAGCTCCGCCGCCTACGACGCGAGAATCGCATCTTACGCGAGGAGCGCGAGATCCTGAAAAAAGCCGCGGCCTTCTTCGCGCAGGAGACCAACTCAACCCGGTAGTCAGCTTTGAGTTCGTAGACCGCGAGAAGGCCAACCACGCCGTCGTCACCCTGTGCCGCGTGCTGGGTGTCTCCCCCAGCGGCTACTGGGCCTGGCGCAAACGCCACCCCCACCAGCCGTCGCCGCGAGCGCAGGCCGATGCTGAACTCAGGGGGCGGATTGCAGCAATTCACCAGGCAAGCCGCGGCACGTATGGCGCGCCACGGATCCATGCCGAGTTGACGAGCACCGGGACGCATTGTGGCCGCAAGCGCGTGGCGCGGTTGATGCGTCAGGCAGGTCTGACCGGCTGCCATCGTCGGCGCCCGTTCCACACGACGCGGCGCGATCCGCAAGCCGAACCAGCGCCGGATTTGGTCCAGCGTACGTTCACGGCGAGTACGCCAAACCAACTGTGGATCGCGGACATCACGTACGTACCGACGCGCGGGGAAGGGTTCCTGTATCTGGCCGTGATTGTGGATGTATTCAGTCGTCGGATCGTGGGCTGGTCGATGGCAGACCACCAGCGCACCGCCCTCGTGGTCAGCGCGCTGGAGATGGCCGTTTGGAACCGGCGACCAGGCGCTGGCCTCATCCACCACTCCGATCATGGCTGCCAGTACACGTCACTGCTCTTCGGGGAGCGCTGTCAGGCGGTCGGCATCCGCTGCTCGATGGGTTCGGTCGGCGATTGTTACGACAATGCGATGGCCGAAAGCTTCTTTGCAACCCTGGAGTCCGAACTCCTGAAGCGCCAGACGTTCCAGACTCAGCTTGAAGCCCGCACTGCGCTTTTCGACTACATCGAGGTCTTCTACAACCGCCAGCGGCGGCATTCGGCGCTTGACTACCTGTCGCCGGACGCCTATGAAAGGAGATACGTTACCCAAACATCGGTTGTCGCCTAACGATTGAGTGTCTACCAAACTGGGCCAACTTCA
>Ga0068856_100003817_pt1 | contig 15106 bp, 13 predicted proteins | sample KBSCornC62_FD_66595 | JGI IMG/M metagenome (GOLD analysis project Ga0068856, IMG submission 66595) | Corn rhizosphere microbial communities from Kellogg Biological Station, Michigan, USA - KBS Corn C6-2 | ecosystem: Host-associated > Plants > Roots > Rhizosphere > Soil ...
CAATATTTCCACGTGCTGCGACGGCAGGCGGTCCGACCCTGGCGGAAACCGCTGATCATCTTCACGCCGAAAAGCCTGCTGCGTCATCCGCAGGTGGTTTCCTCGCTGGATGATTGCACGCGCGGAAAATTTCAGCGTGTGTTGCCGGACGACTCAAAGCCGCACCATGTAAAACGCATCCTGATTTGCACGGGCAAGGCTTATTACGACCTCGCAGCCCATCGCGATGAACAGAAACGCGACGATGTCGCCATCATCCGGCTCGAACAGCTGTATCCCCTGCCCGCAAGACTTTTAGAGCAGGCGCTGGAATCTTACGCGGACCACACGCCGGCGATCTGGGTCCAGGAAGAACCGGCGAACATGGGCGCATGGCGTTATCTGCACGAAAAATTCGGCAAAAAACTGTTCAACCGGTTTCCGTTCGCGCTGATCAGCCGCGATGAATCCGCCAGCCCGGCGACCGGTTCTTCGCACGCACACCAACTGGAACAAAGGAATCTGGTGCGGCGTGCATTTGGTGAAGCGGAGACAAAATCTCCAATAAAAGAAAACAACAACCATCATGAGAAAGGAACGTTATGAGAGGATTCTTTAATGGACTGATACTGGGCATCGTTTTAGGCGCGGTCGGTTTTTGGTTTGTCCAAAAAAAGGCTGCTGAACATCCCGAGGCGCAGCAGCATTACAAGGAAGCCGCCGCTACCGCATTTACAAACGCGAGCACGGCGGCTTCAAACATGTCGGATGCGTTAAAAGCCAAGCTGGACACGTTTGATCTGCACGCCGACAAGATCAAAGACGAACTCGCCCGCACCGGCAAAATCGTCCGCAGCAAGGCGCAGGATCTCGGCGGTAAAGTCGCCGATGCCGCCTCGGACGCGCGCACCGTCACGGAGATCAAGGCCAAATACGTCGCGGATTCCACGCTCTCGGCCTGGGATATTTCGGTCGGCTGCTCGCAAGGTCATGTCACGCTGTCCGGCACGGTTTCGTCGCCCGATGACATCGGACGGGCTGTCGCCATCGCGCTCGACGCCGACGGGGTTCTCGACGTGACCTCCACGCTGGTAGTGAAACCCAAGAACTAAATCCTCATGCCCACCGAATTAAAAATCCCCGCCGTCGGCGAATCCATCAAGGAAGTCCAGATCAGCGAATGGCTGAAGTCCGAAGGCGACACCGTGAAACAGGACGAGCCGGTCGCGGTCATTGATTCCGAGAAAACGACCTTCGACCTGCCCGCTCCGCACGCCGGCAAGCTGGCAAAAATTTTGCACCAGGCCGGCGAAACGGTGGCGGTGGGCGCCGTCGTCGCGCAACTCGAACCCGAAGGGGAAGCAGGCAAAACCAAACCGGAAGAAACGGCTGCAAAGTCCGAAGCCAAAAAAACCAAGGCTCAAAAGCCGGAACCGGCGGAAGAACCGAAGGCTGAAGTAAAACCTGCGAAGGGAGCCGATGGCGAAAAAAACGAAAAACCCAAGCCGGAATCCACCAAAGCCGAAAAAGAAAGTTCTGCGGATGATTCCGAAGAAAAGCCCGCGCTTGAAGAAGCAAAGACGGAATCCAAACCCATTTCAAAAAACGAAACAAAATCACCCGTCGCCAAACCCGCCGCCGGACGCGAAGAGGAAGTTGTGGCCATGACCATGTTGCGCCGCACCGTGGCGAAACATCTGATCGAGGCGCAGCAGACGATGGCGATGCTGACGACCTTCAACGAGGTGGACATGACCGCCGTGCAGGCGTTGCGCAAGGAACATCAGGAGGCGTTCGAGAAGCGTTACCAGGTGAAGCTGGGGCTGATGTCGTTCTTCGTCAAGGCCGTGATTGACGCGTTGAAACAATTTCCACAACTCAACGCCGAGGTGCGCGGCAGCGACATCGTTTATCGTAATTACTTCGACATCGGCGTGGCCATCGCGACCGAACGCGGGCTGGTCGTGCCCGTGCTGCGAAACGCCGAGCGCCTGAGCTTCGCGGAACTGGAGCAGGCCATCGGCGAGTTCGCCCGGCGTGCGCGCGACGGCAAACTCAAGCCCGAGGACTTGGAAGGCGGCACGTTCACCATCACCAACGGCGGCGCCTTCGGATCGCTGCTGTCCACGCCGATCATCAATCCGCCGCAGACGGGCATTCTCGGAATGCACACGATTCAAGAGCGGCCGGTCGCGGTGCAGGGACAGATCGTCATCCGCCCGATGATGTATGTGGCGTTGACCTACGATCATCGCCTCGTGGACGGCCGCGAAGCAGTTCTCTTCCTTCGCCGCGTGAAGGAAGACATTGAAACGCCGGCCCGAATGTTGATCGAAGTCTGACCGGTATTTTTGGAAAATGAATTCTTTGTCCACACTCAAAACACGGACAACATTCCCTTGCCTTTTTGCCGGCAGAATGAAACGTTGCTCGAAATTCAAACGAAAGGATATTTATGCCCCAGCCTATTCCCGCCGGATTCCACACGCTCACCCCGCATCTCATCGTCGCCGATGGCGCAGCGGCGATTGAGTTCTACAAAAAAGCTTTCGGTGCACACGAAGATACACGACTGACAACTCCCGACGGCAAAACCGTGATGCACGCCCAACTGACCATCGGCAATTCCGTCCTGATGCTCGGCGGCGAGTTTCCGCCGAACGCGCTCTCGCCCAAAAGCCGGGGCGGCACGGGAGTTTTCCTGCACCTCTACGTTCCGGACGCCGACGCGGCGTTCGACCGCGCCGTCCAAGCCGGCTGCGTCATCCGCATGCCCATGTCCGACACGTTCTGGGGCGACCGCTATGGCGTCGTCGAAGATTTGTCCGGCCATCAATGGTCCATCGCCACGCGTAAGCACGACTTCACCCAGGAGCAGATCGCCGCGAACGCCAAGGAATTCTTCGCCAAGATGCCAAAAGTGTAAGTCTGCCGGCGGACGGATGAAAATCGCTTTCACCTTCAGAAACTGGCCGTGAAATTGGCGATGGCACGGTCCGTGGCCATCAACGTGGGTTGTCCGAGCCTCTGATTTTGACAACGCCATCCGTTGGGACCGACCGACACGGCCTGTTTTCGCTGCAACCCGAGATCAGCCTGGTCAACTTCAGCAATTGAAATGCGATGACGAACATTCCCGTTTTGGTCCATACCGATTACAAAGTGCCTCTGCCCGCCTCCGTTCAAGCCATTACTTTCCAACTGATTTTTTCCGATTGAAGCAACCTTGTTAATCGCCTGCGTGGTTTCGTCATAAGCGGGCCGACCAAGTCGCCCGGCGTTTTTTGGCCACGTTTGGAAGACACGTTACCGGACCGACACCGCGTTGCCACATCCGTGACGGGGATTTAACAATCGTCACGTTTACTCCCACCGCCCGGCTGTGATTAGGTAGAGCCCGAAGAGAACCTGAAGACACGGGGAGAAACACAAACAACCACACACGCAAACAGCCTATGAAAAAACAACCATTGAATAATCCCGCCCGCAACGCCTCCGCAGTTTCAGTCCCGCGCTCCGGAAATTTCCTCCGCAACGCGGCCCTGCTCGGAGTCATCACCACCAGCGCCCTGGCCTCGGTCCAGCCGTTGGCGGCCAAAAACGAGGTGCAGCAACTCGGCAACATCTTCGTCATCGCGATGGAGAATCATAACTTCACGCAACCAACCAACCAGACGAGTCCGCAGCAGATCTTCGGCAATCCGGCCGCACCGTTCATCAACAGCCTGCTCACGCCGGGGAACCCGAACGCCGCACAGGTGTCGTTCGCCACGGCGTATTACAACGCCGGCACCGGTGTGCATCCGTCCGAGCCCAGCTATGTCTGGGCCGAAGCCGGCACGGATTTCGGGATTCATACCGACGCGGAGCCGCGCGCCGAAAATCACAATGTCTATGACACGCTGCATTTGACCGCGCAATTGAACGCCGCCGGCATTCCCTGGAAAAATTATCAGGAGGACATTCAACTGGCCTTGAGCCCGACCAACAACGCCTCGGGCACCAACGGCCCGGTGAATCCGTATTACGGCACCACACAATACAACTACGCCGTGAAACATAACCCGATGGCATTTTTCCCTGACACCGTTCTCCAAAACGTCTATCCGCTCGCGCAATTTTTCACCGACCTGACCAACAACGCCCTGGCGCCCTACTCGTGGATCACGCCGAACCAATACAACGATGCGCACAGCGCGTTGACCGGCGGATTTGCTTACAACGGCACGTTGTGGACCGGCGATCAGGCATCCATCGCGCAAGGTGATAATTTCCTCGCGCAGATCATCCCGCAGATCATGGCGTCACCCGTGTATCAAAACAACGGCGCGATCATCATCTGGTGGGACGAATCGGAAAAGGGCGACGGCACCGACCGCACCGTTCCCGAAATCGTCATCTCGCCGCTCGCCAAGGGCAACGGTTACGCCAGCAGCGTGCCGATGAGCCATTCCTCGGACATCAAGACGCTGGAAGAACTCTTTGGCCTGCCCTTCCTGAACAACGTCATTCCCGCCAATGAAACGAACAACTTCGGCGGCTATAACAACGTCGCCGCGGTGAACGACCTCAGCGACCTGTTCGTGGCCGGCGCGATTCCCGCGCCCCGCAGCGCGTCCGTGACAATGGAAGACGCGGTGATCAATCCGCATACGCATCGCGCCCAGCAGGTGGTGCACATCACGAACGACGGCACCAGCCCGGTGCCCGCGCCCTTGTGGCTCGCGCTCGACAACCTCAGCCCGAACGCCGCGTTGCTTAACGCCAACGGCACGACCTCCGTGCTCGCGCCGCTCGGCAGTCCGTATGTCAGCGTGCCTGTTGGCGGCGATGGCGTCCTGCGCCCGTATGAAACCAAGACGGTGATTCTGGAATTCCTCGACCCGAGCGGCGACGCGATCACCTACGACGCGCGCGTGCTCAACGTCGTGCCGGCCCCTTGATGCGGAGAAGGGCGGAGCATCTCATCTAAAAACGCGAGCGGCCTCTGACAACAGAGGCCGCTTTTCATTTTGGAAATCCAAACCAGGTTGGATTGGAAATCGCGCCGGGTTCCGGTGGACAAAACCGGTTTATCTGGCTACAACCAACGGCGTCCAAAGAAAGCACGTATGAGAAAAAAATTATTGCGATTGCTTGCCGTCGGGTTCCTCTGCTGGTTTACCCAGACGGGCGCCGCGCGGACCGTCGAAGACTTTGATGCCGACTGGCGATTCAGCAAGGGCGATTTCGCCACTGCCGCCATGCCGGGTTTTGACGATGCCGGCTGGCGACGCGTGAATGTGCCGCACGACTGGAGCATCGAGGGGCCGTTCAGCGCGGACTACGCGTGCGGCAGTGGCTTCGCGCCCGGCGGCCTTGGGTGGTATCGCAAACATTTCTCGCTCGACGACGCCCAAAAAGGCCGGCACGTCTCCATCGAGTTCGACGGCGTCTATGATTATTCGGAAGTTTGGATCAACGGCACCTTCGTCGGCATGCGGCCCTACGGCTATTCGAGTTTCGCGTATGACCTGACGCCATATCTGAAATTTGGCGCAAAGGAAAATGTCGTGGCCGTGCGCGCAGATCATTCGCGCTATGCCGATTCGCGCTGGTATCCCGGCTCGGGGATTTACCGTCACGTCCGGCTCGTCGTGACCGATCCGCGCCACATCGCGCATTGGGGAACCTACATCACCACGCCGGAGATCAACGCCAGCAACGCCGTCGTCCACATAGAAACCGCAATTGAAACCAGTTCGAGCACGAATGAAACCGTGTCGCTCCAATCGGACATTCTCGCACTGGACGGGCAAGTCATCGCCAGTTCAATCACTTCAAGCGCGGCGCAAAGCGTGGTTCAAGACATCAACGTCGCCCGTCCGCAATTGTGGTCCACCACCGCGCCGAGGCTTTACACGCTGCGCAGCCGGTTGAAGTCCGGCGAAGCCATTTTGGACGAGACCACCACGACCTTCGGCATCCGCACGGCCACCTTCGATGCGAACAAGGGTTTTCTCCTCAACGGCCAGCCGCTGAAACTCAAGGGCGTCTGCATCCATCACGACGCCGGCTGCCTCGGCGCGGCGGTGCCGGACAAAGCGCTCGAACGCCGGTTGCGCTTGTTGCAAGAACTCGGCGTGAACGCCATCCGCACCAGCCACAATCCGCCCGCGCCGGAGCTGCTCGATCTATGCGACCGGCTCGGCCTGCTGGTGAAGGACGAGGCGTTCGATGAATTCACGCCGTCCAAACGGAAATGGGTTCAGGGCTGGAACAAGGGCGAGCCGAGCCGGTTCGGTTACGCGGAAGTGTTCGCGCAATGGGCCGCCACCGACATCAGCGACATGGTGCGCCGCGACCGGAATCATCCCTGCATCATTCTCTGGAGCATTGGCAACGAGATTGACTACGCGAACGATCCGTTCACCGATCCGGCACTCGGCGACGAATATCAGCCCGGCAATCCGCCCGCAAAAAATCTCGTCACGCTCGCCCAGCCGCTCATCGCCGCCGTGAAAGCGCTCGACCGCACGCGGCCCGTGACCGCCGCGCTGGCCAACGTGAAAATGTCCGAAGCCGTCGGCCTGCCGGAACTGCTGGACGCCGTCGGCTACAATTATCAGGAGCCACGCTACGCCGACGACCACCGGAAATTTCCGCAGCGGATCATCTTCGGCAGCGAGACGAGCCAGCGCTACGACGCCTGGCGCGCGGTATTGGACAACGATTACGTCGCCGGCCAATTTCTCTGGACCGGCATTGATTATCTCGGCGAGGCGGGCGAATGGCCCAATCGCGCCAATGGTGCCGGCTTGCTCGACCTCTGCGGCTTCAAGAAACCGCTCGCGTGGTTCCGTCAAAGCCTGTGGAGCGACAAACCAATGGTCTATCTCTGCGCCACCGAAGGCGGTCGCGGATCTGGTCGGCGCGGATTCAATCTCGCCGAACATTGGAATTGGCCGGCGGGTGCCAACGTCAATGTGATCTGTTACGCGAATTGCCCCGAAGTTGCGCTGATGGTCAACGACCGGCTCATCAGCGTCAAACAACTCTCCGAGGCCACGAACGGCGTGTTGCGTTGGACGGTTCCCTTCGCGCCCGGAATGCTCAAGGCCGTTGGCCGCTCAAACGGCGTGGAACTGTGCAGCTTCACCTTGCAGACCGCCGGGAAGGCGCAACGGATTGAATTGCTGCCTGATGTCACGCGCCTCGCCGCCGATGGCAAAGACCTCTGCCATGTGGAATTCCGCGTCGTGGATGCGCACGGCGTGCGCGTGCCGGACGCCGCCCCGGAAGTCACGCTCACCACGAGCGGCCCCGCGAAATTGCTCGGCATGGAGAACGGTGACTTGAACAGCCCCGAACCATATCAAGGCCCGACCCGCAAAGCGCTTCACGGTCGCGGCTTGGCCATCTTCCAATCCACCACCGCCGCCGGCAAAGTCAGCATCAAAGCCACCGCGCCCGGCCTAGAACCCGACACCGTGGAACTGGAAACCACGAATTGACGCGTTCGGCGTAGCGCAAACATTCCTGTCCGCGGTGCTGGCGATTTTCCAGTCGCCAGTTGGGAAACACGGGACAGGAATGCTCCTTGAACTCGCTGACTGGAAAGCCTGCGCTACTTGAGCTAAGCTCTGGTATTCCAAGTTAAAAATATGAAAAATCAAATCGCCTCGATTCTGATTCTTGTTTCCGGTCTGGCTTGGTTAGCCTCCGGCTGCGCCTCCAGCAATACATTGGCCAAGCAACAGGCCGGATGGCCGAAGGAAAAAGTGGATGCCCGGGGACTGTTCGCGGAAAGCTGCGCCACCTGCCACGGCAAGGACGGTCGCGCCCGGACATTTCATGGTCGGCTGGTAGGCGCGCAGAATTTCACCGACACCCACTGGCAAGCCACGGATGACGAGATCATTGACGCCATTAAAACCGGTCCCAGGGCGATGCCCGCCTTCGAGAAAAAATTATCCCCTGCGGAGATCGAGGCGCTGGCGGCGTATGTGCGCACCTTTCAAGCTGCGAGGTGAGATTTGAATCGCCGTCATCGGCCAGTCATCGTCACCTGCATCAAAAAACGATTTACGGCCAGGATACCTGGCAGCTATGCACGGTAGCCGATCTTTTACGGTTCACTACCAAAGGAGAGATCCAATTCGTAAGCTTCAGCCCCGTTGGGATTATCCGCAAAAGAAACCCAGACTGCATCGCGGTCGGCCCACATGGTTGCGAGATCGCGACCTTTGCGGCTGATGATTTTAGCGGTCGAAAGATCAACCTGATCCGGTAAAAATTGATTCGTGCCCGAGTTCGACAGCGTATTGGTCCGACGAACATCCCAGGGAATGTCGTTCAATCGGACGGCGGCGGGATAATCCCAGGCGCGGTGGGTCCAGACGGCCTCTTGCTTCGTGATCTTCAGGACATCGCTGCCATCAATCTGCGCCGTGATCTTCAAGGTGGCCGACGGCGACGATCGAACCGGCCTCGGTTTCACTCGTGTGCGCGGAAAATGGATCTTAAATTCGCAAGGCGCGGCTCCGGGCGGCGTGTCGTTCAAATAAACGATCAAAGCGCCATTCGTCCGCTCCAAGGCCAGCACGTCACGGTTGGTCATGACCTCCAGCCGGGCCGCCGACAACGAATATTTTTCCGGCAGAAACCGAACCGCGCCCGTCGTTGTGATAAAATTCTTTTCAGAAGGATTCCATTGCGAGTCATTCACGGTGACCACGCTCACCGGCCAGCCCCAATTCACGTGCTCCCACAGCGCGCCCTGATGAGTGATGATGATCCGGTCCGAGCCATCAATCATGCCTTTAAAATGAAAGACTGCTTCCGCCGGCGAGGAGTTTTTGGCAGCGGCATCCAGCGGCGGCACCACGACGAACTGCGATTCGGCAGAGACCAGATTGTTGGTCGCCGTGTGTAACGTGATGTTCAGGCGAAAAAATGCGTGTTCAAGGTTTGGCTTGGGCAGGGTGAACCCAACGGCTCCTCCACCAGCAGGAACTTTCACGATGGCGGCCGGCTCCCAAACGGAATCGAGATCTGGCCGCAGCTCCAAAACCGCGCGTTCCACTCCCGCCGGAAAGGTGGCCACAAACTCCAGATTGGTCTCCACGACCGCAATCGAGGTGATAACGAGCGGGGTTGACGGCTCCATCGTCGCAGCTAACCCCAGTCCGAGCAACGCGGCGAGCCCAAGCAAGACACCCCAGCGCAGAAGACTTGAATGCCGGGTTGAATTCATGATGGATTCGACAGTAACAATCCACGGCCATTCAGACCAATGGAATTTCGCCTTCGATTCGATTCCGTCCAACCATCCGGCTTCAATTCAGGTCAAACCTGGCAATTGCCGGCAGCGACGTTTCAATGGGGTAGCGGATGCGCGTCCTTTTCCTCGACGAAGCGCAGTTGCGGGATGCGGCGTTTACCGATGAACAGGATGGCCAACCCGATCCACGACGTCGCCGCCAATACCAGCGCCACGGGCAGCAACGTGTGGGAATCAAAAATGCCGATGCTCGCCGAGGCCAGCCCGGACACGCCGATCTGCAAAAAACCCAGCATCGCCGCCGCGCTGCCGATGTTGTGATCGAACGGCACCAGCGCCAGCGCCGAGCCGTTTGGCACCGAGAGCCCCAGCATGGACAGCACGATGAACAACAGCCCGAGCGTGGACCACAGTCCGAACCAGCCATAGTGGGTTCCCACCAGTAGCAGCAACGCCATCGGACACTCCACCAGCAGCGCGCCACGGAAGATTTGTTCGCTGGAATATTTTTTGAGCAGAAAGATGTTCACCTGGTTGGCCCCGATGAAACCGACAGACAATCCCGCGAAGATGGCGCCGAATTGCTGCGTGCTGACGTGAAACACTTCCATGAACACGATCGGCGAACTGGCCACATAGACGAGCAAGCCAGAAAACGCGAAGGATCCCGCCAGCGCGTAGGTGATGAATTGCGGGTCTTTGAGCACGGCGGCGTAGTTGCGCAGGATGGGCAACGGTCGCATCTCAACGCTGCGGTCGGGTTCATGGCCTTGCGGCAGCACGAACGCCGTCACCGCCAGCATCAGCAGCACGAACGCGGCGAGGACGATGAACACCCATTGCCAGCCGAGATGCACCGCCACAAACACGCCGATGCTCGGCGCGAGCAACGGCGACGCGCTGATGACGAGGATGAGCAGCGAGATGATCTTGGCCGTTTCGCGCGCGGGGAAAAAGTCGCGCACCATCGCCATCGCCGCCACGCCCGCCGCGCAGCCGCCGACGGCCTGCACGAAGCGCCAGCCCACGAGCCATTCTACATTGCGGGACAGCAGGCACGCCAGCGAGGCCACGACAAACAATATCAGTCCGGCATACAACGGCAGTTTGCGTCCGAACCGGTCCAGCAGCGGCCCATAGATCAACTGCCCGGCCGCCAGGCCGGCAAAGTAGCTGGCCAGCGAGAGCGAGATGCGCGCGGTGGTCGTGTGCAACGCCGTCGCCATCTCGGGAAACGCCGGCAAATACATATCAATCGCGAACGGACTGATGGTGGACAGCGCGCCGAGAATAAAGATGATGAGCGGACGATTGTGCGTTTGTGACATATTTTTGCCGGCACGGACAATAGTTCATCTTTGCCAACAAACAAGTCCGCGCGGACAGATCGTCGCGAACGCCAACCGACTTGCCCATCTTGGAGGCAAATCGCCCGAAGTCAGCGACCCGGCTCATGGCCAGTGTGAATCACCATCACCACGCCATGGCCGGGTTTGCTGGAGCAGGGATTCGGGTTTCAGCCTTTTGGCCTGGCGGCCAAAAGCGCCTTAACGCCGTTCGTGGTAAGCGGATTTCCGCCGATGCCCCATTCCCCGCTGTTCACTTCTTCGAGGACCACCCACGTCACCGGGCGGGCGTTTTCGCCTTCGATGGCGACCATCGCATCGGTGAGCTTGCGGATGACTTCCTGTTTTTGGCTCGGGGTCAAAACGCCTTCGATGAGTTTTACGTTGATTAATGGCATATATTTTTTTTCTTCAGTGTTTCAGTTGAGTTGCTTGAAGTTCGACGCGCGTGGCAACTCTTCAGCGCGCGCAGAAAACACGTTCAGTCGGTCAACACATGCGTGGCGTGCGTCATGGCTGCGCCAGCCCGCAGCGAGGCGGCGACGATGGCGGCTTCGACCAGTTCAGCCTCGGTGGCCCCGGCTTTGCGCGCATTGCCCCTGTGGATGCTGAGGCAATACGGACATTGCGTGGTGAGCGCGACGGCCACGGCGATGAGTTCCTTATACTTTACGGGAATTGCCCCTTCGGCGACGGCGGCCTGGTCGAACGCCCAAAACGCCTTCATCAGTTCCGGCGCGAGCGCGTCCATCTTCTTCAGTTTGGTCAGGTTTTCGGTTTTATACATAGGTTTGTTTGGATGTGCTGTGATTTGTGATTTTCTGAATCGCTTAGCGCCGCAATGCGACGACTTCCAGATATTCGGCGGCAACTTCAGTGGTGCCCGGAGCTGCGGCGATATTGTGCGCCGTTTGCAGCTCCACCAAATCCCGCCGCAACGCGGCTTGCGCGAAGGCATCGAGCGCGGCGAAGGCCTTCTGGGTTGGCCCATAGTATTGACGGAAGAACTCGACCGTCTCGGCGGGCGGAAACGGATAGCGCATCAGCGCGATGCGACGCGTCAGCCGCACTTCACGGAAACCCGGTTGCAAACGCGCGCGCACCGTGGCTTCGTCACCCCAGCCCATTGGCGACGGCACCCCGGCGGGCAGCTGCGGCAGATGCGCCTTGAAGATGTGAAACATTTTCCCGATGAAACCTTCCGGCGTCCAGTTGGCCAAGGCAACGCGCCCGCCAGGTTTGGTCACGCGCAACAACTCGGCGACGACGACCGGCGGACGGGGCGCGAACATCGCGCCGAACATGCTCACGACCAGATCGAATTGTCCGGCATCAAACGGCAGATCCTCGGCATCCGCTTCCATGAAATTGATGCGCAAACCTTTTTCAGCGGCGCGGATGCGGGCCTGGCAAATGAGGTTGCGAGCGATGTCAATGCCCCAGACCGTGCAGCCGGGGCGGGCGGCGATGACGGCAAGATTTCCCGTGCCGCAGGCCACGTCCAGCACGTGTGCGCCGGGCCGGAGCGGTTGCCGCGCCATGAATTCCTCGGCAACGTTTTCGATGGTGCGGGCGATCTGACCGAAATCGCCGGCTTCCCAAGTCGCCTGCTGCCGGGCTTTGATGGCTTCGAGATTGGGGATCCTGGGAGCGTTGAGATAAGCGCTCGTGTCTTGGCGTTCGGCGGTTGATGTTGTTGTTTGCATGATGTTTTCCATTTGTATCGTGTGGAAACATCATGGCAAAAGCGGTTGACCCGCGCTTTGCTGCCCGGCTCAATTATTTGACTGGAAAGCTCACCCGGCGGCTATTCTGCCTGCCGGTAAGTCATCGGCGGCACCCCAAACTGCTCCTTGAACACCCGGCTGAAATGGGAAACATCCTCGAAGCCGCTTTCAAACGCGATCTCCGTGACGTTCAGCTTGGAACTGCGCAGCAACGCGGCGGAATAATCGAGGCGTTTGCGCAACAGCCATTTGCCAGGCGCCTCCTGAAAGTGCGTTTGGAAATCGCGCTTGAATGACGACAGGCTGCGGTGACACAGCTTGGCGTATTCCTCCAGCGAAAGGTTGTAGCGGAAATTCGCTTCCATGATCTCCTTCACCAAAGGCGCATCGCTTGCCCCGATCTGCTGAAAATAGGCGGCCAGTGCGGGATTTTTTCCGCTGGTAAGGACGCTGACGATCAATTCCTTCAGCTTCAACCGCAGCAACGGTTCCGAGGGCTTTTCCACGCCGGAAAAATAACTGCGCATGGATTGGAAAAATGCGTTCAGCCCAACATCGTTCTCCACGCGCGCGGCGGCCTTGATCGGCTCCACCCCGGAAGTGACAACGCCGCTTTTGCCGCCCAGTTCCCGGACCGTGCTGCGCACGAAAGTGTCGGGAATGAAAAACGTCAGCAGACAGACATCCTTCTCGAAATGCTGTTCCACGATGGTCGCACCTTTTTTGACGAACAGCGTCTCGCCGGGATTGGCTTTGCAAATGCCATCAATCGTGTGCCAGGTTTTTGCGCCCGTGACGACATGCATGAGGTAATCCGTGTCCGTCCAGTTCGGGAGTTTTTCCGCGTCGGTGCCGCAGGTGTATTCGACAAACAAGAAATCGCCGATCTCGAGCTTGTTGTAGCTCGGATTCGTGCGGATGGCCTCGAACAGGTTCAACATAAAATCCCCTTAAATACTCTATTCAAAGCGTAAATTGTCCGCGCCTTCCAGCTTTTGCAAATAAAAACACGGCGCTGAATTCTGCTTTCTCGCAAACAACCAAGAATTGGAACCATTGACCGGGCATTGAAAAAGGCGAACAATGGAACCATGGAAATCAAACGAAGCGGATCACAACCTTCCGCCCAAGGCCCGGCCGATTGGTTCACCGGCACCGTGCGCATTGACTCGCCCTTCAAGGGCAGTGAGCCCGCCCGCGTCAGCGGTGCCATCGTCACGTTTGAACCTGGCGCGCGCACCGCGTGGCACACGCATCCACTGGGACAGACGCTCATCGTGACCGCCGGCTGCGGACGCGTGCAACGCGAGGGCGGTCCGATGGAAGAAATTCGTCCCGGCGACATCGTCTGGTTTGCGCCGGGCGAGAAACACTGGCACGGCGCCGCACCCACCACCTCCATGACGCACATCGCCATTCAGGAACAACTCGACGGCAGAGCCGTGGACTGGCTGGAAAAAGTCAGCAACGAACAATATCAGGGTTGATTGCGATTTGTGCCGGAGATAAAGGATTAAGAGCGTAAAATGTTTTAACAACGCTAGGGCCAAAGCACGGCACGATAAAAGCGGAATCCATAGCTGGCAGCATTCGGATCAGTAAAGTCATACAAGCCGGCACTGTTGGTCAGCACTGGCGTCCAAGCGGTGAAATTCGTCGTGGCCTCGATGATATTGATCAGGCCGCTGATGCCGGATAGACGGAAGCTGGCAGTGTTGCCATTCGCCGGCAGTGGTGTCAGCTGGGGGGTGCTGTAATTCATCGCCTCGTTCCAGCGGGAAAGATCATAGGCGGGCTTGTTGCCGGCTATACGGAAGTTGCCCCCAACATAAAGGTCGTTGCCGGAAATGCCCAACCCGCTGACTGAGCCGCTTGAGGAGCCGGGAATGAACACGCCACTGCCGAGGGCTGACCAGTTGGTGCCATCCCATCTGGCGATGCGATTGACCGGCGTGCCGCCCATGTTGGTGAAGGAACCGCCCGCGTAGAGATAATCACGGATCACGGCGAGGCTGCTGATACTGCCTGCGCCAATCAGGCCGGTGCCGAGATTGGTCCAAGTGTTGCCGTCCCACCTGGCGATCTTGCTGGCGGCGATGCCTCCGGCGTTGGTGAACAGGCCGGCGACATACAGGTTGGTGCCGCTGACCGCCATGGAGGTGACGTTGCTGTTCAGACCGGTTCCCATGATGCGGGCGTAAGTGCCGTCAAACCGCAGGATATTCATGCAGTTCGTCCCATTGAAATCCGGATCGTGCCAGGTGATGCTGAAATGGCCGCCGACATAAATATCGGTGCCGATGAATGCGACCGAGGTCATGCCGATATTCGGGTCGTTGAAATAGAGGGCGAAGAACGTGTCGTCCGGATTGAAAGCCAGAACATTATTCCAGGCCGAGCCATTCCAGCGGACGAAAAATGGGGAACCATAGACACTGCCGTTGTAAGGCGCCCCCGCAGCATAGACTCCATCCGGCCGGACCGTGACGGAAGCCACCACGCCACCGGGATTGCCGACTGCGGACCAGTTGTTGCCATCCCAATGCGCGATGTTTTGCACACTGGTTCCGCCGGCGTTGTTGAAGTAGCCACCGGCATACAGTGAATTGTCAGCCGCCAGGGCGAGCGAATAAATGGTCGCACCGCTCGCACCCGTGATGCCACTGCCAAGGGGGAACCATGAATGGCCATCAAAGCGGGCCATCATGTTGACGTTCGTCTGTCCGGCGTATCGTAACGACGAGGAGACGCTGCCGACATACAGATTGGTGCCGTCGCTCACCAGTGCCCGC
>Ga0068856_100003818_pt1 | contig 15102 bp, 14 predicted proteins | sample KBSCornC62_FD_66595 | JGI IMG/M metagenome (GOLD analysis project Ga0068856, IMG submission 66595) | Corn rhizosphere microbial communities from Kellogg Biological Station, Michigan, USA - KBS Corn C6-2 | ecosystem: Host-associated > Plants > Roots > Rhizosphere > Soil ...
AAATCGTGGGGAGCCTCCGGCAGAGCGCTAGCGAATCTTGAGCGTCTGCGCGATGGAGCGTTCGCGGTCGTCACCGGACAACAAGTAGGGCTGTTTGGCGGCCCGATGTTTGCGATTTACAAGGCTCTGACTGCGGTAAAACTCTCGGAAGAGGCAACGGCAGCGGGAATCGATGCCGTGCCGGTATTCTGGCTCGCAACCTATGATCACGATCTGGCGGAAGTGAATCATGTCGCGGTGCCATCTTCTGATGGCGTTCTGCAAACCTTGACCGCACCCAGTCACGATGTTCCCGGGGCACCGGTGAGTTCAGTGCGGTTGGGAGACGAAATTCTTCCGTTGGTGGAGCAAGCGATTACATTGCTCGGGGAAGGGGCGGCTCAGTTTCTGCGCGAGACCTATCGTCCGGGCGAAACTCTGGGCAGCGCCTTTGCTCGCCTGTATACGCAGGTGTTCGCCGACTGGGGCGTGATCGTGCTCGATGCGTCCGACCCGGAGCTTTCGAGGATAGCCGGACCGATCTATCGCGCCGCGGTAGAGCGTTGTGAAGAATTGAGTTCCGCGCTTCTGCAGCGAGGTGAGGAACTGGAAGCAGCCGGATACCATCAACAGGTGAAGGTGACGGAATCGTCGGTGCTGCTATTCACTATTCGGCAGGGCGCGCGAGTGCCGATTCACCGTGAATTGGAACAATTTGTCATCGATGGCGAAAAATTAGGCGAGAAGGTTTCTCGAGCCGATCTGCTGGGACAGATCGCAACGCATCCCGAGCAATTCAGTCCCAATGTGCTGTTGCGTCCCGTGGTGGAAGACTATTTGCTGCCCACGCTGGCCTATAGCGGGGGCGCGGCTGAGACCGCGTATTTTGGTCAAACGGGCGCAGTTTACGAAAAACTGCTCGGCCGAGTGACTCCCATTGTCCCGCGGTTTTCGGCCACGATCGTGGAGCCGAAGGTGCAGCGCCTGCTCGAAAAGCACCACATCGAAGTGCAAGACGTCTTCACAGGGCCGGAAGAATTGCGTCGCGAAATTGCGGCACGGAACCTGCCGGCCGATCTGCAGGCGGCATTCGAATCGGCCAGGAATTCGTTTGACGCAAGCTTTTCGGCACTTCAGCAAAGCCTGGAAAAGCTTGACCGCACCCTCGTGGATGCTGCTGAAACTTCGCGCTCGAAAATGCAACACCAACTGGAAAAGCTTCATGCCCAGGCAGCGCGCGCCGAGGCGCAAAAAGGCGAATTAGTGGCGCGGCATGCGGATCATCTCAGCAGTTCGTTGTATCCAGAAAAAGGCTTGCAGGAGCGGGGAGTCGGAGCGATTTATTTTCTGGCTCGGTATGGCGCGGAATTGCTGCAACAGCTCTATGAGGCGATTCACACCGACTGCCACGACCATCAGATTCTTGAGCTGTAAATCCCACCGGAAGTTGTTTCCAGAAATTGTCTTAGCAGGGAGCGCCGCTAGCCCTGCTGTGAGGGACCCAAGGGTGCTCGACCGACAGTGGTTATCGGAGTTCGCCAGATGAGAGTGTTAAGGCGATTCTTCGCCCAGTGACTACAGCCGCAGCGTGGTTTGCGCTAAGCTTTGGTGTTCGCGCCGTACATAATTTCCCTCAGCGGTGACCAGAAATGTCAAAATCCACGAGACGTCAGTTCATCCTGCGCAGTGCGACTCAGACGGCGAGCCTCGGGCTCGTCCTAAATGGGAAGCTAATCACTTTTCCTCCTTCTTTGTTGCCAGAAGCTGCAGGCCCGAATGACCGGGTGAACATCGGGTTCATCGGCATCGGGATTCGCGGAAACATTTTGCTCGAGGCCGCCAAAGAAACCGGGCAGGCAAACCTGGTGGAAGTCTGCGATTGCTACCAGGGGCACCTCGAACGCGCAAAGGAGCGCACCGACGGGAAGATCGCGACCAATTTCGCACAGTACAAGAAACTGCTCGACCGGAAAGACATCGATGCAGTCGTTGTGGCGACACCCGATCATTGGCATAAGCGCATCGTGCTCGATGCACTGAGCGCGGGTAAGGATGTCTATATCGAAAAGCCGATGACTCACAGAATTGAAGATGGCCCGGCAATTATTAGAGCGGCGCGGGAACACAAGCGCATCGTGCAGGTGGGCAGCCAGTGGGTGTCGTCCGAGCAACACAAGAAAGCGCGGGAAATCGTGATGTCGGGAAAACTGGGCAAGGTCACCAAGGTGACCGCGTCCTACAACCGCAACAGTTCCACAGGCTCCTGGAACTACCCCATTCCTGCGGACCTGCAGGAGGGCGTCAACTTCAATTGGCAGGAGTGGCTCGGTCCCGCGCCAAAGGTCGCCTACAATGCCGAGCGCGTGTTTCGCTATCGCAAATATTGGGACTATTCCGGCGGGATATCGACAGACCTGTTTGTTCACCTCATTACTTCCATTCACTTCATCATGGACGCAGAAACGCCCAAAAGTGTCGCCGCGAGCGGCGGAATCCTCCACCGGAACGACGGGCGGGAAGTGCCGGACACGCTCGACGCCCTCTTCGACTACGATCGCTTCTGTGTCAACATGGCCGGCACCTTCAACAGCGCAAGCACCGCAGGTCAGGGAATCCAATTCCTGGGTACGGAAGGGTCACTCTCCGTTCTGCTTGGCGGAGGCATGGTTGAACAGCCAGAGTACAAACGCGAAAACTACGAATACTCGATCGACAGCTGGCCAAAAGCTATGCAGGAAGCATTCCTGAATCAAGACAACCACCGTTCGGAATCACAGGGCACAGGGAGCAATCCGGCACCAGAAAATCTGGAGTTTGCAGACAAGCCGGACGCTACTGTTTTGCATCTTGCGAACTTCATCGATGCGGTTCGCACCCGACAACCGAGCTATGAGACCGCCGAGGTCGGACACCATGCCGCTGCAGCGGGGCACATGGTGAACCTCTCCTATCGCAGCGGCAAGAGAATGCTATGGGACGCCAACAAGGGCAACGCCGCGGAACTCTAGCTCCGCGGCTTGCGGGAGTCTTGACGCAGCAGGCCATTTCGCGACGAGGGGTTTTGAGCGTAATAGAGATATTGCGCGCCAGCAGCGGAGTCAGCCTTCTAACGACGACTCCCAAGCTCAATGGAATTGCCCCGAATACGCATGCGTAAGCGCAGTCCCTCACGTGTCGGGCCGCTGTGCGACGTTGTCTTGTCGCGTGGATCTAGTACGCATCTCCCTTCATTTCTCCTTCAGTCGAAAAAAACTGTCATCGGCTCAGGAACAGATCACTTGATAAAAATTATCCGTGCTTGGAAGGTGTCGTTCTGCCTGTGATTCGCCGCATTCAGTTGGAAGTCCCGATGCTGATACTCGCCGATAATCTGGAAACCGTTCTGCAGCGGGATGTTCACATAGGGCGTGATAGCCCACTGACTATTAAATGTTGCAGCCGCGAATTTCGGCTTGTACCAGTCGTAGCGAGTCCCGAACGTCAGATAATCGTTGACCATGTAAGCGCCCTCAGCAAAGGCACCCTTGCTGTCGAACTTCTTCAAGCTGGGCACGATCGGAAAATTTGCCGCATCGGTGGGAGTAGTGTCCCGCCCGTACTGGAATCCACCCTGCCCCGTGAATCGTTTGCCGATAGGATAGGAGGCATATACTCCTACCCGGTCAAAATTGTTTCGAAAAGCCGTCGCATTGGACAGATCGAATTCAGTCAACCCAACGGTTCCATACGGCGCAGTGGCCGAGGCCCCCGTCACTCCGCAAACGTCGCCCGTAATCAGGTTCGATTTGCCGATCGCTGTTCCGTCTATGCAGTGCGTAGGTGTAGCTACATTCCCGTGATAGTAGATCAGCGAGACGCCGCCGCCGTCGGGATGGAGAGTGTAGGTTGCGTTGAGCGAGAAATCAGGTGTGTTGTGCGCAGGCGAGGCATAAGGTTTCGTTAGCGCCGAAACGGCCTGGTTTGCACCCTTCCACGGGCCCGTCTGCGCCGGAAACGGCAAGAAGCTGTTCGCCTCCCCTTCCCATCGGACCAATGTACCGTTTAGGACCGCAGCACGCAGCGAAAGCTTGTTTATATCCGCGCCAACCTCTAGCCCGGCCTCATCCAGTCCCCACGATTGGAAAACATAGGGGATTCCCCGACCACCAGCCGAGATGGGAACTGTCTGGAAGAACGGACGCGCATTGCTGAAGGGACGGTCAGAGGCTCCGAAACCTTCAAATGGATGGAAAATGCCAACGCGAGCGGTAAAGAACTTGTGTTCTTGGCCGTACACGAAGCGCACGTATGCATTCTCGATTTCAAATACATCTTCGGGCGAGACGGACAACTCGGAGAGAGAACCGAAGTACTTGCCCCAGGACCCGGTCAATGGGTACAGCGTAAATTCCTGAAAACTCAAAGCGTTCGTTGTGGTGCGCGGACCGGCAACATTATTGATGACATTTGCGACAGGAGCGCTGTTGGGCTGATTCGTTATCTGCGTGTCATAACGCGCCTGTAGACGCGCAGCAAAATAGTCGCCCAACTCAAACTTTTGATCCTCCGATTTGCCAATCATGCTCGGCAATCGAAATCCCGCGGCGCGGAATTTGTATCCGGTTTCATTGAGACGTGGAATTGTCGTATGACACAGTGTGCAAGGTGCGTTTAACTTGCGCGCAAAGTTCGGCATCGCGCTGGCCTCGCGAGAAGTTATCAATGCAAAAATACCAACTGCGAGTAACAAGCCTTTGAACAGCCTTGGCATACATCCTCCACCGGTGTTGAACTGAAAAGCTCCCAGAGTCTTTCATCAATCAGGGGTCGACAATCAACGCTCAAGTGAGGGGAAACACAGCCGTAATCAGTTCACGAACGTGGACACCGTGTGCTCGATGAAGCGGGCCAGATACAACTGGAGCAGCGAGTGCGTACAACCGCGAAAGCGTTGCAGGAAGTCTTTGGCGCCATGCCATGCAGCCAGATGGCACTGGCAATCGGGACGCATTCACCCTGGATCAGTCGCTTGCTCAGCGATTTGGGACACGAGGTGATCGTGGGGAATGCGCCCAAGGTGCGACTGATTGGAGAGAGCCGCAAGAAAGACGATCGGCTGGATGCGCAGACCTTGGCGCGGCTGGCCAGGATCGATCCCGAGTTGCTGCATCCCGTGAAGCATCGCAGCGCGCAGGCGCAAGCGGATCTGATGATGATCCGGGCACGGCCGGACTGGTGCGGGCACGCACGGGGTTGGTCAACACGGCCCGCAGGCTGGCGAAGTCTTACGGGGAACGCTTGCGCGGCTGCAACGTGCGCAACATGGATCCGGAGAAAGCCGAAGGGCTGAGTCCGGAGCTGCAAGCCGCATTGGAATCCCTGTTGAACGCAATCGAGTCGCTGAGCGAGCGCATCGTGGAATACAACGAGCGCATCGAGAACCTGGCGCATAAGAGTTATCCGCAGGTGGCGCTGCTGAAGCAGATCAAAGGAGTAGGTACGCTGATCGCGCTGACCTTCCTGCTGACGCTGGAAGATCCTCATCGCTTTGGCAAGAGCCGCGATGTGGGGGCTATCTGGGACTGCAACCGGGACGCAGGAAGTCAGGACAGAGCGAACCGCAACTGCACATCAGCAAGGAAGGTGATCCCTATTTGCGGACGTTGTTGGTGCAGGGAGCGCAGCATATCCTGGGACCCTTCGGCATCGACTGTGATCTCAGGCGCTGGGGACTGAAGCTGCGCGGAACGGGGAGGCAAGAGTGGAAAGAAGCGAGCCATCGTGGCCACCGCGAGAAAGCTGGCGGTGCTGTTGCATCACCTGTGGGTGAGCGGGGAGGTATACCAACCGTTGCACAACGGCACCCCAACCACCGTGGCCGCAGCCGCATAAAAACAAAACGGCAAAACCAAAATCAAAATCGTACCAGGGAGAGAAAAGACAAAAGCCCAAAGCCGAGTTCCGGTGACTGCGTTAATCGCCTGGCCCGCGTTCCACTCTTCAATGAAACGAGAGGGCGCCGAACAGATAGCAGCACCGGCTGAACCGAGAACGCACAACATGCACCGAGCGAACCAATCGCTCCTCGAGAGTGCGGATGGAAGCACGGCGACAGTGGCTACTCGGCAGGAGAAAACTTTTCTCTGCGACAAACGACAAAACTCGCTATGAACCCAGAATTCCCTTGACTCCGACCGGCCTTCTCATGGAAGGCGATTACACGTTTTGACGCCGCACCCCGCGGATGTGCAATGGCGATATTCAGCAGTTGTGCCCTTTAAGGCCGTTGCGACGTAGAGAAGACGCCGAGAAATGTTCTTTGGAGGTCCGTTAGCTAACGTGAGCCTCACCTTGGCCCCTGCGATGAATGGTCTGGCAATGCCTTTCCACACGCTCCAAGCAGGAAACCACTTTCCTCCACGCCGTAGAGAATGGTGCTGATATTGCTTTAGCCCTGAATATCCCTTTCTGGACGCAAAAATCCTACTTGGACTCGCTAGTTGCCAGGTAAGTTCCCAGTCCAATCATGATCGCGCCCGTGACGCTTCTTTGCCGGCGGCGGAAGACGGGCGAGGATCGAATGCGCTGTCCTAGAGGGCCTGCCAGTGCGATTACGATCAAGTCTGCCGTGGTATTCAAGGCTACAGAAATCGTGCCCAATATTACAAATTGCAGAAAGACATGGCCGCGATTGTGAGTAACAAATTGCGGAATGAACGAGAGAAAGAAGAGCGCGGTTTTTGGATTGAAGATTTCGGTCGCTACGCCCTGCCAGAGCGGGTTTCGAGCCGGCCTCGCGGCAATCAGAACGGCATCAACGGTATCCTTGTCGCGGCGCGCGTCAAGTACCATGCGCACACCAAGGAAACAAAGATACGCGGCCCCAAGATACTTCACCGTAGCAAAAGCAGTCGCGGACCTGGCCAGAACGATCGAAACCCCCAAGGCTGCAGCGAATACGTGCACCATGCCACCCAGAAAAGTGCCCAGCGCAGAGAGCACACCCTCGCGCTTCCCACCCGCCAGGCTTCGGGCCAATACGTAGAGCATGCCGGGACCGGGAGCGATCGCCAGCAACACAGCGGCGGTGAGAAACAGAGTGACCCGCGTCCAATCGAACATGAAAATTACCTTGCTCGTTTATTGAGTTAACCAGGACTCTAATTGCGGCAAATTTTCAACGCGCGGCAGTTCGCGATCGCGATACGCGCCCGAGACATCAAAGATCACCGCCTGCATGCCTGCATTGTGTGCGCCGACGTAGTCCACAGAGTACAGATCGCCAACGTAGAGGCTCTCTGCCGGATTGGCTTTCATCTGTTGCAGTGCGGCCGCAAAGATTGCGGGATGCGGCTTCTCGTGTCCGACATTGCCCGAGTCGGTGACGCTCGAAAAGCAATCACAAATTCCGCACTGACGAAGCATGGCGTCGATCTTGCCATCCGAGTTCGAGATTACCGCCGTCGCATGCTTTTGCCGGATTCTGTCCAACACATCACGCGTCCCGGGAAGGATCTGGTCCCAATTGGCGGACTGCTGCGTATTCTCGACCAGTCGATCGCGAGTCGCCTGATCGAAAGCAGAGATCTCGCGCAGCAGGTGCGAATGGAACGTCCACCAAAAACCGTGATCCACCTTGCCGCTCATCAGCCCTTGATCGAATTCATGCTTCGTGCGCCGCTCCACAGCCTGCCAGGCGCCGAGGTCGGGGTGTTTGTCCTTGCTCAATGGCGCTAGAATTTTCGCTCGATTGGGGAAGAGCAGCGTATTCCCCACATCGAAAAAGATGTACTTGAACCTGGGCATGCAACCATATTACCAACCGGAAGCGCCGAACCGTTACGGGCGAGATTCCCCGGCACGGCGCATCGTGAACTGGGCCGCGGAAATGATGTAATATCCAAAATTCACTTTAGTCTGAACTGTCCCAGGGATGTGGCCTAGCACTACAGCAACGCTGATTTCAGGAGTGTCGCGAACTACGCGCGCTGCGCTGGCGCTGTATCCCGTGGCGCGACTCTACACCAGTATGTTCTTCGGTATTTTGATGGCAGTTTTCTTTCGTGCCGCCCGGCAAAACGCCTACAACATGCTCTGGGGGCTGCTTTTCGGCTTTGCCACGCTGAACATTCTGGGGCTGGCGGCACGCCGCATGGAGCCGCGCCGCGGATTGAGCTTCGGCGAAGTTCTGGCCGTATTGACGGTCCTGCTGGCAATGTTTCTGCTGGTATGGGAGATGCTGCACTTATTCCACATCTTCCCGCTGAAGCTGAAGTAGTCTCGGTCATGCTGAACGAGCAAGTCTATGGAGTCTGCTCGCGGTAAGAAGATGCATAGGTCCTTCGCCTTCGCTCAGGATGACGACGGCGTCCAACTGCTACTCTCCGCAGTTTTGCGTTATCATTCGCTGAGATGCCCAAGAAGCCTGCCAACTTCGAAGTTACCTGCCCGTGTTGCAGTGCCGTGCTCAAGATCGATAATGAGACTCGCGCCGTAATCGCGCACACGGCTGCCGTGAAGCCGAAGACCTTCAGCGACATGGAGGCCGCGGCCAAAGCCATGCGCGAGCAAGATAGCCGCCGCGAGTCGATCTTCCAGCAATCCGTGGAAGCACAGAAGCACGCCTCCGATTTACTGGAGAAGAAGTTCCAGGAGGCACTGAAGAAAGCCAAAGAATCTCCGGACACGGGCAAGCCGATTCGGGATTTCGATCTCGATTGATGGCTGCATGAGAGGTGCGGACAGCAATCGGCCACTCCTGCTTGGGCATCGCGGAACCCGCGGACGCAAGATCCCTGAAAATAGCTTTGCAGCTTTCGATCAGGCGTTAGTCGACGGCTGTGACGGCTTTGAGTTTGACGTGCGGCTTACAGCGGATGGCAAAGGCGTCATCTGTCACGATCCTCACAATGCGGGCATTGAAATCGCGTCTGCAGCGGCAGCAGACTGCGCCGGTCTGCCGAAATTGGAAGAAGTTCTCGCCCGGTACTGCGAGCGCGCCTTTCTCGACATAGAGCTCAAGGTTTCTGGACTCGGATCAGGTACTGTGCGGTCGTTGAGGCGGAAGAGACCTGGGCATGGATTTGTGGTTTCGTCATTTCTTCCTGAAGTCCTGCAGAGAATGCATTCCGAAGATTCGACGTTGCCGCTTGGGCTCATCTGCGAAAGCCACGCTGAATTGCTGCGGTGGACACAGCTGCCGATCGAATATGTGATTCCGCATCACACGTTGGCAGATGAGATGTTGATTCAAGAGCTGAAGGCGGCAGGAAGGAAGATTCTGGTGTGGACGGTCAACTCGCCTGCACAGATGCAGCGCCTTCGCGACTGGGGCGTGGACGGGATCATCTCCGATGACACCAGGCTTTTGGTGAAGACCTTGGGTTGATGATTATTGTGCGCCCGCTGCCGTGCTCTTGCCGCAGGAGAGGGTACAGTCACTCCGGAAGGCAGTTCAGCCGCTAATCAGCGGCGGCTTCGAGAACGGAGCGGCTGCGTGCCGGTCGGCATAAAAAGGCCGTGCGCTCGGTTTCGAAGTCTTCCATGTTGGCGCCCAGATCGTGATCGTTCCAGCCCAGCACGGCGCCAATTCGCCGAGCTGCTTCGCGGCTGCAAGACTCTGACCAGCAGGCTGAGAACGCCACCGGGACACGCCGCAGCAGGACGTCGGCAAGCGAGACGGCGTATTCGCGGCGATAAGCCTCCACGACCTCGGCCACAATGTGCGAGGTGTGAGGGCAGATGGGCGCCCGCATATCGACGCTGACCAGGGCCATGCGGGCAATTTCCATGGCGCGCTGGCCATGCCACTCCACCAGGCCCCGCGCGGTTTCTTCGCTGACCGAGCCGGCGCGGGCGATGGTGAGCACTTCCTGATCCACCATGGGATCCAGAGAAGATCCCGGGCCCACGCTGATCGGCTTGGGTTCCGCGACAGCAATGCCTATTTTGCGAGCACATTGCCGCGCCAGGGAAAGTGCGGTCGTAAGCTTGCCTCCGATGACGGAGATCATTCGGGCCGCACCGTCAGCCGTGTGGTCATGCAAAATGTGTCGCCGCGTCACCGCCGAAGGCTGGTCCCTCGGCGAACGAGGCAATGGGCGCAGGCCCGCGAATGCATACTTAATGTCTTCTGGAGACAACTTTGCTTTGGGAAATAGCTGTGCAACGGTGCGAATGAGGTAATCGATCTCATCCGAGGACGGAGTTGTCTTGCTGGGATCGCCCGTATCCGGCACCTCGGTTGTGCCGACCATAATTTGCTCGTTCCAGGGAATTACAAAGACCGGCCTGCCATCGGAGGCTTCCGTGTAAAGGGCCGCGTTGGGCGCGCCTGCGAATCGCTTCAGGACGATGTGCGATCCCCGGACTCCACCCACCAGGGGTTTGCCTGTGCGCACCGTCGAACGCTGGCAGATGCGGTCCACCCAGGGTCCGGTGCAATTGATTACCCAGCCGGCGTCGACACGTTGATCTTTGCCAGTAATGCGGTCGCGCAGAAGGACGCCGCGCGCCCGTCCCTGAGACACATCCACGGCCAGCAGTTCACAATGATTGCGGATGACCGCTCCTGCATCGGCGGCTTCGGTCATCCACTCCGCCACCAGACGCTCAGGAAATTCGCACTGGGCATCTTCGTAATTCAGAATCTGCCAGCGATTGCCCCCGTCGAGCGCGCGTTGAACCCTAGCCAAGTCCATTTCGCTCACGGGCGCAGACTTCTTGCCGGCGAGGCGCTGATACAACCACAGCCCAAAGCGTACCTTCATCGCGCTACGCCGGCCGCCTTCATTCAAGAGAAAAAGAAATTGAAGAGGATGCACCAGATGGGAGCGTTCCAGGAGAAGCCGCTCGCGATCGCGAACCGATTCACGGACAAGGCCCAATTCGCCGTGTTCCAGATAACGCAGCCCGCCATGAATGATTCGGGTGGAACGGCTCGTGACGCCCGAGGCAAAATCGTTCTGCTCAACCAGCAGGGTTTTCTTCCCGGCCCGTGCGCACTCGCGTGCTACGGCTACGCCGTTAATTCCTCCCCCAATCACCACGACATGAAAGTGCTGGCCTTCGAGCGAGGGTCGGGGTTTGAGGGCTAAGCTCATGATTTTATGCTAGATGCTCACGCCAGACAGCAATCTACACTGCCGGGAGATCCTGCGGCACACCCCATTGTGAACCATTTTGCGCTTCTTGGGACAAGAGCTGTAGGTCACCACAGGCCAGCAGGGGCTTGCACCGTTTGACATGAAAGCAATGATACCGAAAGTAACCAATGCGGCTGCTGCGAGGGCGTGTTCGCCCTCGCGTGCGCAAGCCAGCCGGATTGCAGGAGATCACGCAGCGGTACGGCTTCTTACTCTGTTCTGGCTGCTGGTTTCTGCTAACATCTGAATCATCTCGCGATTGAAAGCGGGGATGTCGTCGGGTTTGCGGCTTGTAACCAGCTGGCCATCGCGAACCACTTGCGTGTCTACCCAATTCGCGCCCGCGTTCTTGAGATCGGTCTGCAGGGAGGGCCAGGAAGTCAGAGTATGTCCCCGAACTGCCCCCGCCTCGATCAGAGTCCACGGTCCATGGCAGATGGCCGCGACCGGCTTGCCTTCATCGGTGAAGCGTTTCACAAAGTCGACGGCCTGCGGATTCATTCGCAGATGATCGGGATTCATGACCCCGCCCGGCAGAAGCAGCGCGTCAAAGTCTTCTGCTTTCGCGGATCTGAGCGGGACATCAACTGGAACTTCGGTTCCCCACTGTTTCATGTTCCATCCTTTGACCTCGTTTTCCGTTGGAGAGACGACCAGGGTGGTCGCACCAGCGTCGTCGAGCGCCTTTCTCGGTTCCAGCAACTCTGCCTGCTCGAAGCCATCGGTTACCAGGATCGCAACTCTCGTTCCTTGAAGATTTCGATCTGCCATTGTTCCTCCCTTATGAATGTTGAAGTGATTAGGTGGAAGCGGAGAAGAATTCGGTTTCGTCTAGGATGCCCGGTGCTTTTTGGTGGTTGGCACACGTTTCGCACCGTTGGGCATAGAGTGCTCTGTTCAACTCGCGGCCAGTTCTCGCGTCGGAGGTGAGCGTTGCTTCGCGCCGCGGGGGTCATTTACATTGGAGTGCCGCATGCCCACCACTGGAGAACGTTTCGAACGAGCCGTCGCGATCATGGAACGGCTGCGCGCCCCCGGTGGTTGTCCCTGGGATCGCGAACAGACCTTCGACTCCATTAAGCCGTACACGCTGGAGGAGACGTACGAGGTCCTGGAAGCCATCGAAAACCGCGACTGGCATGAACTTGCGGGGGAACTTGGCGACTTGCTGCTGCAAGTGCTCTTCTACGCGGAAATGGCCAAGGAGCAGTCATCCTTTTCCATTGACGATGTGCTCGATCGCCTATCCGCCAAGCTCGTCAATCGGCACCCCCATGTCTTTGGAGAGGTGAAGGCCGACACCGCCGCGGAAGTAAAAAAGAATTGGGAAGCTCTGAAGGTAGAGGAGCGAAAGAAGCGGCAGGCCAGCGACGAAACGGTAAAAGAGAAACAACAGTCGATCCTTGCCGGGGTCTCCTCTGCCATGCCCTCACTGCTGGAGGCGCACAAGCTCAGTTCGCGCGCGGCGCAGGCCGGGTTTGATTGGCCGAACATTGATGGGCTCTTTGACAAATTGCACGAAGAGACCGCCGAGTTGCGCGAAGAACTCCAAGAATTCCCGTCTCCTGGTCCGCAACCACAAGGCCGCGGAGTAGCTGGATCGGGGCGCACCGCGGTACCCGAAAGCTTGCAAGAACGCCTGGAAGGAGAGGTCGGCGATCTTTTTTTTGTCCTGGTGAATATCGCGCGTTATCTCTCGGTCGATCCCGAGTCTGCCCTGCGGAAGAGTAATCGCAAGTTCAAGCGCCGCTTCCAGTGGATGGAGGAGCGACTGCACGAGTCGGGGCGCGCGGCGGATGAGACTTCTATGGAGGAACTCGAATCGCTCTGGCGAAGGGCGAAGGATCAGGAGAAGTTCGAATGACGGGCGAAGTGACAGAGATCCTTCGACTTCGATGCCGGCGCGCTGCGCGCACCAGCCTCTCCGCTCAGGATGACAAAACATGTCTGTAGAACTACGGGGATGCCATGGGATCGAGGATTTCCGCGCCTGCGTTGCACTCCAGAAGGAAGTCTGGAATTTTACCGATGCGGAGTTGGTACCCTTGCGGATGTTTGTGGTGGCCGACAAGGTTGGCGGACAGGTGATGGGCGCCTTTGAAGGAAACACCCTGGTGGGATTTGCGCTCTCGGTTCCCGGGACGCGCTCCGGCCACATCTACCTGCATTCGCACATGCTGGCAGTACGCAAAGATCATCGCAATAGCGGCTTGGGCCGTCAACTCAAGATGATGCAACGAGAAGAGGCTCTGGCGCGCGGCATCGAATTGATCGAGTGGACCTTCGATCCTCTGGAGATCAAGAACGCCTACCTCAACATCGAGAAGCTGGGGGCGATAGCCCGCCGCTACAACATCAACCAGTACGGAATCACCTCGTCGCCGTTGCAGGGCGGTTTGCCCAGCGACCGTCTGATCGCGGAGTGGTGGCTTAAGTCGCAGCGCGTCACAAAATTGCTGGAGAACGGCAAAAATGCAGTCGCGCCGAGCGTCACTGCGGTTTCCGTGCCTGCGCAGATCTATGATTGGAAAGCTACTCCTGAGACTCGCGCCCAAGCCCAGCAGGTACAGGAGCATAATCGCGAGCAGTTTCTGCGAGCGTTTGCCGATGGTTTAGCAGTCCTGAATTATGAGCGCGACGCTGAAGGCAATGGAAGATTTATTCTCGGCCGCTGGGATGAGAAGTGGTCGTACGCGTCGGAGGGTTGATGCAACACCCGCACCTGACGAACTGACATTTACATGAAAATTGAAGCAGTCACACTCCGCGAAATTCAAATGCCGCTTGTCCATTTTTTTGAGACGAGCTTTGGCCGCACCTACAGCCGCCGTATTCTGCTGGTCAGCATCCACTGTGAGGGCGTCGATGGCTGGGGAGAGTGCGTTGCGGGAGAAGATCCGTATTACAGCAGCGAGTGGATCGAGAGCGCCTGGCCGACGCTCACCAAATTCCTGGTGCCGACGCTCTTGGGGAAGAGTATTGACTCCGGGCGCCAGTGTCCCGCACTGCTCAAGAAAGTCACGGGCCACCGCATGGCCAAAGCGGCTCTCGAAAACGCGCTCTGGGATGCGGAAGCAGCGCAGAAGCAGCAGCCACTATGGAAGCTGCTGGGAGGCACCCGCAGTGAAATCCCGTGCGGTGTTTCTATCGGGATTCAAGATTCCGTCGAGCAACTCCTGGAGAAAATTCATACCGAGTTAGCTGCCGGGTATCGCCGCATCAAGGTCAAAGTCAAGCCAGGCTGGGACGTGAACGTGCTGGAACGCATTCGCTCTCGCTGGGCGGATATCACTTTGAGCTGCGACGCAAACTCCGCCTACACACTCGACCAGCTGGAACATCTCCGCAACTTCGATCAATTCAATCTGCTGATGATCGAGCAGCCGCTGTGGAACGACGACATCTACTATCACGCTCGACTCCAAAAAGAACTGCGGACGGCAATTTGCCTGGATGAATCGATCATCAATGCCCGGGTTGCTGCGGCCGCCGTAGAAACCGGAGCTTGCCGCATCGTGAATGTTAAAGTCGGGCGGGTGGGAGGATTCAGTGAAGCGCTGAAGATCCACGATGTTTGCCAGTCCAACAAAGTTCCCGTCTGGTGCGGAGGGATGCTGGAAACCGGCATTGGACGAGCCCAGAATATCGCCCTGTCTACACTGCCCAACTTCAGCCTCCCCGGGGACGTCTCCGCTTCCAGACGTTACTGGAAGGAAGACATTATCGAGCCAGAGGTGGAGGTTTCGCCGCAGGGAGTCATCCCGATCACGAATAAGCCCGGCACCGGGTATCGGATCAAGCCGGAACTGATCGACAAATTGACGGTGAGAAAAGAGACGCTGCGGTCATAAGGCAAGTTTTCCTGCGACAATCACCGATCAGCTTTGCCTGCCTCTGGACCGCTTGCGTGGAGCAGCTTCGCCTGCTCGCCTTTGAGCAGTTCCACCGCTTTGGCAAACGTCAGGTCGCGAGGTACACGCTGAAAATCGCTGAATACCTC
>Ga0068856_100003819_pt1 | contig 15102 bp, 9 predicted proteins | sample KBSCornC62_FD_66595 | JGI IMG/M metagenome (GOLD analysis project Ga0068856, IMG submission 66595) | Corn rhizosphere microbial communities from Kellogg Biological Station, Michigan, USA - KBS Corn C6-2 | ecosystem: Host-associated > Plants > Roots > Rhizosphere > Soil ...
GAAGTGTTTTCGTGCATGACTGCGTGATATTAAATGGATAATGTCCTTTTTAAATGCATACTAATTTTGCGGTCGCTTCTTATATCCAGGATAAAGCCACCCATCGGTTCACCAGGGAGCGAAACTGTTTCGCTATCAGCGTACACGCTGTCAACGATAAAGCTGTTCGGCGCCTGCAATGTACTGACGGGCCGCTGGTAAATAATATTAACGCCGGAAATGCGGTAACTCCCATTTTGCACTCTCAATTCGAAGTGATCAGGGGTAATTTTCTTTTCATAAAAAGATGCGTCCACGACGCCCGCGTCACGCCTAAGGAAAAAATTTTCAACCGGCTGCGGAACATCGTTTAAGTGAATGGGGGTTATGGCAATTTCCAATGTCGGAGGAACATATCCATCATCGCTCACAATTGTGCCCTGCAAGGTGCTAAACCCCTTCCCGGCTGTATTAAAAGCAAAGTCCTGCCGGGAGCCGGATGTACCGGGCAGGATAACCCGATGTTCAAGGGCAAGTACCGGCCCCTGTATCTTAACAACCAGCACTACTGATTTGCCGCGTTCGGCATAGGGCAATTCAATTTTATAATTGCCATCTTCGTCAGTTATGGCGCCCGTCACAAACTTATCCATATCCGCAGAAAGCACCATTACGCACTGATCAGAAGCCGCTTCGCCGTTTAAAAGAACAGCGCCGGTCAACTCATAAATGTTTAAGGTATTTGCCAGCATAATTTCCAAATAATCAGGTAATATATTCAAACTTAGGATATTCTTTCACCAATTGCTTTTTAATATCCGGGGGGAGTGCAGTGATTGCCGCACCCGAAACAAATTTCGTTGAGCGGGTGACGGCAGTTTTTGATGTATACACACATTTTACATACAAGGACACCTGGTATATCGCTTTTTCTTCCTGAACAAGAAAATCATCAAAGTGATCAATTTCCACTACCTTGGTAGCGCCTGCATCAAACTGTTTCAAAATAATATCCGAAAATTCCGATGGCCTGTCATAATCGGTGACACCTGCGGCTGTCCTTATATTAGTGCCATTGGCTTCGTAAAAAGGGCTCGTCCCTGAGCCGGAATCAATTTTATATTTGGGATTACCAGTAGTTGTAAGGTCCATGGTCATGCCGCCACCTAAAGGCAAACCTGTTTTATTAACCTTGGTTTCAGTCTTGTCAGGCTGTGTGGAAATGATCTCGCTCCATAAAGTTTGAAAATATCTTGACTCACTGGCTTTTGAACCCGAATAGCCCACCGAAAAACCTCCGACGTATGACGTGCCTGACGTGTAATCGGTACCTGTGTGAACGGAAACTGTACCACCGCCAACATTAGTTGCTTTATGATCTTCCGTCCCAACTTTGTCAACGGTAGTTGAAGATACCACCGAAGTATTTGCAGGAGGTGCGTTAAGAAGAAACAGCGCTCTGCTGAGATTGGCGGCGCTTACTTTTAATTTAATGTCGGCTTCCAATTCGGTGGTATAATCGGCCTTATAACTGGTTTTCAGCAATCCGGCCTTCGTCGCATCGCGGGCAAGTGTTCCCAGGGCGGTAAGCACAACTGTGTCATCCACTTTGGCAGCCGAAAAAGCATCGTGTATTTGCTTGGCCAAAGCTTTGGCATCACTTGCCGGCGTTCTCCTTATAACAGCAGAAGAGTTACTCCCGGCATTGCCTGATTGTTGTAACGTATGGGTCAATTCATGCGCCAGCAAATGTTTACCTGCGTCGGTTTCGGGCTGGTATTGGCCATTATTGAAAAATATATTATTACTTACTGTAAATGCTTTGGCGTCTAACGATCTGTTCAATTGAGCCGGTTCATCGCCCGTATGTATTTTCACGTCACTAAAATCTGCTCCAAAACGGCTTTCCATAAAATTTTTGGTGCCAGTTTCCATCGGGCAGCCCCCCCCGGTGGCGGATGTTATCCTGCCCGAAACTGAATCACTCACAGCGGTTTCGCCATTACTTTTTGCCTGTATAAAGGGCGTTACCCGGCTGGCCAACGGCTTTAGATGCACATGTTCATCATCATAGTCACAATTTGAGCAGTTTGATTTACGCCGAACAAACGGGGTTTCCGGCATGCGCATTACTTTGTCGGCCATTGCATCAGCCTCGTGCTCCAGTGGGTCATTAACGGCTCCCACGGAAAGTTTTAACTGGATGGGGAAACGGTCAATCAGTTCACGCGTTTGTTCATCCAATTCCTGCGCAGGCTTAGCTTTATCAGCCACGGCGGCCGGGCTGTTTTGGGGCTGTTGAGTTATTGAAGTGTTTTCGTACATATAATTAACGCCCGTTAATAGTTTTGTTCAATTTGTCAACCATCGACTTATCAATTTCCATTTTGCCCGGGGCCTGGGTTTCAACTCCCTTCTTATCAACCGTCTTTTTTCCATCAACCCATACTTTAAATAATAAGTTATCTCCATCCTTTATTGCTCCTGCCCATTGGTGCCCTTCAATTGCTGCATACGTTTTTTGACGTTCGGCAACACTTATGCTTTTAAAAACCGTGTTAATCATTTCACGATCATCGGCAGCCCCATCGCTGATCATTCCATTAATAAATTTAACGCGCTGCGAAAAAGTCATGTTTGAGAGATTTTCTGCCGTATTTCCGCTGTTAACAAGCTCGGTTGCCACCTCCCGTGGAGCAGAGCCCGTCCACATATCGTGGGGCGACCAATTCACTATATCCAAAACACCGGCTTTTGGATCTGCCTGCAGCTTCGCGACAAAACCTGCTAAATATGAAGCCCGGGGCGAATTAACGCCCGTTGCTGTAGCAGGAAACCTGTCCCCGAGCGCCGTTAGTTGAATCGCGATTGAGCCACCTTGTACCAATCTTGAGATCACCTGTCCTACGGTATCACCTTTGCTGCCTAAAAATTTCTGGTCCCAAAGTGTGCTGATGTCTGCAGCCTTCCAATTTTGTGATGGCTCGCCTTTGTCGGGCTCGGGTATTTGGGTTTGCGCCGCATATTGATCGCCAACTCCACCCGCTGCTTTACGCACGGCAGCAAAAAGGTCTGCATCGGTTTGGGCGGTCGGCACATTTTTCCCATTTTCATATGCCTTGGCAATATCGTTGTTCCCGGCCTGGATGGCCGCGATTGCCATTTTTTCTGTCCCACCCTTATCAAGGTTCTTGTCGCCGAATATCTTGCCGCCGCCTTTGATGTTTAAGCCATTCTCGTTATCAAAATCATGGTATACGCTGGCAACAAGGTCTCCGAGGGTCACGGCCGGTAAGGTTGGCGCCATAGCCTGTACTTGCCCTAGTATTTGCTGATATCCAAAATGAGTAGTGATAAGCGTACCGCTCGTCATGGCGATTGCAGTATCAAGCGCTATCTTGTGCTGCAGGTTAAACCAGAATAGCGGATATTTTTTCCCCCAATACTCCCTGATAGCTGCAATGGGTGTACGCAGGTGGCCTGCCGAAAACGAGTCCGTCAGGAAATGCTGCGCTGCGGCCTCATTGGCCATAGCCAAATCAATACTTGAATTTGTCCGCCCGGCGGCGTCAGCCATTCTAATGGCGATTTCGTGATATTTAACATAATTACTTCCCGAACTATTAACGGCCGGGATAGGTTTCCCTTTTTTATCGCGCCCGGCCGGTGCAACAAAATGACCCGCATTGGCCGCCCCCAGTTTCTGATAACGCTCAAATACGGTACTTTTCACCGCATCTGAAAAAGTATAATTTGCGAAGGCGCCTCCCGGCTCAAAACGCGGGTCTTTTTTCCCGGCAAAACGCTTTGTCAAATCCTTTTCGGCCCGCATCTCCCAGATACGCGGATCCTGCAGTCCCCACAATACTTCATCGCTGGTGCCTACTTTTTGACCTTTATTACCGGGTATTGCCGCCAACCGGAAAAGATCTTCGGGCATAAATACGTCGCCGCTTAACGCGATTATATCACCGTGTGTTAATTCTACTTTATCAGTAGCAGTCCCGATGTTATAAGTGGCGCTACTGGTTGCGGCATCTCCAAGGGATTGGTGTTCCTCGGAGGCAAAACGTTGTACAGGTGCGCTTTTTGAGGGGCCTGACCCATTTCGCCCCTGCTGCACTACGTGGCTGAGTTCGTGTGCCAATAAATGTTTGCCGCTATCTGATTGCGGCTGATATTGCCCGTTATTAAAATAGATGTTATTGTTAACCGTGAAGGCCTTTGCATTTAATTCCCTGTTCAGTTGAGCGGATTCATCGCCGGTATGAATCTTTACATCACTGAAATCAGTTCCGAAGCGGCTTTCCATAAAACTCCTGGTATTGTTCGGTATTGAGCTGCCGCTGCCCATACTCGATTGTATGCGGCTGGAAACCGAATTACTTACCATGCCTGCTCCATCACCCTTTGCCCGGATAATGGGGGAGACCTGGTTATCTAATGGTTTCAGGTGAACGTGTTCATCATCATAGTCGCAGGTTGAACAGGAGCCGGTTTTACGCTGAATAAATGACGCTTCGGGCATTCTCATTACCTTATCAGCCATTAAACCGGCCTCATCCTCCAAAGGATCATTTGTTTCACCAACCGTTAATTTGCGCTGAATACCTGCAGCAGCGGGCATCATTGCTGAATTTTTTGCCGTTGGACTGCACTGGTATCTTTTCATCGCTTTCCCGTTTTTAAATTGAGCCTATTATACACAGGCAAACTCTCAATAGCCATTGTTAAGCTTGAACTGGTAAACGCAACGCTGTTAAAGTGTTGTCGTGCCTGTATGATAATCCTATATGAAAACGCTGTTACCATTAAAATTGTCCTCCAAACCCAGCTCCGCCCTGAACTCCAACTGAGTTTGTCCATGACGAACCCGTTTGAGTGGTTGGAGATAAAAACGACCCCACAAGCGCCCCGTTAAGTATTACCTGGAATGAGCCGATATTAAGGTTTACTTGTCCGCCCACGCTCGGCTGTGCTAAAAACCCAACGTAAACCGTCCGGCTTGACATTGGAACGTCCGTCCAGTTAGTTCCTAAGCCCGCTGCAAGTTGGGCAAATATGCTCGCTTGTACATTTGCCCATTGCCCCGTTGGCAGCCGAAAGTCGTTCCCTAAATTTCCTACATATTGTAATTGGGCCGCTCCTGTCAAATTTTGGAAAATATCGCCGCCGGTTGCCAGCGGGCCCGTGCCGAAATTGAAGAGAGATAAACTGCCCTGGAGGGTCAGTTCAAATCCGCTGGCGCCTGCCTGGTGGAACCGCAAATTCCGGCCGGCTGAAAACTGAAGGCCGTGTTGCCATGGCGATCCACCCGGCGAGTTTGTAGCCAGTGTGTATTGCGGCGTATAAAGTATTTGGATAATGGTTTGCCAATGGCTTAGTTCAGCTTCGCGTTTTTTCTCGTTATAATACTGCCAAACCTGCATCCAAACATCGGGTCTATCAACGCTGGCATCAGTTTGATGAAGCACATCGGTTGTATCGGTGGTGATTTGGTCAAGGGTTGACATTTGTCCTCCGTAAACCGCTCGCAGCCGGCCGTTTGGTGTCGATTGGCTATCAGCTACTATCGGTAAAGCAAATTGCTCCCTGTCCAGCCATCCCCTAACTCTTGTTCGCAGGTCTTGCGTCGCCGGCGGCGCGGGTTGCTGCGCAGTTTGTTGCGCAGGCTGTGGCGGCGATGGCTGAACAGGCTGTGCCGGTTGTTGAGCTGCCTGCGGCGCCGGCTGCACAGGTTGCTGCGGCGGCTGTTGAACAGGCGCTGGATGTTGCTGCCGCTGAACTTTCCTGCCGACGGAACCGGATTGCTGCACCACATGAGTCAACTCATGCGCCAGCAAGTGTTTCCCGTCCGACTGCTCCGGGGCGTATTTCCCTGAATTAAAATACACATCGCTGCCTACGGTAAACGCCTGTGCATTTAAATCTTTCGACATTTGCACAGCGTAGTCGCCGGTATGTATCCTTACGTCCGAAAAATCATTGCCAAAACGGCTTTCCATAAAGCTTTTAGTGCTGCTGTTCATAGCACTTCCGCCACCCTGCGTTGCTGATATCCCCTCGGCCACTGCCGGACTTACTGCGCCGCCGTTTTCCGCTTTCGTTTGGATGAATGGGGAAACTTGCCGCGACAAAGGTTTAAGATGAATATGTTCGTCATCATAATCGCAACAGGAGGCTGATGCCTTGCGCTGAACAAAAGGTTTTTCGGGCATCCTCATCACCTTGTCAGCCATTGCGTCAGCTTCGTGCTCCAACGGGTCGTTTGCTGCACCCACAGAAAGTTTTAGCTGAATTGGAAGCCTGTCATTTCGTTCGACTTCCGTATCAGTCGCCTGGTTGGACGGCGCAGTTTCGTTCGCTACGGCCATTTGGCTGTTTTGGGTGTTATGATCTATTGAAGTTTTTTCGTGCATATTTTAACTGCTAGCTGAAGTCACTATCTATTTTTAAATCTCTGTTTTGATACGGCTTATTTATTTTATCATTTAGCCTTCATTTCCAAATCACCGCACTTTCCTTCCGACAGTCCATGCTGTGTTGGTTAGATTGGACAGCCAATCGGCAAATGGTGCATACACATCCGGCGTAACGGCGTTGCCCACATTCATTATTCTGTTATTGATGTAAGCCCGCGCCGGATCTATCTGGCTTGCCGATGTGCCGCTATCATTTAAATATTCATCGCCCAGGCCTATCATGTGGCCAAATTCATGTGCTGATGTGTTTTGGGTAAAGGTTGTGTTATCGTTTCCGTCATTTACCGAGAAGCCTGTGCCCGCGCGGATACTGGAACCTTTCCGGCTTTGGTTTTTGTTAGCATCCTGGTCCAGTTGCACCCTGGTGCCGCTAACATTATCGCGCACAAAAACATCCCGCGTGTCCATCAACCAGGCAGATTTACTTTTCAGTATCTTATCAAGCGCCATAGCTTCCTCGAAACTATCTTTCATCTGGTGCACAACATTTTCGTCCATTGCAATTTTAACATGCGCGGAACGGTGCTTACCGCCGGTTTCATTCAACACGAACCGGTCCTGCCAGATGTCCTGTATTGCCTTTTCAAAGTCGGCCACAAATGCATCCCGTTTGGTATCGTCCCACCCATGGGGGAATATCCATGCCAATGAAAAGGTTACAGTAAAGGTTGATGAAGCTTCATCATACGAAACTTTTGCCTCCGCAAAGCCGGAAGTTTTCGAACCGGTTTTTGCCTGGCGGCCGGTTTGACCATCCAGGTCGTAACTCGCGGTGCTGCTTTGGGTGCCCGTTATCGGGTCGCGCTGAACATTTGGCGCTTTATTGCTTTTTGATTGCTGTACCACATGAGTCAACTCATGCGCCAGCAAGCGTTTCCCTTCCGCATCCCCCGGCGCGTACTTGCCTGAATTAAAATAGATATCGCTGCCAACGGTAAATGCCTGGGCGCTCAAATCATTCGACAGTTGTGCGGCATAGTCCCCGGTGTGTATCTTTACGTCGGAAAAATCGCTGCCAAAGCGGCTTTCCATAAAACTTTTGGTAGGACCGGACATCTCGCTGCCCTTTCCCCGGGTGGCCTTTATTCCCGTCGAAACATTTTTGGTTGCAGCACCGCCATCTCCGCCTTTGGCCTGTATAAATGGCGAAACCTGGCCAGACGAGGGCTTAAGATGAACGTGTTCGTCATCATAATCGCAGCAGGAAGATGAGGGCTTTCGCTGAACAAAGGAACTATCCGGCATACTCATCACTTTACCGGCCATGTTATCCGCTTCGTGCTCCATAGGGTCATTGGTTGCCCCAACGGTTAGTTTGCGCTGAATGCTGGCGGCAGGTGTTATTTCTGAATTTTCATTGGTTGCCTTATGTCGTCTGTACCTTTTCATAGCCTCGTATCAAATCGTTTTCCCCTCTTTCTTAAATTCCTTTCTTATACCAAGCTGTATATCTTCAACACTGATTATTTTATCGCCCCGGTTTAAAGCCATTAATGATGCATACTGCACCACATTCATGATCGCACCGCCCGAGAGTTCGTGCTGCCGGGCTATTTGCTGTAGCTGGTATTGGTCGGGTGGTGTGCATTCCGGGCTAAATGCAGCGCTCCATATCCTGAGACGCTCCCGGCTTTGCGGTTTTTGAAAATGAATAATAGCGTTAAGGCGGCGGGTAAATGCTTCGTCCACATTATTACGCATGTTGCTGGCCAGTATTACCAGGCCGGGGTAGTCTTCCAGCCGCTGCAGCAGGTAAGCTACTTCCTGGTTAGCATATTTGTCGTTGGAATCGGAGATCGATGTCCGCTTGCTGAAGAGGGAATCAGCCTCATCAAAAAAAAGGATCCATCTTTTATTTTCGGCTTTCTTAAAAACTTTCTCCAGGTTTTTCTCCGTTTCCCCGATGTATTTTGAAACCACCATCGAAAGGTCTATTCGGTACACATCCAGGTTGAACAGCTTGCCTAAAAGTATCGCGGTAAGCGTTTTGCCTGTACCGGGCGATCCATGAAACAAAGCTTTATAACCGGGCTTGGTTTTTTTGCTCATTCCCCAATCGTTTTGCAAAACCTGGCCATATTGGAGCCAGATCCGGATCTCATCCAGCTGCGACATCGTATAATCATCTACCACCAGGTCGCTCCATTCCATCCCTGTGGTTAACCGTTTTGCAGGAAAATCAGGGCTGAACTGTGGCTTACGGAAATTACCGGTAGTAAAAAAATCAACGTACTCATCGGTGATGCTGATGGTACTGCTATAAAACGGTTCGTTGCTGTTGCCCTGGTCAAGCTGCAGTACGTTGTGCGCAAAAAAAATGTGATCAGGTTCAAATAGCCTGTATAACTTAAAACGGTAAGCCAGGTCGTTTCCGCCTAATAAAAAAAGGGCGGTTTCAATGGTGGGCAAAAAACCGCTGTGCCTGTTGCCTCTTACGCCGCCAAACTCGGTATAACCGCGCCCCAGCGCTTTGTTGACCGAAAAGAAAGGGTCGAGCAGGTCAGGTTTTATATAAGGTACAAGCGCCAGGATCAGCAGCAGCCGTTCGTCGCTGTTTAACTTGTAATAATTGACAAAATCAGCGTAAACCGAATGATCGCCGGTAAGGTCGGGAACCGGGCTATCGGTAATTATATAGCCGGTGCTTACAATAACTTCACCCGGCTCCTGGCCGTTTTTCGCAGCCTTGTCTCCCGGCGAAAACTCCTGTAATCGCTTGTTAACCACGTTTACAAACCAGTTCACTTCCCTCGCAAGCGTATCGGCATTTTGTGTAAGGATGCCGGGTTCCTGTTTCACCGGTTCAACAAGTTCCTCCTTTACCCCGTTAATTTTCTTCTGCGTTTTCTTCATAATCGTATATTACCATTCAACAAAAATCAGATAACTGTTCCAGGGCAAACTAATGGTTGAGTATCCCCATGGAATTTGATCAAGCAGTACATCAAGCGTCTTCCGTTCAACCTGTAACTGCCAGCCATTATCTTTTTTGGCTACCAGGCCGTCACGCCTGATAAACGTCTCGCGCAAGCCCTCGATTGAAGTGTTTTTGAGTATGTTCCAGTGGGCAATCACTGCTTTTAACAGGGATTCGGCTTCGTGAATGTCCTTTTCTTCCAATACTATATTCAATGGAACGGGCATGTCTGCCGGCAAGCTGCAAAGTATTTTCTCCAGAACCATTGCATATTCGGGTACTTTTTGCTGCCCGGTAGCCAGGAACTTTAATAAATGGACCGCTTTAAAGGCGCATTCATGATTTTTCCAGGCAGTTCCCTCCAGCAAATTAAGTTCAGCAAAAAAACGCTTCAGGAATGGGGCCAGCAATACAAGGCCGGCATGTTTAACCGAATATTTTTCAATGTTTTCCTCAATTACAGGCCCTGAGAATAGTTGCTCAGCCGCCCCGCCGTGTTCTTCCGGTTTTTTAATATCTCCGGTTAATGCAAGCTCAGTAGCTGCAGATGCGCCGGTAATATTTGCAAGCTCAACGCTTACCTGGCCGGCCAGTATCTTGTTTGTGCTAAAAATTTGCTCAACGTGTGTTCTGAATATATTTTCCGGCGTTTTAGCATTTTGAGGCGCCGAAAATATTTTCTCTGCATTCTCGATGATCACGTCATCAATCACAGCAAATACTCTTTGATACTCGTGGCTGCCTTCATCGTTTAACAATACCTTTAAAGCCGGTAGTTTTTCCGCAATTTGATGAAGCAGGGTTAAAATTATTTCGTGTGCCCTTTTAAGATCGCCTGATAAGCTTACGACCAATTGTTTCGATTGATCATTTAATTGCCAAAGGATCCGCCGCCAAATTTTCGCCTCAAACCGGTTCCGGAAAAAAAAATCAACTAATACAGCTGCCTGGTTTGCGACTGCCTTCTGCAAAGTTTCATCCATACTGATGGTTGTTTCGTCAGCAAACCAGGGTAATGTGCCGTTGGATAGAAAATACAGGAGCGTTTCGGTATTTGACAAGTGGCGCGATGCCTGGCGCTGGGCAGGCGTAATTTCCGAAAGTTTTTTTGCCAGTTCGCTCCTGAACTTCTGACTGAAAACCTTTTTAAAATCTGTCCCAAAAGTGTGCCTGCTAAATGAACCCATATCCAGGCTGATCCTGTCTATTTTTATCAGTTCATTGTCGCCTACATTTTCAGAACATACTTCATCAATAATTTCCGCAATCTCCTGCTGCAAGGTTTGACCGAAGTTTTGACGCAAGTTGAATGACATGTCCTCATCGGGGCATATTACTTCAAATTGCAGACTGTTAACTACATGTGTCATTTACCATTTGCGTTTGGACTTGAATTATCCTGGCTGCAGTCATCGATACATACACCGCATGGCACCAGTGTATTGATAATATCGACCAGCGGATTTACCACTTCATAATCCGGACATTCCGTTTGCGACATTTCAACCAGCCAGGCGCTGTAAGCTTTTTCAAACTTCTGCATTTCTTCTATGCCTATCCATACCACCCTTGTTTGCACGTGAGCAGGAGTTTCGGACAGGATGGTTTTTTCAACCAGGTTCCTGAAAGACGGATCACGAAGCCGTTTCGGCCAGCAGGGAAGTACCACGGTGGTTTGGAATGAATATGGGTCGGTATTGCCATCGCATGGATAACTATTACAATACAGATAGAGCTCGTAGCCAAAATATTGCATTAATACCGCTATCTCGTCCTCGATATCGTAGGTATCCGGCGTGTCGGTGCTCTTGTTAAACAAATAAAGACTTTGAGCCAAAACCACGCCGTCGGCGCCGTGAATAATAAACCCGTATTTTGCCGGGTTGCCATTGTCGGCCACAATTTCATAGTTTATCCGCTCCGAGCCAAATTCACACAGGTCGTTGATCCGTTTTACCATGTCTTCATATTTCCTGAACTTTAGCAGCATCGGGTTGGTACCATCCAGGTAAACTTTTTGGTAAAGAATTGATTTGGCCGGCAAATCCTCACCCGGTATAGTCACATTATCCTCGGGCAGTGTCCTGATATACTGGAGCACCCAGGGCATATTGTCGTAACACTTGGCGGCGGGTATACGTTGTATCTTTTTACGGTAAGGCGGTGCGGTGATTACCTCATCCTGGGCGGCATTTAAATCACAGTTGTCCAGGCAAATGTTTAAAAAGCTAACGGGCTCATCAGTATCGGTTTCACCAATCACTTCATCCAGCTTGGGTCTTAACAAAATATGTTCAACCAAATGCATGCCTTCGTTGCTATTGATCTTCCGCATTATTTTCTCCAGCTTCCCGAACGCGTCATCGCGGTCAGTCTTTTTGGAGAATACCTCGCTCGATCCCAATAAAACAGCCGTTGCCGGGTCAGTACTGTCGTACAATTCGAACCAGAATTTTCCCACCAGCCCAGCTGCCTTACGACTGCGGGCCTTCACTTCGTCGCTGAATTTAAAATAAGTGCGGTCATCAGCATGCTCCAGGATATCCTCCATCAGCAATTCTGTACAACAGCCCTGCATAACATCCACGCTGGTAAAAATCACTGCATTGTCGTCTTCGGGATCAAGAATTTTTATAACATTCAGCGAAGCGCCTGCACTGTTTGTCTTTTGCTTAGGCAGGTTAGTGGTATCGTCCTGCACCATCAGGGCTTCACTTATCAAGTATGAGGGAACAAGTGATCTTCTTTCAATATGCTCAAAGCCGAGCAACCTGGCGATACGCCGCTCCGCGCCAGATATGTTAACCGAATCCCAGGTATTGGGCAAGGCGTAATTATACCCGTTACCGCGTTTGGTGCTTATAAACTGGTATTCCTGGCTTTTAAGTATCCTTGTTTTATCATCAATAAGCCTGTCTCCAACGTTTTTTGGCTCCAGCCACTCCATCAGCTTTTCATAATCGCTAAGGTCTTCGCTGAACCGGGCGAGCATGTGATCTAAAAAGGTGTTCCGGCGATCTTCGAATATTTTGGGTGTTTCAATTAACTTTTCGATAATTTTTTCGAAGTTCTTCAATACCAGGTTAAAGTTTTTAGCTCCGTTATTCCCGGTATCAATCAGCAGTTCGTTCAGGTTTTCAATCTCGGTAAGCGCGGTAGTAAAATAAGTGTGGGTTACGGAGTCATTAAACGTAAACAGGTCGCGTAGGTGGTTAAGTTGCACCAGGTAGTCCTTAAGCACCTGTTCGAAGAACAAGAGGAAGCCGCCCAGCTGAAGCGCCTGGGTTTTTCGGCCTTCGCTGGCATTGGCAGGCAGGCCGCCCCGTTCGCTAACCCCATAGCACATCGGCAGCGAGTAGGTAACCGGGTAATAATCCTCCAAATTCATGTATTCGCCGTTGGGCACCCCAAAATCAAGGTCGGCGCCTATCAATTTATATTTACGTTCGGCGGCTTTCATGTTTTTGAAAAGCCGTAACATTTTATCGGGTTTGCGGTCCTTTGTGCTGCCGGTATAATAGGTGATAAACTCCCTTTCCTTGCAGAATAAAACCTGCGACATCGGGGGTTGTATCCTTGCAATTTTACGTTCGCTTTGCAGAAAGTCGACCCATTCGGCAAAATAGTTTTTCCCTGATGTTCTATCCTCAGGGTTAATGAACGGCATGTGGAGATAAGTTATCGCCTTAATACCGGGTATATTGGCTACTTCGGATATGATATCAGACAGCATTATGTTGCGGAACAAATCCGTTTTATCCATATCTGCCGAATCGATAAACCCATGCTCCAGGGCCGGGCCTTCAAAAATTTCATCAACCTGGTAACCTTTGTCCATCATTTGCGGGATGGTGTAAAAAGGGATAGAAGGCGTGAAATATTTATAGATGGTAAAAAATATTTGCGCCAAAATTTGATCGGGATCAGCATACTCCTCCAATACAACCGAGGCTCCTATGCCAAAATCGTCATATTCAACTGCCTCAATGCTTAAAAAGTCCTCGCATAAATTGCGGTTGGCTGCCAGTCTGTCAATCACCAGCTGGCGTATTTCTTCGCGTTTATTGCCATCTATAATATCTTCCTCATATTCAACCATTACATTATACAAGCCTTCAATCTCCACAATTTCAGGGGGTATAATAGCTGCCGATGCATCCTGCAATTCGTCGTTTACCACGGCTATCTGTTCTTGTAAATGGCTGATTTCTGTATTTAGTTTATCGGTAGCTATGTAGTCGGTATCCGGTGGCGGAGGGAGGGCGGAAAGCGCCGCTTGCTTTTCGGCCAAAGCCTTATTGAGTCTGTCAAGCTCCGCATTTAATGCGGTTACTTTGTCGGCGCGGGCGGTAGTGGCTTCGCCCACCGTCACCTGGTTCAGGCCAAGCTTTCCGAAACATACTTTTTCCTTCTTGTCAGCGCAATCGCAATCATAATCCGGCCTTTTTTCAATGTCATTATAGTCTATCCAAATAGGTACCTCATAATCTTTGCTGGGGGTAAGCCAGGCGTTTCTTACGCCCTCGATATCGATAATAAGCTTGCGATAATCATCGATAGTAAGCGCGCTGTTGTGCAGGATATGTTTGGCAGTATAAAAAATCTGTTTCCAGGTATGGTTGGTTAGTTGTTCGGGCGCCAGGAGGTCCTTGATGTCAAAATCGGTCCTGTACGAAAGATCTGTTATGGCATAGCAAACTGCTTCTAAAATAGTAATACCCGGATCGGAGTAGTTATAGTTTGTCCAGATATCGCTGCCCAATTCTTCAATCAGGTTAATTCCCTGTTTGCGCATGGCTTCGTAATCTTCGGCAGGGAGAAGCGGGTTTGCTTTTATTAATGAAACTGGAGTTAGCATAGCACTGGTTTTTATAGGAATATTGATTAATAGATTTATAATTATGGTTTTTTATCCGCCGGCGGCAATGCTTTGGGCTCCGGCGCAGCATCGGCGGCTGGTGCTGTTCCGGCATTTGCGGCGGGGCTGTCGGTAGTATCGGCAGCTTTGCCTTTTACTACGCTTTTGAAAAAATCTTCCGCTTTTTTTACAGCAGCTTTACCCTTTTCGGCAATTTTACTGGTTTGCGATACCAGTGCCTTATCAAAATTCTCGATAGCACCTTCGATCATATTGGGCTTAGCCGGCGTTTCTTCAACTGCCGCCGGTTGTGCCGCAGGTGCGGCTGCGCTAGCAGCCTGCGTTATATTTGCCGGGGATATACTGGCTTCAGGTTTATCCTCGGGCGGGGCTATTTCTGCGGGAGCCGGTATGGCTTGTTCTGCTACCGGCTGTTCTTCAACCGCAGGTTCCGCAGCCGTTTGTTCTTCAACCAAGGGTATTGCTTCAGCAGCTTTTTGTTCTTTAACTCCTTTTAATTGATCAATAGAACCGAATGTGCGTTGTGGCAGTAGCTGCATTTTTTCACATGGCGTCGGCTCGACAGTATCTTCGTAAAGCAGGATAATGTGTTTTGGCGCCGAAACAAGTAACGACATCTGAGTGGATGGTTCTGCTATTACATCGCCTATAAAGTAACCCTGGTTTTTCAAAAAGGCTTCGATATCATTGCATCCCGACACCTGGTCCAAAGCGGTCACAAACTGTTCGGAAGTGAAGGTGGTTGCTTCCGCCTTGTCGGGCACGCAGCACTCATCGCGGCAAACGCCCATTAAAAAGTCGGTTATGAAATCAACATAGTTCCTTTGCTGAATAAAGTTGATTAT
>Ga0068856_100003822_pt1 | contig 15094 bp, 15 predicted proteins | sample KBSCornC62_FD_66595 | JGI IMG/M metagenome (GOLD analysis project Ga0068856, IMG submission 66595) | Corn rhizosphere microbial communities from Kellogg Biological Station, Michigan, USA - KBS Corn C6-2 | ecosystem: Host-associated > Plants > Roots > Rhizosphere > Soil ...
CGCTCGGCGAACTCACGTTCTCGTGGTTCGAACCGCTCGCGCAGGCCTGCGCGAACCTCTGCGACTGGTGCGTGGTCTGGATGCTCGCCGTGGTCCGCATGCTGGCCTCGCTGCCGTTCGCGCGCGTACCGATGACGCCGGCGCCGGCCTGGGCGATCGCGTGCTACGACGCGGCGCTCGTCGCCGTACCGTTCGCGCTGCGAACGAAGTACGCTCGCGCCGGCATCGCCGCGGCCGCGCTCGGGGCGGCGCTCGTGCTGTGGCCGCCGCGCGCGCAGGACGAGATGCTCCGCATCACCGTGCTCGACGTCGGCCAGGCGGACGCGATCGTGGTGCAGACGCCGAACGGACGCGCGCTCTTGATCGATGCGGGCGGACAGCTCGAACGCGGCGCGCAGACGGCCGGAGATTCATCCGCGGAACGCGTCGGCGAGCGGATCGTCGTGCCGTTCCTGTTGCGGCACGGCATCCACGCGCTCGACGCCGTCATCTTGAGCCACCCGCACGGCGATCACGCCGGCGGGGTCGCGCCGACGCTGCGCGTCCTGCGCGTCGGATCGCTCGCGGACGGCGGACAGGCGTACGGCGGGAGCGCCTATCGCGACGCCGTCGCGACCGCGCGCGCCGATGCGGTGCCGATCGTCTATCCGCGCGCCGGCGCGATCTGGCGGAGCGACGGCGTCACCTTGCGCTTCATCGGACCCGAGTTGCCGTTCCTCGCGAACACCGGCAACGACATCAACGACAACTCGGTAGCGTTCGTGCTCGAATACGGCGCCTTTCGGATGCTCTTCACGGGCGATGCAGGCGTCGCGGCCGAACGCCGGTTCCTCGCGACGGGTATCGATCTGCACGCCACCGTTCTGAAGGTCGGCCATCACGGCTCCGCCTATAGCTCCGGCGACGCGTTCCTGGACGCCGTGCATCCGCGTTACGCGATCGTCTCGGTCGGGCGGCACAACCATTTCGGCCACCCGGCGCCGCGCACGATCGCGGCGCTCGAGCGGATCGGGGCGAGGGTCTATCGGACCGACGAAGATGGCGCCGTCACGATCCGGACGAACGGCACGTCTGAAGCGGTGTTCGGCACCCTCATGCTGGAGGCGGATGATGGTCGTGGACTTCGGGCGCTATCTCCTGGGCGTGACCGCCGTGATGTTCGGCGTCATCGCCTTCGTCTGGCACGACGCGGCCACGCCGGTCCATTACGTCACGGCCGTCGCGTATATCGCGGGCGGGCTCATGCTGCTGATCCGCGGCACGATCGCGATCGGGGGGCGTGCGCGGGCGCGGCCAGGTGAAGCGCCGTGGAAGCAGCGCGTCGCGCGTACCGCAGCAGTGCTCTTCGGGATCTGCGTCATGTCCTTCGCGCTCGAGCAGCTGTTCTTCCTGAAGGCGACGGCCTTCTTCGTTCCGGTGTGGATCCCGCCGAACCCGATGTTCGTTTGGATCCCGCACCTCTTCGGTTCGCAGACGTCGTCGTTCGCATGGTCGGAGACGATCGAGACCTTCGCCATCGCCGCATCCGCTTGGATCGTAGCCGCCAGGATCCGCGACAAGGAGGCGAGTTGGATCGGGTGATGCGGTTCGATATCACGCTCCTGACCGAAGTGCGGCATCCGGATCTCACTTCGGACGACCGGCTCTTGCGCGGCGCGCTCGAGGCGCGCGGTGCGACGGTGCGGGCGGCCATCTGGAACGATCCGGCCGTCGACTGGTCCGCTTCTGCCGTAACGGTGTTCCGCTCGACGTGGGACTACTTCCATCACATCCGGGAATTCGCCGAATGGCTCGACGTCGTCGAACTGCAGACGCGCCTCGTCAACGACGGGAAGACCGTCCGTTGGAATATGCACAAGGGCTATCTGCGCGATCTCGCCGAGCGCGGCGTGCCGATCGTGCCGACGCTCTTCGTCGATCATGGCGACCACTTCGACCTCAGCCCCCCGCAGGCGCCCGGCGAATGGAGCGACGTCGTGATCAAACCGTGCGTCTCGGGCAGTTCGTTCGGCGCGGCGCGGTTCGACCTGCGGACGGCGACGGCGGAGGCGCAGAGCCATCTGCAATCGCTGGTCGCCGTGCGGGATACGATGGTCCAGCCCTACCTCGCCGCGGTCGAGACGGAACGCGAACGGTCGCTGATCTTCTTCGACGGCTCCTACAGCCACGCGATCCGCAAGACGCCGTTCACCGCTTGGAGCGCCGGCGCGACCGATCTCCGGCACGACGCGAGCGCCGAAGAGATCGCGTTCGGGCGAGGCGTCCTCGGCGTGCTGGATACGATGCCGGCCTACGCGCGCGTGGACATCGTGCCCGCCGACGGATCACCCTTGCTGATGGAACTAGAGGTCATCGAGCCGTCGCTCTTCTTCGACGCGCTTCCGGGCAGCGAAGACGCGCTCGCCGAGATCCTCCTGCGCGACGTGCGCTAGCGCTTACGCGCGGGAGGTCACCGCGAAGCGACGCTTCGACCGTTCCTTCGCCTTGGCGGCTTCGGTCGCGCGATCGCGCGGCGGTGCGTTGGTGACCAGCGACGCCAGCAGCGTGCGGGCCGTCGCCGTCACCGCATCGACGGCGCCGTCGAAGGCGGCTTCGTTCGCCTTCGACGGATGCGTGAAGCCGCTCAACTTCCGCACGAACTGCACGGCCGAAGCGCGGACCTCATCCTCGGTCGCGGGCGGCGCGAAGTTGTAAAGCGTCTTGATGTTGCGGCACATCGTTCAGCGCTCCGTCGCCTTTCGGATGCCGACGCCCGCGAGCAGGCCGACCGCGAGCGCGAGGAGTCCCCACGTCATGTCCGGCTTCATCACCATGACGAACATCACGGCGATGACGAGACCGTAGTTCGCCGCCGTGCCGTAGCGCAGGGCCGCATTGCCGGTGAGGTCCGCGGGGACGTCGATCATCGCGTTCGCGGCGCGCGCCGCGGCCCCGGCCTTCGCCATGCGCGGCGCCAAGACGCCGCCCCCGATCCCCATGATGAGCACCAATCCCACGATCGCCACGTCGACCCACGGCGTGCTCCAAGGCCACTGCAGGCCGGTGAGCCACGCGCCGGTCGCGAGCAGCAGGACGAAGAGGATCGGGAACAGCTTCGCCGTCCGCTCCGCTTTCGCGGCGGCGACGCGCAGATCGTCGAGCGTCGCCGGCGAGCGCATCCGGCCGAAGTTGAACTCCACGATGCCCATGATGGCGAAGATGCCGCCGAGGACGAGCAGATGGAGGAAGAGCGCGAATCCATAGAGGTTCATGCCGACGTCTACGGTGCGCTCCGTCGCGCATCCCCCGTCTCGCCCGCTCGTCTCGGCCCAAAGCGCGGCACGGACGAGGAGCGTGGGTCCTCGAGGCGGATTAACGCGCATGCCCTTTCTCGAACGACCGCAGTTGGACGAGGCCATCCGCGCGGGACTGGCCTCGGGGTCGGTCGCGCTGCACGGATCGCTCGGCTACGGCAAGACCTTCGCCCTTCGCTCGGCGCTCCGCGCGAGCGATGCGCCGGTCGCGCGATGGGAGACCGCTCCGTGGGAGCGCCTGCGCTACGCCGTTCCGCTGGTCGACGCGATCGCCGCCGTCCGTCCCGATTTCGGGCGGCGCACGCGCGCTCTAGCCGAAGCGGGTGCCGCGCCGGCCGCGCTGGGCGCCGCCTTGGGCGAAGACCTCTCGCACATCCGCGCGCCGCTCATCGTCGCCATCGACGATGCGGGCGACCTGTTCGGCGACGACGATGTACGCGCGTTTCTCCAGGCCGCCGCGGACGCCGCACCCGGAGACGTCCGCTTCGCGGTCGCGAGCCGGCGCGAGACCGCCGGCCTGCTCCGCGCGCCGGTCCTGCGGATCGACGAAGCCGCGCTACGCTTCTCGACGGATGAGATCGCACGCCTGACCGGCGGCGATGCATCGCTCGTCCGGAAGATCGTCGAAGCGACCGCCGGATGGCCGGCATCGGTCGCGCTCAACGCCGCGCCGGAGACGATCCCCGACGCGACCCGCGCCGCGCTCGAACCGTTCGCCGTGCGCGAGCGGATCGCGTCCGACGAGGTCGCGGCGTTCCGCTCGCTCGGCGCGTTCGTCGAGATCGACGACGGCGCGGTCGCGATGCAGCCGGCGATCCGCAAGCAGCTGCTCGACGCCATGCGCGCGCGCGGCGACGATTCCATCGCGCGCGCGCATCTCGCGGCCGGGCTCGGCGAAGAATCCGCCGGACGTCCCGCGGTCGCGCTCTACCACCTCGATGCATCGGGCGATGCGAGCGCCGCCTACGCGTTTCTGCATCGCAACGTCGCCGCGCTCGCGCTCTCCGGCGATCTGGCGCGCGTCGAAGACTTCGTACGCGCTTCGCCGCCGGCGAGCGATGCCGATGCGGCGCTGGCGTCGTTCGCCGGCGCCCTCGGCGCGCACGCGCGCGGCGAGACCGACGCCGGGGAACGCTTCGAGCGCACCGCGACCGCCGCGGCGGCCGCCGGTGCGGACGCCATCGCCTTCGCCGCGGAGTTGCGCGCGATCGAATCGGCGCTCGCGCGCGGAGAGACGGTCGCCCCGGAACGCATGGCCCGCGCCCGCACTGCGGCGCCGCCCGGAGACGCATCGACCGCCGCCGCCGTGCTCGAAGGATGGAACGCGGCCATCGCCGGCTCGTTCGAGGAAGCGCTCGCGATCCTGACGCCGTACGACGCACCGGCGGCGACGCGCGAAGGATCCGGCATCGAGGTCGCGCGCGCCTATGCCGAGACCGCGCTCGGCCGCATCGATCGCGCGAAGCGGCGCATGGACGCGCTCGTCGCCGCCCTCGAGTCCTCCGACCGGTTCGTCCTGCACGTCCAGGCGCTGATCTGGTACGCCCGGTTCGCACTGCTCTGGGGCGAGACCGGCGTCGCGCTCGACTATGCGAACGAAGCGTTCCGGCGCGCGCGCGGATTCGAAGCCGAGACCGAATCGGCCGCGCTGCATGCGATCCTCGCCGAAGCGGCCGCGCACGCGGGCGATGCCGATGCCGCGCTGCACTGGTCGCGCGAACTGCGCCGCCATGCCGAGACCGCGTGGTACGGCGTCGACGCTCGCCGTCTCGCGGCGATCGCCGATCAGCAGACGGCGCGCGCGCTCTTCGCGCGCGGCGACGTCGCCGGCGCGCGCGCGGTCGCGGAGACGAGCGCGGACGATGCGGCGGTCCCCGCGGCACAGCGCGCCGCGCTCTTGGCCGACGCCGCCGCCTATGCGTGCATCGGCGGCGAACGCGGAACGGCCGAAGCGATCGCTCGCGCTCGGATGGCGGCGGCCGGCGCGCGGCCGCTCGATGCCGTCGACGGCGTCGCCATCGCGGTCGCGACGACGCTCCTGGACGCCCTCGCCGTCGCCGGCGGTGCCGATGTAAGCGACGCGGCTCCGCCGGGCGCCTTCGCGGCGCTCGCGCGCGCCCGCGACGGCAGCGTGCGCCTTCCGGTAGCCGCGCTCGCGCTGCGCAATGCCGCGCGCGGCGAGAAGCCGGGCGCCCTGACCGACGCGCTCGATCTCTATACGGCGCGCGGTCCGCGCTTCGAAGCGGCCGCGCTGCGCGCGCTCGCGCGCACCCTGCGCGTCGAGACGGCCGACGCGAAAGCCGCCCTGCACGAGCCGCTGACCGAACGCGAATCGCAAGTGCTGACCTTGCTCGTCGAAGGTCTGACCAATCGGGAGATCGGCGAACGGCTCATCCTCGGGACGCGCACCGTCGAGACGCACGTCGAGCGCATCCTCGGAAAGCTCGGCGTGGGCTCCCGCACCCGTGCCATCGCGGCCGCGCTCCGCTTGGGCCTCGTCGTTCCGTAGAACTACGGACGGCGCACGACGCCGCCGGCCCTAGCATGGGCGCATGGATACGCAAAAACTCGAACAGCTCGTCGGCGCGAAGGCCCTCCACCTCGCCGGCCTCGTCATGGTCTTCTTCGGAAGCGGCTTCTTCCTCAAGGTCGCCTTCGATCACAATTGGATAGCGCCGCCCGAACGGGTCGCTCTCGGACTCGTCGCCGGAGCGGCCCTCGTCGCGTACGCGCAATTCCTCGCGAAACGCGGCACGACGTTCTTCAGCGACGGTATCACCGCGCTCGGCGCCGCGATCGTCTTCCTCTCGCTCTGGGCCGCGAACGCGCTCTTCGGACTCGTTCCGGCCGGCACGGTCTTCGGCGGTATGGCGGCGACCAGCGCGGCGCTGGCCGCGCTCGGCTGGCGTCATCGCAGCGAACGTCTCGGCGTCTTCGCCGCGATCGCCGGCTACGCGACGCCGATCCTCGTGGGTTCTACCGCCGGTAACGATTGGACGCTCGCCGGATATCTCGCGCTGCTCTCGTGCGGCACGATCGCGCTCGGCCTGCTGATCGACGCCAAATCGCTCGCGCCCCTCGCCCTCGCAGGCTCCCTCGCGTGGACGGGCGTGCATTTCCTCAACGTCGCCCAGCCGCCCGTCGCGGTGGCCGCGATGCTCGCGATGCTCTACGCGCCGTTCGCCCTCGCCGGCTGGGTCGCCGAAGGTACGCGCAAAGGCGCGACGCTCCACCTGTCCGTCTCGGTGACGGCGAGCATCATCTTCGCGATCTTCGCCTTCGGCGTGCTCCGGCCGGAACATCGCACCGACCTCGGCATCGGATTCGCGATTGCCGGCATCGCCTACGTCGCGGCGGCGATCTTCACGCGTTCGATCCGACCGAGCTACGTCGCGGCCGGATTTCTCGCGCTCGCCGCGCTCTCCGCATTGGACTCCGCCGCGCTCGCGACGGCGCTCGCGGCCGAGGCGGTCGCATGCGCCTTCGCCGGCGCGATCCTGCGCGATGCGGTGCTGCGCGGCTTCGGCGTGGCACTGCTCGGCTTGGACGCCGTCTGGACGGGCGTCTCCGAGTCGTTCGCGCACGCCGCTTCGGCGTTCTGGAACGAGCGCTTCGTCAGCCTCGCCGCCGTGACCGCAGCATCATTCGGCGTCAACGCGGCGCTGGCGCTCCAGCCGTTCCGCACGAAGGACGACGAGGCGCTATCCCGGCCGCTCCGACTGGCGGCGCACGCCTTCGGGCTCGCGGCGCTGACGCTGGAAGCGCACGACTTCTCCTCCGCGTCGGCGGTCTCGATCCTGTGGGCCGTCTACGCGGCCGCGCTCGTCGTCGCCGGTCTTCGCAAGCGCGACGTCATGCTGCGCTGGGAAGGCCTCGCGTTGATCGTCGCCGCCGGCGTGAAGGTGCTGTGCTTCGATCTGGCGTCGCTGCCGTTCGAGTACCGCGTCCTCTCCGGGCTCGCGGTCGGCGTCGTGCTGATCGTCGTCTCGTGGCTCTACCAGCGCCGCGCGCAGGAGGCGGTATGATCGACGCGACGGCGACGGGCGTGCGCGCCATCCACGTCGAGCGGGCGCCGCGACCCGCATACGTGCGGCTCGAGATCCCGCAAGACGTCGATCCCGGCCCGGCCGGCGACTATGCGTCCGTGCGCATCTACGACGATCGCGGACGCGAGACGCCGTACGTGCTCGACCCCTCGATGCCGGCGACGCGACCGCGCGCCGCGGCGATGGAGGATCTGGGCTACGTCGACGGACGCTATACCGAGGCGGTCTTCGATGCGGGAACGTCGGGCGAGCGCTACGACGCGATCGCCCTGCAATCGCCGGCGGCGGCGCTTTTCAATCGGGTCGAAGCGGCGATCTCGGACGATCGGCATTCGTGGCGCATCGCTCGCGCCGACGGCCTCATCTACCGGCTCGATCGCGAGGAGAGCGGAACGCAGACGATCGCGATCGGTCCGGCGCGCGCGCGCTGGATACGCATACGCATCTTCGGCGGCGAACGCGTCCCGCTCGACGGCGCGACCGTCGGTACGGCGCCCATGGCGGGAACGCAACTGCGGCGACTACAGTGTTCGTCTTCCGTCTCGCATCGCGACGCCAGCACGACGATCGCGTTCGACTGCGGCGTTCCGCGCGTCGGCGTGCGGGTCGTGCGGTTCGAGGGATTGCAGCGCGAGTTCTCGCGCGACGTCGTCGTCGAGGCGAGCGACGACGCGCTCGCGTGGCGGCGCGCTGGCGAGGGCCATATCTCGCGTTACGCCTACGGCGCCGCGCGTCTTGCGGTCGCGACCGGCGACCCGGGTGCGAGGTATTGGCGCGCCGTCGTCGCGGACCGGGACGATCCGCCGATCGCCGGGCTGCGCGCCGACCTCTACGGACCGACGCACGCCCTCGTCTTCGAGGCGCGGCCGTTCCGATCGTACGCGATCGCGTGGGGAGCCGCGCCGGACGCGCCGCAGTACGATCTCGGCGAAGTGCTCGCACACGACCCGCCGCGGACGTTCGCACGAGCGACGGCGGGCGAACAGCGCGAGGCGCCGCGGGCGCGCGCGAAGGGGACGCGCTCGAATCTCCTCACCGCGGCCGTCTGCGCGATGCTGCTGCTACTGGGCGGCGCGACCTTCGTCGCGCTGCGCCCGCCTCGCGGTTAGACCGGTGGTATCGAGGGCATCGGTTCGATGGTCGGCGTGGGGACGGCGGTCGGCGTCGGCGAGGGGGCCGGCGTGGCCGCCCTGCACGGCACCGGCGTGGCCTGAGCGACCGGCGTGGCCGAAGGGCACGGATGCGGCGTGGGCGGCGGAACGGGGCCGGATGCGCCGGTCCCGGCCGCGCCGAGCGAGAGTCCCGTGATCGCGGTCGCGAGGACGACGTGCGCGAACTTCATCCCCAGGCGATACCCGTACGTGCCGCGATCAAACGCGTGAGGCGCCCGCTCCCTACGGCCCGAGCGGATCGGGGTTCGGATCGTCCGCAGGCGAGCGGAGTTCGCCGTTCTTCGGCGGGCGCGTGAAGTATTTCGCATCGGGCAGCGTCTGCCAGACGCGCTCGTCGCCGTAGTGCATGCGGACGTGCGCGTAGCCGAGGAGCCTTCCGGACTCGCGTACGGCGACGTCGATGTAACTCTCGTCCGCCAAGAAATAGGACTGCAGCGGAACGTAACGCAGTTCCGCATAGCCGTCGAAGCGCGCTCCGTCCTCGTCCGCATCGATTTCGAACCGCACGATGCAGATGCGTCCGGTGACCGCATCGATGGTGACGCGCTGGAGCGGATGGCGTCGCGGATCGCGCGTCGCGCGAAGGCGCAGGACGCGTCCGGGATCCGTTCCGCACCACGCGATCCCTCCGTCGTCGACCCGGTACGCGCTCGGGTCGAAGGCGTAGACGTCGGCGATCTGCGTCACCGCCGCAGGCGTCGGTTCGGGTGCGGGCGTCGCGAGGTCGGGCGCGCGGTCGAGCGTGCCGAGCAGCCCGCGCCGCATCCACACCGAGATGCCGCTCCACGTCGGATCGAAGAGCGCGAGATGCGAGAACGCCGGACCGTCGCCGAAATCGAGCCGCGAGAGCCCGTCGCTCGAACGGTACGCCGCATACCATTCGTAGGGATAGTAGAAATCCGCGCCGTACGCGAGGCGCGGCTTCGCGTAGTAGCCCGGCGTGCGCGTCAGTTCGATGGTCGCGTCGCCCGGGTCGATCTGCGCGCGGTACGTGACGAACGCGGGGAGCGGTATCGCGCGCATCGCGTCGACGGCAGTGCGATAGGCGTCGGCCGGAGCGGCGAGCTGCGCGAGCAGCGCGATCGTGGCGAACGCGTTATGGAACAAGCAAGACCTTTCCGATGGCCGCTCGACTTTCGAGATAGCGATGCGCCTCCGCTCCATCCGCGAGCGGAAACCTCCGCGCGATCCGCACGTGCAAGCGTCCGTCGCGGACCAGGTCGAAGAGCGCGTTCGCGCGAGCGACGCGATCCTCATGCGAGCGCAGCACGTTCCAAAGGTCGCCGCCCGAGAGCGTGAGCGACCGGTCCATCAGCAGACGCGGATCCACCGGCGCCGGATCGCCGCCGGCCATCCCGTAGAAGACGACGTGCCCGCCGTCGCGGGCCGCCGCCAGACTGCCGGCCAGCGTCGCTCCGACCGAATCGTAGACGACATCGAAGCACTTCGCGCGTTCCGTCCAGCGATCGTAGCCGAGCGCCTCGTCGGCGCCGGCCGCGAGCACGGCTTCGCGCTTCTCGTCGGAAGATGCGAGGCCGACGACGCGCGCGCCGCGCAGTTTCGCGAGCTGGACGAGCAGCAGCCCGACGCCGCCCGCGGCCGCATGGATCAGCACTCTCGTGCCCGGCGCGATCGGCGCCGTATCGTTCGTGAGGAAATCCGCCGTCAGCCCTTGGAGCAACAGCGCGGCCGCGACGTCGTCGCCGACATCGTCCCGCAGCGGGATCAGCTTGTCGCGGGGGACGGCGACGAGTTCGGCATTCGCGTGCGGGCTATCGGCGAACGCGACGCGCTCGGCCGAATCGACGACGACGCCGGCCGCTTCGTATCCGGCGATGAAGGGCGGCGACCCGACGAGGTGATACGCGCCGCGACGCCGGTAGACGTCGGCGAAGTTCAGGCCGATAGCGCGCGTGCGGACGAGCGCCTCTCCCCGCGCGGGCCGCGGATCGGCAAGCGTACCGTACTGCAGCACCTCGGGGCCGCCGAAGCGTTCGAAGTACAGCGCGTTCACGACGTCCCGAGAACGGCTCGCCCGCTACCCGTCGAGCGTTTCTTCATCGGCGGATTCGGTGAGTACCCGCTCGATGGCCGTCTCGATACGTTCGAAGCCTTTACCGCCCGCTTGGAAGTGCCGGAGTTCGTGTTTGCGATTGAACACGTAGAACGCCGGCACGAACTGGTTCTCGAAGCGGTCGACGATGGTGTGTCCGTTATCGATCGCGACCGGCTGCGTGAGCTTCATGTTCTCGCGCGCGTCGGCCGTCACCGCGGCGACGTCGAGTTCGTCCTCGGAACGCGGCTGGTGGACCGAGACGAACGCGACGCCGTGCGCGGCGAACCTGTCGCGCCAGGCGTTGACCTGCTCGGCCGTGTCGTGGCAGATGTAGCACGACTGCGACCAGAACGAGACGACGACCGGGAGGCCCCGCAGTTCTTCGTCTTTCGGTTCGCCGTTGAGCCACGTCCCGACGCCTTGCAGCGTCGGGAGCGGCGCGCGCATGCGCAATGCCACGGCTAGCCCTTCGTGAGGAGCGCTTTGCCGGGCTTCCATTCGGCCGGACAGAGACCGCCGGTCTGCAGCGCCTGCAGGACGCGGATCGTCTCGTCGACGCTGCGGCCGACGTTGTCGTCGGTCACGACGGCGTACTTGAGCGTGCCCTCGGGATCGATGATGAACAGCCCGCGCTGCGCGACGCCCGACGCTTCGTCGAGCACGCCGTACGCGCGCGCCGTCTCTTTGGTGAAGTCCGCGGCGAGCGGATATTTCGTACCGGTGATCCCGTTCTTCTCTTTCGGCGTATTCATCCACGCCCAATGGCTGTGCACGGAATCCGTGGACGCGCCGACGACTTCCGCGCCGAGCGCGTGGAACTCGTCGAGGCGATCCGAGAGCGCCGTGATCTCCGTCGGGCAGACGAACGTGAAGTCCAACGGATAGAAGAAGAAGATCAGCCACTTGCCTTTGTAATCCGCAAGCGAAAGATCTTTTCCGAGATCCTTCGCGCCCGTCGCATCTTTGGTGCTCGGCAAGGTGAAATCGGGAGCCGGTTTTCCAACCTGAGCCAACATCAGTCTCGTTCTCTTTCTCGATCGGTGGTGTAGAAGTCGATCGTACCCTTTCGACTCGAAATGAAAATGACTTTCAAGCCGAGACCCTGGGAAGGGGCGGTGTCGCTTTGAGATGCCTTTTTGTACGTTATACTCGATATTATATACTTGACGCACCATGGTAAAGCGTCTATACTGTGAGGTATGGACGAGCCGAAAACGCTCCTGGAGGCGGTAACCGCTTTCGCGGACCCGCAACGGGCCCACGACTACTTTGTGTCGGTGCGCTGGCCCTTCGGTGTCGCTTGTCCCCGGATGGGCTGCGGATCGGCAGACATACAGTATATCCAAACTCGCCGGCTATGGCGCTGTAAGGACTGCAAACGGCAGTTTACGGCCAAGGTGGGGACGGTCTTTGAAGATAGTCCCATACCGCTCACCAAGTGGCTTCCCGCCGTATGGCTGATCTCGGCCAACCGGAACGGGATCTCGTCGTGCGAGGTCGCCCGCGCTTTGGGCGTGACGCAAAAGACCGCGTGGTTCATGCTTCACCGCATCCGGCTCGCCATGCAGACCGAGACGTTCGACAAGTTGACCGGCGAGGTCGAAGCTGACGAGACGTACATCGGACCCAAGGCGCGATCCGTCAACCGGCGCAACCCGTCGAGCGAGAACCGTGGCCCGAAGGATGGCAAGACGACCGTTATGGGCCTGCGCGAGCGCGGCGGTCGCGTCCGTGCCTTCGTGGTGCCGGATGCCAAGAGGGAGACGCTTCTACCGAGGGTTGTGGAACACGTTGCGCCCGGATCGGTCATGTATACCGATGCTTTGGCCTCGTACCACGATCTGCGCCGGTCGTACGTTCATCACGTTATCAACCATGCGAAAGAGTACGTCCGCGATCACCACGTTCACACGAACAGCATCGAAAACTTCTGGTCGGTGTTGAAGCGAACGCTAGGCGGGACGTACATTTGCCCGCGACCGTGGCACCTTGATGCGTACCTAGACGAACAGATATTCCGCTACAACGAACGCGAGAACACGGACGGCCCGCGCTTCAAGAAGGCGGTAAGGGGCGCCGATGGTAAGCGTCTGACGTACAGGGGGCTTAAGAAGCGCAACCCAGGGCGTAAGCCCTAACGAGCGTCCTCCGGGATATAGCCTAACTGCCAAAAGAAGCTGATAGCCGAGGCGACAGCGGCGGTTATCAAGGTCGGCGTACCGGTCGGATCGTGGGACAGGTTGACCGCCGCGATCCAAGCCCCGAAAAAGACGACGAACGAGATGACCCCAACCCGTACCAGGTGCTCCTCGCGGGACAGGGGTCTTTTCATCTAGCTGGCTTTGGGGGCGGCCTTTTTGGGCCTAGCCAGCTCTTGCGCGTCAATCTCTGTCTTCGGGACCTTCACGAGCTTGCTCAACAGCGCGGCTAGAGCTCCCTCGCGTCTCTCCGGCTGCGGTTTCTCTGCCTTGGCCATACAGCTATTTTAGCATGATTCTGGAAAATCAGAATGCACCCGGGTGCTCACCAGCACCTGGAGCCTGACGGAGCGTCGGATAGCCTCTTCGAGGTTATGGCGGGCCTCCGATTCGGTGCGCCCTGCGACCACGATCCTCCGGCCAGCGCCCTGTCCAACTGCGTGGAACCCGCCTGCAACGGCGTATGTCTGTGCATCCATACCCCCATTCTATGGGCCCGAATTGTTCTTGGCGAGTGGCATGGCGTGATTTTTTGCTTGACTCGCCACTAGCCATTGGGTATTATGTGGCTAGTCACAAGAACGGAGAAGCAGTGAACGACGCAGCGAGCTTTGCCCCTTACGCCTCACCGGAGAACGTCTTGCGCGTGTTGGACCGCGTCCACAAGAACGGACTGCGGGGCAAGGTGGACGCGGACTTCCTAGGTCAATTGGGAATCGGGGACGGCATGGTCAATCGGACCATCCGGGCTCTTGAGTTTCTCGGCTTCACCAAGCCCGACGAGGAAGGCGAGCCGACTTCGCTTCTTGAGCAGTACATCGTATCCAGCGACGAGGACGCCCAGGCACTCCTGCGAGAGGCTGTTGCCTCCTCTTACGACCTGATTTTCCGGGCCGTTCACCCTGAGACCGCCGATCGAACAGCCATCCATACGGCCTTCAAACCCATGAAACCTCAAGGGCAATGGACCCGGATGGTGACCCTGTTCTTGGGCCTATGCAAAGCCGCCGGCATGACGGTGAAGGATCCGCCGAACAATCGCCCTGGTAAGACCGAAGGCTCCCGCGTACTGCGGCGCGACCCCAGTAAGCCAAAGCCTAAGATTATCAGCCGTAAGGAACGCCCGACGGCGGAGACGCAACTCGCGCTGCCGCAGGGCCCGAGCCGGGCGCTTGATCCCGCCCTGGTCGGGATCATGGGAAAGATTCCCGACCTGGAGACAGCCGAGGATCTGGAGGCATGGATCGCAATGTTCCGCGCCGCGTTCAGCTTCGTCAAGAAGCTGCCGCAGAAAAGTTAAGGCTCCAGGTTAGTGGCCTAGAGCCTATCTTCTCCCTTGTGACCCCCTCGAAAGGAGGTGATGGACCCGTGTCCCCGATCAAGCGAACGTGCGTCGAATCCAAAAGGAGAGATTTGGTCCCCGCGGGTGGGGACTAGTTTCTTGTATACACCGGATTGGCTAATCGGTCAAACCGATGTAGGACCTAGTTCTTTCTCTTCTTAGTTATCGGCGTCACATTCTTTGGCGTACTCTCAAGAACAAGACGGGGGACAGAATCTGCGCTTGAAACCTCCGGATGGCCCAATAACGTAGCCACCCGCCTCGTAATCTGGTAGACGAGGGGCTTGCAAAGAATATGCTCAACTGCGGCGCGTGAATGGGGCTTCAAAAACCGGAACGCATTACCGGCCCGCATTATGAGCGCGGTATCTGCCGACATTACGATGCACCGCTCACCCTCCGCGAGGTAACCCGCATCGCAGGCCATTAGTGTCGCCTGGACGCAAAGGCCCAGACCACCGCCCCAAAGATCAAGAACCCTTGTCATGGCGTCTACGATTGGCGAGACATTCTCACCGAGGGCGCGGAGCGGCATGATCCCTTGGAGTAATGGGATGCCGTATTGCCTGAGAGCCATACGATCCTCTTCCGACGCCATTCCGATATAGATTGCTTCCTCGTCCGGCTTAGCGGTCATTCCGGCCGGAAATGTCACTGCCAAAATCAGACGATCCTCTTCTAGGAGTTTCCGAAGAGCGATAACGTTATGGGCGGAGGAGGCGAAGACGATCACCTTTTCGATGTCGAGGCTTCTTGCGGCCTTCGCGACAATGCGAATCGTCCGGCTAACATTCTGCTTGCCTTCGGTCTCGAAGAATTCAGTTGATAACTTTTTCATGGTTTTGCGTGCCTGAAAGCTAGTGGCAGTCCGCCATCGGCCCTTACAAGATCTAAGTAAAACTGGAAAATCTTGTGGAAGTCCATATCTTGTAGCTCGGCCGGCCATCTACTGATAACGAAGTGCCCGCCAACGTCTGAGGTAAAATG
>Ga0068856_100003823_pt1 | contig 15094 bp, 6 predicted proteins | sample KBSCornC62_FD_66595 | JGI IMG/M metagenome (GOLD analysis project Ga0068856, IMG submission 66595) | Corn rhizosphere microbial communities from Kellogg Biological Station, Michigan, USA - KBS Corn C6-2 | ecosystem: Host-associated > Plants > Roots > Rhizosphere > Soil ...
TGGCACACAAAAATGTGCAGAACGTGCAGTTGAAGCAGTGGATGCAGTGCATGCAGTGCGAATTTTACTGAGCAAATTTAGTGCTTGTTGATTCCAAAGGACTTCACTCGGCCTAGAGCACTACCTTGACACGGTGGGGTCTGGGGTTCAAATCCCCACGCGCCTACCAATCCTTGCGATAAGTTACGCCGTACAACCACGGGTTCCGTCGTACCAAAAACGCTCCAGTTCCCCCCTCACCCGGATTTTGCTTTCAAAAGGATGAGGTTCTCGGTTGGTGAAAAGCAGAGTGCCAACTACCTTACCGAAACCTGATTACACGCGGCAGCCGTGTCTCAGAGAACCTATCGTGCGCCCTGACAACGCTTCCCTACGGCACTAGCCTGATTCGCAAAAGGATGTCGGCACCGCCCGGCATAAATGGAGGATGGGCCATCGTGCCAATCGCGTAATTTGATGTTGCCCGACCACGTAAGCCGATGATGTCAACAACCTCTCTCACAAGTGTCTTCAAGTCATTTACTCCAAACCGTCTCAACATTCTTGGATGGATATTGATTAGTATTGGGTGAGTGCATCTGTGGAGCAACAGTAACTGAGCTGTTTTTGGCTCGTTCGTCAGGGCGTATATCGGTGTCTCAGGGTAAAAGCGACTCATGGCTCGTACCGTGCCACCTTCCGCTGTAAAAGGAAAGATGCCCACTGCTTCATAAAAATTTGCGCGAAATACTGCCGCGATCGCGAAGTCAATCGTGCCAATCATTCTGCGGTCTTTTGCAGAGACAACGGGATCGGTCACGCGTCCCCTCATCTCCTCGTGAAATTTTTTCTGTAGTGCCTGTCGTAACGGGGCAAAGTAGCCCACACGAATCAACTCCTCTTCGTCATTTCTAATCTGCCGCGCTAACTCCTGCACGACGATGTCCGGATCACTTCGAGAGGTTGTTTCTCCTGTCAAAACGAATCCATCGACAGCCTGTTCAAGAGCACTTCGTACATCTTCTGCTTCTGGACGGCTGCAGTGAAAAGTGCCAGGCTGGGCCATCGAATGATAGATTTCCGTAGCCAGCAAGACCGGCTTTCCCAGCTTCTTAGACGCCTGAATGATTTTTCTTTGAAAACGCGGGACCTCTCCGCGAGATGTTTCATTGGCCAGATCACCGCGCGCAATCATGACTGCGGATGCAGCCTCGACAATGCTTTCCAAATTCTGATCTTGAAACGATTCATATGTCTCCATCTTGGCGATAATGATTGGATTCAAGATATTGCATTCCGCTGCCAGCGAACCTTTGAACTGTTCGATATCAGTTGCGGTTTTTACGAATGACTGCGCAAACATAAAGTTCATTGGAGGATCGAAAGATGAACCCAGATCATCGACAAAGAACTTCAGGGCCTCGCTTTCTTCACGGGTTATAGAGGGTGCACTTAAGTAGGTGCCAGGGAAGTTTATTTTTGATCCTCTCCATACCCGCAAATTTCCAGATGGCTTTATAGTCACGGAATTTCCAGGTGCAGCATCCGGTAAGATCTCAGCACGATACTTACCGTCACCTAACATCACCCACTTTCCAAAAGAATTGAATCTCGTGTCCTGCGGAACACTAACTGCCACGGCGATTTTATTTTCGTCACAAGAGGCGGCGGGGTTCAGAGTTATCACTATTTCCTTATTAGGTCTGTAGTCGATACAGTGAATCTCCCTTCCGCCAATCGACTCCACTGAGCTGACACCGCGCTTCAATCTGCCTACTCTAAACTCAGGTCCTTTCGTATCAAGCATCACTCCCAGAACGAGTTTTTCACGCTGTGCGATTTCGTTGATTGCCATCAGGACTGTTTTCCATTTTCGCTTGTCGCGTTTGTCAAACCAGGAAAGGTTCACACGGAATATCGTTACTCCCGCTTTGACCATTTTGAAGAGAGTATCAGCCCTATGGTTGGGCAGGACCGTTGCTGTTATCGAAGCGAGTGTTTGCCGGTAAATTTGTTGGGTGAGTATTGTGAGCATTGTCTTCTCCTCATTCGGGATTGGGGAATGTTCTCAAGATTGATGACGTCGTGTTGACTACTCAATCGGTATGCCGTGAGTTGGGGCGTTGTTGATGACGGAACGATCCCGATTGATAGAAGGGTTGGTGCTGTCGGGTATGGCTGGGTTACCCATTACTTTGTTAACTGACGGCTCACTGAGCCATGTAACACCGAAGAAGTATGGGAAATTGGAGCGATTGCCGGACTCCGACAATGGTCCGCAGTTTGAAGATAGACTTGCGTGCAGTGAAAAGCTGCACTTAAGGATGAATTAAAGCGAGGTCTTAACGGTCACTGAGGTATATAATCGGCAAGCGTTCTAATCTCTGAAGTCAACTCTATGCTCCTCGCGCTGAGCATGGTGGTGAACCTCGTAAACGCAGTTTCCTCTGCCGCAGCTTGAAACCTCGCACCCGCTGGTGAGAATCGTCATGCTTGGATTTCTCCGTAAGACGAAGTGCCTTGCTCCCGAAACATCGCGCCGGGGTCCGCGACCCAGGCGGAATTTGAACAACCTCGCGCTGGTGATTCTACTTCTGGTAATTGTCATCTTACTGAGCCCGCTTGGAACGTTTTCTGAATTGGACATGAGAAAACGTGGCGATACATTGCTATTGCGCACGGCGCCAAACGGCGTTGTTGGTGACAAACATCCACCCCACCCATCCTCAAAGGTCTGGTCAACCAACAGACGAATCGATTTGTCTATTCAGCCAGCAAACGATGACACTCCGTGCGCTGACATCAGCGACTGTGCCTACCAGTTGCTAAATCAGAGAAGCATGGCAAACCGCGCCGATTTTTTTGTCTACAAAGATGCCGGTTCTGCCTTAAATCACTCGTTTGCATCAGGTTTGTTTGGAAACATTGATCTTACACGCGTGCTCCTGGATGCGGACTGCGTTGACGATCCTGCCTCGCCGAGCGGCTGCTCTTCGGATCTTTCAACACTTGACACGATGCATGGCACAGTGTTCCGCATGAAGTATCCCGCACTCTCAGGATCGAGTTTCGTTGGTCTGAACTTTCAAGAGCCCGAGAATTACAATCAGGGGATTGCAAGTCTCGGCTACAATCTTATGCCAGCTGATCGAGTGGTGTTTGACGCACGCTCTCCCGATAGTGTTAAGGTCCAGTTTGGAGTGGGTGGATGTGTAACAAACTTCTATCAGCTTGGCCCATCCTGGAACAGCTACACAATTTCTATTGAGGATCTGCTGCCACCGCCTGGGCCGTCAAATGTAACTTGTCCCGCTGATCTCACGGATACACATATTCTCTTTACGGTAGCGACCAATGGCTCAATGTCTCCGAACGGTGGAACGGTACTGCTCGATAATATTCGCTTTCTTCCCGTCCCCCTCCGCCAGTTTTCAGATCCAAAGGCCTTGAGTCTTCCCCTAGGCAATGCAACTTTTGGCGCAGTTTTGCAAGACACTCTTACCCCCGATCAAGTCAACAGAAATCTTGCGCCAATTTATGAAGCTGCCGCGACGATCCTGTCGCTATTAAAGCGCGGTCGACCGGAAGACGTTGAAAACGCGTTGCGGGTGGCCGATGCACTGGATTACGCGCTTCATCATGACAATCGTGGTAACCCGCTGCCGGTGGCACCGGATGGTTCCCGCGCATTGCGCTCTGCTTACCAGGGCGGTGACATTGCATTATTGAATCGTCAAGCGTCCGGGGCGCAGGCCGGAGATATCCGGTTGGCTGGGTTTTCAGTGAAAGACGGTTCCTGTGGTCCAGGCGGCTTTTGCCTGGTCCTGGATGGCACAACCGGCGGCAATAACGCGTGGGCAATGCTAGCGCTCTCGGCTGCTTATCTCAGAACATCCGATGCGAAGTATTTGGAAGACGCTGAGTTGATCGGAAATTGGATCGTAGCGATGCTTAAAGATCCGGCAACTCCCACTACAGATCCAGCCAGTTACGGCGGGTACTTTGTTGGTTTTACAGATGGTGGAACGTACCTGCCCATACATGGAAAGTCTACGGAAAATAATGGCGATATTTTCGTGGCCTTCGAACTCCTTGCGCGAATAGAGAATGACCGCGGCAATGCAGCTGCAGGCATCCTCTGGCAAACGCGAGCCAACGTCGCTGGTGATTTTGTGATGCAGATGTTTGAGCCAATTAGTGGACGCTTCTATGCAGGAACTGTCACCGTAGATCCGCCTTCTCCTCCCGATCAAATAGGCAACTGTCAGACAACGCCGCCGCTACGCAGAGGAAATGACATCATTAATGTCTGCGATTTCCTGGATTCGAATACGTTCACCATACTGCCTCTCGCTGCCTCACCTCAATACCATTCACAGATCGACTGGAGACGACCGTTGCAGTTTGTACTGGATCATTTTGCACAAACTGTTACGGCTGGAGGACGCACTTACAGCGGGTTCGATCTCATCACCAGTCCCAGTTCCGGACCAAATGCAGTTACGTGGGAGTTCACGGGACAAACGATCACCGCGGAGAGGTTTATTGCTGCGCTCTACAACGAGAGCAGATTTGAAAATTCAGCTATCGCAGCGTTGGACCAGGTGAGACAAGCGCAGATCTCGGCTCCGTTTGGAGACGGATTGGGATTAACAGCCAGTACAATGCAGGACGGCGATAAGCTTACTCCCGCGCAGCAATGCCATGCCACTCCATTTCAGTGCATATCAGAACGAGTAGGGCTGGCAGCGACCACCTGGGCTATCTTCGCTGATCAGGGCTTTAATCCATTATGGTTTGGCAGCTTAACGTTTTCTCCGCCGGCGCCGGCATTCTCCGATCAATTAGTCGGAACCAGCAGCCCGCCGGCGACCATTGTTATCAAGAATACCGCGGTGGCATCTGTCAACTTTCGGGGCGCATTCTCACTTACAGGACCCAATACTCAGGACTTTGTCGTGACGGACAACTGTCATCCGGGTCCATTGCCTGCCGGCGCAACTTGCTCAGTGACGATTGTCTTTTCACCGGCAGCCGCTGGAACCCGAACGGCAACACTTGTCGTCAATAGCGATGCGATCGGCAGTCCGCATTCGATCGATCTGACCGGAAGAGGGCTGCCGCTGAATGATTTCTCATTGGCAGTTTCACCTCAGTCGCAATCAATTGTTGCCGGCTCCGTCGCTACTTATTCTCTTCAGACGCAGGTTACGCGGGGAAACTCTCAGCTGCTCGCGCTGTCACTATCGTGTCCGGGCCTATCGTGTAACTTCGCTAATACAAATATAAATTCCGGGTCTTCCACGACTCTTACTGTTAGTACCGATATCAGTACGGCGCCAAATTCTTACCCGATTACCGTCACGGCAACTGGACCAGAGGTAACGCACTCCGTGCAAACGAATCTCATGGTTCAGGCAGGCGTATTGGTTTCGCCTACCGTCCTGACCTTTGCACCACAGCAAACCGGTACAAGTGCGGCGGCACAGATCATAAACCTGACCAATAACAGCGCAGTTGCGCTATCGATCCGAGCCATTTCAATCGGCGGATCCTTCGCGAGTGATTTTGCGCAATCAAACGAATGCGGCCCCACGTTAGCGCCAGGCGCGAGTTGCGCGATCGGAGTGACTTTCAGGCCGACCGGTGTGGGGCCAAGAAAAGGGCTACTGTTTGTTTTCGACGACGCAGGAAATTCACCGCAAACAGTTGCGCTGCGAGGGTCGGGATTTGGATCATGCACGACAATTAGTGACTGTGCGTTCCAATCGCTCATCGATCGCTTGTCGGAAAATACGAACGAATTCTTTGTTTACCGGGATTCCGACTCTGCTCGTAATCATGGATTCCCATCCGGCCTATTTGGTGGTCCGGATCTGGACCTTTCCAAAATCAATTTGAATTCTGGCTGCATTGACGATCTGACTTCTCCCAGCGGTTGCACGACAGACCGTCAACAATTGGATGCATCACGCGGTACCGTATTCAGCATTGTCATACCGCCCTTAACGCCATCGCAAATTGCCGGACTGAATTTTAGAGAGCCGGAAAACGGGCAATTTTCTCTCGAAGGTGGTTACGATCTGAGACCGGCGACGATGGCTAAAATTGAGGTGCGATCCCCAACTCGAGCGGCAGTGAGATTTGGAATTGGTGGATGTTTTACGCCAGAACTGTTGTTGGATCCATCGTGGCAGACACTAATTATTCCCTTTACTACTCTACTGACTCCTCTAACGTTTGAAGAACCCTGTACTCCTAATCTGACGAATGTTCGCCTGCTTTTTAGCGTTTTCGTTAGCGGTGAAACCGCACCAGCAGGAGCTATTGTTTTGCTCGATAATGTTCAGTTCCTTCCGGCGCCTTCGCGACAGGCAAGCGCTTCCGGAATTCCCCGTCTACCGGCTTCCGTTCAAGCGGTGGGTGTAGTTGCAAATCAGCGGCTGCCGATTCCACCAGATCAGGTGAACCAGAATTTAGCAACGATCGCCGACTCGAGTATAAGTTGTATTGGGCTCTTAGGAACCGGACAACCCGCCGACGTGGTTCAGGCGTTGCGCATCGCGGATGCATTTCACTATGCGCTCTACCATGATAACCACGGAGACCCAATACCTACTGGTCCACAATCGCCAGCGGGCTGCTACACCGGGATGGAAGCCAGCCAATGTGGTCTCCATTCCGCGTACATGGCTGATGAGATCGCCCTGAAAAACGACCAGCCGCTACCCGCGTTGGGCCGGGCAGGCGATGTTCGGCTCGCAGGATTCTCGTCGGGCTCGATACTTTGCGGACCGAGTAAATTCTGTCTGGTTTTGGACGGAGCAACGGGCGGCGATAACGCTTTGGCCCTGTTGGCTCTGGTGGAAGCTTACAATCACTCTGGAAACTTAAGTTACCTCCATGATGCAGAGGTGATTGGTAATTGGATCGTCGCCAACCTTGCCGACAACTCCGGATATGGTGGGTATATTCTTGGTTACAACGACGGCGGATTACCGAAACAGTTGATTCATGGAAAATCAACGGTTCACAACGCGCAGATCTTTTCCGCATTAAACCAACTGGCAAGAGCTGAAGCTGCTCGCGGCGATGCACGCGCAGCCTCAATGTGGACGGCCCGAGCGAACGCTGCCGCGAATTTTGTGCTGAAAATGTTTAATTCCTCAACCGGCAGATTTTTTGCGGGGACCGTAGATATTTCCGGGATGAGTATACAGGCGCCGGGACTCTGCCCTGATCCGACCAGGATCAACGGGAGTGATGTTATCAATGCATGTCATTCGCTCGACTCAAATACTAACGCGGTACTCGCACTGATCGACTCCTTCCCGCACGCTATTGATTGGACGCTTCCGATCCAATATGCATTAAACAATTTTCGGCAGACCGTAACAGCAGGAGGCAAGACCTTTAATGGTTTTCACCTCGTCATCCCCTCGGGGTTCGATCAAAATGGCATCGCCTGGGAGTTTACGAGTCAGATGGTTGTGGCGATGAGTTTGGTCGATGCCAGATTGAAAACACCGAAGTTCGCAAACTTTGTCGAGTTTTACCTGAATCAAATTCGCGCGGCGCAGGAGTCAGCGCCTTTTGGAGACGGTCGTGGAGTTGTGAAGGCGACGCTTCCCGACGGCGATTTGACTGCCCCGTACTCGCAGTGTCTGAAGACGCCTTTTCAGTGCATTCCGGAACGCGTCGGCATCGGTGCTTCTGCATGGTCGGCAATGGCGGCCACTAACAAAAACCCGCTTAATCCGTCGGCTGTAGCTCCGTCGATGCAGTTGCTGCTTGAGTTCTCAGACCCTCCGACGACGCAAGCCGCCGCTTTGGAGTCGATGCTTTTCATTCGCGACCCGTTTCCCATCGTGAATCTTAAAAACTTTCTGACCCGAAGCGACCCCAACACAAGAGTTATTCTCTTCGTTACAAATCTGAAGCTAGCACCGGGTGAAGTTTCGTCTGCTGTTGTTGTAGACCTTTTTGACAGTAGTGGCGTAAGTTTCCAGGTACCGGCAGAGGACGTTCGAGCAGTCCCAGCCTTCGACTTCACGCAAGTAATCTTTCGCTTACCGGATAATCTAGCGCCAGGTGAGTGTGTCGTTAAAGTAATAGCTCACGGACAAGTTACTAATACCGGAACGATACGCATTCAACGATAAGCGATCTCTGATTGTTGCTGCCGGCGCAAGGGAGGACTCAATGCGTCAAATCACCGCGCTACTGAAAATCTTTTCTCTCCTTTGTTTGTTTCTCACAACCCTGTCCGCTCAGCAAAAACCGGAACTGAAAGTTTGGATAATGCCTGCTGAAAATGCTGGACCAGATGCGATGGCTCGAGGAGAAGACATTGGCCTTCGAGTGGCAGCATTCAACATGGACCTTAAAGACTCGGGCGTTACGGTGCTCAATACAGTTGATCCCGTGTTGACTATGAAGCTCAAGTCATGGAATCCGGCTTTTGCAGTTCCGAATGCAGCAGTTGTGTTGAGTCAACGTCGTACTCTGTCAGCACTTCGAAGATTTGCCTCTGCTAATAACGTTCAAGTTGTTGTTCGTTTCATAACCTGGGATGAAGCGTTCGGTCTGTTATCCGAGCTCGATCCCTCCCGGCGATCTGAATCATATCCCGATGTGGTTCAGATTGGGTCGACGTGGGTAGGTTACCTGGGCTCAAAGGGAATGTTGCTTTCACGTCCGGATTGGAATAGTGACCGCGGCAACTGGCAACCCGCGGGTGACAAGCCGGCTGCAGTACTGCCATACATCACCGATGCGAGATTGCTTTTCTACTGGAAACGCCTGCCATCAGAGGTGGCGGACGCCAAAGAATTAGTCATTAATACTTCAAGTTGGCATTCGATCATCGAATCCATTCGCGACGGCGCCTCGGCCGGCGATACGCTGGCATTTCCAACCGGTCTGACACTAAACATTCTTCATGACTATGCGCCGTTGGTATGGGCCGGCTCAGGCGATTTTGTATCTCAAGGTTGGTTTGGGCCAACGGTGGATTTGACGAGTGAGCAAGCGTTGTCTGTTCCGTCTCTCCTGCTGAATGAATCGCTCATAGAACCGACCCCAGGTCAGCCACGCAGAGTCATAACCTTCCCGGAGTCGAGTCCTGAGGAAGTTTCACGCATCTTTGTAAACGGGGGTTACCGAGCGATTGTCGAACCAGCGAATTTCATTGACCGATGGCGGCAGGACTTTAGCTTGCGCGTATTACTCGGACTGTTGAAGGACAATGGAATCATCGCAAACGACGATTTTGTGGCTCGCCTAACGGCTGCATGCAGAAAACAATCGTCGAGTGCTACGGATGAAGATATCGCATACTTCGTCTGGTTACAGGCCGGACAGGCTAAACATGCCAAGGAGCCGATTGGTTTTTTTCTATCTGCCATCCCAAAGTGTTTCGATGATGGTGGATTAAATAGATCCCAGTGCTCCTCCACTGTGCCTTCGGCAGACCAACGGGCTGACTTCGATGGTCGTCGTTTTTGGAATTACGCCGGCGTTGCCGTCCCGCCAGTGAGTTTCAAGGGCGGTAGCGATCTGGCGGTACTAACAGGAACTCCACAACCTGCTGCGGCATTCAAGCTCGCAGATTTTTTAGCGACGGATCAAGAGTTCACCCGCGTGCTTGCGGAGGCCGGACACTTACCAGCGGGGCGCCCTGGTTATGGCATTGACATCCTGACCAGGAGCATATCCAGCCAAGCTGATGCTGAGACACAGGGATTTGCCGATAATGTACAAAGGGCAATCGATCAAGGTCGAACGTATCCCCAAATCGATGTTTGGCCGACGGCGATAGAAAATAAGGAAGTTCTCCAGGCGCTTCAGATCGTTTGGCGTCGCATGGCAGAACGAGATGTGCCTGCATTACATATTGCCGCGAGCAATGCGCAGTTTCTTATCAACTCTCGCACGAATTGGGGTTATTGGTTGCTTGATCGAGTCCTACAGGCGTGGCAGCTCATCGCCATACTTTCGCTCTGCATTTTATTGGCAATCATCGGGCTTGCAATAAGTCGCATTCGAGCCTTTAAAGCTCATAAGGAGGAAGTCGAGGCAAAGGCTATTGCCGTTATTGCACAGCAAGACCAACTGCGCGAAGCTGAGAAACGAATCGAAGCTGAACAAGACCGAATTCACGAAGAAGAAAAACGCATAAAGGCTGAGCGCGACCTTGTTCTGGTTTTAAATCTTCTCAAAGCGCGGCGGCACGACGCTGAAAAATTTCTGGGCGATAATTTGCGAGAATTGGCGGCATCCGCCGAGGCTGAAAAATGGCCCAGAGATGCTGTGGTGGACGAAGTGCAAAGGTTGAGCGTGCTATTTGAAGACCATCTGGTCCCTCACATCAAGGAAATCTCGAACAATCAGCTCGACGAACTTAGAGGCATACGTAATAAACTTTTCCTCGATGCCGTCGTTAACAAAGCGTTCGATGGTGCCCGCTATCTCTTTGAGGCAAAGAATCGGCTATCCGCTCCCTACGTTCATTTTTCTGTTAATAATCTATCGAATTGGTTTTTAGACATATTGCCTTACGCCGCTGTGGTAATTGTGGAAGAGTGGTTTCTAAACTGCGTCAAGCATTTCCATCTCGACAAGCTTAAGAATCCGGAAATAAGGATTAGCGTTGTCGATGGTCCGGCATTGCGTATCGTCTCCTCGGGATTTGTGAGTCAAAGAGAGATCGATATCCTGCGAGAATGGCCTGTCGACTCCGCTTCAATCGATGGCAATCATCAGGGTCTACCTTTGATTAAAGCCATTTTGCACTATGCTTATGGAGTGACCCCTTCGCTGAGCATGGTGGAAAAGGAAGTCGAATTAATTGTTCCTCTTCCAATTGTCCCCGTCTAAAAAATTATGGTGATTTGGATTGTTGAGGATGATGACGATGACGCCGGCAAGGCGTATCGCGTCGTGACAGCAGTCGCCAACGAAAGGAATGGGAAAAGTTCTTCGCAGGTCAAGCTCTATCGGGTAAAACTAATAGAGTGGCCTCCCGAGTTGCGTACATTTGATGGAACTAAGAACCACATAGAGACCGATATTCAAAAGGCAAGGCCTTCGATTGTAATTTTGGACATTTATGATCGAGGAAAGGTCAGGGCACCAGAGTTTTTGGTCGGGTTACGCGAGTGGGAACACAGCCTGGCAGAACCAAACTCAATTGGCGTACAGCGATTTCGTTCATTCGTTATTCTATGGACGATATATTCCGGTGACGACAAGGTCCTTTCATTCCTGCAGCAGCAAAGTCAGCGCGACCGGAGAATCAGTTACACACAAACAAAAAACCAGGTCTTATTGCAAGAACACCTCGAGGGATTTTGGCGACAATGTGATGAGGAAAAGAATCCATGAGATTGCTTCTTTTTCCTTTGTCGACCGTCGACCCACGAGCGCAGACATGGCTGGATGGCCTGGCGGCATCGGATGCCGAGTTGAAACTGATTACATACGAAAAAAGAGTTGCCTCTCACGCTGTCTGGCTCGGAGATCCATTTTTAGTTATAGGCGATTCGCGCCGTCTTGATGCTTACCTGACAACTCTGGACGACAAGGATCTGGAGATTCTTAACGACTGCGCTTACTTTTGGCTACTCACGGAGAATGAAGGCTTCACTCACCCGAAACTGCCCACAGATCGCCTAATCACTTTGAGCTGGAACGCCTCGGGGCAGAATGTTGTTCGCGAGGCGTTGCGGTTGCTTCAGGCTTTTCCTCGACTAAAGGGATTGAGCAAGCGAATGCATTTCATAAGAGAGGAGATTAAGCGAATCAGCTTTGGACCTGTTAGCCCGGGTTACTCGGTACTGATTCTAGGAGACTCTGGAGTTGGCAAAGAAGAAGTGGCGCAATCTCTGTTTGAAGCAAGTGAACGCGGTAAGCGAGATCACGTGGAAGGTTCAGCGATGTATGCGGTTGGGGGCGCCTGGCTAAATATGGAGCCAGGCATGGCTTTGACAGAATTGATCGGATTAGCTCCAAACCGCAATGACAAATCTAAATATGCCGGGTTACTCAAGCTATTCAGTAATGGCGCGCTGTTTATCGATGATTTTGAATCTTCACCGGTCAACGTTCAGGAGACGCTCCTTCGAATAATGTCAACTCGCAGAGGGATGCCTGCTATCTATCGTCAGGTGGGCGGAACTAAAGACGAGTTCACACTTTCCTGGTTGCTGTTTGCAACGAACGCTAACCTGCAAAAACTGCGTGATGCATCCAGGCTCAGGGAAGACTTCTTATATCGTTTCGAAGACAGGGTGCTAATAATTCCACCGCTTGCCGAACGCCCGGCGGATTTTCCGGCGATATCTCACGCAATGTGGAGCTTGTTGTGGGAATCCACGAATCATGAAGCGGATGTATTACGCTCCAGCCATCTACGCGAAATCTACGGACGCAAATTCAAGTGGGAAGGAAACGTGCGGACCTTGCGCGCATTGTTTGCGCTGGTTGTCTCCATGCGTTGTAATCCTGCGCACAACCATAGGTCCGTAGGAGCTCTTATCGAAATGATACTGGCGCGCGGCGATACGTACTGGCATTGGGTCCGAATATTTGAAACCAAGTTCTACGTTACCGGCCAGTCACTGGTCGAAGAGATCAGAAACGCAGATTCAGGTCACAGATGCTTTGGGTCAATGCCAACCGTCAAACTAGATGAGAATCAATTACTGCCGTCTGAGCGTAAGGCGCTGGAGGTACTAACGGCGGAAGGATGGTCCATCTTCAAGAAACTGCTTTCGGACGCACCACCTACCAAAAGTAAGGACATTCTCCGGGTTAGCGTGAGACTGGCCCGCGTTATCTGGTATGTTTCTCAAGCAGAGACTATCACCGTAAAAATTCTTCAGCACCTGACAGGAGTCAAATCTGATCAGACCGCTCGCGGCGACTTGGCAATTCTTGCGAACTACGATCTTAAAGATCTGACCAAAAGAAAGGTGAGAGGCCCGGGACCGGCGTTGCTTCTAGAGCGTCCCGGTAAGTACTTGTTCACACTCGATTCGGTATTGGTTAATGACCTCAATACTAATTCCGTCTCTGAGAGCCTTAGAAATGAATTCCGTGGTAATCGGACGCCGCTTGTCGACTCGGTTACGATTGAAACGCGAACGGAGAATGAATGGATCATTGGAGACAAAGCACGCACGTTCGTAGTGAAGTATGATGACTTTACTTTAAACGTTTATGAGGGAAAGAGCGGATTTTATGCAAAAACGCTACGGTTTTTTAGATAGAAGATATTGATTGTGGAGTGGAGCATGAAGCTGGAAGTAATTGGTCGGGTGGCTCATAATAACTGAGAAATGCCCGATATTATTGAGGTTCATGAGCGTAAAGCGTTGCGTTGACACGGTAGGGGTCTGGGGTTCAAATCCCCACGCGCCTACCAATAACCTCAAAATCATCACGCATGGATTAGTGACGCGCGAAACGTCGTCGCAACAGACTCTGACTATTCACTAAGTAACGGTTACGGAAGTTACGCCTGTTTGCCCCGGATAGTAGAGGCGAACCCTCACGTGATATTTCCGCCCCGCGAAGAACTTATAATTGATACTCGCGTTGCGGTCTTCGCCACTGTCGTCATCTGCGGTTACGTATCGCGGTTCCCCATCAATCTCCTCAAATAGTGCAAGCAGCGTATCGGAAGCGCCCTTTGTAGCGATGGTGTATCTCCGTGTCGCGGACGGCTGAAACACAAAATCGACCTGCTGCCCTGCGGCCAGCTCCACGGCGACTGTTTGAAACGCTTGGAGTGTTGCCGGTTGCGACACGGAAGGCGGATACCACTTCGCCACCCAGGTCTTATCAGCAGCCGACAAGGTTGCCGGCGGAATGAGCCCATTTACATCATACTGCTCTGGTTCGTCGATCAAACCAGGGTCGAATTCATATTCCATAATGGAATCGGGATCCCATACGGAGCCCTGGACCTGCTGAGTGCTTAGTTTCTCGAGAATGTTGTGAAACGTCGTCTCGCGCGGCCAATTGTTTGGAGGACCACCGAGCGAGTCATAAACGGCCTCTTCATGCCATTTGATCCCTGCGAATGGGTTCTGGTGCTCGTGCTCCATACCTAACACGTGTCCCAGTTCATGGATAGCGGTGCCTCTACCATAGTGTGTAGTCAAGTCCCATCCGTAAACGGTCGTAGGCTCGTTCAAGGGAATATCCAAGACATCGCGGCCAACGGCGGATGCGGAAATACCATCAGCCGTCGAATACCCGATCCGGACCTCGGCTTCGCTCAACTGATTCACCTCCTGGAATTCAAGGCCGATACCGACGGTCTTCCAACTGGTAAAGGCCTGACGAATCGCGTTGGCCTGCACGTTCGGGACCTTGTAGCGTGAATTTCCCGCGAAGAAGCAATAGTGCAATACCGTCTTGTTTGCCCATTTCCCCCTGCTCGACAGTATTGCTGCTGCACGAAGCACATCAGACGCAACTGCTTCGGGTAGTTGCGGCTTCGGTCTGGGCGGGATACTGCAAAATGGTTTGACAGTTTTTGCCGGTCTCTTCGCGGACGGCGCTTTAGGTTTTCTCGCGGACTTTTTGGTCGCCATAATTAATCTCCTTGAGGGCAATCGACAAGGCACATTCATGACCAAGAACGTTGTGCGGCAATGGACTTGGTGTAGAAATGCTCGGGTCTCTAATTACGTATGAGTATTCAACTGAAAATATTTCCACCTTTTTTTGAGCGCCACAGAAAAGCTAGTCGTAGCTGAGGATTGGCCGGAAAGTGGTCCAACCAATCCGGAGAGGCTTGGGCATTTCTATTCAGCCATACGATTCGGCCTATCGGATGGGCGATACGAGATCGATGATCTGCTATGCCGCGTACGCGTGACTTCTCTAGTCCCTGGTCGATGTTTATGACGCCAAGAATGATTACGCTATGAGATTTGAGCAGGGACGGCGTTGACACGGTAGGGGTCTCCGGTTCAAATCCCCACCTGCCTACCAATCCTTTCACAGCCATCGATCATTCTGAGATAGAGCTTACGCCCCCAATTTGTGGTATTTAAAGCTTCATGGTCCGCTCGATTCCCCTGGTTCGTGTGTTTGCCCAGGC
>Ga0068856_100003824_pt1 | contig 15092 bp, 10 predicted proteins | sample KBSCornC62_FD_66595 | JGI IMG/M metagenome (GOLD analysis project Ga0068856, IMG submission 66595) | Corn rhizosphere microbial communities from Kellogg Biological Station, Michigan, USA - KBS Corn C6-2 | ecosystem: Host-associated > Plants > Roots > Rhizosphere > Soil ...
GAGCCCGTAGGGTCCGAGCACATTTCGCGTCCAGGCTGTACCACTCGTATTTTCGGCGATCCAGTTAGGCGAGTCGTCATCCGATGCGAAATGACTAATCTTGGTGGCGGTCGAATCGCTGGAAGTGACCCACTGGCGGATGCGACGAGTCGGGTCGAGTGAGGCGGTGTCAGTGGTCCCGGATTGAGTGAGCGTGTTGACCATGTCGTTCACATAGTAGGTGCTAGTGAGGGTGGCGCCGCCGGCGTCCGCCGCTGGAACTGTGGTGACCCGCCCCAAGACATCAAAAGCGTAACCGGACGTAGTGGCCCGATCTGCGGTGTCGTAACTGGACGATTGGGTGGCACCACCGATGGTCGTGTTGCAGCTGCCATCTGTGTTGGGTGAGCGGGTTGTCAGCGCCGTGCGGTTGGAATCCGCGTCAAACGTGTATTGGCGAGTTGTGCATTGGCCGTTTAGCGTGTCGTATACCCAACTAAGTCTCCCGACGGCATCATAAGTGTATGATTGCCCCGATGGCGACCCTGATTGAGCAAGCCACTGGCCGTGGATCGATGGAGAGACCTGATCTGCGTACCACGTGCAGGCAGTCGAGCAGTTACTGGTCTTGACGTAGACGAGTGCGACTGGCTGTCCTGTCTCGTCGAATGTCCTAGTCGCGGTCATCCCGTTTGGGTACCACTGCGTGACGAGCGCACCATCAGCGTTGTAGGTTGCTGAGAAGTCTCCCGCCTGCGAGTCGGTGATGCCTGTAAGCAACCCACGACGTTCGGAGCCTTGGTCGTAACTCAGCGTCTCGGATCCCTTGCCGTCGTTGATTGTGGTCGCTCGATCCGAGGTGTCGTAGCCGTAAGTGGACTGGTTGGCATCGGCGTCCGTATATGTCTTCAGCCGGCCATCTTGGTCATAGGTGTGCGTAATCGTGCCGCTTGTGGTGGAGATGGTAGTAGGCAAGCCGCTGGTTGAAGAGTAAGCGTAATCGGCCGTGGGCAAGCCGGTACCAGGCCCAGCGATCGACTGGCGAGCAAGTCTACCGGCGGCGTCATAGCTGTTAGTGAACGTTCGGGTGGTGGCCCCTACGGTGTCCGCTTTTGTGGTCGGGCTTCCCCAAAGGTCGTACGTATATACGGTGGTGGGCAAGTCGGGGTAGCCGCTGGTGCCCGGCTGTGCCGCAGGTGCGACCTGGCAAGCAAGACCCGCCCATTCCGCGTGGTTGTCGCACGCAGCCACCCCACTTCCGGTGCCCGCCTGGTAGTAGACGGTGTCCGTCTCGTGCGCGTCACCGCCGGTAGGATTTGCCGGCATTATCCGCGCGGTAATTTGGCCCACTGCGTTGTACTTCGTGGTGGTCTTCAGGTTTAGTCCGGCTGGATCGACGCTTGTCGATGTTGGCTGGAACAGCGTCCAGCCGAGATTTGACTGTCCCGAGTAGTCGGCGGTGGTGGTGCGCACGTCGCTATCCGATGTCGCGCCATCCAACAGGGCACCCTCGGTCGTTGTCGTGACCAAATAGTAGGGGCCACCTCCCGGAGAACCCTGATCGTAGCTATATTGCACATCATCGCGGGCGGTGGTTATGGTGCCGTTCTCGAGCTCGATCTGATGGCTCGGACCAAGCTGACGAAGCAACTCGACACCACTAGCGTCATAGCTCATCGTAGTGTCGTGGCTCAGCGCGTACGAAACGCTGTCCGGTGACGCCAGTGCGTTGGCGCGGTTCTGTGGGGAGAGTTCGCGCACGAGATTCCCGTTCCCATCGTACTCGGTGGTTGAAATATAGCCGCCCGGTGCTGCCAGATTCACCTCGCGTCCCTCCGCGTCCATGTAGTAGACGGTCGCGTAGTTGTAATCCACCGGCGGATTTCCAGACGGTACCTCACTGGGCGGGAAGATCGCCGTGGCCGAGGTGGGATCGTCCTGTTGTCCCCACGTCGCAACAGCTGCGGCACTCAGGTTATACGGCGCACCGCTGCCCGAAGTTGGTACTCCGTACACGACGCTGGTCGTTTCTGTGCCAGTTGGGTCGTTGGCACGACTGACGCTCGTGATCCGATTGGACGCGTCGTAGCCGAGCGACCATGGGTTAAGGCCGGGGGGCGTTACGGTTGAGACTCGGCCGGTCCCATCGTAGTCGTAGGTGGTGGCGAGTACTGGGCTGATGCGCGGGTCGCAACTGGCCCTAAGTCTGCCGCCCGAGTCGTATGAGTAGCTTGCCACATCGACCGTTCGCATCTGAGAGGCGGTCGGGTCCCAGGCGGTGTAGCTGACTGTTTTGAGGCGCGCGACATAGTCGCCGAATGAACCGGAGCATGTGCTGGTACCGGTTGTCAGCGCTGCGTATGTGAAAGTGAGTGTCTGGCAACCTCGTGTCGTGAGCGGAGTTGAGCAGTTCACTCCGGCCGGGGGTGGGGCCACCTGCTGGGTCGGCCTTGTCACTCCGCCCACTACAGCATAGGAGTACGAAGTCGTCGCCTCGGCTGAATCTCCATTGTTCGGCGTCTCGATGCTGCTGACGGCGTAGTCTGTTGCGCCCGAAGGCTTCGTGAACGTGGTCTTGGTACCGGACTCGTCAGTCAGCACGAATGTGCCCGATGGATTCGTCAATGTCATACCCGCCGCGTCCGGTGTTTGAGTGTAGGCGGTGCCGGCGCTGGTGAGCTGGAAACCGTATTCGGTGTCGTCGGCCCCTTGGACGACAACGAAGTTCCCCTGACCGTAATCGACGCCGGAATGCAAGCTCTTATAGGTACCGAAGTTGATTCCTGACGACCAGCCTGGCCCGAACACACCTCCGCTTTGTGCGCTTGGGCTCGTCGAGTGGAACGATCGATCAACGGACATGCCACCGGCCGCGACATCTGAAGCGTCTAACGCGAAGTCGCCAGTGAGCAGGTTTACTTGCCCCGGGCCAACGTCGGCGTAACCGTCCCCCTCCGAGAAGTCCTGCCCAAAATAGTTCTGGTCCAGCGAGACTGTGATCCCTGTCGATGGTGTGGGTGAACCGGGAGAGAATGTGCTTCTGACCATGACGGGACCGTCTACCGACCCGAGCGTCGATTTCACGTCCCAGCGCAGGTGATGCGTTTTTCCACTGGTGATAGAGACGGGCCAGGTGATCGGGGCGTTGCTGTTGTCGGAGTCGACCACGTCCCCTGTGGGGATGTTCGACCAGGTGTCGAACGGTGAGCGGCGGTATTGGAGGGTGGCGCCGGTGAGGCCGGAGCCGGCCGCCGCCTGGACGGTGACGTATTGCTGGGTACGATCACCCGGGTTGGGGCTGAGCAGGCCGCCGCTCCCGACATTGAACTGGAAGGTCGTGGTGGATCCCCAGTTGCCGGCGTTGTCTTGGGCACGGACGTGAAGGTAGTACGTGCCGGTGTAGCTAACCGTCTTTGAGTATGTGAGGGCGGTCTGAAGTACGCCGCTCGGGACCGTTCCCGGTATCTGGTCGACCTTGACCGCGTAGCCGGCGACGCCGCTTGGGGAGTCGGTGACGGCAGGCCATGACCCGGTGAAGCTCATCCCTGAATACCATTGGGCGGGATCGGGATGCGTAGAGCTCGAGATTGTCGGAGCGCTCGGAGCGGTGGTGTCAACCGTGAACGTGCGATACCCCAGCCACAGACCGTAGTCTGTGCCGTCGTAGCCACGAGCGCGCCACTTATAGGTTGTGCCGTTCGTGAGTCCGTCGGTGGCCGGGATCTGCCATGAGCTGGTTGATCCGGAAGGGACCGCGGATCCGAGTTGGGTGTCGATGACGCTTCCGCCGCTCGTGTCCAGCTCGTACTGAATCTCACCAACTGTACCCGCGTCCAGATCAAAAAACGTTCCCCGCAGGGTCGGTCGAGTGGTCGGGACGTACGCGTTGTCGTTTGGTAGCCGGCCTCCGCTCACGCCGGGTGGGAAGTTGTAGGTGACGGCGAGGAAGGGGGCGTTGCTGCCGGCCTCGTTGCTTGAGAAGCGCTTGAAGTAGCTGGTCGACGTCTCATTCGAGGCGACGACCATGAGACCGTAGTTCGTGGCAGTACCGCGTGCCCAGGTCTGGACGAGCCCCGCAAGCGTGTTGGTGCCCGCGCCGCCGGTGCTGAGCCCCACGTAGCCGGATGGACAACCGGTGCCGCCACCGGCGCTCGTGTTCGCGGATGCCCATTTCGCGTTCTTGGGAGGCTGGGTATTCCAGTTGACGGACTGCGTCCACGACGCGGAAAGATCCCACACCTCGAGGCCGGTCGCCGTGCACGAGTTGGAGAAGCTCTCATAGAGTTTCAGGGTGGCGGCGGTCACGTTCGCGCCTTCCATGAATGTCGTGTCGAACTGCAGCAGCGACCGATCCGGCCCCTCGGCCGACGACTTGCCGGCCTTGATCAGGGTCGAGCCGCCGTAGGTCTGAGTCGGACTCGCCGAATTCACGAACGTGTCGACCGTCGCCGACAGATTCGGCGCCGGATCGATCGTCACCGGATACTTCGTCGACGGATCAGACAGGAACGCGTCCTGCGGCGAAACCACCAGGGCCGTTGACCCGGTGGAATCGAGTGTCGTCGAAACTGCGGTCGTGTGGAGGGGATTCCCGGCATCGTCCACGGCGGCGTCGTACATGACCGGTCGATCAGCGACCACCTGCGTCTTCCCCGCGTCTTGGAACTGCAGCCGACCAGCAGCGCTCAACGTCGGAGTAAGACCCGTCAACCCCAGTGGAATTCGGAAGCTAGAGGCCGAGGCGGGCCGCCGCGTCAGCACAACACGAAGATCAAACCCCGTCGTCAGCGCCTGGAGCTCCAGGTTCACCCCTGGCGCCACGTCCTTGTAGGTCGCAGTACTGCCCGAAATCGTCGGTACGGGTAGCGTCGAGGGCCATTTCATCACCAACTGGCGCTGTCCGACCGACAACGTCACTGGCGCCGTCGCGCCGCCGTTCGCGAACGCCATGTGGGCGTCGGAGACCCTCGGCGCCCACGACCCGTCCGTCAACTGCATCAAGGACAGGTTGACCGGCGTAAACCCAGTAGGCGACGAGGAGTCCGGCTCCTGCACTGGGCCATCGGCGATCGTCGAGGTAAAGGTCTGATCAGGATTCGCGTAGACCAGCGTCGTCTTCGTCGTCTGGTCGGCGACGATCACTGGCTGGCCCGTAGCCCGAGCTTGCTGCAGTGCGATCAGCGTATTCGGAGCGACCGCGATCCCCTTAGGGAGCGTCGGCGCACTCGGCACCACGTCCTTCGATACGGCAGCTGCACCAGCGTCGATCGAACCGGAGATCAGCGCCGAAGAAGCAACCAAAAGCACAAGCACGCGCACCGTACGAAGCGACCGCATTCAGACTCTCCCCCCGTGAGAATAACTTGGGCCGAACGCTACGGCACTTGCCAGGCGTTGCCAATAGATCGAACGATCTATCTTTGAACGGCGCCCGAGGACCAAGCCACGCCGGCCTGAACTCTGTTCTTGACCCGCAGCTTGCCCAGCAGGTTATGAACATGGTTCTTGACAGTGGCCTCAGAAATCGACAGCGAATCCGCGATCTGGCGATTCGAATACCCCTCGGCGATCAGCTCGACCACAGCGGCCTCGCGACGCGTGAGCGTCCTAACTACCCCGGCGTCCACCACCGCAGCGGCGGGACGATCTACGGCGGTCGTTCGCACGAGCAATGAGCGGAGCTCAGCCGGGTCGCAGGTCGGATGCAGGTACCCGTGCGCCGAAAGCGACTGTGAGCGCCGTCTCTCGGACTCCGCCCCAGTTTCACCTAGGGCCAGCGTCCGGACGCCGCCCTGCCCAATGGCTGGGCTCGCTGCTGCTGCCTTGAACAGAGAGTCTGCCCACAGCGTCGACATCTCGATGATCGCCACATCCGGTGACGTCACCGACAAGGCCTTCCGAGCCTCATGCTCATCGGTAGCGCGAGCAATCGTGACGATCGAAACGCATTCCGCCAACCGGGCAACCAGATCCACTGAAGCGTCCGACCCAAGAATCAAGACAACCAACGACAGCACATTCTCCGCGACGAACGAACCGACGAGCTGATCCACTAATTCCCTCCCCCGCCGCGGAAGCGCGGCACCATGAATCCGCCAAGCGACGGTCAATCGGCAAACAGAGCGACTACAAAACCCACGAACTTCCCCAGCACCCACGCCCAAGTGGATCATCGCTCCCGCGACGGCCAAGCGAGTCACCCAGATCCGGGTGTCTCTCGGTGGAATGGGGTAATTGGAGCCGACATTTGAAGTAGGTAGCTGGAACAGCGACAAGTCGGTCACTGCTCATCAGGCCGTTCGCACGGAGAGCAGTTACATTCATCCAGAAGATGTCAGTGCGCAACGGGGCCCACCGCCAGCGGCGGCGGCGCCAACAGCGGCGGGAAGCGAATCGGCCTCCCTCTCGCTGCTGAATGATCGAGCCCGGGTCTCAGCACGGTGTGTCCGGGCGATAGGGGGGAGAGTGCGGTTGCAGATCCGACGAGTCCTTTGCGACAATCAGCGGGCTGGAAGGGGCTGGCGCCCCTGCAGACCGGACTCCGACTGGCCTGCCTGCAGCGACAGGCCGGCAGCCCGACGGTGGCGGTGTCGAGATGCGATCGATCCTAGGAGCCTGGCGTGATTGAGCGGGACGGGCGACTCGATCCGATTGCGGCCGGCGAACCACTGCGAATGGATCGCGAGAGAGTGTCGTCACTTGGCGATTGACGCGAGCCCGCACGCGCTCGATCGAGAAGTTGAGTGAAGTCGTCTGTGGGTCGAGGTCTACGTCGGTGATCGAGCCATCCGGCCGTTCCGCCTCGTCGGCGGCTTGCGCGCGCAGAATGCTCTGACAGCCGCGCTGCCAAGGCGAAACTGGCGCACGCCGAAGGGCAGACGGTGGACCCGCCAACGCACACGCCACGCCGTCACCCGGTCTCTCGGCGGCCAAGCGAGGAGGCTCCGGTGTCGCCTCGATCAAACCCTCAGCCGTGCGCGATAATGCACCAAATGATCGATGAGCAAGAGCCTCGCGTGAACATCTGGATCGATCTCGGCGAGTTCGACGACGTCCTGCTGCGGCCATCGCGCAGCGCTCGCCCCCTGTCGATTCGTTTTCTTCCCATCCGCAGGCCTAAACTGCCTGGCTGTTCAGCTCCGCTCTGTATCTCTACGCAGCTGTCGGAGAATACTGGGCCAACGATGATCAACCCGAAAAACCATCGCACGGACCCCCGAGGCGTTCATCGAAACGATCTACGACGATATCCGCGGCGAGAGCGGGATGCGGTGTATGACCGCCTGAGACGTGCGGTCTTAGTCAGTTTCTTTGCCCTAACGTTCACTGGGATGACGGTGGCGTCAGCAGTCTTTGACCGAACGACCGATGAGCCACGCGCCGCCATTGAACTGACGAGTGTAGGGATCAAGGCAATGAAAGCCGCCTGTGGATCGCTGCCACGACTCAACGACCTGCGTGTTCAGCGTTCGACAGTGGACGATGACGTCATCGTCATCGACCTGCCAGTGAAGAGCTGCTGCGGACAGGCCAGCGAGCTCGCACTCCCACGTGGGGAGATCGCCGCGATTGTTCTTCGCTAAACGCCGATGCTTCGGTCAGGATTTAGCTCATCGCTCTTCTTCCTTGTAAGGGCAACAAAGCGTGCGCGTCGAGCTCAGGCTGTGGGCGACTGCGTCTCTAAGGATAGGTGCGGCGCAGCGAACCCGGAGGACCGCCGCCACGTACAGTGGAGTACTTGCCAACGGTCTCAGATCAGGCTTCGCCAGCTTGCTACACTCGCCACTCGTATCGACCGCTCGACGCTCAACATCTCGGTCCGTTCTGCACGCGACCGGCGCCGCGAGCCGTCGGGCGCGGATCCCAGGCGAACCACGAACTGGGTGACGAGGGTTGGGAGTTCGCCGGCAAGGCGCACAGGGTCAGCGACGCCGCCCACTCGACTAAGGTTATGTCTTCAGCGTCCACGCGACAGTGATCCCGCAGAGTGAGCGGGTGTGGTCAGTAGCGTTAAGGATGGGTCGATCTTGACGGCGGCCTGCAGTCGCCAGAGGTGGAGTCAATGAATCGCGGTGAAGCGATAGAGAACGGCCGAGTTGTGTTTGGTGCCTGGAAGCACGTGCGTCGGTACGACGCGGTAGCCCAAGGCCACCTTGGTGCCACGAGCCTCGCTGGAAAGGCCGGCGACCTCTTGGGGCGACTTCGGATGCTGCGACGATTACGAGCTTGCACCGCTTGCCATCCTCGCTAGCGACGTCGCCGAGGTAACAACCGCAGCGAGCCCGAACATCAGCGTCACAAGCGTCCCGGACGTCGTGATCACCGTAATCGCCCGCTCCTCGAAGGCCTTTCGGCGATCACGCTCCTTCTGGAGCTGATCTTGGATCAACGCCAGATAGGAGGTCCCCGCGTGGCCGCTCTTGGGCGGTCGATCGGCGGTTCAGCCTCTGGCTGGTTCTTCGTCGGGATGTCAGGCACGTCGTCGGCGTCTTGATCATCTGGCCGCGGCACATGTCCGACGTGCTCGGCGCTCTCGCGTGCCTGTCGTACGTTCTCGACGTTGATGTCTGGAACCTGGTTCTCTTCGTCGGCCATGGCCCCTCCTCGACGACAGCCAGAGCATCCCACTCCGGAAGCCTTCTGTCAACGACCGAACCATCGGGAAAGGGGCATGACTCCAAGCCCGCATTGAAACCACCGTCCACGAGGAGTAGCATCCGTTGACTCTTGGCCACAAGGAGGCGAGATCATGGTGAGCGAAACCGTCGAACTGCCGGAGATCGAACACCGAGGCACTGACCCCACGTTTCCCAGTGTCCGAGAAGCACCTTCACCCGGGCTCGAGGCGCCCAAGGATCAAGCCCCTGCCCGCCCCGACGCCAAGGCCGAGCCGGTGCTTCGAGTGGCGAACATCCAAGGCAACATCATCGCCGGGTTCAACAAGGACTACCAGACGCTGCTCTTTCTGCGGATCACCGACGCCGCCGCGTTCAAGCCCTGGCTAGCGAAGTTCGCACCGCTGGTCGCCACCGCTGACGAGGTGATCGCCTTCAATCGCCTGTTCAAGCGGACGAGAGACCGGCGCGGCGTCTCCGGCACCGTTAAGGCGACGTGGATCAACATCGCCTTCAGCCGTCGCGGGTTGGAGCAGCTGCGCTCCGACGTCGCGAGTTTCACCGACGCCTCCTTCCAGGCTGGGGTGGTTGCCCAGTCCGCATCGCTCGGTGACCCATCTGCTGCGACGGCCGAAGGCAACCCCGCCAACTGGCGCGTTGGCGATGCTGATGACGGCGCCCACGCGATCATCATCGTTGCTTCAGACACGCTGGCAGATCTCGAGGCCGAAGTCAGTCGCGTTGAGCAGTTGATCTACGCTCCGAACTTCCAAATCGGCGCGCCGACCAAATCCGGTGCGACCGTGATCTTCAAGCAAGAAGGTCGAACTCAACCAGGCGTCTTGGCTGGCCACGAGCACTTCGGGTTCCTCGATGGCGTGTCTCAACCGGGACTGCGGGGGCGACTCTCGAACCTGCCAAACGACGTGCTCACGCCACGGCAGAACCCTGACAATCCAAACCAAGGGAAGCCCGGTCAGGATCTGCTCTGGCCTGGCGAGTTCATCTTCGGTTACCAGGGCCAAGATGGGAAGGCGGCCGACATAAACCAGCCCGGCCGCGATTCGATGCTTGATGATAGCAACCAGCCTCGTGTTCCAGACTGGGCGCGTGACGGCTCGTACCTCGTCTTCCGCCGTCTGCGCCAGGATGTCGGCGGTTTCCACAACTTCCTGAACGACCAGTCAGCGAACCTGAACGTCGCACCGACGTTCCTTGGTGCAAAGCTGGTTGGCCGTTGGCCCTCAGGCGCCCCCATTATGCGCGCCCAGACCACCGATGATCCCGCGCTTGGCGATGATGATTGTGCCAATAACAACTTCGAGTTCCAGGACGCGACCGATCACACCCAGCAGCCGCGTGGCAGGAACCAGTGCCAGGACACGACATTCCCGACTTCACCGGGCGACAAGACCGGCGACATCTGCCCGTTTGCTGCCCACATCCGCAAGTCCTATCCGCGAGACGACGAAGCTGACCCCCAGAACCCCGGTTACGGCGATGAAAAGCCCAATCTTCCCAACGAAGTGGACACCCAGACTCACCGACTCCTGCGTCGCGGAATACCCTTCGGCGACTCCTCGCGGTCAACGCCCGGCGTGCCGATCAACGATGGCGTCGACCGGGGATTGCTGTTCATGGCCTATATGACGAGCATCGCTAATCAATTCGAGTTCGTGACCAAAAACTGGGTCAACAACGCCGACTTCAAAGATCCGGGAAGCGGCATCGATCCCATCCTTGGGCAAGCGGATAACGCTGGCGACCGCACCCGCACATTCAAGGTGAAGTTGTCTGGAAACGACCAGTCGCTGCAAACCGGAGCAGACTGGGTCATCCCAACCGGCGGCGGCTACTTCTTTGCGCCCTCGATCAAGGCGCTTGCCGGCGAACTGACAAGCTAGGCGGCTCGGTCACAACGAGATCTCGCCAAGGTGGGTCGCGGCAAGACGCACCTTGGCGGGACCGCCCTTCGCCAACTCCGCTAGGCGGCTAGACAGCTGGGACTGCTTTTCGTTTGCGATTCGACGTGAGAGGTCGGGCGACCAGGGCAGCGCGACCGTTCGGCTGACGCCAAAGGGCGCACCGGCTGTCGCGTTCTCATACTGTGGTCCCGCGGGAAGGCTGGCGAGCGCCTCGCCGAGTGGCTTCAACACGGTCGTCATCATTCGAAGCGCGGCCCCGGCGAACTGGGCTCGCTGCTTGCCTGCGGCGACGTCAGCGTCAAACACCCATCCGAGCAACCGCAACATGAAGACATAGATCGAATCGAAGGTATCTGCCAGCTCGCGAGTGTGTGCATCGCCAATCAGGTTGGCCTCGGGAGGCGCGGCAAAGAGGTCGCTGCTCGCCGTCGGGTTCTCGATGCATGGGAATGCCGGGAGGAAGGACCGACCATCCCGATCAGCAGCGACCATCTCCTCGAGCAAGGAGCGCCGCACCGCTTGGAAGATTTGGAAGTGGCTGTCGTGGCCGTCGTTTCGATCACCGGGATTCCCCTCGCCTTGCTCGATGATCGTCTCGATCGCAGCCAATGCGGAGGCCTCGTCTCGGATGGCGATCAGGTTGGGGAAGTCGAGCAGGTCTCTGCCGACCTGGCGAGCCGGGTCGCCGATGAAGAGTTCGGGCCCTCCTTCGTGCACGAGCGTTTCGATGTGGCGATAAAGCTCCCCGACGGTGTGGAACGCATCGTCGTCAAGCGTCTCGAGCGCCTGCGCCTCCGGCTCGGGTCGCTCGAACTCGATGAACCGCTCGATCACCGAAAGCCCGAAGGGGCGAGTCTCAAGCGGCAGGTGAAGCGGGTAGTAGCGTGGGCTTTGGGGGAAGGCTGGTCGCTGATACCAGGGCGTGCCGCCGATGGCGATCAGCAGGTTCCAGACCTGCGCGAGGTGGAACATCTCCTCGGCTGCCACCTCAAGGACCTGCGATGCCCAAAGCCGGGTCTTTTGTTGTTCCTGCCAGGTGATGCCGTCCTCAAGGTCTTGCTTCAGGCTGAAGGCGGCATAGAGATAGCTGCAGGCAAGCCCGTGCTCAAGCTCGCAGGCCTCGCTCAGCAGCGACAGCAGTCGGAAGCGGGGATTGTTCATTGCCAACTATCCAAGGCGGCGGTGATCGAGCCGAGTGCGCGACTGACAAGAGCGACCGCGGTCAGCGTCGGATTGGCCGTTCCTTCGGTTGGAAATACCGACGAGCCAAGGATGTAGAGCCGCTCGTGGTCATGGGCTTGGCAGTCCGCGTTGACCACCGATGCTGTGGGATCGGCACCCATTCGACAGGTGCCGGAGATGTGCCCGGCGCCAAGGAACTGGTCCTCCGGTGCCACGTTGTCGATCCCGACCGAAAGTACGTGGATCTCCTCACAGCCAGCCGCCTCAAAGATGGCCTGACAGACACTCTGCGCATGTTTGAACGCGGCGCGCGAATAGTCGTCGACAGAGAAGAAGAGCCTCGGACGCGGAAGCCCCAAGGCGTCTACCTCATCGGCGAGTTCGACCCTGTTATCAGCTCGCGGCAGCATCTCAGTCGAGTAGCTGAATCGGATCAGACGGACGGTTTGGCGCTCAAGCTCGTTGCGAAGCGCAGTACCGACCAGACCCTGGTCAAGCAGTGAGCGCAGACGGTCAGTCGGATGATCGCCTCTGCCCCAGCCGTCATTTCCCAACGACAGTCGAAAGGCCCCACCTTCACGTCGGAATCCACCGTCGCGAAATGCGTCGATGCCTGAGGTGGTCGGTGGGCCGCGATAGGGGAAGACCGGCTCCGGCGCCTTCGCGGCAACTGTGCCCTGCAGATGATCCATCAGGTTCCTGCCGAGTTGTCCGCTCGATGCGCAGAGGTTGGACATGAGCAGCAGCCTGGGGGTCTCGATGGCGTTCGCGGCGACGACAGCGATGCGGCCTTCGACCGTGTGTTCGCTGCCGTCGTAGTGGCGATAGACCACGGCCACTCGCTCGGCGGTCGGGGCCACCTTGGTGACAACCGCCTCGGCGATCAAACGGGCCCCAGCCTTCCTGGCCTTGGCCACATGCACGGCTCCGTCGTATTTCGCCCCGATCGGGCAGAGCGGAACGCAGCTTGAGTTCCCCGCACAGGCCGGACGGCCGTCATAGGGACGCGAGTTTCTCGCCTGGGGGGTCGTACGAAGCACGACGCGGGTGCCTTCAACGCTTAGATCGCCGACTCGGCCTGAGAACAGACGGTCGGAGTACGAAGGCCAAATCTCTCGGTTCGGGAACGGCCGAGAGCGCGTCCCAAGCTCCTCCACGTTCCAGGCGTCGTGGTCGCCCGACACACCGAGCCACTGCTCTGCCTGACAGTAGTGCGGCTCGAGATCGTCGTAGCTAAGCGGCCAATCTACGCCACGCCCATATCGACTTTCCAGGCGAAAGTCGTTTGGAACGAATCTCGGCGTGTTGCCAAGAAAATGCCAGGTCGTACCGCCGACCCTGCGGACGTAGGTGCTTTGGAAAGTTCGCGGCCCCCCACGGACGTAGTAGGAGCCGTCGTCCTTGTTGAAAGTGTCAGATGCCGGAGCGAATCGATCGTTTCGGCGGTCGTGATAGGGGCTGCCAAGTCCCTGGTCGGCGCTACCCGCGAAGCGTTCGACTAGGTGGCCTCGATCGACGTGGTTGGTTCCGGCTTCAAGCAGCACAACGCGCTTGCCTTGAGCGGCAAGCTGCCAGGCCGTGATCGCCCCGCAGACTCCGCTACCGATAACGACCACGTCCGCTTTCGGATCGGTCATCAGTTCTCCGGGGGGTAGGCCCAGTAACCGGAATAGCCGCCCGATAGTCCCGGCGGGTGCGCGTGTACGACGCTCCAGAAAAGGCCGCTGTAGTACTGCTCAGGCCCTAACGCCTTCGCTGGCGTGATATCCAGCAATCCGAAATACCAGAGCACCAAGACCAGTCGAACCAACTCTTTCAGCTCGGGATCCGCGAGAACCGTCGACGGATCCTCGCCACCTTCTAAGCGGGTGCCAAGCTCCGAAAGCCGCGCAGCTTCGGGTCGGTCGGCCAAGTTGTCGAGATACCGATCGGCGAGTTCCAGCGACAGCGGGGTACAGCCGGTGAGGGTCTGCGAAAGCCGGCGGAACTGCCCGACGTCGACCGCCATCGCCAGCTACTTCTCGACGAAGGTGATGTCCAGCAGATCCGGCTGAAAGACGACCGTCGCATTCCGCTGGACGATGAGGTCGCTGAGGCTGACCTCGGTCTGATCGGCCAGGACAACGCGGTCGTCCTCGTTTCGGGTCTGCGTAACCGTTGAGGCGATCCACTCAGAGAGGTCGCCGGAGAACCCCTTGGCCACGGCCTTGAGGTAGTCCGTTGCTCTGCGGAAGAGCTTTGGCAGGATCAACACGCCGTCTGGGCCAATCGATGTTTGATCGATCAGCTTGAAAGACGAACTTGAATCCAGCGTCCACACGTTCTTGGGCCCGCCCTTGCCCCGGGCGGTCTGGGCGGCCGCTCGAAGCTCGTCGCGAAGAGGAGTCGAGGTATAGACGGTGTAGTAGGCGACGCCTGTTTCAAGCAGCCACCAGTTCAGCGATTGGTGCAGCAGTTCTGGGGTAAGAAGCACGTTGTCGGCGTCAGTGAGAGCTTGCGCCTCCTCACCGACGAAGACGAACGAGACCGGCCTGCCATTGATCTCGACAGCTTTGCTCAGAATCGCGCCGGGGAGGTTGGGCGGAGTCGCGCTCTGGACACTGGTCTTGCCAGATTTGAACTGAACGTCCGTGAAGCCCATGTGCTTGAGCAGCGCGTCTCGCGCATATGCTCCCAGCGGTTGAGCGTCGCTTCCGTAGTGAAGCTCTGCCGCGTCAACGCCCTCGAAGCGCAGCTGCACGGCCCCGGCCTTCGTGAGCCGCACGCGATGGCCGTTTCGCAGCTGGGTAAGGAGCGAAGGATCGTCGGCGACGAAATGGACTGAATCGCCGTCAGGTTCGGATCCGGCCAGCGCGAACTCGCCCTTGAGGACGAGATGGTTTGCCAGCGTCATCGTCCCGCCTCCCGAGTTGGGGGGCGATCCTCTCATTGTTGTTGCCAAATGTCAAGTCTCGAGGACACGGCAGAGCGCAGGACCCCAGGGCGGTCAGGGTACCCCTAGCAACCCACGCCGAGGATCAAGAACTCCCGGTGGACCAGGGCCTTTCCCCTGTCAGCGGCCTTCTAGGGGCGCTGGGTCTCTCTGAACGGGTCACCTTCTACAAATCGGCGTCGCCCGAGGCCGACCCGACAATGCTGTAGCCTCCCGTCATCATGGCCAGTTGGGCGAAGATCAGCTTGTTCCTCAGCTCGTACGTCCCTCTGTTTGTATTGCTAGCCGTGCGAACAAGCGGACAGTCGGGCAGCGCTTGGGCGGTGTTTTCAGGCTTGGCCATTCTCGGGGTTGTCGGCCTCATTCTCATCCTTAGAGGCGTCCGGGCTCGACAGGTGAGACGGGTCACGGTCTCTGAGGCCGATTCTGTTGGCGAACAAGTCGCTGCCTATGTGGCAA
>Ga0068856_100003826_pt1 | contig 15089 bp, 6 predicted proteins | sample KBSCornC62_FD_66595 | JGI IMG/M metagenome (GOLD analysis project Ga0068856, IMG submission 66595) | Corn rhizosphere microbial communities from Kellogg Biological Station, Michigan, USA - KBS Corn C6-2 | ecosystem: Host-associated > Plants > Roots > Rhizosphere > Soil ...
CTCATCAATCAAATCGGTTATCAGTTTCTCTTCGATGGTAAACCGGAAGAAGCAATTGAAGCATTCAAGGCAAATGTCGAGCGTTACCCGGACTCTGCCAATGTCTACGACAGCCTGGCTGAAGCTTATGAGCGAGGAAACCGGATCGACCTTGCGGAGCCGCTTTACGAGAAGGCACAGACACTGGGTCAACAAAACAACGACCCGAATGCTGCGACCTTCAAAGCGAACTACGAGCGAGCGCACGCGAAGTTGAAAGAGACGACAAAGAAACAGTAGGAGAATCACCCACGCTCGGTTGGGTGCAGTCAGTACCGCCACGCGGTAGCGGGTGACTGCGAAACTTCGAGGGTTCCCCACTCCTTCGGAGTGTGAGGGACTCCTCCGAGCTGGAACGTGTTTCCTGTCACAACACCCCCCTCCAAGGTGTTCTCTTATTGAGCAACACTTCCGCAAAATCTCTAGCCTACTAAAGAACGGAGAACCATTATGACCAGCGTGTCACAAGATGTGCGCTATAGCCTGCGTCTTCTGCTGAAACACAGAGGCTTTGCCATTGTTGCCGTGTTGACGCTGGCCTTAGGAATTGGGATCAACACCGCGATGTTCAGTGTGCTGAATACCTTTCTATTTCGCTCATTGCCGTATCCGCATTCCGAACAGTTGATAAGAATTTGGCGCACTTCGCCACACTCTCAAACCTGGCCGCATTCCGCAGCCAATTTCTTCGACCAGCATGACCAGAATACTGTGTTCGAGAAGATGGCCGCCTACAACTTTGCCAGCCGTAATCTCACCGAACAGGGCCAAACAGCCGAACGTCTGCTTAGTCTCGCAGGAACGGCCGATTTCTTTCCGGTGTTTGGAGTAGCACCCGCCCGTGGTCGTGTGTTCAGACCTGAAGAATTCGAACCGGGTGCTGACAACGTCGTCGTGCTGACCGATCGACTCTGGACGCGTCGCTTTGGCAGCGATCCAAACGTCGTCGGACGAAAGATTCAGCTCGACGGAAAGTCTGTGGAGATCATCGGCGTGATGCCTCCCACATTCGACCATCCCATTCTGTGGGGCCCGATCGACATGTGGCAGCCACTCACCTTTAGTCCAGAACGGAAGGCAAATCGGGGCAACAACTTTCTTTCGGAGATCGGGCGTCTCAAACCGGGCGTTTCGATTCAACAGGCGGAGCAAAGCATGATTGCTTTGGCCGCGAATCTTGGCAAGCAGAACTCGTCGAATGAAGGCGAGAGTGTACGACTTGAACCGCTGCAGCGATCGATGTCTGACAGCATTGGCAGAACCGTTATGTGGTTCACGTTTGGACTGGCCGGTTTCGTGTTGCTGATCGCGTGTGCAAATCTGGCGAACCTTCAGCTCGTTCGCACTGCAGCGCGATCGCGCGAACTCGCCGTTCGGGCAGCACTCGGTGCGAGACGTTGGCGACTGCTACGACAGTCGTTGACCGAGAGCATCCTTCTTGCCCTTATCGGTGGAACAATCAGTCTCATCATCGCTCTTGTGGCCGTCCGCTTTATCAGTGCCCGCATGTTCATCGATTTGCCGGGGGCGAGTGTGCAACTTGACTACAAAGTATTTGGTTTCGCCCTTCTGATCTCTGTAGTGACCGGAGTGTTGTTCGGAACAGTTCCCGCATGGTTGGCATCTCGTGCAGACGTGAATCAAGCTCTCCGCGAAAACTCGCGAGGATCCACTGCTGGACGATCTCAGCACCGTTTGCGACACATGCTCATCGTCGGTGAAGTAGCGTTTGCGATGGTATTGCTGGCGGCCGCTGGATTGTTCCTTCGCGGCTTACAGCGCTTCATGAATTCGGATCCGGGCTGGCGTGTTGATGGACTGGTGACTGCACAGATGAGTCTTCGAGGCGACAAGTACAAGGATGATAAGCAACGTATTCTCTTCATTTCAGAACTAGAGAATCGTCTGAAGACGCTGCCGGGTGTTCAGTATGCTGCGATTAGCTCCTCGAGTCCTGTGTTTGGTTTCAACAGCAGTAGTTCGTTCCTGGTTGAGGGGCTACCGGAGCCTCCACCAGATAAGTATTGGGAGATGTTTTTTGAAGGTGTAACTAGTGACTACTTCGATACTCTTGGTGCACGTCTGCAGCAAGGTCGTACCTTTAATCAGTCCGACACACCCGATCATCCGCAGGTAGTTATCGTGAACGAAACGGCAGCTCGTACCTTTTGGCCCAACCAGAATCCTATTGGGAAGCGAATCAGTAACACCGCCAAAAAGAGAGAATACTCGGAAGTCGTCGGCGTCGTGAACGACATCGCGTTCCCTGGCAATCTGGGCGAGCCCTATACACACTTTGAAGCCTTTCAGCCGATGGCGCAGGTTGCTCCTTCGTTTCTCATGATCGCTCTGCGTACACCGATGAATGCGGACGCAGTTGGTAATAGTCTGCGCAGTGCCGTCGCCGGACTTGATCCCGATCTTCCTGTCTACCGAATTCGAACGGCACGGACGACGGTTGATCAAGGTCTGGGTAACATCTCGCTACTAGGGAGCTTGCTCGGCGCGTTTGCTGTCGTTGGCCTGTTATTGGCAGCGATAGGCATTTACGGCGTTATCTCATACACAGTTGTTCAACGCACTGGAGAGCTGGGAATTCGTGTAGCACTTGGAGCGCAGCGAAGTGATGTGATGAAGTTGATTTTGGGGAAGGGAGCTTTCCTGGTTGTGAGCGGAGCGCTGTTGGGTGTCGCGGGCGCCTATGCCGTATCCCGCGTGTTAATTAGTCTCATCCCATCATTACCTACACGGGATCCGCTCATGCTTGCGGTTACAGGTGTTGCTCTGGTGGCTGTAGCGCTGTTTGCTTGCTACATCCCGGCGCGGAGAGCAACGAAAGTTGATCCCCTGGTAGCGTTGAAATCGGAGTGATTGCCTAAGACAAATTGTCCGATATGCTTCTGTCTTGTTGTGAGCAGGTCAATAGACTTCCAGAATCTAACAAGTAAGGAAGGGCGGTTTACCCCCGCTGTTACTTTTTTAAGCCCTTATATCAATTGGGGGCTTGATCGGTGCCAGCGGGGGTAAACCGCCCTTCCTTACTTGTTAGATTCTGGAAGATTGTTAGATTCTGGAAGATTGTTAGATTCTGGAAGATTGTTAGATTCTGGAAGACTGTTGACCCGCTCGCGACAAGACAGAAGCATATCGGACATTCAGTGTGACACAGTTCCATTGAGCGTGATTACTGATACTGATTGCTTTGGAAGTGTCACCAGAAACCGTCGTGCGGCGGGAATTGTTCTGTCTTCAGCACTGGATGCTCGACCGCTAATAGTCTGCACCTCGGCTCGTCCTACAGGACGGAATCCCTGAACCGTAATAGTTGTAGTTAACGAACTCGAAGTCGTGTTTACGGCCTTGATAAAGATCTTGTTGCCACTTCGACTTGCAGTTGCATCAAGATCCCCAGGATTAACGTTCGCGGCGAGCCGCACATCACCGCGATGATCGTTATAGACCTGGTTCACCAGATAGATTGGCGTCACGAACACGTTATGCAGTGACGCCTGAATAATTCCGCCCGGCCAGCCGTTCACAAGATCAGAAACGGCGCTCATTTCAACGAGTTCGCCCGATCTCTCAAATACATTCATCAAGCGTGCGCCGTAGAGTGCCGCCTCGATTGAATACTGACGCCCTGTCGGAAGATCAAGTCCCCATTCATTGATTGCCAACTTGACTCGTCCCTCGAGCTTGAGCTCGCGCAATAACTGCAGAACGTCTCCATAAAATCTTTCGAAGAAAAGAGGCCGCGCCAACAACTTCGACAGATCGTTGCCCGCTTCGTGGCGTCCGTAATAGTGGTGAATCGCGAGATAGTCGATGCCGTCACCAGCCGCACGCAGCACCGTGCGATTCCAGGTCATATTGTTGTCGCCGACAGCGATCAGTTTTATCGACGGATCAACGGCGCGCATTGCCTTCGCGTAACGGATGTAATTGCGTGCATAAGTTTCGGCATCCGAGTGACCGCGCACCCAATCGCCCCAGATCTCGTTTCCAACTTCCCAAAGCTTGACGCGAAACGGATCCGGATGTCCGTTGGCCGCACGCATCGCGCCGTACTTCGAGGTTGCAGGACCGTTACAGTATTCAACCCAGGCAGCAGCCTCTTCCACAGTCGCGCCACGTCCTTCAACGTTCACCGTGATCGAAGGTTCAGCGCCGGCGGCGCGTGCGAACGCCACGAACTCATCAGTGCCGAAGTCACTCGGTTCCGGTTCGTTTTTCCATGAGAGGTTTGTCCACGTAACGCGTTGGTCACGTGGACCGACACCCCACAACCAGTGATAGTCCTGCGCGACGTTGCCACCGGGCCAGCGAATGAATGCAGGTTTGAGTAGCTTGATCTTTTCAAAAACGTCGCGACGCACTCCACCAGGCGCAGAATCACCGGGCATTAGTGAAACCTGATCCATCCAGACAGTGCCCGTTCCGGGAAAGAGAACGGCGAAGCGGGCAAGCGGGTCGCTGATGCTCGAAGTTAGTGTGAACTCATATCTGCGCCAATCACCCTTCGTTATGTTAGGGAAATCGAAGGCAGCGTAAACCTGACCGAGACGCACGTCAGACTCGAGTGCGATTGTGACTGGACCAGCGTAATCGGATGTGCGCAGCCAAATGTAGCCGCGGTACTCGATGCCGGCGCGGATTGGAATGCGTGATTGATAAATGCCATGGCGTTGAATCACACCGTCACCGGCTTTGACGCGTAGTGAGTGTTCCTTCGTTTCGCTCTTTCGTGACGGGTAAGGGAACTGATCGTCCCATGTGAATGACAGTGCGTAATCGTCATTTCGATCGTCCGGATAGCGCTCCCAATCTCGGGAGAGTCCGATGACGTTGGGAGCATCTTCGAAACTGCGATCACGAATCAATTCGGCTTGCAGTCCGCGCTTGATGCCCTCAAACATGAACTCCATAAACTGCCCGTAGAGCAGCGGACTGATCTTGTTTTCAACTTTGCGGGCGTCGATGGTGATTGAGGCGGATTGATTTGCTTGCGGAGCTACAGTTGTGAGTTGCGAAGCGAAGACCAGAACGACCGACAAGAGCCTCGCCCACGATCTTTGCGTTCTTGGCGCTCTTTGAGTGTTCAAGCGATCTTCTCTGCGCTTCCTCTGCGTTCTCTGCGTCTCTGCGTTTTCACGTGTCTGCAAAATTCACCGCAGAGACGCAGAGAACGCTGAGGGAGCGCAGAGAGTTTTCTAGAATTCACTTAGGCCGGCAATACTTTCGATTGTCTCCAAAGGCGCCTCACCTGGAAGGGATGCGCAGCACTGTAAATGAACGTGGTACTAGCGAATATGAAAACTCATTCCCAGGAAGCTGTAGCTGCTTCTCGACCGGGGCGATCCTCGTCGGTTTATCCAAACTGTTTTCTGCTTTCAAATCTTCACTCTGTAACACGATCGCTTTGCCGCTTTGTCCGACACGCTGCGCGCCGGCCAGTGTGATGCGTGTCTCTTTTGGCGCGGATCCTGTATTGACTATCTTCACGATCACTTCCCGCGTGACCTCATCCAGTGACGCCGTTGCATAAAGCTCGCTCTGTCCGTTCTTCGCTGAGCCATCAATCAAGATCGGTAATCGTCGAGTGCCTTTGTTTACGCTGAACATCTTTTGCACGTAGTAATTCGGCGTGCCATATGAACGCAGGTTGTCAAACCAGATCAGGTTCGGAGTCCACTGCCACGCGTCCACATGACCGAAAAGCGGTGCGTAGGACGACATCTGCACCACGTCCGAATTGCGCTCGAGTCCCGTGATGAAAGCAGCTTCAGACAGGGCGCACTCCCAGTTGTTGCGATTTTCGGGACTAGCGATGCCGACACTCTGCGCCGCGTATTCGCCGGCGAAGACCTTTGGACCACTGCGCGGATAGTTGTCATAGCGTGCGGAGTTATCGCGGAACCACTGCGGTGCCATGTAGTAATGTTCATCAATTAGATCCGCTTTTAGTTCTCGCATCTTTTGCCACAGAAAATCGAACCGCTCACCTTCCGGAGCTGGTCCCGCACTCGTCACGAGGCTAATGTTTGGATACTTTTGCTTCAACACTCTAGCGAACACCTCGTAACGTTCGACGTATTGTGGTCCCCATTGCTCGTTGCCAATGCCGATCATTTTCAAGTTGAAAGGTTTTGGGTGACCCATCTCGCTACGCTTTCGACCCCAGGCTGTGTTCACCGGAGCGTTGGCGAATTCGATCAGATCGATCGCGTCCTGAATGTAATGATCGAGATCTTCAAGCGGCGCCAGTTCGCCAGAGTTGAACTGACAAGCCATGCCGCAGTTGATAATAGGCAGTGGCTCGGCGCCGATGTCTTCCGCTAGCTGAAAGTATTCGTAGTAACCGAGACCGAACGATTGGTAATAGTCGGGAGTCAACCGCCAATTGAATTCAGTGTTCCAGCGGTTGATTATGAGCTTTCGTTCATCGAGATCTCCGATGGTAGTCTTCCACTGGTACCGTTGATCGAGGTATCTGCCCTCGACAATGCAGCCACCGGGAAATCGCAGAAATCCGGGTTTCATCTCTTTCAGAAGCTTCACGAGGTCACTGCGCAAACCGTTTGGCCGGTTTTGCCACGTGTCGTTTGGGTAAAGCGATATCAGATCAACATCAACTGTTCCGTTGCCTTGCACGATCAGATTGAGGTGGCCTTTGTTGATGCTCTCTCTGGAATGCAACGTGGCTTCGTAGTTTTTCCACGCGTTTGTCGAAACTACGATTTGTGTTTCACCGATGACGTGATTACCGTCTTCAATTTCAATATGCAAAGTCACCGGTGGACCATCGACTCTTCGTGCCCTCATCGAAAACTTGTACTCGGCATCTTTCTGAATCCCGATGCCGCGAAACCCTTCATTCGAAATACCAAAGCCCTTGCCGTTACCGGATGACTTTATGCGCAGGTAGTGAGAATTTGGAGTGTCTTTTATCGAACCGTGATCGAAAACATAGAGCTGCCCCTTCGTGTCGCCGCGGTCCAAGGGTTTCCATCCCATCATTGGATTGGGAAATTCAAACGAGCGGTTCTTTACGCGCTCGGGATAGAGGCCGCCATCAGCGCCGAAATTGATGTCTTCAAAGAAAAGACCGAACAGTGTTTTTGGAATTGGACCGCCGGGCTGGTTGACTTGCACGGTGATGTTTCGCGTCTGAGCGAAGGCGACTTGCGTTTGGAAAAGCGCAATCGCGAGAAGGAAAGTGAAAAAGGACTTTCTTAAGTTCATCGGAGTGATAACGAACGGAGATCTTGACCCACTAAGTCACTAAGGCACGAAGTCACGAGTATCAGATGGTTTGGCTTTCTTTGTGTCTTCGTGTCTTCGTGGTTCGAGTTACCGACCAGCTTGTTTTGTTTGCGCTTTTGTCTTTCCTGTCATTCGTCGAATGAACTCAACTTCTTCAACCATGTACGGGGTGCCGTCATTGCGAAACACCTCGTGGAACCAAATGGCGGGTTCTCGATCGATGTATGGATGTTGCCATGAATCCCAGGGCAAGTGGGTTTGTGTCTTGCCCTGCGCGAACCCCCAATTGATCATTCCGACGTTATGAATCTTGCCGACGGGCATCGAACCAAAGAAGAAACTTCCGTTTCCGCGCGCCATGTATTCCGTACAAATGATTGGACGGTTGTAGCGCACAAGCCAGTTGATCCGTTTTTCAAACTCTGTGGGCGAGTCGTAGTTGTGAAAGGTGATGACATCCGAGAGATCGATCTGTAAGCGATCCATAGCAGTCAGTTTTTCCTGAGCCGACCAATCTCCCTTCCACACCCCCGAAGTCAGTGGTTGCTCCGCTTTCGCTTCACGTGCCCATGCAAATGCACGTGGCAGAAGAGCGAGCACGAGTTCGACCTTGTTCTTCGGTTCGAGTTCACCATAACTACCGCCGTTTGTATTGTCGGGCTCGTTCCAAACGTCCCACGCGAGGATGCGCTGATCGCGAGCGAACGCACCGACAACTCCTTTTACATACGATTCGAGATGCGGATAGGCAGACGGGTCTTGCAGTGTCGTGCGATTTGGACTTTGTACCCAGCCAGAGTTGTGTACGCCAGGTTTAGGCGCGCGCTGTTTACCAAGTTTCGCATCGGGATCCCACACGGAATCAAAGAGGACGAACATTGGTTTGATCTTGTGTTTCGCAGCGATCGTTAGAAACTGATCGAGTCGCCGCTTGAACCCTTCGGCGTCCTGTTGCCAGAGCAGGTCGTGGAGAAAGACACGCATGGTGTTCATTCCCAGACCTTCTGCCCACCCGAGTTCGAGATCGATTCGTTTCGGGTCGAAGGAATCAGCCTGCCACATCTCGAGCTGATTGATCGCGCTCGCGGGATTGTAGTTGCTGCCAACGAGCCACGGCTGCCTGCTATACCAGTCGCGCGCCTGTTGCTCGGACCACCTACCCTGCGCGAGCACGGTAAGCGAAAGGAAAATGATTGTGACGATTACCTGAGTTGACTTTCGTATTAAGGACATCAACGACGACCTTTCTTTGTTTTGGTCTTTGGCCTTTGGTTTTTGGCCTTAAGTCTCGCTCGTATTCCTTAACTGATCCAATCAGTGCCCAAGGCCAAAAACCAAAGACCACTAGTCAGAACCGCACATTGCTTAACCTCTTCACCACCTCCCGCAGCTCCTCATCTTCATGTTTCTTCTCTGCATCGCTTAGACGCTTGAAGGTGGCCATCGCGGCCTGTGCATCACCGGCACGTTTAAGTCGACCGTAAGCGAGGCCAAGCTGGTAGTACGTTTCGGGCATGCTCGGATCAAGCTTAACAACCTGGTCGAATTCTGAAACAGCATCGGCCCAACGTTGAGAGCGCATAAAGAGTTTGCCCAAAGATAGACGCGAGGGAGTGAATGTCGGATCCAATTCAACAGACTGGCGCAGATGTTTCTCGATAATCTGCGCGTCTGCATTTTGCTTCAACATCGCATCTGCGATGAGGTGGTGTACAACTGCGAGCTTCGGGTCAGCACGAATGGCTTTTTCGTATAGAGGAATGGCTTCACCGTACGCACCCGTTCTTGCTCGAATCAACCCAAGATAAGCAAACGCTGGCGCAAAGTTCGGATCAAGTTCAATTGCTTTCTTCAAGGCGCGCTCGGCATCTTCATTTTTGTCGAGCTTGAAGTTTGCAAATCCGAGTGCGAACCACAAACGCGACGATGAAGGAAACAACTTGAGTGATTCCTCAAGCCGAATGATAGCTGCACCGGGCGCGTTGGAATTGGTCAGCAAGACTGCGTACGCGAAACGATACTTTTCAGATTGAGGATCGCGCTGAATAGCCAATCGCATCGCCGGGATCGCGTTTTCCACGTGACCGCTTTGCTCGTACACGTCCGCGAGCAGAGCGTAAACGGGAGCCGGATCGTTACCACGCGCGACCGATGCTTCAAGCGTCCGACCAGCAGCCGGTATTTCTTTAAGCGCGAGGTAAACACGTGCCAGGCGCACGACTGAGTCAGTATCTGTCGGATTCAGGTTGATAGCAGCAGTTAACTCAGCTTCTGCTTCCTTTGATAATCCGGCCTCAAAGAGGGCGGCACCGAGTTCAGCGCGTGCCGCCGGAGCGTGAGCTGGTGTTCCAGTTCCTGCTGCCAGGTCAGCGGCGTACTTCTGATAATAACTGGATGCTGCTGGATAATTTTTGAGACGCAGCGAAATGACGGTTAATGCTCGCGAGATTTCTACGTCAGGTCTAATGGCCAGGGCGCGCTTGAACAATTCTGCAGACGAGCGCAGATCGTCAGGTGTACCGCCAGCGAAGCGGATCTGTGCGAGATTCACCAGCGCGTTTGGCTGATCGGGATCGAGCTTGAGCGACTTTTCGAATTCAACGGCGGCGAGGCTTTGTCTTCCGGTGCGCATGAGGATCGCTCCATAGTTATTTCTCGCTGAGGCGCTGTTAGGCTCAGCTTTGACCGCTGCCGCGAAGTGTATCTCAGCTCCTTTCAGATCGCCGGCGCGATCCGCGATGATGCCCAGATAGGTGTGGGCAGTTACTTCATCCTTTTTAAGACTCAGCGCCTTCTCGAATGCATCGCGGGCGCTGTTCGTATCACCACGGTCAAATGCAGCCAGCCCTTCGTCAACGAACTGTTTGGCTTGCTGACCTTGCACAGGGACGAATGCGAAGAGGCAAGCAATGCATAAAAGAGCTTTCCCTGTTTTGTTCAGCGCACTTTTCATTTGTTGCGATGTTGCGCTTACCGTAACGCTCGTCGTACGACAGGCTGTTAGCCTGTCGTGTTTCGAGCGCATCTGTATTTTTTGTATTAGTTATGACCCAGGCACATCGACAGGCTAACAGCCTGTCGTACATTTAAAACACGAACCTCCCGCCCACTTGAATACGACGCGGCTGAAAGATGTCACCGTTGCGTCCAGAGATGCCGAAGCTTGTGAGGTTAAGGTCGACAATTGGCAGTCCGAAGCGACCACGATTGAAAACGTTGAAGAACTCAGCACGTATTTCAAAGTAGGTTGTCTCGGTAATCTTAGTCTTCTTCATAAGACTGAAGTCTTCGGTGAAGAATGGTTGCGCTCGCAAACCGCCATACGTTGGTGCGGCGTTGCCAAAGAATCGCAGCGGGTCAGAGTAATACGCAATATACGCTGGATTTACTGTCACGCCCCCGTCGAGCGAGAAGGGCGGCGCATTGCGATAGTCTGGCGGTCGCGAGAAGGCACCGGGATTTAGATAAAGATAGTTCACGCCACCTGCTGGAATATCCGTATAGAACGGCTGCCCCGTAATGTTAGGTCGCAAGTTGCCGAGATATCCAACCAACTGAAGGAAATCTCGTTGGCCTCCTGCCAGGAACGGTGTCAGCGCTGGGCCACTTCGATAGCGGTGGATACCAGTGACCTGCCAACCACCGACCAGTCGATCCATCAAACCTGGATCATTTAGATATCGCCTGCCCTTACCGAAAGGCAACTCAATGATGTAGTTGAATACCAGTGAGTGTGGCGGAATATTGGGTGAAACGGAACGGAGAGGTCGGCGGTCAAACGGGTTCTGGATTACTCCGTTAAGTGGCGAATCGCCAAAGATGTCTTCGCCTGCGTCAGTGATTAACTTAGCGAAGGTGTAAGACAACCCTGCCTGAATGCCATTGGAGAAGCGCCGCGTCAGATCAACCTTACCGGCGTTATAAAAACTCTGACCCTGGCTTTCCAATCTGTTGTTGATAATTCCGTACTGTGGAAACGCTCTCAATGATTGTGCGACAGTGCTGGCGAACGCGTTTCCGGTCTGGTTGTTAAAGCCTGGATAGACAGCATCCGGAGTGGCTGCCAACGGAACTCCGACACTTGCGGCGAAGGCACGCTCAAGCGGCGTCACGTTTTCCAGCCGCTTCGAAAGTAAGGGCAAACCAAGCTTGAGTGCATTGAGCGGTATCTTGTTGATGGGATCGAAATTGGAACGTAGCCTCGTGCCTTTGCTACCGATATAACTAACCTGGACCGCAAACTTATGTGGTAACTGCCGCTGTATGTCTAGACTGTATTGCGCGGTGCGACCGGTTTTGAAATTCTTGTCGAAGAAATCGATATCCGTGCGATCGAGTTGGCCAACTGCCTGATCGCTGGGATTGGCTTGCGGAAGATGTGGGTAGTTATCGAGCGTAATGATCGCGTCGAGACCACCGTTGATGTTGACTGATCCAGGACTGTATCCAAGAAACCCTGTGTTACCGAAGTCGTTGTAGATAATGGGTGCGTAGTAGATTCCATAGCCACCACGAATGACCGTCTTATCATTCCACGCGTATGCAAAGCCCAGACGTGGTCCAAAATTAGTGCGGTCAGGAGTCACGAGTCCAAAATGCGCAGCCTGCAGGCCACCTTGTCCAATTGCTCCGACGATTGCTCCTCGTCGCCCACCTGCCGCCGGGTTCGATGTGTCGGGATCAAACCCACGCAGAAATCCACGTGCCTCTTCTCTGGGACGACCATAGTCGTACCTGATACCCACGTTGACCGTTAATTTCGGCGTCACCTTGATGTCGTCCTGTGCAAAGAAGGCATTCGAAAAGAATCGCAATGCGGGATCAATCGTCTGGTTACTGTTGAACGAAAACTCTGGTCTACCTGTGATGAGGCTGGCGATAGGCCAACCCTGATTGAAGTCGTTGTTGTTGGCTGTCTGGTTACTACGGAAGTTGAAGTTTCCACCAATATCGAAGTGCGCGGCATTATTCAATTGCTGTATTCGTACTTCGCCGCCAAATCTTAACGTATGACGGCCGCGAATAAGAGTTGCCACATCACTTAAGTGCTCCGAGTTGTCTCGAACCCGGTTATCAAAGAAAGTAGAGCCACCTGGCTGATAGGCCCTTGGATCGGGAGCCGTTACAGGATTGTCGCCGTATCCGGGAAAACCGATCAAAGGCAGGCCGAAATTCTGCGTTGCCAGTGGACTAAGTCCAAGGGTGCTGGCAGGTATGCCACGAGTGAAATTACGGTTCTGAACGTCGGAACGCGAGAAACCGGCGTTGAAGTGATTGATGAAAGCCGGTGTCAAAGTCCAATCATGTTGCAAGCGAGCGTAGTAAGACTTGAAAACCTGATTCCACACGCCTTGCGCAACGAAAGGTTCAGGAAAACGGGGGAAGCCGCCTTTTACGCTAGGCAGCCTCCTGAATGTATAGCTGAAGTTCAGTGTCTGCCGATCAGTTAGGTTGTGCGTGATCTTGGTTACATAGTAGTTCGTCCTTGCCGTCTGTTGGGTGGAGGTGAGGTAGTTGTGAAACACGCCGCTTTGGGTTGGGAGCGGAAACAGGTCCAGGAAATTTCTACCAACAGCTGAGATACGAGCGCCACCAAGATATTGATCCAGTCGGTTACCGGGAATAGCTGTACGTGATCCTGGAGCTTGAGCTGGGTCAAAGATCTGGACCGGTCCGCCGAAGAACTGAAGTACATAAGGATCGGTCAACAGTTCGCCGAAATCTCCATTGCGCATCCTTAACGTTGGCACGCTCACCTGAACCGATTCAGACTGCGACGTTCGGTAACCTCCATAATTAAAAAAGAAGAACGTCTTTTTCTTAGTGTCCCAGAGTAGTGGGCCACCTTCGCCAAAGTGCGGGAGATAAACTGGTCCGCCAACACTGAAGCCATAATCAAACTGCCGATCGAGTGGCTTTTCAACACCTAAGATCCGATTGAGATCTATGTTTGCATTCAGGGCATCGTTAATATGAAAAAGATAAGCTTCGCCGTGAAAGTCTTTGCTGCCCGTCTTGATGGTGAAGTTCACGACACCACCTGAAGAATTGCCAAACTCAGCCGAGTAGCTGCCTGACGAGAGGGTAAATTCCTGGAATGCATTCGGGCCTGGTGCGACTTCGGAGAAGAATGTTCCGTTTTCGCCGCGCCGTGTTTGTGCTCCATCAATAAGAACATCCGCACCTAGTCCCTGGCCTCCATTAATACGAAAGTTCGTGGCGTTGGTACCGGTGCTGCCTGAAGTCGCGCCTGTTGGTGTGCTGTTATTGGAGACAACACTACTGTCGAGAAAGATGAACGACAGGGGCGAGCGACCTCCACTCTCCGCGGCAACCAGCAATGGCAACTCGCGGACTTGACGTTCACTCACGTTGAGTTGCTGCGCCGGGTTTTCTGTTTGCAGAACCGGCGTTGCGTCACCGGATACTGTCACGGTGTTGGCGATTTCGCCGACCTCCAGGATGACGTCGACAGTTCGGATGACCTGCACAGCGACTTTGATATTTTCGACTGAAGCAGTTTTGAAACCCTGAGCCTCAACCTTCACCGTATAAGTCACGGCGGCCAATTGCGGAATGGTGTAATTACCTTCGCCATTCGTGCGAGCTTCGCGACTCTCACCGGTCTCAGCACTCACCGCGGTCACTTTTGCGTCGGCAACGACGGCACCATTCGGATCCGTTACTCTCCCGGTTATTCCGCCGCGATCACTCTGAGCAAAAACCGGTGAAAGACACACAAACAGCAACACGAGCAATTCAACGATACTCGAGTTAGAAACTTTCATTGCTACCTCCTGCAGACGGGACGTAAGCACAAAATTCTGGATGTGGAGGGGGATTTTTTTGATCGGGTTGCAGACCTGATCAGATATTGATTATTGGGGGAAGTGATTCATCAGTCTGGGCTGAAGAATCACTGTAAAGGGTGTGCTCATTTACACTCCAAATGAACCAGAAGTCAAGAATTATCTCACGGGATGCATACGATTTAATGGTGTACACTTCCATGCCTAATTTGATCAGATTGAAGACAATTTCAATGACCACAGACCTGGCCCGGGCAGTGAAATCTTTGTTTCACTTTTGGCTACTCGTAAATTTGGCGATGCTGCCAACGGGTCAGAAGAACAGCGAGCTAGAGGGTGACATTCGTCAGGTGCATGACCCGGCTATTATCAAGGAAGCAGACACCTACTATGTCTTTTCGACGAGAGCGGGCATTGCAATCAGATGCTCGAAGGACTTGATCCACTGGCGCTTGTGCGGTGACGTTTTTGCTCACCTTCCCGAATGGGCGGTAAAGGATGTGCCCGGTCTCCGAGGTTTGTGGGCTCCGGACGTGTCTTACTTTAACGGTAAGTTCCACCTTTATTATTCTGTTTCGACCTTTGGCAGCAATCGTTCGAGTATTGGATTAGCAACAAATCAGACATTGGATCCCGGGAGTGAGAACTACAAATGGATCGATCAGGCAAAGGTAATTGGATCAAATCCTACGGATGACTGGAACGCGATCGATCCAAATGTTGCCTTTGATGAGAAGGAGCAACCCTGGTTGGCGTTTGGCAGTTTTTGGGGAGGTATCAAACTTCGCAGGTTGGATCCCGCAACCGGCAAGCTTTCTTCTCTAGATCCTAATCTCTACTCTCTGGCGAGGCGGCCGTCGCCCGGAGCAATTGAAGCTCCATTCATCATTCGGAGAAATGGCTATTACTATCTATTTGTTTCGTTCGACTTCTGTTGTCGTGGAAAAGACAGCACCTACAACATTCGTGTAGGTCGTG
>Ga0068856_100003828_pt1 | contig 15086 bp, 15 predicted proteins | sample KBSCornC62_FD_66595 | JGI IMG/M metagenome (GOLD analysis project Ga0068856, IMG submission 66595) | Corn rhizosphere microbial communities from Kellogg Biological Station, Michigan, USA - KBS Corn C6-2 | ecosystem: Host-associated > Plants > Roots > Rhizosphere > Soil ...
CCGCGAACGCGATGCGGCGCAGCTCGACCTGTCGTCCGTCCCGCAGGGCTACACCGTGGCTCTGGCCGACAACAAGGGCACATTCGCCGGGTCGGTGCCGGAAGGCCCGGCCTGGCAGGCCAGCGCCGAGCTGGTGCCCCATACGGACGGCCGGCACGTGATCGTCTCGATGCCGCTCGACGACGAGCTGCTGCTGCGGGTTGCGGCCGAGAGCCCGCTGCCCGACGGCGTCGACCTGGCGCTGGCCAGCGGCGGACACGTGATCGCCAGCCCTGATGGCCTGAGCGGGGATCTCAGCGGCTTCAAACCCGGGCAGGCGGCCAGCGACGGCTCGATCGGCGACGCCGATGTGCGCGCCCAGGTCGTGCGCGTCGGCGGGCCGGGTAAGGCGCTGACGGAGATGGTCGCGAACTACCCGACCGGCCGCATCAGCGATCGCATCGACGCCCTGCGGCTGAAGCTGCTCGTGCCGCTGGCGCTGCTGGCGGGCCTGGTGGCCGCACTGGCGCTGCTTGCCGCCGACCGCATCTCGCGCGCGCTCAGCCAGCTCTCGCAGCGGGCGCTGGCGCTGGTGCGCCTGCAGACGCCGCTTCCTCCCAGCCACGGCGACGAGCTGGAGGAGCTGAACGTGGCGCTGGACACCATGTCCAGCGAGCTGACCCACCGCATGACCGAGCTGGAGGGCGAGCGGGCACGGCTCAAGACGACTGTGGCAAGGTACGGCGAGACGCTGGCGGCCACGCACGATCTGCGGGTGCTGCTGGGCGGAGTGCTGGAGCTGGCGGTGCAGGCCACCAAGGCCCGCGGCGGGCGCCTGTTGCTGTACGACCCCCAGAACGGCGAGGCCACCGAGCAGGTGCGGCTGGGCACGGCGCGCGGCTCGCGCACCGACCTGCCGATGGTGGTGCAGGTCGGCCGCGGCATCGAGGGCGAGGCGCTGCAGGCGCAGGAGCCGCGGTCGTCGGCGTCGCCGCGGGCATTGCTGGCCGTGCCGATCGTCCGCGAGCGCGCGCTGCTCGGATGCTTCACCGTGGTGGATGCCGAGGGCGGCGTGTTCGGCCCCGACGACGTCGAGACGCTGTCGGGTCTGGCCGTGCAGGCGGGCGTGGCGATCGAGAATGCGCGGCTGCACCGCGCGGTCGAGCAGCAGGCGATCACCGACGATCTGACCGGGCTCGCCAACAGGCGCCAGTTCTACGAGGTGCTGGGTCGCGAGTTCGAGCGCGCCCACCGGTTCGGCACCCCGCTTTCGCTGGTGATGCTCGACATCGACGACTTCAAGCGAGTCAACGACACGCATCCCATGAAGCACCTGGCCGGCGACGCGGTGCTGCGGTCGGTGGCGATGGCCATCTCCGGCCACATCCGGGACATCGACCTGGCCGCGCGCTATGGTGGCGAGGAGTTCGCCGTGCTGCTGCCACAGACCGACCACGAGGGTGCCGTCAATCTGGCGGAGCGCCTGCGCACGGCGATCGCCGAGCGGCTGGTCAGCTTCGGCGGCGAGGACGAGATCGCGGTCACGGCCAGCTTCGGCGTGGCCTCCGGCCCGGACCTCGACCAGACCCAGCTCGATCTGATCGCGGCTGCCGACAACGCCCTCTACGCAAGCAAGCGGGAAGGCAAGAACCGGGTAACCTGATGCCAGGATTTCCCGAACCAGATGTTAACGACTGGATTACAAGCGGCTGCTATATTCACGCCCGCGGTTTGGGTTCCACGTTCACTGACATGCGTCCGGAGAGGTGTCCATGACCGGTAGTAGCTCGCTGTTTTCCTCGGTGATCGAGGATCATCTCGCCCTCAAGCGCCAGAACAGCCATCTGGACGATGACATGCCGATCGACGAGTTCGCGGTGCATGATCCGTTCCAGAACCACCCGCTCTTCAAGACCGAGGCCGAGGCTCGCGCCGAGGAGGAGGAGACGGGAGAGCACCCCGCCGTGTCGCTGGAGATGCCGGCCGACACGCTGACGATGCCCGTGATGGAGGAGGCCGACGACGGCCAGCCCATCGCCTGGATCGAGACGACTACAGACCAGGACTTCGTCTGGGAGTAGTTCCTGACGGCTGCAAACCGTCGTCTCGCGGTGTCGCTTCGGTCGGCCCGTGCCAAGCACTGTGCCTCCCTCGCTCCTAGCGAGACTCGGTTTTCGCTCGTCAGTCGTGTTGAGTTAGAGGGTCGCCACCCCGGCCCGCAGCCCGCTCAGCCGCGACGAGATGACCGCGTCCGCCGCCTCGCGGCTGGGCGCGTGCCCTGTCACCGCTGCGATGAACTCGTCGCGGTCGAGCGCCAGCAGCGACAGGTCGCTGGACGCGCGCACCGTCGCCGTGCGCGGTATGTCCTGCACCAGCGCGATCTCGCCGAAGTAGCCGCCCTCTCCTAGCCGGGTCACCTCGGTTCCGTCCTGCACGACCGAGGCCTCGCCCGACTCGATCAGGTAGAAGCGGTCGCCGGCGTCGCCCTGGTCGAACACCGCCTCGCCGGTGGCCACCGTCACCGGCTCCAGCAGGCCGCTGATCCGTTCCAGCGTGGGCTCCGACAGCGGCTCCAGGAACGGCACTCCCCGCATCAGCGCCACGCGCTCCGGCAGGAGCACACCGACGTCGAGGCGGAGCAGCATCGGCCACGTGATCGCCACCAGCACCGGCAGCAGCGCCCCGGTTGCCACCAGCGCCCCTCGGATTCCGATCAGGTGGATCATCAGCGGCGCCGCCGCCCCGCCCAGGCCGACCGCCAGTGAGAACACCGTCTCCAGCACGCCGAACACCCGGCCCAGCACCTCGTCCGGAGCGACCCGCTGCAGCAGCGTCAGTCCGGCCACGTCGACCAGCACGTTCCCGATCCCGACCACGACCAGCATCGCCAGTGCGAATCCGGAGTTCGTGAAGACCGCAACCAGCGCGATCGGAACGCCCCATAGCACCAGCCCGGCCGCGAAGTTGAGGGACTGCCGGCCGCGGCCGACCAGCGCGGCGGTGGCAACGCTGCCCAGCACCCCGCCCACGCCGACGGCGGCGTTCAGCAGGCCGACGCCGGACTGCCCCATGTGCAGGAGCTGCAGCGCCATCACCACGATCAGCACGCTAATCGCCCCGGACACGAACACCTGTGCGCCGAACAGGCCCATGATCAGTCGCATACGGGGGTTGCTGCCGACCGCGGCGAAGCCCTCGGCCACCTCCGCCAGGATGCCCTCAGCCTCCGCCTCCCTGATCGGGCGCTCGCCGCGGGGGATGCCCGACAGCATCACCAGCGACCAGGCGAACGTGAGCGAGTCGATCGCCATCACGGTGCCGGTGCCGGCCCAGACCAGCATCAGCCCGCCCAGGGCCGGGCCCAGGAACGTGCCGACGCTCTCGATGGTGCTGGTGACGACGTTGGCCGCCGTCAGCTGCTCGGGCGAGGAGGTCAGCGACGGCAGCAGCGCCGTCTGGGCCGGCTGGAACGCGGTCGAGACCGCGGTCACGATCAGCGCCGCCGCGTACACGGTCACTGCCGGGGCGGACGTCCACACGGCCACCGCCGCGCCGGCGGTCGCCAGCAGGCGGATCGAGTCGGAGGCGAGCATCACCGAGCGGCGGCGGTAGCGGTCGGCCAGCACCGACAGGAACGGCGCCGCGAACGCCGCCAGCGTCCAGCGGGCCAGCGCCAGCAGCCCGACCGCCTTCGCGCCACCCGCCTCGTACGCGTAGACCGCGAGCGCGACGCTGAATGCCCAGTCGCCGATCACCGACCCGGCCAGTGCCAGCTGCAGCCTGCGAAGCCCCTTGCTGGAGAAGGCCTCGCGGAACGCGCGGGTGGATTCGGTCAGGCGGCCGGGCACGGCGCCATTTCATCACGTTCTTGCATTTGTGAAGTCCTGTGGGAAGATTTCTGTGCGCTCATCCGTCATGTGTTCAGTTTTTCGTGTTCGCCCACAAGCAGGAGGACCCCGAATGTCGGACTACGAGCACCACCGCAAGCACCATCGCCACGCCAGCGACGATGACGCCTCCAAGGACGACGTCGAGGCTCATCGCCATCGCCACGCTGCCGATGAGGGCAAGGAAGACGACTCCAAGGAGTCGACGGAGCCGGACGTCGAGGCGCATCGGCATCGCCATCGCCATAAGCACGCCAGCGACGAGGGCACGCAGGATTCGAACGAGCCCGACGTCGAGGCGCACCGCCATCGCGGCCGCCATCGGGGCGCGACTGACGAGGCCGGCGACAGCACGCAGCCGGACGTCGAGGCGCACCGCTTCATGTAAGGATCTCCTGCAAGAGGGGGCCCCAGCCAGATGGCGGGGCCCCTTTTTTGTGGTCCAGTGCGGATCCCGGGCCGATCAGTGCCGGCGCCGCCGGCGCACCGGCCGCTCGGCGGCCGACTCCGCATCGCCGTCCGACGAGCCGAGCACATCGGCGAGGGCCTCAAGCAGCCGGCGCACCGCGGCCGAGTCGGCGCCCATCTCGTCCAGGCGCCGGGCGACCTTCGCGACGGCGGCGTAAGCCGGGTCCCCGCCCTCCAGCGCTTCGCTGGCACGACGTGAGCGCTGGGTCAGGTCGAGCGCGATCGCGGCCTGGTTCGCGAACAGGCCCAGCAGATCCATCTCCGCCAGCGTGAAGGCGGCGTTGGCAGGCCGGTCGAGCACCTCCAGCACGCCCAGGGAGCGCTCCTGGTGCAACAACGGCACCGCCATGATGCCCTTGGGCACGTAGCCGGTGTCCTTGGCCACGTCCTGCGCGAACCTCGGGTCGGCGCGCACGTCCTCGATCACCAGCGGCTGACGGGTGACCAGCACCCAGCCTGCAATGCCTGCGCTGGACGGCAGCCGCCGCCCGATCAGGGTGTCGGCTCCCGACCCGGCCACCGCTTCGAACACCAGCTCGTCGGTGCGCTCGTCGTAGAGGAAGATCGAGGCCGCCTTGGCGCCGAAGATGGCGCGCGCGGTCTCGGCGACGGAGTTCAGCAAGGCCCGGTGGGCCTCGCCGGCCGAGAGCACGCCGGCCGCCACCGCCACCATCATGGGATCGTCGCTCACGGTGCCGCCTCCTCCACGTTCGTCGCGGTCCCGTGCAGCACGCTCTTCAGCTGGAACGGGGTCAGCTCGGGGTGCTTGCTCAGGATCAGGGCGCAGATGCCGGTCATGTGCGGAGTGGCGAAGCTGTTGCCGCTGCAGCGCAGCGTGGAGCCGCCGATCCAGGGCACGTCCAGATCGAGGCCGGGAGCGAAGAACTCGACCGGCGGATCGGGGTTGTAGAAGAAGGTGAGCGGGCCCTGCTGGTCGTGGCTGCCGACGGACAGCACCGACGAGAACCGCCACGGGTAGCTCTCGACCGGCATGTTGTGTGCCGAGGCCACGATCATGGTGTTGTTGAAGTAGGCATCGTCGGCCAGCTCGTGCAGGAACTCCGAGAACTGCCGCTTGGTCGTGGACAGGCTCATGTTGATCAGGTCGAACTTCTCGTCCACGGCCCACTCGAGGCCCGCCATCAGCACCGGGCCGCTGCCGGTGTAGCCGGCGCCCAGCACGCGCACGCTCACGATCTCACAGTCGGGCGCGATCGATCGCACGATGCCGGCGCAGGCGGTGCCGTGGCCGCACAGATCGCCCTCCGTGTCGGGCAGCACCTCGACCGTGTCGGGGTCGCCGATCGTGACCGCCTGCTGCACCGCCCCGACCAGCGGGTGGTCGGGCTCGACGCCGCTGTCCACGATCGCCACTCGCACGCCCTTGCCCGTCGACCCGCCCCAGGCCCACTCGCGTGTGAATCGCGACGGCCACGCGGGATCACGCAGCTTTGCCGCCTGGTCGGCCGTCAGGCTCCAGGCGGGCAGTACCTCCTCGAGGGCGTCGTCTGCGGCGTCGCTCACAGGCGGTCGCGAAGATGTTCGACGAGGGCGGGGCTGGCCTCGACCCCGGCCCGCGCGAGCGCTCCCTCGAGATCCTCGAGGGTCTGCGTCCGGAACGTCGCATCGGCCCCCGCCAGCGCCGCGATCTGCTCGATCGCGCGACGTGTGGCGGGAAGCCTCGCGGCTGTCAGCACCCAGGCCTCGGGGGCCTGGGGCATCGCCCGTAGCAGTTCTCCTATGCGCTGTTCGTCGTACATCTCATACTCATGACGTGGGACGGGCATGTTCTCTTCCCTCGAGTTGCTCACGAAGTTTGGCAAGGCAGCGCGAGATGCGGCTGGCGATGGTCCCGGACGGCAGGCCCAGCGCGGTTCCGATCACGGCGTAGCTCTCGTCGCGGCGGAAGAAGCGGTCGAGGATGTCGCGGCAGTTGTCCGGCATCGCCAGCATCGCCTCCTGCACCGACAGCGCCTCGTCTAGCCGGTCGAGGCTGTCGTCGACGCCCGCCTCGAGCGCCTCGGGATCGGCAGACTCGCGCGAGCCGGCGCGGATCCGGTCGATGCAGAGCCTGCGCGTCAGCTGCGCGATCCAGGGCCGCACCGCCTCGTCGTTGCGGAGGTCTCCGAGCCGCTCGTAGGTGCGCGCGAACACCTCCTGGAACACGTCCTCGGCATCGGCCGGCGAAAGCCGGTAGGCCTGCTGCGCGATCGCAAGCACGTAGCGCGAGAATCGGCGCACCAACTCCTCCCAGGCGTCGTCATCGCCGTCCCGGCAACGGGCGACGAGGCCGGCATCGGTGGCCGTGCTGAGCGCCGTCATACGTTGATGAAACTCCATTTACCTCTCGCTGGCAAGCGTTTCGGCCGCAGTCTCCGCCCGCGCCACCAACAGCCGCGCCTCGGATGAGCGGCTGTCGTCGGTGCGGCTGAGCAGGTTCACCGCCACCAGCAGCGCCCCGGCACGGGCCGCCGCCTCGGCCAGCACCGCCGCCACCGTCATGTCCGCGTGGTGGGCCTGGTCACAGCGATGGCCGGCCTCGAGCGCCAATTCGGCCAGATCGGCGGCGATCCGGGCCAGTTCCAGCGAGTCCTCGGCGGCCTGCGGCAGCGTCTCCGCGATCCGCGGCTGATTGCTGGTCTCCAGCGCATCGGTGGCCGCCTCGTAGGACATCTCCAGAGCTGCGGCGTTGACCCACAGGCGGGAGTCGAGCGCCGCCGCCTGCGCGATCGCACCGCCGGCCTCGGGCCACACCTCGCGTGAGCGGCGGGCGACCTTGGTGATGAGCGCCGCCGCCAGCGCCGCCGCGGCGGTCGCGGCAGAGCCGGCGGCCGGGGTGCGTTCTGCCGAGCTGACCCGTGTCAGCAACCGCTCCATTGGCGCCAGTCTAGAGCGCGCAGGGGTCGAAGATGCTGAAACCAGGTGATCGCCAGGATCCAGCACTGGGAGTACGATTGCTGGATGAGTCGCAACGACGCCACCGCCACCGCTCCCGACCTGTCGTTGCCCGAGGAGCGGATGCTGAACCGTGAGCTGTCGCGGCTCGACTTCAACGCGCGGGTGCTGGCACAGGCGGCCGACCCGGAGGTGCCGCTGCTGGAGCGGGTGCGCTTCTGCTCGATCGTCTCCTCGAACCTCGACGAATTCTTCATGGTGCGGGTGGCCGGGCTGCTGCGGCAGGCGGGCGCGGGCGTCACCACTCGCTCCGCCGACGGCCGCACGCCGCTCGCGGCGCTCTCCGACATCCAGGCGCGCGTCACCGACATCTACGATCAGCAGGCGCGGCTGTGGCGCGAGCAGCTGACCCCGCTGCTGGCCGAACAGGGCATCCTGGTCGGCAGCATCAATGACTGCACCGAGGACGAGTTGACCGAGCTGACCAGCCGCTTCGACCAGGAGGTGTTCCCGGTGCTGACGCCGCTGGCCGTCGGCCCCGGCCAGCCGTTCCCCTACATCTCGGGCCTGTCGATGAGCCTGGGCGTGTTCGTGCGCGAGCCGGAGAGCGGGGAGGACCGGTTCGCCCGGGTGAAGGTGCCCGAGGTGCTGCCGCGGTTCCTGCCGGTGGGCTCGCGCGGGCTGCTGCTGCCGCTCGAGGAGACGATCGCGCACTTCCTGTCGTGGCTGTTCCCGGGCATGGAGGTGGTCGAGCACGTGGTGTTCCGCGTCACCCGCGACGCCGACTTCGAGGTCTCGGACGAGGCCGACGACCTGCTGGAGGCGGTGGAGCTGGAGCTGCGGCGGCGCCGCTTCGGCGATGCCGTGCGGCTCGAGGTGGCCAGCACCGCCAGCCCCGCGATGGTGCAACGGCTGCGCGACGGCATAAGCGTGTCGGCCGACCAGGTGTACGCGATCGACGGGATGCTCGATCTGGCCGATGTCGCTCAGATCGCCGACCTCGACCGGCCCGACCTGCGGTACGACCCGTGGATGCCGGTGACGCGGCCGCGGCTGGCCGCCACCACCGGCCGCTCCGACCTGTTCGCGGAGGTGCGGCGCGGCGACCTGCTGGTGCACCTGCCTTACGACTCGTTCGCGACCTCGGTCGAGCTGTTCGTGCGGGCCGCCGCCAAGGACCGGGATGTGGTCGGGATCAAGACCACCGTGTACCGCACCAGTGACGACTCGGCGATGCTGCCGGCGCTGATCGACGCAGCCGAGCAGGGCAAGCAGACCGTGTGCCTGGTCGAGCTGAAGGCCCGCTTCGACGAGCGCCGCAACATCGAGTGGTCGCGCGCGATGGAGCAGGCGGGCGTGCACGTCGTCTACGGCTACGCGAACCTCAAGATCCACGCCAAGATGACGCTGATCGTGCGCCGCGACGGCGAGCGGCTGCACCGCTACGCGCACATTGGCACCGGGAACTACAACTCGAATACCGCCCGATCGTACGAGGACGTTGGCCTGTTCACCGACGACGAGGCGATCACCGCCGATCTGGCCGACCTGTTCAACCACCTGACCGGGTTCGGGCGGCCGCAGCGATTCCGCAAGATCCTGGCGGCGCCGTTCAACCTGCGCAGCGGGCTGATCGAGCGGATCAGGGCGGTGGCCCGCGCGGCGGCCGAGGGCGAACGCGCCCGCATCCGGATCAAGGTGAACGCGATCGCCGATCCAGGGATCGTGGAGGAGCTCTACCGAGCCTCGCAGGCAGGTGCCGAGATCGACATCATCGCCCGCAGCATCTGCACGCTGCGACCCGGCGTGCCCGGGTTGTCGGAGACGATCCGGGTGCGCAGCGTGGTCGGGCGGTTCCTCGAGCACAGCCGTGTGTTCGCATTCGAGGCGGGCGACACCGAGGCCTATCTGCTGGGCAGCGCCGATCTGATGCCGCGCAACCTCGACCATCGCATCGAGGTGGTGGCGCCGATTGAAGACGCTCGCGCCCGCGAGGAGGTCTCGACGGTTCTGGATTCGCTGCTGGCCGACAACACGGCCTGGCAGTTGTCGGCCGACGGCAGCTGGCACCGGCTGTCACCGGATCCGGGCACCCCGGGGCGCGCCACCCACCAGGTGCTGATGCGGCGCGCGCGGCTGCGCGCCCGCCGCCGCTCGCGCGCCTGAGACCGCGCTTAGCCGGAGGTTCACCACATGTTCACCGAGTCGTCACCGTGCGCCCTCCCCAGCGTCCGAGGGGGTTGTGACAATGCAGACACATGAAGATCGGGATCATCGATGTGGGATCGAACACCGTGCGGTTGCTGGCCGCAGAGCGCGACGCCGGTGGGCTCGTGTACCCGCTGCACGAGGCACGGCGCCAGGTCGGCCTGGGCGAGACGATCGAGCTGCGCGGCCGGATCACCGACGCGAAGCTGGCGGAGACGGCGCGGGCGGCACGCGACTACGCGAAGCTGGCCCGCCGGCTGGACTGCGAGCTGCTCGAGGTGGTGGTCACGGCGCCGGGGCGTCAGAGCGCGAACGCCGATGACCTGCTGGGCGTCCTGCAGGGAGCCGTGGGCGTGGCGCCACGGGTGCTCTCGGCCAAGAGCGAGGGCCGCTTCGCCTACCTGGGCGCCGTGGCCGCCGCCGGAGCGCTGCCGGGGCTGATCGCGGTCTGCGACGTCGGCGGAGGGTCGACGGAGGTTGCCTTCGGCGGGCGCTGGATCGAGCCGGACTGGGTGGATTCGATCGACCTCGGCTCGCTGCGGCTGACCAGCCGCTTCTTCCCCGACGGCACCGGCCAGCGGTCGAGCGTGCGCGCCGCCCGCGCCGAGGTGCGGATGCATCTGGAGCAGATTGGCGATGCCACGCCGGACGTGGCGCTTGCAGCGGGCGGCAGCGCCCGCGCGCTGCGCAAGCTGGTCGGCCGCACGCTGGGGCGCGACGAGCTGCAGGAGGCGATCGAGATGCTGGTCGGCCGATCCCCGGCCAAGGTCGCCCGCAAGCACGCCATCGACCTGCGCCGGGCCCGCACGCTGCTGGCCGGCGCCGTGATCCTGGCCGAGGTACAGGCGCGGCTGAGCATTCCCTTCGAGGTGGCGCGTGGCGGTCTGCGCGAGGGCCTGGCCGGCCAGCTGCTGTCCGAGCTGCAGGCCGCCTAGTTCATGGGATCGATCATCTAGGCGCGCAGGTACTGCACGGGGCTGCGATGCGCGGCCTCGATCACCCACACCGACCCCTTCTCGGCCTTGCGATCGGCGCCGATCAGCCCGGCGATCACGTCTCCGTGGGTGCACAGCGCGACGGTGGTGCCGCCGACCTCGTTCAGCAGACGGCCGACGTCCACCGCGTCGGCGCCCTCCGCCAGCTCTGACCGCTGCTCGACGTCGAGATGGAGTTCGGCCGCCAGTGGCTCGACCGTCTCCAGGCAGCGCCGGTAGGGGCTGCTGACGATGCGCTCGATGCCGAACCCGGCCAGCAGCCCGGGCAGCGACGCCGCCTGTCGGCGGCCCTTGGTGTCCAGAGGCCGCAGCCTGTCATCACCGGCCCAGGCACTGCGCTTCCCGGCCCGACCGTGCCGGATCAGCAGGATCACGACCAGGCGGCCCGGCCGCGTTTGCGTACCGTCTTCCACGCCCGCGGATAGGCGGCGCGCGCGACGCGGCGTCGCTCGCGCTGGCGCTCGGCCAGCATGCCGGCGGCGAATGCTGCCTCGGACGACGCGCCTTCGGCCAGCTCTCGGATCGTGCGTTCAGCGACCGCGGCGTCCTGGTGGTCGCCGAGCACGTCCTGCAGCTGCTTGGTTGCCGCGATGAACCGCTTGGCCTTGCGCCCCCGTGCCCGCTCGGCCAGCTCGGCCGCGTAGCGCGCGCGTTTTGCGGTCTTTCGGGCTTCGTGTAGCGCCGTGTCGGCGGGATCAACGCCCAGCTCGGCCATCTCGCCCGCCAGACGCTCGAATTCGTCACCCGCGATCCGCTCCAGCGACGGCTCATGGTCGCCGGTTGGGGGCGCGGCCAGTTCGCCTTCGAGGCGGTCGAGCAGGCGCATGTAGCGCTGCGCGCGAAGCGTCTTCAGCATTTGCTTGCGCGCCTCTTCGCGCCGCGACGTTATGGCCACGGTCAGGGTGTCGAACGCGTGGCGCTGTTCGACCGGGAGGTGCTGAGCGTCCTGATCGAGGTGCCCCAGCAGCACGTCCAGATCGCGTACCTCGCCGAGCGCGCGGCCGGCCCAGGCCAGCTCTCGGCGCACGTCCTTGACCCACTCAGCGTCGAGCATCGGCTTCGCCGCCTGCAGCAGGGCGCGCAGCCGGCGGATCGCGACGCGGTGCTGGTGCAACTCCTCGGGGTCGCTGCCCAGCCGGGTGCCCGGGTCGTGCTGCAGGATCGCCCGGTACTGCGCCTCCAGCATCGCGGTGAGGTGCTTCATCGGCTTCGCCTTGCGACGCGGCGGCTTGCCCTCGGGGCGAACCAGGCCGAGCGCGCGGAACAGCTTCGGGCGCTCATCGGCGTCGAGTGCGCCGGCGGCACGCAGCGCCCGCTCGATCCGCTGCAACGACGCGTCGTCGCCGTCGACCAACTCCACTTCGAGCTCGTCGATACGCGATACGCGCCGGCCGCTGCGGGACACCACCACCTCGTCGATCACCACCTCGGCCAGGTCACGGCCGCTGTCGCGGACGATTATCCCCTGCCGGGTCGTATCGAGCGTCGCCACCGGAGCCAGCGGCCGGCCGCGCGTGGTCGCCGCCAGCAGGTCTCCGAACGGCGGCGGCACCGCCTCCGGCGAGCCCGGCAGCTCGAGCTCCAGCCGGTCACCGTTGCGCGGCAGCTTCAGCTGCCAGGCGCCGGAGCCGTGCTCGGCCCGGTAGCGGAGGGTGAACCCCGACGCCGCCAGGCGATGGTCGGGGGTGTCGTGATAGGTCGAGGAGAAGCTCCGCGGGGCCAGCGGGTCGCCCAGCTCGCGGGGCAGCGCGAATCCGGCGCCCGCGCGCAGCTTGATCTCGCGTTCGATGGTGCGCTTCACGGTTCTCTCAGTTTACGGGTCAATGCGATACTGACGCGCATGTCCGTGACACAACAGACCCAGCCCCCGGCACCCGTATCCGACCTCGACTGGGACTCGGCCCGCATGCGCTCGCTGGCCGATCGCGCCGTGGGGCTCTACGCCGAGTTCCTGGACGGCCTCGACGACATGCCGATCTCGCGTTATGCGCCGGCCGCGGAGGTGCGCGACGCGGTGGTGCGGCCGGTGCCGGAGCAGGGCATGAGCGACGACGAGCTGATCGCCCACCTGCGGGACGTGCTGATCGAGTGGGGCGTCCAGTGTGGGCACCCGCGGTTCCTCGCGTACGTGACCGGCAGCGGCACCGTGCCCGGCGCGGTGGTCGACATGCTTGCCTCCGGCGTCAACATGAACGTGGGCGGGTGGCAGCTCTCGCCTTCGGCCAGCGAGATCGAGCAGAGCCTGGTGCGATGGTTTGCCGCCCGGTTCGGCATGGGCGATGAGGCGGCCGGCCTGCTGGTGTCGGGCGGCGCGATGGCCAACATGGTCGGGCTGAAGGCGGCCCGCGACCACGTGGCGGGGTGGAACACCCGCCGCGACGGCATCGCCGCCGGGCCGCCGCTGGTGATCTACGCAACCGATGAGACGCACGTCGTCACCGACCGGGCGGCGGACGCGCTGGGGCTGGGCACCGCTGCCGTGCGAAGGCTTCCGGTCGACGACCGGCTGCGGATGGTGACGGGCGCGCTGCGCGATCAGATACGCGCCGACCGCGCGGCCGGCCTGCGGCCGATGGCCGTGGTGGCCACTGCCGGCACGACGTCCACCGGCACCATCGACCCGCTGGCGGAGGTGGCCGAGGTCTGCGCCCAGGAGCAGGTCTGGATGCACGTCGACGCGGCGTACGGCGGACCGGCGGTGCTGGCCGACGACCTGCGCCCGCTGCTGGCCGGGATCGAGCGCGCCGACTCGATCGCGTTCGACCCGCACAAGTGGCTCTACATCGCGCAGTCGGCGGGCTGCGTGCTCGTCCGCGATCCGCAGCACCTGGTCGATGCCTACCAGGTACACGCGTCCTATGTGTGGCAGGACCGTGAGCGCACCGGCGCCGGGGTCAGCCTCGGCGAGCTGGGACCGCAGTACAGCCGCGGCTTCCAGGCCCTCAAGCTGTGGGTGTCGCTGCTCGCCCACGGCCATCGGGCCTACGGCGCCCGCATCTCGCACGACGCCGCGCTGGCGCGCTACATGGCGGCACGCGTGCAGGAGCGCGACCGGTTCGAGCTGGCCGCTCCCGTCGGGCTCTCGATCTGCTGCTTCGCGTACGTGCCGGAGCCGGTCCTTGACGCCGAGTACCTGTCACGGCTGAACGAGCGGATCATGACCGAGCTGCAGCTGGACGGCCGCGTCTACATCTCGAACGCGCTGCTGGGCGAGCGGTTCGTGCTGCGGGCGTGCATCGTCAACCACCGCACCGAGGCCGATGACATCGACGCCGTGCTCGACGTGGTGGCCGAGCTGGGCGCGCGCCTCGACTCCGAGCTACGGAGTTAGAGCCAGCGTCGCTTGTCCCGGGTATCGGTGGGCCGCGAGTCGACGCCGTAGAGCAGCGCCAGCGGGCCAACCGCCAGGATGAAGATGATCATGAGCGTTGCCATACTTGAAGTATCGGACGTGACGGCGATTCGCTCAAATCCACTAATCGGTGTATATGATTAGCCATGCTTATGGAAGATTTCGCCGAGAACGGCCTGTTCACGCGCCCGGCAATCTCACGTACTCCCACCAGACGGGAAGTTGATCATGGAACCTGATAGTTGGCTCGGGGTCGAACTGCGGCACCTGGCGGCCCTGCAGGCGGTGGCGGAGGAGGGCAGCTTCGGCCGCGCCGCGATCCGGCTGGGCTACACCCAGTCCGCGGTCAGCCAGCAGATCGCGACGCTCGAGCGCCTGGTCGGCGATCGTCTGGTCGAGCGGCCGGGCGGCCCGCGCCCCGTGTCGATCACCGAGGCGGGGACGGTGCTGCTGCGCCATGCCGACGGAATCGTGGCGCGCCTGCGGGCGGCCCAGGCCGACCTGGCGGCGCTGCATGAGGGAAACGCCGGGTCGCTGCGCGTCGGCACGTATCAGAGCGTGGGCGCACGTGTGCTGCCTGAGGTGATGCTGCGGTTCTCGTTCGCGCATCCCCACGTCGACGTGCAGCTGTCCGAGAGCGAGGACGGCGCGCTGGTGCGGCAGGTGGAGACCGGCGACCTCGACCTCACCTTCATCCAGCTGCCGCTGCCGGACGGTCCGTTCGAGGCGATCGAGATCCTGCGCGATCCCCACATGCTGGTCGTGAAGACTGGCTCGCCGCTGGCGGCGGGGCAGCCCCCGTCGCTGCGCGAGGTCGGCGACCTGCCGCTGATCAGCTACCGCACCTGCATGTCGTCGCACCAGGTCGAGGAGCAGCTGCGCCTGCGCGGCAGCACCCCGGAGATCGTGTTCCGGTCCGACGACAACGGCACCATGCAGGGGATGGTGGCGGCCGGAGTGGGGGTTGCGCTGATGCCGGCGCTGGCGGTCGACCTGGCCGATCCGCGCACCCGCGCCGTCGACATGAGCGGCAAGCTGCCGCCGCGGCTGATCGGGATCGCCTGGCACCGGGACCGCGTGCAGTCGGCCGCGGCCCGCTCGTTCATCGACCTCGCCGCGGAGGTCTGCGCCGAGATCGCGCGGCACCCATTCGCCGCCACCGCCTGACGCGCTACTCGTAGATGATCACGTTCGGGCGCGGGTGCAGGTGCATCACCGCGCGCGGCGACATTATGTGGGTGTCCTCGTGGTAGAACAGCTTGAAGCCGTTGTACCAGGGCGGGTGGCGCTTGGCGAAGAGGT
>Ga0068856_100003836_pt1 | contig 15082 bp, 12 predicted proteins | sample KBSCornC62_FD_66595 | JGI IMG/M metagenome (GOLD analysis project Ga0068856, IMG submission 66595) | Corn rhizosphere microbial communities from Kellogg Biological Station, Michigan, USA - KBS Corn C6-2 | ecosystem: Host-associated > Plants > Roots > Rhizosphere > Soil ...
ACACGCCGCTGCTCGACCTCGGCGGTGGCGTGCTGGTCAAGGACGAGGGGCTGAACCCGACGGGCAGCTTCAAGGCCCGCGGTGCCGCGGTCGGCGCGTCCAGGGCCCGGGAGCTCGGCGCCCGCCACGTCGCCCTGCCGACCAACGGCAACGCCGGCGCCGCCTGGTCCGCGTACGGGCGGCGGGCCGGGCTGACCGTGACCGTCGCGGTGCCGGCCGGCGCCCCGGCGGTGACCCGATCCGAGGCGCTGGCCACCGGCGCCGGCACGGCCGTCGTGGCCGGACTGATCGGGGACGCCGGGGCGATGGTCGCCCGCGCGGTCGCGGCCCGGGAGGGCTGGTTCGACGTCTCGACGCTCAAGGAGCCGTACCGGGTCGAGGGCAAGAAGACGATGGGACTGGAGATCGCCGAGCAGCTCGGCTGGCGGGCACCGGACGTGGTCGTCTACCCGACCGGCGGCGGGGTCGGGCTGATCGGCATCGCGAAGGCGTTCGCCGAGCTGCGCGAGCTCGGCTGGCTGACCGGGGCGGCGACCCGGTTCGTGGCCGCGCAGTCGGCCGGCTGCGCGCCGGTGGTCCGCGCGTACGAGACCGGCGCGGAGACGACCGAGCCGTGGCCGGACCCGCGGACGGTCGCGTACGGGATCACGGTCGCCGCGCCGCTCGGCGGGCCGCAGCTGCTGCGGATCCTGCGCGAGTCCGGCGGCACAGCGGTCGCGGTCGAGGACGCCGACGCGCTGGCCACCCGGGCCGGGTGCGCCGCCACCGACGGGGTGCTCCTCTCCCCCGAGGGCGCGGTCGCGCTGCACGCGGTCCGCACGCTGACCGACCGCGGCTGGGTCACCCCGACCGACCGGGTGGTCGTGCTCAACACCGGCAGCCCGCTGGTCCAGCCGGAGACCCTCCCCTCCCCCGCCGGGCTCCTCTCCCCCGCCGACGACCTGCCCTGACGGGGCCGGTCCAGCCTGCCCCGACGGGGGCGGTCCGGCATGCCCTGACGGGAACGGTCCAGCCTGCGCCGACGGGGCGGTCCAGCCGGACGTCACCGGCCGGCCGACGGTGCCGGCCGGGCCGGGCCGCCCTGGACGGGCGGAGCGCCGGCCCGGCCGGTCGAGGCGTGCGATCAGCCGGTCACGGCCCGGTAGGCGTTCACCTCACCGTGGCCGTAGAACCCGTTGTTCGCCGTGCCGCCGAAGCAGGTCATCGTCACGGTGCTGCCGGGTGGCGTGTAGGTGCCGCCGGCCGGGCAGGCCGTGGCGTCCGCGGTGCGCTCCAGCTGGGCCGTGACGGCCGCGGGCGACATGTTCGGGTGCAGGCTGCGGATCAGCGCGGCCACGCCCGCGACGTGCGGGGACGCCATCGAGGTGCCCTGCAGGAAGCCGTACCCGCCGCCCGGCAACGTGGAGAGCACCCGGCCGTTGGGCTGGCTGCCCGGCACCCTGCTGTCCCCACCGGGCGCCGCGACCTCGACCACGCCGAGGCCGTAGCTGGAGTAGAACGAGATCAGCCCGGTCGGGCCGGTCGCCGAAACGGTCACCACGCCCGGGGCCTCGGCCGGCAGCTCGACGCAGGCACCGTTGATCAGCCGCTCCTCCGGCGGCAGCGAGCCGTCGTCGGGGCTGATGGTGTCGACGAACTTGTGCTGCAGGTCGAACTGGTCGTTGCCGGCCGCCGCCACGGTCAGCACGCCCTGGCGGTTCGAGAACCGCAGCGCCCGCTGCACGGCCGCCCAGATCGGCCGCTGCCGCGCGTCGTTGCGGCAGTTGAACTCCCACGGGTCGATGAAGTAGCTGTTGTTGGTGACCTGGAAGCCGTGCGTGGCGGCCCACATGTAGCCGCACACCGCCGCCTCCGGGAAGATGAACCCCCGGTCGTCGACGACCTTCACCGAGGCCAGTCGCACGCCGGGCGCGACGCCGACGATGCCGATGCCGTTGCGGGCCGCGCCGATCGTGCCCGCGACGTGGGTGCCGTGGCCGCTGGTGGTCGGCTGCCAGGCGGCGAACGTCGGGTCGGCGACACCGCCGAGGCAGGACGCCGACAGCGACGCGTCCACCTGGCTGGCGAGGTCCGGGTGGGTGGCGTCGACGCCGGAGTCGAGCACGCCGACCACCACGTTGCGGCTGCCGATGGTCACCGAGTGCGCCTCGGCGACCTGGATCGCCTGCATGTCCCACTGCTGCGGCCACAGCGGTTCGCTGGTCGTGGCCGGGTCCGGGGTGCCAGCGGCGGTCGTCCCGTCCGCGCCCTCAACGCTGGTCGCCAGGCCGGTGGTGGCCGCCGCGCTCTGCACGCCGCCGCCGACCACCGCGGTGGCGAAGTCGGTGCGGTCCGACCGGGCCACGAGCACGCCGATCTGGTCGTAGCTGGCCAGCACGGTGCCGCCGGTGGACTGCACCCGAGCGACCGCGTTGGCGACGCCCTGCCCCTGCGGGGCGAGCACGATGAAGTTCTGCGGTGCGCCGGCCGCGACGGCGGGCTGGCTCAAGGCCACCCCTCCGGCAGCGGTGGCCGCGGCCAGGACGACCGCGGCGCCCAGGCGCATCGCGGTTCGGGCCGATGATCGGGACATGGGTAGGTCCTCCCAAACGCGAGGTGACGGTGGTTACCCCGACAGAGGACGGCGTCGGGTACACGCCGTGCCCGAGCGGACACTAGGGTGACCCCGGTCACGGCGACAAGGGCGGCCGGCGTATCGGCCCCTACCCGTCCACACTCACATCCCGGTCGGGCATGCTGTCGCCGTGCCGAGGCGATTCCCGTTCCTGGACTCAGACGGGCCGATCGCGTTCGCACATCGCGGCGCCGCCCCCGAGCTGGAGAACACCCTCGCCGCCGTCGACCGCGTCGTCGCGCTCGGCTTCGGCTACCTCGAGACCGACGTGCGCGCCACCTCGGACGGGGTCGCCGTGCTGCTGCACGACGCGAGCCTCGACCGCACCACCGACCGCACCGGCGCCGTCCGGACGCTGCCGTGGGTCGAGGTCGCCAAGGCCAGGGTCGGCGGCCGGGAGCCGGTGCCGCGGCTGGACGAGCTGCTCGGCTCGTACCCGAACCTGCGGGTCAACATCGACGTCAAGACGCCGTCCGCGGTCCGCCCGCTGGTCGAGGCGGTACGCCGGGCCGGCGCGGTAGACCGGATCTGCATCGGCTCGTTCCACGAGCGGCTCGTCCCGCTGGTCCGGGACCGGCTCGGCGAGCGGCTGTGCACGTCGCTCAGCCCGCGCGAGGTGCTGGCGCTGCGGCTCGGCGCGCTGCGCCGGACCGCCGCCGGCTGCGCCCAGGTGCCGCCCGGGCTGCTGCGGATCCGGGTGGTCGACCGCAGGTTGATCGCCGCCGCGCACCGCCTTCACCTGGCCGTGCACGTCTGGACGGTCAACGACCCGGGCGAGATGAACCGGCTGCTCGACCTCGGGGTGGACGGGATCATGTCCGACGACGCGCCGGCGCTGCGCGACGTGCTCGTCGCCCGTCAGGCCTGGACGGCATGAGAAGCACCCGCGAGCAGCGCGGCTGGTACTGGTACGACTGGGCCAACTCGGTCTTCGCCACCAGCGTCGTCACCGTCTTCCTCGGCCCGTACCTGACCGACGTGGCCGAGAAGGCGGCCGGCGGAGCCCATGGCACGCTGCACCCGCTCGGCATCCCGGTCGCGCCGGACTCGCTGTTCCCGTACCTGCTCTCGGTCGGGACGCTGGTGCAGGTGCCGGTGCTGCCGGTGGTGGGCGCGCTGGCCGACCGGACCCGCCGCAAGCGGGAGCTGCTCGCCGCATTCGCCTACCTCGGGGCGGTGGCCACCGCGGCGCTGTTCTTCGTCGCCGACGGCCGGTACGCGCTCGGCGTCGTGCTGTTCCTGATCGCCAACATCTGCTACGGCGCCTCGATCGTCGTCTACTACTCCTGGCTGCCCGAGATCGCCGGCCCGAACGATCGGGACACGGTGTCGTCCCGCGGCTGGGCCTGGGGCTACCTCGGCGGTGGGCTGCTGCTGGCGCTCAACCTGGTGCTGTTCCTCAACGCCGACGGGCTCGGGCTGTCCGAGGGCGACGCGGTGCGGATCTGCTTCCTTTCGGTGGCGGCCTGGTGGGCCGCGTTCACGGTGATCCCGCTGCGCCGCCTGCGGGACCGGCCGGCCCCGGCGGGCGCGGCCCACCCGTCGGCGGCGGGCAGCTTCCGGCAGCTGGTCCAGACCCTGCGGGAGCTCCGCGGCTACCCGCAGACCTGGCGGTTCCTGCTGGCGTACCTGCTGTTCAACGACGGGATCCAGTCGGTCATCGGGCTGGCCGCCCAGTACGGCGACCGGGAGCTGGAGCTGTCCCAGACCGTGCTGATCTCGACGATCCTGCTGGTGCAGTTCGTCGCGTTCGGCGGCGCGCTGCTGCTCGGCCGGATCGCCACGCACGTCGGGGCCAAGCGCACCGTGCTCGGCAGCCTGGTCGTCTGGATCGCCGTGCTGTGCCTGGCGTTCGGGCTGCAGAAGGGCAGCGCCGTGCAGTTCTACGTGCTCGGCGTCGCGATCGGGGTCGTGCTCGGTGGCACCCAGGCGCTGACCCGGTCGCTGTTCGGGCAGATGACCCCGGTCGGCAAGGAGGCCGAGTACTACGGCCTCTACGAGATCAGCGACAAGGGCACCAGCTGGCTCGGCCCGCTCGCGTTCGGGCTGGCCGTGCAGCTGACCGGCTCGTACCGGGTGGCGATCGTGTCGCTGGTGATCTTCTTCGTGACCGGCTTCCTGCTGCTGAGCCGCGTCGACGTACGGGCGGCCGCGGCCGAGGCCCGCGGCGAGCAGGCAGTGCTGCTGTGAGCGAGCGGACACGGTGACCGGGCTGGCGTTCTTCCACGGGCCGATGGACTGCGGCAAGTCGACGCTCGCGCTGCAGGTCGACCACAACCAGGGCCGGCAGGGCCGCCGCGGCCTGCTGCTGGTCCGGCACGACCGGTCCGGCCCGGCCCGGATCTCCAGCCGGCTCGGCCTGTCCCGGCCCGCGATCGAGGTCACCGACGGGATGGACCTGCGCGAGCTGGTCGCCGGCCGGGTGGCCGCCGGAGCACGGGTCGACTACGTCGTCGTCGACGAGGCGCAGTTCCTCGACCCGGAGCAGGTCGAGCACCTCGCCGACCTGGTCGACGGCGCCGGCGTGGACGTGTACGCGTTCGGCATCAGCACCGACTTCCGCGGTCGGCTGTTCCCCGGCGCACAGCGGCTGCTGGAGCTGGCCGACTCGGTGCAGCAGCTGCAGGTCGAGGTGCTGTGCTGGTGCGGCCGGCCGGGACGGCTCAACGCCAGGGTCGTCGGCGGCCGGGTCGTCCGGGCCGGCGACACCGTGCTGGTCGCCGACACCGGCGGCGAGGCCGACGTGCACTACCAGGTCCTGTGCCGGGCCCACCACCGCAGCGGCGACCTCGGGCCGGCGGTAAGGGCCCCCGGGCAACTCACGATCAGTTAAGAGTTCGCTGAGAACCGCAACCACTTGAGCCTGCCGTCCGTCCTTTAGGGCAGGTGTGCACGCGGGGTGACCCGGGAACGTACACCACAGCGGGCGTGGGGAATCCCCTGGGTCCGTCGATCGTTAGAGAACCGAACGAGGTTCGCCAGACGAACCTGTTGGCAGCGACATCACACCACCCCGAGGAGGGATTCACATGGCCGAGCGCACTCTGCGCGGCAGCCGGCTCGGGGCCGTGAGCTACGAGACCGATAGGAACGCCGAGCTCGCTCCGCGCAAGCCCGCTGAATACCGGTGCCCGAAGGACCACGTCTTCGGCGTGCCGTTCGCCGACGACGCCGAGATCCCGCTGGTGTGGGAGTGCAAGTTCGACGGCTCGCTCGCCCGGCTCATCGACGGCGAGGAGCCGGAGTCCAAGAAGGCCAAGCCGGCCCGCACGCACTGGGACATGCTGATGGAGCGCCGTACGGTCGCGGACCTCGAGGAGGTCCTGGCCGAGCGGCTGGAGGTCCTCCGCGGCCGGCGCACCCGCGCGTCGTAGCTTTCCGACCGGCACACCGAGGCCCGCGATCCGTTCGGATCGCGGGCCTCGCTCTCGTTGTGATCAGAATCACATCGGTGTATGACGACCACAGAGTGTGACGGTCACGCCTCGCGCAGGGGGTCGACCTCGCCCTCGATGACCCGCCCGGCCCCGGGCGGGACGGGACCGACGCCACCGGGCGGCACCGTGCCCGGTCCGCGGGTGGAGCTGACCCGCAGCACGGTCGTCCGCCCCCGGGTCAGCGCCCAGCCGACCAGCATCCGGCCGATGAGCCGCCGGGAGATCGGCAGCAGGCAGAGCAGCGCGACCACGTCGGTCACGAACCCGGGCAGCACGATGAGGACCGCGCCGAGCAGCACGAGCATGCCGTCGAGCACCTCGCGACCGGGCGGCCGGCGCTCGGCGACCGCGACCTGGAACGACCGCCAGGCCCGGTTGCCCTCCCGGCGCAGCAGCACCAGGCCGAGCAGGGACAGGCCGAGCAGGAGCAGCAGGGTCCAGCCGATGCCGAGCCAGGAGGCGACCGCCACCACCGCGGCGATCTCGACCGCGGCGTAGAGGACGATCCCCAGCAGGACGGGCATGGCGCGCCTCCTAGTGCCGGGCCGCCAGGGCCCGCGCCCGGGCGCTGCGGCTGCGGGAGGTCAGGCCCCAGCCCGCCACCCGCCAGAGCGCCTCGAGGACGATGGCCCGGCTCATCTTGCTGCGGCCGACCTCCCGCTCGGTGAACGTGATCGGCACCTCGCGGACCCGGAACCCGGACCGCCAGGTCTTCCAGGCCAGGTCGATCTGGAAGCAGTAACCCTGCGAGGCCACCTCGTCGAGCTTGAGCGTCTCGAGCACCTGCCGGCGGAAGGCCCGGTAGCCGGACGTCGAGTCGCGCACCGGGAACCGCAGCAGCACCCGCGCGTACGTCGACCCGCCGATCGAGATGATCTGCCGGTACAGCGGCCAGTTGCGGATCTGCCCGCCGGTCACCCAGCGGGAGCCGATGACCAGGTCGGCCTCGCGCGCCGCGGTGAGCAGCCGGGGCAGCTCCTCCGGGGCGTGCGAGCCGTCGGAGTCCATCTCGACCACGACGTCGTAGCCCTCGGAGAGCGCCCAGCGGAACCCGGCGATGTACGCCGCGCCGAGCCCGGCCTTCTCGCTGCGGTGCAGCACGTGCACCGAATCGTCCGCGGCGGCCAGCCGGTCGGCGATGTCCCCGGTGCCGTCCGGGCTGCCGTCGTCGACGACCAGCACGTCCGCCTCGGGCACAGACGGCCGCAGCCGGGCCACGACGGACTCCAGGTTCTCGGCCTCGTTGTAGGTCGGGATCACCACCAGGACCCGTCCGAGGTCCGCCACGCTCATCCGTTCTCCTTCGTCACCAGCTCTGTCCGACCGCGTTCCCGGCGGCGGCGAGCGACCGCCGCGAGCACCAGCCCGGCGAGCCCGATCGCGACCACGACCCACTCCGGGCCGGACCCCAGGTGTCCTGCAAGGGTAGTCCCCTGGCGACCGGACACCGTCCGGACGAGCACGTCTGCAGTGAAGACGCCCGAGCGGGCCTGAAGGTGCCCGTCCGGGTCGATCACCGCGCTGACCCCGCTCGTCGCCGCGACCAGCACCGGCCGCCCGTGCTCGATCGCCCGCAGCCGGCCCATCGCCAGCTGCTGCCAGGTCTCGTTGCTGCGGCCGAACGTCGCGTTGTTGGTCTGCACGACGATCATCTCGGAGGCGTTCGCGACGTCCCTGACCAGCCCGTCGTACGCGACCTCGAAGCAGATCACGTCGCCGACCCTTGCCGGTCCGACCGTGAGGTTGCCGGGCCGGTCGCCGGCCACGAAGTCGCGCTGGACCAGGTCGACGTCCTTGCTGACCATCCGCGCGATCCGGCGCATCGGGATGTACTCGGCGAACGGCACCGGGTGCCGCTTGACGTAGCTCTCCCCCGGGCCCGTGCGCGGGTCCCAGACGTAGGCGATGTTGCGGATGGTCGTGGCCGGATCGGGACCGTCGGCGAGCGTGCCGACCAGGATCGGCACGCCGACCGCGTCGGCCGCCTGGTCGATCAGCGCGTACGCGTCCGGGTTGAGGATCGGGTCGATGTCCGAGGCATTCTCCGGCCAGAGCACCAGGTCGGGCTTGGCGACCCGGCCGGCCCGGGCGTCGGCTGCGAGCTTGAGCGTCCCGGTGACGTGGTTGCGCAGCACGGCCTCACGCTGGGCGTTGAAGTCCAGCCCCAGCCGGGGCACGTTGCCCTGCACGACCGCGACCGTGTACGGGCGGGTCTGCGTGGTCTGCCAGTCGCCCGCGGCCACGGCGGCCCCGGTCACCGCCACCAGCGCGACCAGCCCGGCCACGGCCGGCAGCGCCCCCCGCAGCCGACGGGCCCCTTCCGACCCCGCCCGTGCGCGGCCGGCCAGGACCAGGGCGAGCGCGGCGAGCAGCGTCCCCGCGAGCGCGACCGCGAACGTGACCAGCGGTGCCCCGCCGTACGCGGACAGCCACGCGAACGGCGACTCGGCCTGCGCGAACGCCAGCCGCCCCCACGGGAACCCGCCGAACGGCCCGCGGTCCCGCGCCGCCTCCTGCGCCACCCACAGCGCCGCACCCCACAGCGGCCAGCCCGGCAGCCGCGCGGTCACGGCAAGGCCGGCCCCGAGCGCGGCCATGAACACGGCCTCGGCGGCGGCGAGGAGCAACCACGGTGCCGGCCCGACGTAGATCCCGGTCCAGCTCAGCAGCGGCACGAAGAACGCCAGCCCGTAGACCAGCCCGACCCAGGCCCCGCGCCGCGCCCGCACACCGCGGGTGACCAGGGAGAACGCCGCCACCGAGACGATCGCCAGCGGCCAGATCCCGTACGGCGGGAAGGCGGCGATCAGCAGGCCGCCGGCGGCGGCCGCGCCGAGCACCCGCGCCAGGGTGTCGGCGTGCCGCCGCACCCAGCCGGCGCCGCCGCCGACCGGCGCCCGGGGCGCGGCGGACTCGCCGACCGGCGCCCGGACCGGGCGCGGATCGGCGGTCGAGGTCATGCGCCCATGGTCCCACGGCGCCATGTGCACCCGGCGTGCTGAGATCGTCGGCGTGCTGGAGGTCTCCGAGCTCACCCGCCGCTTCGGTGAGCACACCGTGTTCGCGGACGTGTCGCTCGACCTGCCGCCCGGCGAGGCGGTCGTCGTGACGGGTCCGAACGGGGCGGGCAAGTCAACGCTGCTGCGCTGTGTCGTCGGCATCGACAAGCCGGACGGCGGTCGGGTCCGCTGGGACGGCCGGGAGCTGCGGGAGAGCGATCCCGCGGTCCGGGCCGCGTTGGCGGTTCTGCTCGACGACGCCGGGCTGTTCCCCGAGATGTCGGTGGCCGAGCACCTCGACCTGCTGGCCCGGGTGCACGGCGTATCCGACCCCGACGCGGCGGTGGACGAGGTGCTGGCCGAGGTGGGCCTGGCCGGGGCGGCCGACCAGCTGCCGGCCACGCTCTCCTCCGGCCAGCGGCAGCGGCTGATGCTCGGCTCCTGCTTCGTCCGGCCGCGGCAGATGCTCGTGCTGGACGAGCCCGAGCAGCGGCTCGACGTGCCGGGCCGGGACTGGCTGGCCCGGCGGCTGGTGGCCGAGAAGGCGGCCGGGGTCGGCGTGCTGCTCTCCTGCCACGACCCGGCGCTGGTCGAGGCCGTCGCGGACTGGGTGCTCGAGCTGTGACCGCGATCCCGGCGCCGGGCGCGGTGCCGCCGCCCCGGGCGGTGCGGGCGTACCGGCGGGCGGTCCTGCGCGGACACGGCCGCGGCGTGCTGCGGACCGCCCTCGGGGCGACCTGGGACGTGGTCGTCGGCGCGGCGGTGCTCGGCGCGCTCGGGGCCCAGGCCGGGCGGCGGCTGGTGCACGGCGTGCCGTCGCACGGCGCCGCGGTGTCCGCGTCGACCGGCGGCTGGTTGCTCGCGGCGGCGGCGGTGGCGCTTGTCGGTGCGGCGCTGCGGGGGCTCGCGGCGGCCGGGCCGGTGTCCGCCCAGCCGGCCGCGGTCAGCTGGATCCTGGCCGGCCCGGTGGACCGGGCCGGGGTGCTGGCGCCGCGGTTCTGGCTGTCCGCGGCCGGTGCCACCGCGGTCGGCGCCGCCGTCGGGGCGTTGCTGCCGGTGCCGAGCGACCCGACGCTCGCACTGGTGCTGACGGCCGCGGCGGCCGGCGCCGCGGTCGCGGCCGCCTCCTTCGCAACCGCCGCCGCGGCCCAGCAGCCTCGCGCGGCCGGCTCCATCCGCGGCGGCCGGTGGCGGGCGTCGGTGGCCGGGGTCGGGACCGGGTTGCTGATCGCGGCAGCGGCGGCTGGGTTGGTGGTCGCCCTGGCGGGGCTGGCCGGGCATCCGCTGCCGGCCGGGCCGACCGGGCCGGTGCTCGTCGTGGTCGCCGTGGCGGCGGTGGTGGTCGCCGCGGTCGGCGGCTGGCGCGCGCGGGCGGGGCTCGGCCGGCTCGACCGCGGCACCCTCGCTTCCGGCGGTGCGCTCGTGCTCGGCCTGACCACGTCCGTGGCGTGGCTGGACACCAGCCTGCTGCGCGGCGTCGCGGACGAGCGGCGGTGGCGGGACCGCGCGACCGTGCGGACGCGGCGCCTGCGCGGCAGCGGCCCGGGTGTCCTGCTGCGGGCCGACCTGCGGCGGCTGGCGCGGCAGCCGGACCGGGTCGTCGGCTGTGCGGCGCTGGCCGTCGTGCCGTACGTCGTGGCCGCGGTCGCCGACCCGATCTGGGTCTCCGTCGCCCAGGTGCTGGCCGGATCGCTTGCGGTCAGCCGGCTCACCGCCGGGCTGCGTGCGGTCTCCGACCAGCCGGGGTTGCGGCGGATGCTGCGGGTCGACGACCGGAGCCTGCACATGCTGCACGCCGTGCTGCCGGCGGTCGGGGCGGTGGTGTGGATGGCGGTGACGGCGCCGGCACTGGTCGCGGCCGGCGACCCCGCGCTGGCCGGCACGCCGGCGGCCGGTGAGCCGGCACTCGGGGCGGCGGTGGCGGCGGCGGTCGGGGCGCTGGCCGCCGCGGTCCGCGCCGCCACCCGGCCGCCGCTCAACTACGGCGGGGTCGTCGTCCCGGACGTCGGCTTCGGCGCCACGCCGGTCGGCCTGATCGCCCAGGTGCTCCGCGGCGCCGACGTCGCCCTCCTGCTCGCCGGCCTCATCCTCGCCGGCGCCGGCTACCCGATCCGCCTCGCGGTCGCCACCGTCGCCCTCGCCTGGTCCCTCCGCACCCCCTCCGCCGACTGACCGGGACCACCGCCCCTCCCACCCATCCCGCCCGGTCGCCGAACGGCGTGGGTGATCCGCCGCGCGCCCCCGCGGGCGGCCGGGGCGCACGGGCGGACGTTCGCTCTAGGGGCGGCCGCTGCGGGGGCCCGGGCCGCCCCAGCGGACGCGGATGCGCCTGCGCCAGTCGGCGAGGACCGCGGGGTCGCCGGAACTGTCGATCTCGCCGGTCGGGCGGTTCCAGAGCAGCAGGTGGAGGTCCGACGCCGTCCCGCGCAGCACCGCGTCCGCGCCGCCCGCCGCGGCCGCGTCACGCACCGCCTCCGCGCCGGGACGGACCAACCAGCCCTGGTCGGAGTCGGTCGGCAGCACCCCGAACGCCCTTCCCGGCCCGCCGTCCTTCGACCGCCGAGCGGCGAACCCGCCGACCAGCTCGTCGATCCCGTCCAGCGCCTCGTCGCGGTCGAACGGCGTGATCGCCCCGCCGCCGGACTCGACGTCGGCCCGGTGGATGCCGGTCTCGTGGGTCTGGCGCCTGGCCCAGAACGCCAGCGGCGAGGGCGCCGGCAGGAACGTGAACGCGGACATGTCAGGGGCGGCGGACGAGAGCGTGTCCACCAGCGCCGCGTGTCCGGTCCGGAACCACTCGACCAGCTCGGCGCCGACCAGGCCGGCGCCGTCGTCGTCCGGGTAGCGCGAGGCGTCCCGCCCGCCCTCGCGCACCGCCGCGGCCGCCCACCGGTGCACCAGCCCGGTGTGCCGGACGACGTCGCCGACCTGCCAGGCCGGGCAGCCCGGCACCGGCGCCGCGTGGTCGACCCGCTCCGCCGCGGCCGCGAGCAGCGCCCCCTCGGCCGTCAGCGCGGCGAGGTGCTCGGCGATCTCCATGCCGGCACTCTGCCACCGGGGTCAGACAGAAACCGACGAGCCCGGCGCGGAGCGCCGGGCTCGAGGGCCGGGAGCCCGCCGACCGGCGGACCCCCGCGCCCAGCGCCCATGTCACCGGGGCGGCGAGGAACGCGGTGGTTGGCGGGAAAACCTTCGGACCGGCCGGATGGGTCGCCGGCTGCGACCACACGACCGTTGTCTAGTGACCCCCCGTGCGACCTCCGCGTTCGACGGTGGCGGTCCCCCTACCACCGTTGCCTCGAACGATCGACCGATGCGCCCCCACGTTCGCCGCCTCGCACGGACCTGGCCCCTGGGAGGTCTCCAGGCGGTCCGCCGTTGCGACGAGCACCGACGCTGGACGCAGAGCCGGACGCTCCTCGACATGTGACCCGCAGACGATAGCGATCCGCGTTCCGCTGCTGTCAACGCCCCCGTGACCTGGCGTTATTGCCGAATTCGCAGGCCAGGATGCCACTTTGTGATCGCGCTGCTGAACCGGTCAGCGGCGTGTCAATCGGCGACACGCCGCAGAAAGTTCTCACCCGGTCAGGGGACGACAACCGTGCCGCAGGCCCGGACGACGACGACCGGGTCGGGCAGCACGTCGGCGGCGGACGCCGACAGCTCGGGCGCGGCCCGGCAGAGCACCCGCGCGGTGAACTCGACCTCCCGGGACCGGGTGCCGACCCTGACCCACCTCGGCTGTCGCTCGAGGACGTCGCCGGCCCGAACCGGTGCCTCGAAGGCCACCGACGCGTACCCGGCGACCAGCCCCTCGTCCCCGTCGGTACGGATGCACAGCTCGGTCGCGACGTGCCGAGCATCCCCAGCACGTAGGCGCCGTCGACGAGCGAGCCGCCGTAATGGGCATGCGAGGAGGGCACGTACCGGCGACAGCTCGGCTGGCGGCGCGGGCGGCCCGGTCGGCGTCCTTGCCCTCGGGCAGCGCGTAGCGGACCGAGCCGGCCGCGGTCTTCGCGGCCAGCTCGCGCAGGTCGGCGTACTCCCCCGAGCCGAGCGCGTGCCAGACCGGCAGGGCGACGCCGTGCCGCAGGCCGACCTGCTCGCGGACCGCGTCGACGACGGTGTTCACCCAGGGCTGCGTGCCGGCGGCCTCACCGGCCGAGAAGCTGGCCGGGTCGGCACCGGACAGGCCGGCCAGCCGCAGCGTGGCCCGCTCCACCGACACGGTCGTGTGGGTGCGGGCCATCCCGATCACCGGCTCGGCCGCCAGCGCGGCCAACCGCCGCGCCTCGGCCACGACCCGCGGGTCGAGGTTCAGCTTGCCTCGCTTCGCCTCGCTCCGTGCCCGCTCCTCCGACAGACCGGCCCTCGTCGCTCACTGCGCGCTCTCGCTCATGACAGCTCCCATATCGTCCGTCCACTCGCGACCGTGCGCAGGCAGCGGGGTGGCGGCGCGGTCAGGTCGGGGAACTCCGCCGTGTCCCAGACCGCGAGGTACGCCGGCGCGCCCGGGGTGAGCGTGCCACCCGGGCGGTGCGCGGCCGCCCACCCGCCGGCGGTGTGGGCGGCAAAGGCGGTCGCGGTGTCCACACGCGACTCCGGCGCATGGTGGCGGACCGCGGCCCGGACGCCCTCCCAGGGAGCAAGCGGGGTGACCGGCGCGTCCGAGCCGAACGCGAGCGGCATCCCGGCCGCCGCCAGCCGGGCGAACGGGTTGGACGCCAGCGACCGTTGCACGCCGAGCCGGTCGGTGTAGAGGCCGCGCTCGCCGCCCCAGAGCGCGTCGAACGCTGGTTGCACGCTGGCGACGACGCCGAGCCGGCCGAGCGTGGCCGCCGCCTGTTCTGGCACCAGTTCGAGGTGCTCGACCCGGTGCCCGGCGGACCGGAACGCGGTCTCGCCGACCTCCTCGGCCGCGGCGGCCATCCCGGCCGCGACCGCGGCGACCGCGGCATCGCCGATCGCGTGGAAGCCGGCCTGCAGGCCGGCCCGGGTGCACAGCGTGACGTGGTCGCGGATCTGCTCGCCGGAAAGGTACGCGTGGCCGTGCTCGCCCGGTGCGTCCACATAGGACTCGGTGAAGCACGCGGTGTGCGAGCCGATGGAGCCGTCGGCGAACAGGTCCCCGGCCGCGCCGAGCGCCCCGAGCTCGCGGGCGGTGTCCACACCGGACGGTCCGGGCTCGCCCCAGTAGGCGAAGACCGACGGCGCCGGCTCCTCCCGGGCCAGCGCCAGCAGGTCGAGCAGGTCGTCGGTGCCGGACAGGTCGGGGCCGGCGAGCTCGTGCACAGCGCCGATTCCGAGCTGCGCGGCCCGGGTGAGCGTGGCCCGCTGGAAGTCGCGGCGCTGGCGCGGGGTCATCGTCTCCCGGGCGGCGCGGCGTGCGGCGTGGTGGGCGTCGCGGGTGAGGTGGCCCGAGTCGGCCCAACCGACCAGGCCGCGGGCCTCGGGCACCGCGACGAGCAGGGCCGAGGAGACGACCGCGGAGTGGACGTCGACCCTGGACAGGTAGACCACTGACCCGTACGAGGCCCGGTCGAGCTCGACGCTCGTCGGTGGCCGGCGCTCCGGCCAGCGGGTCTCGTCCCAGCCGTGGCCGAGCACCGGCCGGCCGCCGGCGGCCCTGGTCGCCCGCTCGACCCGGTCGAGCGCGTCGGTGAGCGAGGTGGTGTCGGTGAGGTCGAGGCCGAGCAGGGCCAGGCCGGTAGAGGTCGCGTGCACGTGCGCGTCCACGAAGGCCGGGGTGATCAGCCGGTCGCCGGCGTCGACGGTCCGGTCGGCCGGTCCGGCGTCGGCGGCGGCGCCGACCCACGCGATCTCGCCGTCGCGGACGAGCAGGGCGGTCGGGTCGCCGGGTGCGTGGACCCGGCCGCGGTAGAGGGTGGTGGTGCCCATCGGATCAGTCTGCGGCCAGCCGTGCGTCGAACAGCATCCGCACGCCGGGATCGGTCCGGACCAGGTCGAGGGCGAGCTCGGCGTGACCGGGGACGTAGCCGTTGCCGATGAGCGTGGTCACGTCGGCGGCC